>Ga0302309_10003536_pt1 | contig 11981 bp, 10 predicted proteins | sample III_Palsa_N1_1_FD_200453 | JGI IMG/M metagenome (GOLD analysis project Ga0302309, IMG submission 200453) | Peat permafrost microbial communities from Stordalen Mire near Abisko, Sweden - III_Palsa_N1_1 | ecosystem: Environmental > Terrestrial > Soil > Palsa > Peat permafrost | place: Sweden... | reverse complement strand
ACTTCCAACCCATATAAATTAGCGGCTAAGGTGTTGGCAATGGCCACGGTGTCGGTCAGTTCCTCCTCGCGGATGCGTTTGGCGCAGGCGGCGGTGTCGCTGCTTTCTACTAATTTTAAATGCGGGTATTCGTCAAAAAAATCAATGCACTGGCGGAGGGCTATCGGGTGCGAGGTAACATATTTTACATCCTCGAACTTCACACCCGGCAATGCCATCAAATGCAGCTGGATGGGCAGATAAACCTCGCCTACTATCGGGAAACCGTAGCTCATCATCAGCGTATAGTTAGGCAAAATGCTCCCGGCAATGCTGTTTTCAATAGCCATCACCACGTAATCGGCCTCGCGGTTCTCCAGCGCCTCAAATGTTTGCTTAAATGAATTGCACTCGATGGTTTGTATATCCTCACCGAAATACTTGAAGGCGGCTTCTTCGTGGAAGGAGGCGCGGATCCCCTGGATGGCAACTTTTGTTTTTTCCAATTTCATATCTCCCTTAAAGCAAAAAGTCCCGGCTTGTTTGGCCGGGACTTTTTAGTTTTGTTATGTCGATTTAACGCATATTAGTCCCGGCTCTTACTGTTAAAGTAAAAGTAGTAGCCGTAAAAAAATGTGCCGTTAAAATTCATTGCTTTTTTTATTTACGCCGTAAATGTACGGTTTAAAACCTGTTTGTCAATAGAAAATTTTATTTTTCTGAAAATAGCCTGTTTCAACCGAATTTTATTTGGATTGGATACTGCCTAACCAGATCGTCATGGCGAGGAACGAATCCATCTCTGAACTATCCAGTCAATTAAACGAAAAGTAATTCCAATGGATGAATGGCGCATACCTGTAAACGCAGAGATTGCCACATCGTTGTGCTCGCGCTGCCCTGCTCACTCCTCGCAATGACGATAGAAAAGAGCCATGCGTGAGAGGCTAAACAAAAAAGGCCCCAAAAGGAGCCTTTTCTATCTAAAATAATAAAATCTTTACTGTCCTGTCGAAGCCGTTGGCGCAGGTGCCGCTTTGGCTACTACTTCACCCACAATTACCAGGTTTTTAACCGGCGTTTTAGCGTTTGATGTTACCACGATGGTTTTATTGAACGGGTAAGCGGCAGCGGCATTATAAGTGATCTTGATAAGGCCTTGCGCGCCGGGTGCTACGGGGACTTTGGTATAGTCAGCTATGGTACAGCCGCAGGTGGGTTGTACGTTGCTTAGTATCAGTGGTTCTTTACCCACGTTGGTGAAGGTAAACACGGTTGTAACAGGTGTACCCTGTGGTATTTTGCCAAAATCGTGCTTTTCCTCGTTAAACTTGAATTCGGGTTTCTGATCGTCCTGTGCAGCAGCTTTAAACGATACAAAACCGATGATTACGGCGCATAGTATTAAAATCTTTTTCATTTGGTTAATTTGTTTTTTTATTGGTAACGAAGCCTTTGCGGCGTTTTGATTTTTTAGCCGCAATTAATTTCATAATTTACTTTTGATTTATACAAATATAGAAGGTTTAGTTTAATTTAAAAACTATTATGAAAACTGAACGTTTTGAACACAGATTGTACCAATTACAAAATAGAATTTTATAATTTTGGCGTCTAAACAAATTTGATATGCCCGAAACAGCAATTCAGGGAACCGGTAACTACGATGCTGTTGACTTGAGTTTTGATGATTTCAAGAAAATAGTCATCCGCGATTACCGGGTTGGTTACGAGAGCCGGCAGGCCAGTTTGCTGGGCCGCCGCGAGGTGCTTACGGGCAAAGCTAAATTTGGCATCTTCGGCGATGGCAAGGAAGTGGCGCAGCTGGCTATGGCGCGCGCCTTTAAAAATGGCGACTGGCGCTCGGGCTATTACCGCGACCAGACCTTTATGTTCGCAACCGGGATGAGCAACATGAAGGAGTTCTTCGCGCAGCTATATGCTAATCCCAATATAGAAAAAGATCCGGCATCAGGCGGCAGGCAAATGAACTGCCACTATGCCACGCGTTATGTTAACCCCGACGGCAGCTGGGTAAACCAGGCCGAAACGATGAACTGCGCCTCGGATATTTCAACCACCGGCGGCCAAATGGCCCGCTTGCTGGGTTTGGCCTATGCTTCAAAACTATACCGACAAAATAAGGAACTGAGCTACCTCAAAAACTTTTCGGTAAACGGTAACGAAGTTGCTTTTGGCACCGTTGGCAATGGAGCGACTTCTGAAGGTGTGTTTTTTGAAACCTTCAATGCTGCCGGGGTTTTGCAAGTGCCTATGGCCATTTCTATTTGGGACGATGCCTACGCTATATCCGTACCTGCCAAACTGCAAACCACAAAGGAAGATATTTCAGAAATATTAAAAGGTTTTCAGCGCGAGGACGGGACTAACGGCTACGAAATATTTAAGGTTCGCGGCTGGGACTATGTGGCCTTATGTGAAACTTACGAACGCGCGATAGCCGTTTGCCGTGCCGAGCACGTGCCGGTACTGATACACGTTACCGAAATGACACAGCCGCAGGGGCATTCCACCTCCGGTTCGCACGAGCGTTATAAATCAAAAGAACGCCTTGCGTGGGAAAATGAGCACGACTGCCTGGTGAAAATGCGCGACTGGATGATAACAACAGCAATAGCTACCTCCGACGAATTGGATGAACTGGAAGCCGAGGCCAAAGTGCATGTGCGCAACAGCCAGCGCGAGGCCTGGAACGAGATGTCGGACGAGATAATGGGCGAACTGAATGAAACCGTAAAGGATATTGAAACCCTGTCGCAGACCTCGTCATTACAAAATAAATTGCTGGAAGTTGCCAACGAGCTACGTGCTTGTGTAGACCCCGGAAGAAAGGATATTGTAGGTGCCATACGCAAATCGTTGCGGCTGACGGTGAAAGAAGATAGCCCGGAACGACGCGAGCTGATAAAATGGCTGGATGTGGAGAACGATAAAAACAGCGAACGCTATAATTCGAAATTATTTACCGGTACGCCGCAATCGCCTTTACTGGTGCCTGTTGTAAAAGCTGTTTATGAAGAAGATGCGCGTGTAATAGACGGCCGCGAAGTGCTTAATGCCTGTTTCGACGCCAATTTCGAGCGTGATAAAAGCATAGTAGCATTTGGTGAAGACCTTGGCGCCATAGGCGACGTTAACCAGGGCTTTGCCGGCCTGCAAAATAAATACGGCGACCTGCGCATTACCGATACCGGCATACGCGAAACCACCATCATAGGGCAGGGCATGGGCCTGGCCATGCGCGGGTTAAGGCCGATAGCCGAAATACAATACCTCGATTACCTTATATATGCCCAAACCGTTATCAGCGATGATTTGACGAGCCTGAGCTACCGCACAAAGGGCGGCCAAAAAGCGCCGGTTATTATCCGCACCCGTGGTCATAGATTAGAAGGGATATGGCATTCAGGTTCGCCGATGGGATTGATATTGGGCTCCATGCGCGGGCTGCACATTTGTGTACCGCGTAATATGACACAGGCTGCCGGTATGTACAACACGCTTTTGCGTGGCGACGAGCCTGCCTTGGTAATAGAATGCCTCAACGGCTACCGCCTGAAAGAAAAACTCCCTGCCAATGTTGGCGAGTTTACTGTTCCGTTAGGCAAAGCCGAAGTTTTACGCGAGGGAACCGATATTACTGTTGTATCCTATGGTTCCACCCTGCGTATTGTGCAGGAAGTTGCACAGGAATTGCAGGAAATCGGCATCAGCATTGAAATCATCGACCCGCAAACCTTATACCCGTTCGATACACAAAACCTGTGCGGTAAATCCCTTAAAAAAACCAACAAATTATTGGTAGTTGATGAGGATATACCCGGTGGCGGATCAGCTTACATTATGCATAACATACTGGAAAGCCAGGGCGGCTATTATACGCTCGACGCGCAGCCACGTACGCTTACCGCTAAAGAGCACAGGCCGCCTTATGGCTCGGATGGCGATTATTTTACCAAGCCGTCGCATGATGATGTGATTGAAGCGGTTTACGGTATGATGAGCGAAGCTAACCCGCATAAATTTCCGCCGCTGTTTTAGGGAGCAATTATTGAATTAATGAATTATTAATGAGTGATTGTGATGAGGTACATTTTTGCCTTCGCCTTCCTTATGCTGTTTATCTTGAAAGGGTATGCGCAATATCCCTTTGAAAAATTTCCTGCAATCAAATATGATTCGGCAGAAATAATAAATCATGGTAAAACGTATAATCACGGTTTTTATATTACGCGTTCGAAAGGATTTAAACGAATAGCATCATATAAAAACTATAAACTTGTATTCCTGTCTGACAGTGATATATTAAAAGATGGTACAAACGCTTTGCTATATCATAAAAATCATATTATTAAGCGTATGTGCTTTGACAATACCTGGCTGGAACAGCACGTTTATATAGCAGATATAGATGGCAATGGATTACCTGATTTTAAGATAATTGTAGACAATGATGGTAATGGTTTTGCCGCAGATTATGAGACTAAAGTATACCTTTTCAATGAGGGTAATGATGTTTTTAAATTAATAGTCTTCACCGACTTATTTTCAAATATTGAAAGGGATTTTAATCATGATGGCAATTACGAAATAATTGGGCAGGAATACAGAAGATACAAAGAACATGCTTACTTTATTTTTAATTTATACAATTTTAAGAACGGTAAATTCGTAAACGTGAGCCATAATTATAATTACCCAATAGCAATTAAGTATCTGTACGGACGCAATTTTATTACTGCTAACAATATGCCAAGGGGTATAATGAAAAAGTTCACATTTAAAAAACCAGGAGATAATTTTGATAATTGAATTGGATCTTTTTGGTGTCATAAACAACAAACAATCATCCAACTAACACCCATAAAATCATTACCTTTGAACCCGCCACAAGCGGGCTTATATTTTTAATTTATCTATGGACAATACCGAATTTACAGCTTTAGCTACCATTATCCAAAACCGCCGTACCGTAAAGCCCTTTGCTTTAAACGGCCATAAAATACCAAACGGCCACGTGGCCGCCATTCTTGAACTTGCCGACTGGGCGCCTACGCACGGCTATACAGAACCCTGGCGCTTTTGGGTTTATGAAAACCCGCTCGAATTTTGCTCGGCACATGCTAACCTTTACCGTGAGCATACAGCTGACGAGGATTTTAACGAAACCACTTTCAACAACCTGCTTACCCAGGGCGATAAGGCCTCGCATGTGATCATCGCCGTACAAAAACGCGGTCACCTGCCAAAAATACCTGTGTTCGAAGAAATGGCGGCAACCGCTTGTGCCGTGCAAAACCTGTTGCTGGGCGCAACTGCTTTAAATATTGCCACTTACTGGGGCACCGGCGGCATGGCGCTTAAACCGGCCATGAAAACTTTTCTTAGCCTCGGCGAAGAAGACCACGTAATGGGCATTTTATATTTAGGCTACGCTGATGAATACCCAGTTGGTAAAAGAACTATCCCGCTGGAGCAAAAGATCACCTGGAGCAAATAGAATAAACACGAATTTAAAATACACGAATTAATCGATAGCAGCACGAATTTCACGAATGGGAGCAGCCTTAATTCGTGAAATTTGTATTTTTTATTAGCGCTAATTTACTGACCACTTCTTCTAATTCGTGCAATTCGTGTATTTAGTTCGTGTTAATTCGTGATTATATGTGATTATATGTGATTATTTTGCGTTCCATGCAACATCTGCCATACCCTTTGCGTTAAAACCACAATCAGGAATAAATTTCTATTAAGTTAATTATTTTGCGTTTAAATTGTGGCTGCTATTGTTTTTAAATAAAAAAGTTTTTAACTTTGCAGCAAAACGCAACAATTTATAATCTTTCCTGGCCCTAATACTTGTTAATTTTTTAACGTTTTATTAAACTATTGATTGATTATTTTATGAAGAAACATTTTTGGTGGGTTACCTGCGTTTTGGTATTGGTGGTGTTGACTATTGTTGGAGGAAACCCCGTACACGCGAAGAAATTAAACACAAATGTTGTTAAACTTAAAGTCGCCGCCCCGGCGCCTGCTATCAGCTTATTTGAAAAATATGTTGATGAAGTTTACAATACTGCCCAGTTAGCACAAACAGGCCTAACCGAGACTGTATTTAAAAAAGCCATGACCGGCTTTATCAACTTAAAAATAGCTAACATTTTACCGCAAGCCAGTTCAATTATTACGGTTGTTGATTTTGACAAACCCAGCCGCGAAAAGCGCATGTGGGTAGTTGACCTGTTGAGCAAGGAACTGCTTATCCATACCTGGGTGGCGCATGGATCGGGCAGCGGTACGGAAATGGCCAGCTACTTTTCAAATACCGACGATTCGCACGAGAGCAGCCTGGGATTTTATGTTACAGATAATATTTATATGGGCAAGCATGGCCGCTCACTACGCCTCGACGGGCTTGACGAAGGGTTTAATGACTTGGCCCGCGCCCGCGAAATTGTTGTGCATGCCGCGCCTTATGTAAGCCAGCGCGTAATCAACAAAACAGGCCGCATCGGTTGTAGCTGGGGCTGCCCTGCTGTTTCGCCTAAAATAGCCGGAAAGGTTATCAATACTATAAAAGGTAAAACTATGCTGTTTATCAATGGATCGGACAGCGGCTATACCTCAAAATATTTAAATGAAGACAATATTTCGACTGACTATCTACCGTCGTACATAATGACCGCAAACCGCAGCTGATAATATTTCGAACGATAAACAAAAAGAGGCCTGGAATTCACTCCAGGCCTCTTTTTTATTTGTAATACCTCTATTAGTTAGGCAACACCTTTTCCAGGTTAGAGAAAAGTACAATATCCTGCCCGTAAACATCGCGGCGGTATTGCAATGTGCCCGTACTATCAGCCCAGCAGGTAACGTAGGTAATATATACAGGTACTTTCTTGGGCAGATTAAGGTCGGTCGGATCGGGGTTATTATCCGTCATATCCTTAGTTATCGTATCGTATTTTTCGCCGTCACCAAATAAGTTATGCGCTAGTTCAAGCGGTTGCTGTAATCGTACGCAGCCATGACTCACCGCCCGCATCGCCTCAAAAAAAGCCGATTTGGCCGGCGTGTCGTGCAGGTAAACATTGCTTTTATTTTTAAATATGAATTTTATCTTCCCCAGCGAATTATCGTCACCCGGCTCCTGTTTAAAATCGTAATCAGATACATCGGCTGTCGTCCAGTCGATATCTTCCGGGTCATCAATCTTTTTGCCATTCTTATACACATCAATGCCTTTGTTCGAAAGGTAAAATTTATCGTCAATCTCTTCTTTTACTATCTCCTTGCTGGCAATGCTTTGCGGTATGTTCCAAACAGGGTTTACCTGCGCCATGTATATTACGCTGCTTAAAAGGGGGGTTTCATGCGCCTGGGGTTTATCTACCCGGTCGGTATCATCAAAATGCATCAGGTTTTTGCTGTAATCCATATTACGCCCTTGCCCAACGCAAACTTTCATATTCAAAACTGAATGTCCGCTGTCGATCACATCCAAACGGAAATCAGGGATATTTACGATCACATACCTGTCGCCCTGAGGCTTGTTTTTCCAGCGTAAGCGTTCAAGGCTAACCAGCAACACCCGCTTTGATTCCTCTATAGAAAGGCCGGGTACCACGTCGTCGTTTACGAGCGCTTTTTGCAAAGCAATATATTGCGGGTCTTTAGGTTGTATGCTGTCGAGGTAAGTACGCAGGCTGCTTTCACGAAATACCTGCAGCATGGAAGCGCTGTCCGCCTCTTTAGTGGCTGTAAAATAGCGCGGGAATATTTTTTTAGGGTTCACATAGCCAAACTGCACATAATTTGAATAATTGAGCAGCGAGTTTGCCGAAAGCAGTTCGAGTTTCGCCAGGTCGTGATAGGCCTCATCGGTGTTTTTGATGGCTTTCTTATCGTAAAAATCATGCAATAGCGCATCTATCGTATCAGCCTGGAAAATACCCGGGTTAAAACCGTGGGTGCCGGCTTTCTGAAAATAATCCACCATCACTTTCAGCCCATCATCAGGCAAGTGTTTTTCTACCAGGCCGGGTTCATCCTTATGTAAGGTATAATAAATTTTGATAAACTGGTAATTATTCAATTTGGGGCCGATGCTGTCGAGCACTTTAGTAAAAACGGTATAATAAGCGTCGACATCCAATTTATTAAACACCTTATTTTGTGTTTTTTTAAATAGGATACCGGGCATATCCCATCGTCGTTTCTTTTTACAGCCCTGGAAAACGACCATGAATGCACAAAGCAGGATGATGATGGCCGTGAAAGGTTTACGGTTGTTTATAAAAGCAGATGCCATTTCGTTTGTTGTTTGCAAAGGTAAAGCAATTGCTATACCACAAGCTATTTAGTTCGGTATTAAATTAATAAATTTAGCCCACTATCCCAATATTATGAAGAAGAATTTCTTACTCCTTTTATTACTATTAGCCGGCGCCGCAATTAAAGCCCAGTCTTTTCAGCCGGTTAACCATAACGCTTCGCCCGAGGCGAAGAAACTACTTGCCTTTTTGTATAGTATTAAGGGGAAATATATCATTTCAGGACAGCATAACTTTAACACCCAGTTAAATACTTATTCAGACAGCGCCCATGCCATAACCGGTAAATACCCCGCACTGTGGGGCTGTGATTTTATATGGGACTGGAAAACAGACCGTGGCCAGGACGTAGTGAACGAGGCAATTAAGAAATGGAACGACGGTTATATTGTTACGCTGATGTGGCATACCGGCAGGCCGACAGATGACCCGCCGTACGAATGGACGACCAGCGTAATGGGTAAATTAACTGATGCGCAATGGAACGAGCTGGTAACGCCGGGTACCGCACTAAATAAAAAATGGCTTGGCCGGATTGATACAATAGCCGGTTACCTGGAGCAATTACAGGACGCACACGTACCGGTGTTGTGGCGGCCTTTTCATGAAATGAACGGCGTTTGGTTTTGGTGGGGAAATAAAAAAGGTGAGAACGGAATAGCCAAACTGTGGAAAATGATGTACGACCGTTTCACAAATTACCACCATTTGAATAATTTAATATGGGTTTGGGGCGCAAATGGTTTGAGGGACATACCTTTTGACGAGGCTTACACTTATGCCGATTATTACCCCGGCGCTGAATACGTAGATATTTTAGGCGCCGATGTTTATCACTTCGACTATGAGCAGAAGGATTATAACGAGCTGAAGGCATTAGCCCACGGCAAACTGATGGCGCTTACCGAGACCGGCGAATTGCCCAAGCCGGAAATACTTTCCGTTCAACCGGAATGGGCTTATTTTATGGTATGGACAAACTTTTTATGGACGGATAACCCCCGTGACCGGGTAAAGCAGATTTACGCGCTGCCGCAAACACTCGACCATGAAACAGTGAAGGATGCGTTACAGGCTATAAAAAATGAACAGTAAACCCGAAGTATGGCTGCGAGGGCCTGTTGATGGCATACCGCCATTGTTACAACCTGTTGCCCATACGCTGTTACAGGCACGCGAAGAAATTAAAGAGATAATGGCTGATTTCCCGGACAAACTGTTATGGCTGCAAGTTGCAGGCATGGCTTCGCCGGGATTTCATTTACAGCACTTATCGGGTGTTTTGGATAGGTTATTCACGTATGCGCGTGGGGAACAGTTGAACCAGCAGCAGTTGGAATATTTGGCTAATGAAGGTAAAGACAACGGGCAAACAGTAAATAAACTACTTATAGCTTTCAATAAACGAGTTGACGCCGCGTTAGAACAGTTGGGTAAAACTGATGAAAAAATACTGACTGAGGTTCGCGGTGTTGGAAGAAAGCAAACGCCTTCAACTGTGATGGGGCTGCTGGTACATTCTGCTGAGCATACGATGAGGCATACGGGGCAGTTGTTGGTGACGGTGAAGGTTTTAAAAGAAAAGGTGTTTTGATATGGATAACCTGGAACGACTTTTAAGAGTTGTAAAACAGCAGGCAGAAATGTTCCTGTTAGATGCTAATGAATTTTATCCATTCGGGGTATATGTCAATTTAAAAAATGAAATTACCCCGGTTGGGGTATCTTCTGAAAATGAGTTTCCGCGATCAATCGAGTTGATTGATCAATTAGAAAGATATTATAGTCAACTCGAATTTTTGGTAGGGGTTATAGTAAACGATGTGCTTTTGAAACAAAACGGCATTGAAAAGAATGCAATTGAATTGCGTATCTGGGACAAACGGAAAGCAGTTACGAATAAATATTTCAATTATGAAATAGGAAGCAACGCAATTGTTTTTGACGAGATTTTATAACTCACGAAGTCGGCTTCACCATAAGAAATCGATGTAGCAATGTAAACCCGATAGACGATAACAAACAAACCCCGCCCAATATCCACCACAACATATTAAACCCGCCAAAAACAATAATCGCGCTGCCGAGCGTAGGCGCTAAAACCTGCGCTGTTGACCAGGCCATGGTATACAAAGCGGCATATTCGCCCCTGTTATGATCGTTGGTGCGCACTATCCAGAATGAGTTCATGAACGGCATGCTCATCATCTCGCCAAAAGTTATAAACAACATAGCCAAAATCCCCGACCAAAGCACCGGCGGTAGCTTATTCAGCAGCACGAACCCAACCCCAACCAGCAAAACGCCTACCCGGATGTATTTAAGTATATGCCGTCTTCCCTCAAGGTTATGGATCAGTACCATTTCAATAAACACAATCAATAAGCCATTCAGGGCCATAATTAAACCGATAAGGCGTTCATTAAAATGCCAAACCGTTTTGTAAAACAGCGGCTGCATGGTAAACAGCTGAAAAAAGCAGGTGGCATAGCATATCACCAAACCGATAAAAATTAGATACACCTTATCACGGTAAGCTGATGCGGTGCCTGCCAGGTGTTCGGGCTTTTTGGCTGGTTTGATGATACTGGTACGGGGTATCAGTTTCAACAGCGCCAGGGCGGCAACAATATTGGTGCAGCCATCAACCCAAAAAAGCAAATGGTAGTTTATTGCTGCCAGTAAACCGCCCAGCGCACCACCAATTGCCCAGCCCAGGTTAACGGCCAGCCGGTTAAGTGAGTAGGAACGTGTTTTGTTTTCAGCAGTACTATAATAGGCGATGGCCGTTGAATTGGCTGGTCGGAACGATTCATTGCAGCAAGCCAGTATAAAAGCGCCAATGCTAACCGTTAAAAAGGTATGCTGGTAGCTTAATAAAAGAAAAAAAACGCCGCCGCTTAGCAGGGCGAATATTTGCACATCATAGAAACCGAGCTTGTCGGTAATCTTGCCGCCGATAAATGCCCCGCAGATAGAACCCAGGCCCAAAAAAGCCATTACATAACCCGCCTCGCGTATGCTGAAGCGCAATTGTATTGTGCAATAAAGCGTAAGGAACGGGATAACCATGGTGCCGCTACGGTTCACCAGCATTACCAGGCACAGGTACCAACTGTTTCGCGAAAGTCCGCTATATGCTTGTTTGTATAATTGGATGGGCGAGGTCATTCCGCAAAGATAGCGGTTATGAAAACCAGAAAAATTGACCTATGATAAGTATTGACGCTTTGTTGATATTAGGAAGATGATTTATATTTGAAAGTAGGCTGTTACGCTTAACTGTTCATTTTGTGAACGTTTTGGCGTTATGCAACCTATTGATCTACAGTAGTGTTGGTGTTCACAGCGTTCACGAATTTTGGGTAACTTTCTGTATAACAACATGTTAAGTGTTCGCGCTAAAAAGCAGCGTTCAACCTACATAATGAACACCAAACTGGTAAAGTTTATGTCGACGCAAGTTTATGCCGACGCAGGCTTTTCGTTGCCGATGGTCCTCTGCGAGAGACCATCCGGGACTTAATAGTTTTTAGCTTTTATGTCGACGCAGGGTCTCTCGCAGATTTAAGTTAACCCATAAAATTGAATAGCGAATAAAATTGGTATATCCACCATGCGTTCCTACGGAACGCGGGC
>Ga0302309_10003534_pt1 | contig 11986 bp, 9 predicted proteins | sample III_Palsa_N1_1_FD_200453 | JGI IMG/M metagenome (GOLD analysis project Ga0302309, IMG submission 200453) | Peat permafrost microbial communities from Stordalen Mire near Abisko, Sweden - III_Palsa_N1_1 | ecosystem: Environmental > Terrestrial > Soil > Palsa > Peat permafrost | place: Sweden... | reverse complement strand
AAGGCGATCGTCAGCGTGAGCAGCAGTAAGAAGGGCTTCTTCATATGTGAGTTGCGTTTTGAAACCCTAAATTAAGCGTTTTTTTGACAATTAATAATCGAATTTCCACGTCCCGCGACAAGCCCCTACCCTCACCCCCTGATCTGCCCCGTCCCCCTGATCACCCATTTCTCGGTCACCAGCTTTTCCAGCGCAAAAGGACCGCGTGCATGCAGCTTCTGCGTAGAAATACCGATCTCCGCCCCCAGCCCCAGTTCCTCCCCGTCAGTAAAGCGCGTCGAGGCATTCGAATAGACAGCCGCCGCATCGACCTCCGCCAGAAAACGTTCACACTTCCCCTTATCCCGCGACACAATCGCCTCGGAATGCCGGGTGGAATATTTCCCGATATGTTCCAGCGCTTCATCGATATCCGCTACCACCTTCACTGCACACTTCAGGCTCAGGAACTCCCGCGCAAAATCACCGGGCTTTGCCTTCCGCAGGTAAGGGTAGTCACCAAAGATCCGCCACGCAGCCGGATCGGCGAACACTTCCACCGCATACCGCCCGAAAGGTTCCTGTACCCGCTTCAGCAAAGCAGGCGCTATAGCCTTATCCACCAGTAAAGTATCCATGGAATTACAGACCGAAGGACGCGATACCTTTGCATTCACAACAATATCCACTGCCTTTTGCAGATCGGCCGTCTTTTCCACATAAACATGACAGACCCCCGCACCCGTCTCGATCACCGGCACCAGGCTGTTGGCGCGTACATAGCGGATCAACGCATCCGATCCCCGCGGGATCAGCACGTCTACCCACCGCGTGGCAGTCATCAGGTCCTGCACGGTTTCCCGCTCAGCAGGCAACAACGTCACGCAATCGGGATCGATACCGCTGGATCGCAGCGCTTTTTTGATCAGGGCAATAGCCGCCTTGTTGGTGTCAGCGGCCTCCTGGCTGCCCTTCAGCAGACATCCGTTTCGGCTCCGTAGACAGAGGGCGGCAATATCGAAAGTGACATTGGGCCGCGATTCATAAATGGCCCCCACCACCCCCAGAGGCACAGCTCGCTTTTCCACTCGCAGCCCGTTAGCCAGCGTCCTGCTATCCAGCAACTTCCCGGAAGGATCAGGCAGCCGGCTGACTTTAAGAACACTGCCCGCAATAGCCCGTATCCGCGCTTCATTTAAAAGCAACCGGTCATTGCGCGGATTGTCTGGGTCCTGACGCTCCAGGTCTTTCGCATTGGCCCGCAACAAAGCCGCCTGCTGGGACACCAGCAGGGACGCCAATTCCTTCAGCGCCATCTTCACCTGCTTATCGCTTGCCCGCCGCAAAGCCGCCGCCGCCTTATGCGTCCGCTGGATCAAAGACTGTATTTTTTTTGCCATATTTTTTAAAATAACACGATATCGTCCGCATGCGCGGCCACGACATTCTTTTTCAAAAGGTTATCCGTTACTTCCGCTGCCGGCAATTTCACCTTCGCTACGCCGATGATATTCTCCGCCTCATCGATCAGCTGCACCACCTCCCCGCCGCCAAATTTCCCCTGCACTTTCCGGATACCGACGGTCAGCAGGCTCCGCCGCTGCTGCAACGCCCGCTCGGCCCCTTTGTCTACAAAAATACTCCCGATAGTGATAGAACCGCTGGCTAACCACTTCTGCCGCGCTTTCAGGTTGGAGGCCCGCGGCTCGAAATGCGTCCCTGCTACTCCTTCCAGGGCATCACTAAATGGCGCCCGCCCGCTTAACCCGCAAATAACCACCTTGATCCCCAATGATGCAGCCAGCCGGGCAAATGTCAGCTTGGACAACATACCCCCCAATCCCAGGCTGCTCTTGTCCTTCCGCACATAACCCAGGATCTGGCTATCCACCTTCTCCACCCGGGAAATGATCCTTCCCCTATCATCCAACAATCCGCCGACTGACGTACACAGCAATAACGCCGACGCATCAAATCCTATAGCCGTCAACGTAGCCAATTCATCATTATCGGAGAACTTCAACTCGACATTACTCACAAGATCATTTTCATTCATGATCGGAAGAATGCCATTCTTCCAGAACTCGACAAAAGTATCTTTCAACTGAAGAAAGCGACTCCGGTTGGAGAAATGATGCCGCTCGCATAATGCCTGGGCTACCGGGATACCATACGTGGAGAAATGTTTTTGATAATGCCGGATGAGGATCGGGTTGCCCACTGCAGCTGCCGCCTTTCGTTCGGTCAGCGTGCCTTTATAATGGCTGAAAAAACTCCTGCCGCTGCCTACCGCTCCGCTGCTGACCAGCACCACGCGATAGCGGGCAGATAATACCGCAATGTCCGCGGCGACCTTTTTGATAGTGGCCTGAACCAGTTCTCCCCGATCGTTGGTCAAAACGGCCGTACCTAACTTAATGACTAATACCGGCTTTTGCATGCCGCAAAAATATCAGATTATCCTGATACCCGACATCCATTTTACTGTCTACCCCATAAACAATGAAGCCCGCACAAGGCGGGCTTCACAAAACTCATAAAAAATTATCGGCTCATCCTCAGGGCTGCTGCGACTTCTGCCGCACCATCACGCCATTCATAATGAACGTACTCCCGCCATCGGCCACGATATTATATACCGGCTGCACACCACCGGCAGACTCTTCCCTGCCCCAGACCATGAACTCCGCATACCGCCCCGTCTTCCCGTCCAGGCACAACACCCGGTCTCCCTCCGCCAGCTCACCCATTGTCGCATCCCCGGTCGTAGTGACCATCGGATGATTGGGCGTCCCTTCCAGCTCCTTGCATCGAAGATTCACCTGCCGCCCTGACACATCGGTCGTAACCGCCAGCAACAGCAACCGGGTAATCGCATAGTTTTTCGCCGCATGCACCGTCAGCGCCTTCACTGTCACCGGTACAGCCGCATGAGTAGACGGGTCCACCGTCATCACCTCATCTCCCGGCTGAACATCTTTCAGCAGCTTTTGACCGCCGCCGGCCATTGTCACTTCCATGTCCCCTGGAAAGCATATATCGTTACCATACGTCCCCGCCTCCCGACTGACAGCCCCGCCACCGCCCATTCCCGAACGGTACAGCTGATACCCCAACTCCTCGGAAAGAACATACGACAGCTTCAGCACAAAGAACTGTTCCTCCTTGTCGATGGCATGGATATCTTCGAAATATTTCCTCCAAACTGCCGGAGGCGCCTTATAACCCGGCATACAGGCAGTATAACGCTTGCCGGTCTCTGTGGTGTAATAGATCACAGTACCTAACTCAACCCTGCCATCCTTGAGGATCAGCTTATACAGATCGATACGTTTTTTCTTGCCGTCATCGCCCGTGATGAAATAAGGCTTGCCGAACCCGTTGTGGTCTAATATATACGCGTTCTCGAATTTAACATACGTGTCTTTGTCCGGATCAGCCACCGAAAAAGTCTTGGCCTTTTGATACTCCTCCATCGTAAGGGCACGGCTGCCGGTCGAATCCTGGGCACGGCTGCCCATTCCGGCAAGCAACAACACACCCGCAAAAAGAATACTCTTCATGTAATGTGACAGATAGTTTTGAATGATGATTATGATATCTCCTTGAAGGCCGACGCAAAGGCTTCCATCTCATCCATCCGCCCGATGCTGATCCGGCACCAGTCCTGGTTATTGAACTTCCAGAACCGCACCCCGACACCGCGCTTCATCATCTCGTCGGTGAATTGCTTGCCATCCATCTTGATAGGGAACAATACGAAGTTTGTGCTCGACGGAACATACATATAGCCCTCCTTCTTCAATACGTCGTACAGGTAGTTCTTCGAGGCAATGGTCTTCTTCAGCGCACCGTCGAGGAATCCCCTGTCCTGGTAGCTCGCAATGGCAGCCTGCAGGGTAGTGGTCGAAATAGACATGGACGCTTCGGTATACAAAGACAACTTCTTGATCGTCTCAGGCTGGGTCACCACATACCCTATCCTTAACCCGGCAAAGCCATACAGCTTTGAAAAGGTCCTGGCTACAATGATATTGGCACCGGTATTCACCATCGGGATCAGTGTAGTCCCCTGAGGATCGTCCAGGTAATCGATATAGGCCTCGTCGATAAATACGGTCACTTTTTTGGACACCCTGTCGCAGAAGGATTTCAACTTGGCAGTGTCCAGCACCGTAGCCGTCGGATTGTTGGGGTTGCAGATATAGACCAGCACGGTGTTGGCGTCGATAGCCTTTTCCATCGCATCCAGATCCAGTTTGTATTCTGACGTCAGGGGCACCTTCACCCAGGTGGCGCCGATTTTTTGGGCTTTGCTGGGAAGATCGGCATAGGAAGGATCACCGGTAATGACGTTACAACCGGGCTTGTAATAGGCCAGAGCGGCCGCCATCAGCAAGGGCGAAGAACCGGATGCAAGGAAGACATTCTCTTGCTTAACTTTTTCGAAGTCCGCGATCTTCTGGCTCAGGTCGCCCATCGAACGCATGGGATATTGATAGCTGACAGGCAAAGTATTCATAATGGCTTCCTTCGCCTTATCGGAAGGGCCGAATGGATTTTCATTGGCAAACAGCCGGGCCTTCAACGGCTCGACAGCATTTAGAGCAATTTCCCTTTCCGTCCAGCCTTCCGAACTGAAGGGGGATGCTGCATGACCGGTGACCGACGGTGCAGCCTGTGCTGGATTCAGCAGACTGCCGGCAAATGGAAGCGCTCCCGCTAATACGGCGCCCCTCCGAAGTAATGTGCGACGACTGATTGTGTTGCCCATAAGAGTATATTTTATTGGTGGTTAATTAAATCCAATTGTTACACGTACACGTGTGTCGCATCGTTCCGCACACCCCATGCCCCCCTCAACTCCCCAGCGACGGATACACAAACCGCTGCCCCGTTACCCTGCTGTGCACAGCCGCTACTACGCTCCTGGCCGACTCCAACGCCCCGGCCATCCAGGCATTCAGGTACGTCATGTGCTCGCCCGCAAAGTAGACCTGCCCGTCCGGCTTCAATAAAGCCTTGTACAGCGTCTGCCGTTCCTCCGGCGAATAGAGCGCCCAACCGCCCAGGTTGTATTTCGTTTTGTGCCAGCTGACAGAGAAAGAAGTTTCGAATTCCTGCCTGTACTGCGGATGTATCAGGCTGCCCTTGTCCAAAGCTAATTGTTCCCGCTGTTCGTATGATAAATTACCCGTCGCAACAGCCTTTTCATTAAAGTTATAATATCCTATCAATATTCCCTTACCGCTCAAATAATCATAGGAGGGATAAAAAATTTGCGTCAGCTGATTGTTCGTATGGGTAATACCCCCATAAATACCCTCGTCTTCCTCCCAAAACCTGCGCTTGAACTGCAGCCCGATCTTCCCGGTAGACATATACACGATCGAATCGATGGCCCTGCTGGCGTCAGAGGAGAAATTATGATCGATATTGCTCAGCACCGGCAGGGGTATCGTACAAATGCAAAGATCCGCGGCTATACTTTTCTCTCCTGTCGCATCCTTGTACACTACCTTCACCCCTTTCTCCACATTGTGGATAGCACTGACCTCCGCACCGCGACGTATCATTCCGCCCACCTGCTGCTCAAAAGCCGCAGCTATCCTGTCCATCCCCCCCACTGCCTGGAACAATGTCCCCTGCAATTCATAAGTATATTCAGCCACATTATAAAAATCAGGATCTAACAACCCGGACTCTGCCATCGCTACTAAGGTCATCGGATCACCGATCTTCCCTTCTTTATCTCCTGGCCCCGGAGAATCGATATAACCCCTCCGCGCTGAAGCCTTATACAATTTATCGATATCCAATCCGCCCTCCGCCCGTAAATATTCGATCACCTTCAATGTGTCCTCTTTGCTCATGCCCGCATCGATCTTTCCGCCGTCCATTCCCTTGGCCAGCAACTCAGCCATCCACCCCCTCATGTCATTATGCACCTCCCGGACGCGGACTTTCTTATTCGATAAAGGCCCCTTCCCCTCACTGAAATAATAGGTGTTCTCATTCACATTGTTATACACCTGTATGGGCACCTTCAATTCCTTACAGTAATGCAGGGTTAAGGCGTGATGGTGAGGGATACGGGAAGGCCCGGCATTAAAGTATTGGCCATCATCAAAAGTCGCCGTATGCACCGGTTGTCCCGTCTCCACGTTGGAAGACCCCTTCCGGATGCTCCAGCATCGGCCCCCGGCCCGCTCCCGGGCTTCCAGGATCGTACACCGGTATCCCAGCTTACCCAGTTCATAGGCAGCAGCCATGCCCGCCAGCCCCGCACCTAAGATCAATACCTCCCTCCCATTTCCATCTCCTTCCAACCGGAACGGATGGGCCGGGGCCGCCGGCAACATGCCCATCGCTATCATCGCCGGATAAGCCCCACCGGCTAAAAATCCCGTCCGCCGCAAAAAGTCTCTCCGAGTTAAAGATTCCAAATATTAAAAAAATAATATATTATCAATAGCTACTTAAAGTTACTAAAAATACGATTATGATCCCGCCATAGGCAATATATTAAATACAATAATGTATTTGTACCGGTCCAAATGGCGCAAATGACCCTATTTTGGCATCAGGATCACAGAAGTATAGGGCGCCAGCTGCAAAGACCCCTGATATGTCTTCCCCGCAGCATCCGTATAGGTCCTGTCCAGCGTCACCACTTTGACATTTTTCGAAGCATTATACTCAAACCGGATCGCAGCAGCTGGGGACGCCACCACCGAATTCACCTCTTTCCCATACCGCGCCTGGAAGTCACTCAATGCCCCCTTATCCTGTACGCTCTGGTTGTCCTGCCTCCTGGACGTCCGGAAGAAAGGGCCGCTGCCCGCCGCCTGCCCGTAATAATTATCATGAAGATTGGCAAAAGAACTGAGATCGCCGGAGACACCGGAACTCATCAGCAACACCGTCTGATTATTCTTCGCAGCTACCGCCGTATTGAAAGAGATATCGTTGTTCCGCAAAGTCCCCTTAGTCAGGGCATGCCGGATCTCGATCTGCGCCCCATTATCATACAACGTATTGTTTTTGACCTCCGCCTCATGCGAATCCTGAACAAAAATCCCTGACGTGCAATGGGCCACGGTATTATAACTGACCTCTATCTGCCCGGTATTCTCATCAAGGTAGATGCCATCGGCAATGCCCACATGACCGTCGGTACCAGCAGTAGCAGTAATTCCGTTCAGCACGATATTGCCGGTCACAATACCGGTTTTTCTCGGCGTCGCTGAATCGATATCACCAGACCAGGTATACAACCCCCCGCCGTCATCCTTGATATAACAGAAATAATCTACAGTATTGTTCTTAATAGTATTGGGACCACCGAGGAAAAAAATACCCACATACCCGCTTGTATCCACAGTATTATACTGCACAGTGTTGTTACTGCCCCCGCCAATGTTAATCCCAAAATAGGAATGCTCGGGATTTCCCATCCCCGGCACATTGCCGGAATGCCTGACCGTGCAATCGGTCACCAGGCTCCCCGTTCCAATAATACTGATCCCGTCGTCATCCGAATGATCGATGGAAAGATGATCCAAAGTCAGATTGCTCGAACGAATAGCACAGACCCCATCCTGCGAAGAAAAAAGGATCCGGCAAAAAGAAACCGTGATATTCGCCGCATCCGATAAAAAGAAAGCATTCCCGTTACTTCCCGAAAAAGTCAGCCCCTTAAACACCAGGTATTGCTTTCCGCGTATAGATACCAAAGTATCCACACTGGACGCCAGCACGTCGGGCGCCGGCTGCCCGGACCCGAAATAAATACTCATGATCTTCGACTTTGGATCATAATACCACTCACCCGGCTGATCCAACGTACGAATATCATTCTGAATAAAATAACCGAATTTGTCGGTGGCTGGATAAAAAGAACCTCCTTTATAATTGAGTGTGCTACCCTGCTGAGATATAATGGTGCTGCGGTCCAGGATAAACCTGTTCTTCCTGATCACCACATCGGCCCCTGTCCAATCAGGACCGCCGGCCAAATTGGGATCGCTGATAGAAGTGTTCGCCGTATGCGTCTGTATTGTCGAATACCCGCTGTTGGGGAACCTGCCCATCGGCTGTACTGTATCCTCGATGGTCACCATGTTCACCCTCAACCCGCAACCCTGGCAAGGCGCCTGCCATATTCCATTGCCTCCGGACTTCCATCCGCCTAACCGGGCAAACCCGCTGATGATCGGGTCATAACCCTGCCCATAAGCCGCAAATACGATAGGCCTTCCCGCAACGCCCGACTGCCCCGCAACGATAGACCCATAAAAAACTTCACCTCTTTTGAACAATACCGAATCGCCAGGCTGAAGTTGGCCAAATACCTGGTTCAACTTGCCCAGCGTCCGCCACGGAGAAGAGGCTTGCATAGCCTGCGTAGAAGTCCTCGAGTCATCCCCATTTGTCGACGAAAAATAATACGTATTTCCCCGTGCGGAATTTACGCCCCAAAAAATTGGCATTAGTATTGTTAAAAACAATTGGAGAGTTTTCATACATGTCATTTATTAAAATATTTCCGGTGGCTATACACTTATTCGATTTTATTTATTACGTTTGTGCTGAACCCTCCACTTAGCTATCCTGGCAAAGCACTTAAATCTCATTCTTAGAAAAACCCGTTTGCTCGCCATAACACCGGAATGATTGTTGCAAATAACATTCCATTGCCTGCTAAAAGCAAGATTTTTTATTCAGATCCCCGCAAATCCCTGACCGAACGAAGGAGTAGTACGATTCGCTTCCTATCAGATTTTTTCACCTGCATAGGCAGTTGAGGATACATTATTGTGCTATACCCATAAACGTTACCAAATGAGATTGAGACCCAGAGAAATCCATTTGCTCATTCTGTCTGTCGACCTCTTTATCTTAAACGCCTCTTTCTTTTTAGTTAGGCTGTTTCTTGACGAAGGCGACCCAGACTGCCTGAAGCAACTTTTGATCATACTGAACGCCGGTTATGTCGTCATCAGCCCGATTTTCGTTGAAAATCTACGAGACCTCAAACTGGATTATAGTAAAATGACCCGCTCCTTGGTTCGGCGGTTCGTCTACTATTTTGCTTTCACAGCCCTCCTTCTGCTCTTCTCAGATCGGACGGTCTGCCCCAAACGCCAATACCTCAGCACTGTGTCCCTGTTTTTCCTGCTGAAATTTTGCGTGTCTTCCTGGTTCTTTTTCCGCTATTTTTTCAAGACCCATCTGTACCTCAAGCCTACTATCATCATCGGAGACAACAAATTGGGCATCCAGTTGCAGGACTATTTCCTCAACAATAAATACCTTGGTATCAAACCGATCGGCATGCTGGCAAAACATCCCGCATCCCGGTCGGATAGTTCAGATAACAACGTGATCGGCTCTATCGATCAGTTTCAGCAGGTCTTCGACAAACGGCCCTTTGAAGACGCCTTCATCGCCCTTCCCCTGAGTGAAGTGGATACCATCAAAAACCTCATCGCCGTCGCGGAAAGGAATGGCGTACGGACTCACCTGGTACCCAATTTCACAGGCAACGGTAACCACGAAATCTATTTCAAAGTGGGCAACCTGGGCGAAATTCCTTTGCTCCAGATGCGGACCTTCCCTCTCGATAACTATGCCCACCGGTTCCTTAAAAGGTCATTCGATATTGTCTTCGCATCACTGATGCTGCTCTTCCTTGTGCCGGTCGGCCTGTTGATCGCCATCGCCATCAAACTGACCAGCAGAGGCCCCGTTTTCTTCAAAACACACCGCCTCGGCGTCACCGGTACCCCCTTCACAATCTATAAGTTCCGCAGCATGAAATATACCCCCGTCGGGGCAGATCAGGCCCGCTCCACTGTCGCTAATGACGACAGGATCACCTGGGTAGGGAAATTCCTGCGGAAGTATAGCCTCGATGAACTGCCGCAATTGCTCAACGTCCTGACCAATGATATGTCGGTCGTAGGCCCCAGGCCACACCGGATCAACCTTAATAAGACCTTGCAGCAGAAAATGGGCCCCTATATGATGCGCCACACGATCAAACCCGGCATCACTGGCTGGGCTCAGGTCAACGGCTGGCGCGGACCTACTGAAACCAAGATGCAGTACTGGGGCAGGACGCTCCATGATCTGTGGTATATCGAACACTGGAATTTCTGGCTCGATCTTTACATTATCCTTCTCACGCTCATCGGGAAAAAAACCCGTAAAAATGCCTTTTAGGTTTCCGTAAACGCCCTAAAATCAATCCGTACTGACCCCTAAATGATTTATTTTTATAACATGAAAAAGACCAATGGCTTTTTGCTCTTGCCCTTTCTATGCTCATTATGGCTCTTATTTAGCTGCTCCTCCTGTACCACCGCAAAAAAATTGACCGTCATGGATGATCTCAGCCCCAACGAGACCATCGGCGGATGGCCCAAGCCCGCGCCTGTATACCACATCAGGGCAAAAGATAATCTCTACGTCGGCATCTCCACCCAGGACCAGGACCTTACCAGGACCACTGATCCTACCGGCAATGGTATGCCCCAGGGCTTGGGATACGAATCATCCTCTTCACGGGCCGTCAATGGCAACCAGGTCGATGCCGACGGCAACATCACCCTTCCCTTGCTCGGAAAAATACCCGTCGCAGGAATGACCATCGCCCAGGCCGAAGACACGATCCGCGCCATTTCCAAAGAATACCTCAAGGACGCCACGATTAAAGTCCGCCTGCTCAGCTATAAACTAACAGTCCTCGGCGAAGTAAAAATGCCGGGAGTTTATTATAGTTATAACAATTATGTGACGGTCTTCGACGCGATCAGCCTGGCCCAGGGAACCACGGATTTCGCTAAGCTTGCAGATGTGCTCGTGCTGAGACCTACCCCACGCGGAACGAAGACCTATTCCCTCAACCTCAACAGCAAATCGGTCCTGATGTCCGATGGATATTACCTCCTGCCGGATGACGTAGTTGTCCTGCAACCAGGAAAGAGCAAAGGGTTGCAACAAAAACTGCCCCTCGTCGGTATCGTCGTCGGCTCTCTTTCCGCCCTATTGCTGCTACTAAATTATTTAAAATAAATAGCCCCACCCCTTATGAACCCTGATCATCCAACAGGCTTTCACACCGGAAAAAGTTTCAATAAAAAAATGATACTGCCCGCCATCCTGCGCAACTGGTATTGGTTCGGGCTGGCAGCTGTTTTGGGATTCGGTGCCGCATTCGTCGAGCACAGGGCCGTTCCCGGCAATTTCAAAAGCACAATGACGATCCTTCTCATCAATGAACCTCACGCGACGCCCTTCAATACCAGCCTCGACAACAACCTCGATATCAAGGAAAGTCCTATCAACGTGGAGGACGAACAGAACGTGGTCTCCGCCTATAGCCTGCAATTGCAAACCTTACGCAACCTGAGCTGGAAAACAAAATGGTATAAAAAATCGCTCATCGGCAAAAAAGACCTCTACCCTCACGATCCCTTTGTCGTAACCTTCATAGAAGACTCGGTGCTGTATGGCGCCATGCTCACCATCACCCCGCTGTCCGCTACCACCTACCGCGTCGAATGCGATTATAAGGACAAACCTGCCGATACGGACCGCATCGTCCGCTTCTCCACAGTCGCCGCCTTCGGTAAGCCCTTTGCCAATAATTATTTTCATTTCACGCTTTATCCCGACGCCACCCCCGTTCCGGCCGACGGCACAGCCTACGTTCTCCTCTTTAACGACCTGAACTTTATGGCGATTGATTACCAGGGAAACCTCGACGTAAAGATACCGGCCCCGGAGAGCGATGTGCTGAACGTCGAGCTGAAAGGCGAAAATGAAATGCGCAATGTGGACTATCTCAATGAACTGGGAAACACTTATCTCAAGTTTGGACTGGACCAGAAAAATCAATCGGCCATCAATACGCTGACCTTCATCCGTAGCCAGCTCTCCGGCGTGGCAGATTCATTGCGCAGGTCCGGTGACCGCTACACGGACTTCCGCACCCGCAACA
>Ga0302309_10003531_pt1 | contig 11989 bp, 9 predicted proteins | sample III_Palsa_N1_1_FD_200453 | JGI IMG/M metagenome (GOLD analysis project Ga0302309, IMG submission 200453) | Peat permafrost microbial communities from Stordalen Mire near Abisko, Sweden - III_Palsa_N1_1 | ecosystem: Environmental > Terrestrial > Soil > Palsa > Peat permafrost | place: Sweden... | reverse complement strand
GCGGCCCTCTTCCAGCGCGTTCATCCCCAACCGTTCCATGCCCAAGCGTTCGGCCATCGTTTCCAGATCCAACTCGCCACCGTAGAGTTTGAAGCCCTGGGCTGCGCGGTGGCGAGTGGCCGAGACGAGCGTGGAGTGCACGTCGGTCGTGCCGATGGACCCGAGCATCAGCGTGCGTTCGACCGTCGCGCCCTGGCTCTTGTGCGTGGTCTGAGCGTAAGCGTGGGTGAGTTTGTCGTAGGTGCCGGTGTCCAGTTTGACGACCCGCCCGTTTTCGGCTGGGATGTCACTTTCCAGCTTCAAACTCATGACGAGCGACCCCTTCACCGTCCGGCGCACGACTTGCACGACGCCCACCGAACCGTTGTCGATGCCCATGTGCTTTTGATCGCCCTTGGTGAACATCAACCGTTCCCCCACCGCAATCGGGAGATCCTGCCGCACGCCCATCGAACCCTTGGTGCTGAGAATGAAGTCGTCGCCGGAAAATTCACCGGTGGCAGCCAGTCGAGTCCGGATTTCGTCGTTGAGGGTGCGGACGAGAGAATTGGTGCCAGCCATCACACAGAGGTTCTTGTGTTCCAACGGCTTTCCATGTTCACCGGTGGTCCCCAGCAGACTGAGGTAGTCATCCGCCATTTGGCGAACAGCATCCGTGGACGTGTCGCATCGCTCAATCTGATCTTTGTGCTCAAGCCGTGCGAAGATCTGCGCCCCCAGCGAGGTCTCCTCAGCGCGAGTGGTCGTGTTTCGTGCACGGTCTGCGTGTTGATACAGCAGTTTGCTGGTTTCGATGTCGTAGGCATCCCTTTGGCGACGAATTTCCGTCAAGGTTGCGTCGCCGATGGCGTCTTTTAGAAGTCTGAAACCGGCCCCGGGCCCGACGGGCTGCAATTGTTGACTGTCCCCGACGCAAATCAATTTGCAGCGTCCACCGGCCGCATGTGCGGTGTCCACCGCTTTTTGGATCTCGCGAAATGTTGTGGTGTCCACCATGCCCGCTTCATCGAGCACGATCACTTGGTCTTTCAACGTGAGGCTTTTCTTTTCGAGCTTTTGGAGGAGCTTGGCCGCCGAGTGGACTTCCTTCATCCCGGTTTCGGCCTGCAGTTTTCGAGCGGCCTTCCATGCCAAGCTGACGCCGATGACTGAACGGCCTTCCTGCTCATATGCCTGACAGAATATTTCCGCGGCCGTCGTTTTTCCCGATCCGGCCCAACCGGTCCCGCAGCTGATTCCGGTCCCCTCGGTCATGTGCCGGACGAAGGCGCGTTGTTCATCGCTGATCTTGAAACCGCGTTTCTTCTCGAAGGAATTGATGCACGAGTTGAGCACAGCATCGGGCACCCTGTTTTCGGGCTCGTTCTGACGTGCCTTCGCGCTGTCCACCAGCTTTTGCTCAGTCTCCTCGATCCACCAATGCGCGGCGTGGCGGTCTTCACGATACTTGCGCCCAGGTTGATCTCCTTGATGCCGTTTTTCCGGAGACTTTTCCGGCTCGATCGTCACCAGTTGTGGGGCCATGCGCACCATGAAGGCTTCGGCTTCGGCCATTAACTGCGCCACGTCTTTCTGACCGACATGTTCGAGGGCCAGCTGGGTGATCAAATCCTGTTTGGTCCAGACCGCATCCTGTGCGTGTAATTTTCTCAGCAACGTTTCGTCATCGCACCCATACAGCTTGCTGGGCAGCCCCTTCAATTCTTCAGTTGAGTTGAAGATGGAAGGGTCCTCGGCACGCATCTGTTCGTGCGCGGCTTTCCACACAGGGAGCATCACGCCAAGGGGTTGTTCCTCTTTATCAAGTCTCGTGACCAGCACGGCGGCTTGCATGGTGCCACCGTTGGCAGCCATGTATTCGAGCGCTTCCAGACGGCGAGAAGATGATTCATCCCGTTCCTTTTCAGAGACGCCTGCGATGCGGTAGTAGACCTGACCGGTTTCTCGGCCTTCGTTGTCAAGCTCAGGAGATTTGATGACGCCATAGCCGAGGGCCGCCATCTTTTTGGCGAATACGCAGCGCCCCACCGCACCGAACATTCTCTGATAGTCAAACAGCCCCGTGGCGTCTATCCCGCCCCAAGATCCGTCTTGGCCGAGTCCAAATGCGAACGTCAGCACGTGTTCGTGGATCTGGGGGTCCAAATTTCTCGAAGTGAAGTGAGTGTGGCCAGTGGCCACCAATCCCTTCACCCCAATCTTGCGGATGCCGGCCTCATCCCGTCCCGCTTCCAAGTAGTCCTGCATGACCTGGACCACCTCTTCGACGGCTTCGCGATGCGCGTCGAGGATGCGGATCTGCTCTTCGGAGGGAGCGAGCGCGAAAACGAGGCTGGCTGATTTGTCGGCGATCGAGAAAGTGCAGTCGAACCCCACGCGGTGGCCATTCTTCCACCGTCCATCGGGGGTGCCATCTTTTTTGAGAACCGACTTGCCTTTCCTGTCGAGCTTCGGCACCCACACAGGCTCCTTGCCCGCGGTGGCGGAAAGCTTCGCACCAGTGGTCGGATCAAATCCCTTTGCGAGCTCTTCCATGACCTCGATGCTCACGTCACCCGACAGGCCCAGGCGCTGGCACCCGGCGCCAATGTAACGCGACGTGCTGCGTTCGTCGTCCACGTCGAGTTCTTGCTCGCTGCCCGCGTGGTAGTAATCGATGGCCGTTTTCTTCCGGGTCGCCGTGATTTTCTGCTCACCCTCCATCAAATACTGCAAGACCGCGTGGCCGTCTGAGGATCGGCCGCGTGCGTCAATCATGACCGGCCGAAACATCGGTCAGTGCCTGCTGCGGAAACGTTCGGCCATCAACCGCATGTCAGCCGGCAGCTCTGCCAAGTCGGTCGGCCACCGTTCGAGCAAGGTGACGACCAGCTGACGTTGCTGCGCAATCAGTGCATCCGCTGCGGCGAGTGCGCGAACCTGCGACTTGTTGGTTTCGAGGGCCTGAACGAGCAGCTGGTAGGTATCAGAAGTGGACATGGGGGAGGCCTGGCAAAGGGGAGTGGAACGGTTATCTCATTGAAACGGAAATCGAAGCGTCCGCAAGGTCGATCAGAGTTGCGGCGTCACTTCATCGATCACCTGGGCCAGCAATGCCGGGTCCACGGTCTGCTCGATCGTTTGGCTTGGCTGATCACCCCCGATCGCGGGTGCGCCGGTCATCGGTGCGGTGCGCGGCAGCGTCCATTTCGCCGGCACGAAGGCGGGTCGAAGTTCGGGCAGCACGATCCCGGGCCAGTCGAGAATCAACAGGTCCTCGCCACCCAAATTCACAAGGGCACGGATCCCAAAACCGTTCGGGCCAAATCTCTTCCCACGGCGAAATCCGAGTTTCGTGGTGAGTTCTGAGGGCTGCACGAGTTGGCGCTGTTCCTCGTGCACACTTCCTGCACCTGTGGCCGTGGCAGCGGTTTGGATGCTGACGCGACGCGATCCAATCATCGATGCCACGTGCTCCCGTGTTTCGCCCATCGACATCGCCGCCACGATGTGGGTGCCCACCATCGACGCGAGGGCCTTGGAGAAAGGCTCGCCATGGATGGCGGCCAGCTGGTTTTGGTCCTGAAGACCCAGACACAAGCACACGCCCTTGCTTCTGCCCAACGCTGCAAGCGGTGACAGATTGATGCGACCCGCGGCAGGAAGCTCATCCAGCATGATCCAGATGGCACGGCCGTCAGTGCTGGTGTCGTCGGGCAGAGCAGGTGAGATGATCTCCGGCACCAGGATGTTGATCACCGCGGCGATGTATCGCTGCGACAACCCAGCGTCGGGGCCGGCCTGAAGGATGATGGCCTTCTTGCCGACGTAGTCATCCTTCGCCCACGCCACCAGTGATAGGCGTTTGCGCGGCGACCCGTCGGATCGCAACCCATCCCCCATCGATTCACTCATGTCAGTGATGATTTGTGTGAACGCGCTGAGGGTTGCCATGACCGAGGCCGTGCTTCCGTCCGCACCAGTCAACATCGGATGCGCTTTGCGGTAGTGCTCAGCCAGCAAGGGGGCCAGCTGCTTCGCGGACAGCGTGAGCAACGCGTCCAAATCAGCCCACGTCCAAGTTGTGCCTCGCATCGTTTGCAGCGCACGAATGCAGCCCGTCAAGATGAGCTGAGCGGACACAGTGAAGAAACGATTGGGACCTGGATCATCCGGGATGACCGACGCAGCAAACGATGCCGCTTGGGCGCTGTTTCTCACGTCAGCCGCGATGTCAAGGTAACGCGATCTTCGATCCCAAGGGCTCAAAATCATCGCTTGTGGGAAACGTGATGTGTAATCGCCCTTCGTGTCGAGGATCAGGGCTTTCTGCTGCTTCGCCATGATCTGGGAAATCAGATACAGAAAAATCTGAGTCTTGCCCGCGCCAACGCCGCCATACATCAAGATGTGTTTCGTGAATTGACGGCGACTCAGATCCAACAGTGGGTGCAGCTTCATCCATCCTGTCTTCTTCCCATCCCGTTCGACGCTCGCCACGCGCAGCGCCGCCCGTTTCGCCTCCCCATCCTCGAGCAGCTGAGGTCCCGACACGTGACCAGTCAAACCGTGGGGTTTCAATCCGACCCACACCCCGCCACCACCGGCAAACAGCCCCGCGATCCAAGCCGGAAACAGCCTCAGATGCACTGCAGCCCTCGACACTTGACCTGATGCTGGGTTGTCCGCCCACGCGTTGATAGCGGCGTGACCGAACGACATCAGCAGATGCGGGTAGGCGATCAGCTGGGAGATCAAGCCACCGTCAGGACAGATGGGTGAGCCGGGCAACGGCCGCCACAGCGCCCAGCCGACCCCGAGCAGTGCAGCGGTGAACCCGAACGCGCCGGTGAAAAGCCCCGTGTCCCAGCGCCGCACCTTCGTCGAAGGGGGCAGTGTGGCGGGTGGCGGACCAAAGGAGTCGAAGACCGCGGACATGGTCAGTGCCGCGTGGTGGAGGAAGGTTCGCCCAGGGTGTCGGGAGCCAACGGATCGCCGTGCCGAAACAGCAGGTCGATCGGTGTGAAACCGAAATGATCCCGGATGTCGGTCGACGCACCCCGATCCACCAGCATCGCACCCAGGGCGAATTCGTAGCAGAGACTGCAGTGATGCAAGGCGGTGCGCCCGTGTTCATCCTGCGCATCCACGTCCACGCCTTCCAGAAGCAACGCTCGCAGCCGGGGCAGCGAGCGAGCGTGCACGGCATCGTGCAAAGGTGTGGACGAGCGACCGTTCACCGCTTCGTTCTCGGCTTGTCCACGCGGGGAGCCATTGGTTCCGGATTGTCGAGGGCGGCGTAGAGCTCATCTAACGAAGGAGCCTTCGCTTCGGGTGCTACGGTCACCGCTTCACTCGGCGCTGACTTCGGACCCTCTTGTTCGGTCTGAGCTACTTTGGGTTCCTCGTGCTCCGGCTCGTAGTCCTGTTCCGGCTCATCGTTATTGTCATTCCAGCCCATTTCAGCGGCATCACGCCGATCTTCCTCATATTGACGGCTCAACTTGGCGTCCATGGTGCCTGCCCAACCCGGATGATTCTCTGGAATCAACGCATTAAATGCGTCTTCGATCGTTTGCGTGAATACCGCAGCTTTGCCCTCAGTGACGCGGTGACCAAAGTTGTCCTTCGCCTCGATGTCCGCACCGGCACCGATGAGCAACACGGCTGCATCCGCATCTTGGGCCAGATGCAGCGGCGTCCGGCCCTCGTTGTCGCGTGCATTCGGGTCAAAGCCGGCTTTCAGCAAGAAATCCGTCAGCGCCAAATCGGCTTTGTCTTCACTGCCCTCGAAACGGACCGAGGAGACGGCGTCGTGCAAGTCCGTGCGGCCTTGGGCGTCGCGGCGTTCGGTGAAGCGTGGCAGGGAGTTGGCATTCAGATCGACACCCGCGTCCTGAAATGCCTGGAGGGTTCCGCACAATTTCGCAACGTCCAACGGTGTCAACGGTGTCCTGCCCGAGTTGTTCGCGGCATATGGATTGGCGCCGGCACGAACAAGCGCTTCAACGGTGCCGTCTCTCTTGCCCCTGGCTGCGTCGACTGCGATGTGCAGTGGTGTGTTGCCTTCATGATCTCTGTCGTTTGGGTTTGCGCCGGCACGAACAAGCGCTTCAACCACCTCACCTGTTTCCGCCCAGTGCAACGGTGTTTCACCATCAATATTTCTAGCGTATGGATTGGCGCCGGCACGAACAAGCGCGTCAACCACTTCACCGCTGTTTGCCATGTGCAACGGGCTCCAGTTCCAGTCCGATTCCGCCATGTTTGGGTTTGCGCCGGCACGAACAAGCGCTTCAACCACCTCACCTGTTTTCGCCCAGTGCAACGGGCTCCAGTCCGAGTCGTTCACCATGTTTGGGTTTGCGCCGGCACGAACAAGCGCGTCAACCACTTCACCGCTTTTTGCCGTGTGCAACGGTGTGTCACCATCAATATCTCTAGCGTTTGGATTTGCGCCGGCACGAACAAGCGCGTCAACCACCCCACCTGTTTTCGCCAAGTGCAACGGTGTGTCACCATCAATATCTCTAGCGTTTGGATTTGCGCCGGCACGAACAAGCGCGTCAACCACTTCACCGCTTTTTGCCGTGTGCAACGGGCTCCAGTCCGAGTCGTTCGCCATGTTTGGGTTTGCGCCGGCACGAACAAGCGCGTCAACCACCCCACCTGTTTTCGCCAAGTGCAACGGTGTGTCACCATCAATATCTCTAGCGTTTGGATTTGCGCCGGCACGAATCAGCGCATCGACCGCAGCTCCACTGTCGGCCAGGTGCAACGGTGTGAGGCCACTTTCATCAGCGGCTACCGGTGACTTTTGTTTGAGGAAGTCGAGAAGGCTCATGGGTGTGTCCTCGCAAAGGGGTTGATGAGGGAGAGGTATTCAGGGTCATTGGCGAGCAACAGCTCAGCCACGTCTGGGCTGGCGGCCATCAATGCCAAGTCGCCGCGCACATCGGTCAGGTCGGGATCCGCACCTGCGGACAGCAGCACCCGGACAAGCTCGACGTCGTTGTGCATGTGGAAGAGGGGCGTGCGTTGCCAATCGTCGCGGGCGTTCGGATCGGCGCCGGCCGCGATCAAGGCTTCCGCAATCGCCGGCGCGCGGCAGTGATGCAACGCGGTCATGCCGATGCTGTCAGTGGCGTGGGGATCGGCACCGAGCAACAGCAACGCTTTCACCGTCGGCAGGTCGTGGCAGTGATGCAACGGCAGGCTGTCGTTGAAGTCGTCGAGATCCATGCTCATGCCCACGTCGGACGCGGCGGGGTCAACCGCGGACGCGTGTTAAACATCGTCTGGAACAAGCTGGGCCGGCGAGGCGCGGTGCGCACAGGGACCGGCACCAAACGGGGCTGCATGACCACACCGCGCAGCACTTTTTTCGGCACCTGCATCGTGATCCAGATTCCCGGGGTTTCTCCGGGTGCGAAGGGCTGGGGGTTGCTGCGGTAAGCCATCACCGCATCCCGGATCTGCTGCGGTTGCACTTGGGGGCGCAACGCATCAGCGATTTCTGCGCAATGAGAGGTCAGCTCAATCACCTGGTGCAGCAAGTCAAACGACATGTGGCCGATCGCTGCCGTGGCGAACAAGCCCAAGAGGTCGTTGTCGTCATCCACCGGCCCTTGCATCGGGTCACAGGCGATGAAGATGCGCACTGTGACGAATTCGGTGTCGTAGACGGGCTTGGGGCGCAGGGTGGGCATGTGGGCGGTTCCTTGGACTTGGATTTCGTTTCTCACCTCCAGTGAAACGGAATTTCCAGCGTCCGCAAGCCCCGACAGAGATGTCCATCGATCAGTTTTTGCCGCGCAGGGCGTAGGCTATTGTTCTACGGGGCGGGCGCCCAATGCTCACGGCGGACCAAGCCCCCTTTCCAGATCGGCTCAACAGGGGAAAACAATGGATGTTCGATCGGCCTACACCAATCAGTCGTGGCTAACGCCCAGGCCGCAGGTCGCCCAGGGGCAAGATGACCAGAAGCCAGTGCGTGATGAAGCCACTGAGCAAATCCAGCGTGCGTTGTCCGAGGTTCTTCGCTGCCAGAATCTCGTGGTTCTTGCAGGCTTGGGAACATCACTGTGTGTGATGGATGCGGCGAATCCTCCCCAACGCAAGGCGCCCACCATGGCAGCCTTGTGGCAACGCGTTAAGGCGGCATGTGGCCCTGAGGAACAAGGTGTTTGGGACGCGCTGCTGCGAATGGTGAATCATCAAGAAGGTCGAGAAAACATCGAGGAGCTTCTTTCCGAGTGCAAGGTTGCAGAGGCCTTCTATGGAGAGGCCGTTCCCAAAGCATTGACGACCTTCGTTGCTCTGGCCGAGAAGGAAATTCGCTTGGCGGTCAATTTTCTTGATGAGGGGGAAGAGGTCCCTGTCCACGGAGCCTTCCTGCGTCGCATCGCGCGGCGTTCCAGTGGCAAAGGTCGGGTCAAGATCTTCACCACCAACTATGACCTGTGTTTCGAGCGCGCCGCTCAGGACGGTCGGTTCGTGGTCATTGATGGATTTTCCCCCACGCTGCCACCCACGTTTGACCCCGTTTACTTCACCTATGACATCGTGAGACGCGGGTCAGACGGTGACGCATCCGCTTTCATTCCCAATGTCTTCCATCTTTACAAGCTACACGGATCGATCGACTGGGAACGATGCGAACGTGACATCGAGAAGAAGAGTGGGACGGAGAAACCACTTCTGATCTATCCGCGCAGCAGCAAATACGAACAAGCATTTTCGCAGCCTTACCTAGAAATGATGGCTGCGTTACAGGCTGCCTTGCGTGAACCCAACACGGGTTTGCTGATCGTGGGATTTGGGTTCAATGACAACCACGTTGCGGAGCCCATCCTTTCGGCCATTCGCTCCAATCTTGGGTTGAAAGTGGTGGTCGTCGATCCTGCACTGGTGAAAATCGAGGATGGGCATCGGTATGTCCGGCAAGGCGGTGACCAAGATGACCTCAACGAAAACGGAGACCTTGAGGAAGTCGGAACAGCGGTCACCAATGCTTTTATCAACAACATTCAACGGCTCATCGACCAGGGCGACGCGAGACTCACCCTGTTGAACGGAACCTTCGAGGACATGACCAGGGAAATGCCTGATCTCACGGCAGAGACAGATCTGGAAAAACACATGTCCCGACTGCGGGTCATCGAAGGAGGTGAGGCGTGAGTGGACTGCCGGTCGCCCCATTTGATCCGAGTCGATACATCGGAACGGTGTGCCAAGTTGATCCCGGGACGGTCAGGGTCAACCTGCCTTATGCATCGTCAGCGGTGTCCACTCACCACGCTGGCTATGCCATGCCCGGCGGTCAGGTGGGAGAGTTTGTTCTGATCGAAAGCGAGGAGCATGCGATCGTCGGGCGCATCACGGAAGTGAAGTTGCCAGAGCGTGAGCGACTGACTGTTGAGCCCACTGCAAAGAGTGCTGGTGAAGACTCCAACCCGATCGGGCTGGTCCAGTTGCTCACCTCGATGGAGCTTGCCTCGGGTAAGGCCGTCAGAGGCATTCCGACCCACCCGCGTATTTCTCAACATGTCTATTCCGCGCATCCACTGCTGATCAAGCATGCGGTCGAGCAGGGCCACGAAAACGAGGCCAGTGTCCGACTTGCGTATCTTCCGGATTCCTTGAATACGTTGGTGTCGCTTCGGCCAGAGGCGCTTTTCGGGCGGCATTGTGCCGTCCTTGGCACCACGGGAGGAGGCAAGAGCTGGACCGTTGCCCGCATGATCGAAGAAATCGTGCGATTGAAGGGCAAGGCCATTCTGTTCGATGCAACGGGCGAATTCAGAGGATTGGACGAGGGAGTTAGACACGTTTATTTGGGTGGAGAGCCGGGCGGTGAAGCCGACAAACGAGAATTTGTGGGCTACCCATTCAACCAGTTGAGTGAGTCCGACATCTTCGTCATGTTCAATCCGAGTGGTGCGTCTCAAGCCCCAAAATTGCGAGAAGCATTGCGTAGTTTGAAACTGGCGCATCTCTGTAAGCAATTTGCTCCGAACGGGCACCTCGCCAAGATGAACCAAACCAAGAAGCCCATCGAGGATGCTCTGACCGCGAATGCGGCCCAGCTCGACGCGGAGGGCGCGGCTTACGACATCCAACTTTTGCCCAGGCAAATTCAGGAGGAGTGTGTCTACCCCTCAGCGAGCTTCGGCAAAGATCCCTTGAAGTGGGGGGATGCAAGCAACGACCTGACGTTCTGCATCAGTTTGATTGCTCGCATCGAGGCAACGCTCAAGTCTCCTTACATGGCCTGCATCTTCAAGCCTGAAAAGTTGGGTTCATTGCCACAGATCATCACTGAGTTCTTGGATGCAGATGATGCTGTTCTCAGAATTTCGATGGAGGATCTGCCCTTTGAGCACAACACCCGGGAGCTGGTGACCAACGCGATCGGTCGATACTTATTGAAGTTGGCTCGGACAGGCACGTTCAGGGAAAATCCAACTGTTGTCGTTCTGGATGAGGCCCATCAGTTTCTTGATAAATCGTTGGGCGACGAATACAGCCGCGTGTCATTGGAAGCGTTCGGAATCATCGCAAAGGAAGGGCGCAAGTATGGCTTAACCACAGTGTTAGCAACCCAACGACCGCGCGACATACCAGAGGATGTTCTCAGCCAGATGGGCATGTTCATCGTGCACAGGTTGATCAATGAACGGGACAGGCAAATTGTTGAACGGGCGTGTGGAAACATGGATGCATCCGCCGCCGCATTCCTGCCCACGCTCGGCCAGGGCGAAGCCATCCTTGTCGGTGTTGACTCACCCATGCCATTGCCTGTTCAAGTGATCGAACCAAGAGCCCAACCCCAATCCGAGGGTCCTCGATACGGGACTTTCTGGAAATGACACATTACCTTGCGACACCGCATCAGTCTCCTTGGCTCAGGTCGAACATGATCTCGGTGAAGTCCACCACCCTGATTTGACTTGAGGCCACGGCTGCAAGGCTTGGCACGTCGGTGGTTTCACGCCCGGACCGTCAACCCACATCAGCGCGCCAGTGAGCGTGCCGAAGTGACGCGTGAGGGCCACGAGCGTCGAAGCGGCAACGGCGGTGCAGCCGGCCGAGTGACTGATGGACGTGGGGGTAACGTAGGCCGACGGGTGCAGGTCGATGTCCCGGTCCCAGGCATGCGCATTCGTCGCACTCAGCCCTTGCAGCCGATAGCTCGCGCCATTTTTCCCGGTGTAAGCATCTGCAACACGGTAAAGCCCAAGGCTGGTCATGCCGCTGTTTTCGACATCCGAGAAACGCGTGGCCATGTCGCTATTTTTCGGATCACTGCTGCCGAACCCGTGTTCCACCTTCGCCCGAAGCAGGAGTTGCGGGTGCTTCGGGTCGGAGAGGTCAAACGCCCACAGCCGCGGTTCCCGATCCGGCCGTGACATGTCCGCTACAAGCACCGCCCAGGGTGCGTGGCCGTCGGCCTGACACGCCACCGCGGCGGCGGCGTGTTCGGCAACGGTGGGCGGAAGGTAGGGCAGCGGAATCACGGCCGCATCCTGCGGGCGCGTGAGATCTCTGGCCGCTGGATCGGTTCGTTCGCATCCGGTGCATCCAGCGCCCGATGAAGAGCGTCCAGCGGATCCTCGCTCGGGACCGGTGCCGGAGCCATGCGCGCAGCGGATTCACCCAATGAACGCGGCAGGTTCGGCTTGTGCAATGGTTGAGCCGGTTCGTTCGCATCCGGTGCATCGAGCGCGCGGCGTAGGGCATCCAAGGGATCTTCGTCCGGAGTCGGTGCCGTATTCGGGGAGGGGCGACGATCGGGAGACTCATCAGCTTGTCCGCCAGCCAGCCCCATCACACCGGACACGCCTGTAATCGCGTTGCTGTCACTGTATGAAGTGGCGGCGCGTTGCACCTGGCTGCGTCCGCCGACGCCTTCACTGCGCCCGGTGTCCTGATCGTCTTCTTCCTCCTTGTTCGCCAAGCCGGCCGCGCGCGCGGCAGCGGCCAGTGTGCTTTCGGAACGCGTGGGGAA
>Ga0302309_10003530_pt1 | contig 11994 bp, 13 predicted proteins | sample III_Palsa_N1_1_FD_200453 | JGI IMG/M metagenome (GOLD analysis project Ga0302309, IMG submission 200453) | Peat permafrost microbial communities from Stordalen Mire near Abisko, Sweden - III_Palsa_N1_1 | ecosystem: Environmental > Terrestrial > Soil > Palsa > Peat permafrost | place: Sweden... | reverse complement strand
TTCGAGGCTGTCGGGCAATTGTTTTTCGTTGATGGAATAGTACAGGCTGCGCAGGGTTTCGCGGCTCTCAACCAATTGTAGGGCACTACGAATACCGCCTTGCACGGATAAGCGGATAGATTCCTGTAAAATGGGGTTATAATAAAGGGTTAGCGGATCAACATCTCCGGCTTCGTTAAGACTATCGCCACCCAGGCCGAAGCTTTTTAGCGCTTTGCCGGCAATGTTTTTTGATTTGGCCTCTACCTTAACCGAAAAATCTGTTGGGATAATTACGCCCAGCATAGCATCCTTGCTGCTCATCTCGTTAGCCATCAATGCCTCGGTTTTATCTGCCGGGGTTAATGATACTTTAAACAAGCCTATTTTATCAATGGCTTTTATCAGTTGCAGGCTGGCTTGCCCGGTATCGGTATTGCAAATTAAAACGGGCAGTTTGTTTTTATTAACGAGTTGGAAGGTTCCGTTTTGTATGCCGGTTACTACTACCACCAAGATAATGGGCATAACAAACATGAGGGAGATGCCCACCTTATCGCGCAGCAAAACCCTGATATCTTTTTTTATGGTGGCCCAAAGTTTAAACATCAGTTGCGGTATTCCTTTCCCGTTAGGTTTAAAAACAATTGTTCCAGGGTTTCTTTGCAATGTTCTTCCAATAAGGTATCCAGGCTATTTTGAGCGATGATCTTTCCATCGTCAATCAACGCTACCTGCTGGCAAAGTTCTTCCGCTTCGTTTAACTGGTGCGAGGTGTAAACCAGCGTGGTACCGTTTTTATTTAGCTCGAGCAGGTAATTGATGATGGCGTGGCCGGTTTGCACATCAACGCCAACGGTTGGCTCATCCAAAAACAAGATCTGCGGGTTATGTATTACGCCTATGGCGAGGTTAACCCTGCGTTTCATCCCGCCCGAAAATTTTTGAACCTGTTTATCGCGCACTTCATCCAAACCTAAAATATTAAGCAACTCATCGGTACGATTTTTTATGGCTTGTTTGTTTAAACCTGCCCAGGCACCAAAAAACTCCAGGTTTTCTACCGGGCTCAATTCCTGGTAAAAGGAAAAATCCTGCGGCACAAAACCAAATAGCTTGTTGATAGCATTGTTTTGTTTTTTGCCTATCTCCTGCCCCATTAATTTAACACGACCTTTATCTGCCGACAGCAAACCCGTCATTAAGCTAATGAGTGTAGTCTTGCCCGCACCGTTGGGGCCAAACAAGCCAAAGCGCGAGCCTTTGGCCACCTTAAGGCTAAGATTTGAAAACGATACCTCATCGTTGCCGGGATAATGGAAACCCATGTCCTCAATTTCTATGGCTAAGTCCATTTTATATTTTTTAGCGCCAAAAAGGCGTTTTTTTCTACTTCGGCAATTTCCATCAGGTAATTGCCCATTGTGTTAAAATCTTCCTGGCTGCCCAGGCGGCCTTTGTAAATACCGGCGGCATGTACGGCAGCCGTGCGCCACATGTCGCCGGCATTTGTAAATAGTACTGATATTTCGGCCAATTGGTTGCCCGGCAAGTAAACATCTGCCTCCTGCAAAAAGGCTGCATAAATATACCTGAATCCGCCGCCACCCGTGCCTATTTCTTCCTGCATACGCACCATTTGCGCCAAATAAAGTCCGGCTTTTTGCAAACCCAGCTTATCACGCCATTTTTTTATCTTTTTGCCGGTGTTTTTTATGCCTGCCACACCCGCGAAACTGCCGGGAATGTACAGCATATTATATACATTTTTTTTGATACCGCTTTTTATGGCCTCTTTAATAGTATCATCAGTAATAATTGCGCCGGGTTTGGGGTAATAAATATGTCCCCTTGGCGCCAGTGCACCTTTGGCAAAGCGCACACGTTCCAGTTCGTAACTGCCCATTGTTTGGGGCGTTTCCATTATGGGGTCACTAATTAAATAGTTATCGCCCTCTGTACCATAAACCACTAAGTTATGGGCGTTGAAGTGAAAACGGTATTCCTTTGGGAAATAAGGCAAATAATACACCCCTACCTGGCAGCCAACGGCATTACCTTCGGCCAAACGTTCTTTTAAATAAGTTTCGGCCTTTTCTTTCGAACTGAATTTTTTAGAAATAACCGGTATACCCAGCGATTTGCAGGTGCGGTTAAATATATACCCCGGCAAGGTGCGAAAGGCTATAGCCGGCCCGTTATTTACTTTAATAAGCGGGATATAGGCAAAAAACAAGCCCGCGCCAATGCCAAAGGCCAAAGGCTCGGTTATTTTACCGCCGGAGCTGTTGTACAATAAATTACTGGTTACACCCGATTCACAATGCGCGCCCTGACGGTGTTCAAACTCAATCTTCATGAACGGTCATGCTTTTAAGGTCTTCTACGCTTACATTAAAGGCTTCGGCGTATTTTTGTAGTTTTTGGGATGATAGCTTGTTAAATACCTCTGGTTTTAAATGCCTTTTTACCTGCCATTGCCAAAAACCGGTATAGCCTGCTAAAATTGCGGCATCCATTAACCTGTATTCCATAAAAAACAACAGCGGACTAGCCTCGTTATCCAATACCTTTTGTTTTGCTGCCGCGATGCGTTTTTCAATATCGCCCCAGGCAACATCAAGCGCGGATATTTTAACATCCCAGCCATCGCTCAAGGCCTTGCCGTACTTACCCGAACTATCAGTCGCGTAGCAAACCTCTTTGGTAATTTTGCCAAGCGAACTTAAATCCTGTGGTACTTCATCCTTTTTCATAAGCTTTTTACCTACGCGTTAACCACGGTAAGCATGGCATACATATACGAGAAACGGGCGCTTTCGGGAACCAATAACAATATCTTTTCGCCTACTTTTAACCAGCCGCTTTTAAACAATTCGTCAATCATCAGGTAAACCGATGCCGCGCCAACGTTGCCTACGGTATACAGGTTAATAAACCATTTTTCGTAAGGGATGCCGCCACCATATTCCTCAATCATATCATATATCTTGCTCTTAAAAAAGTTGCTGGATATATGCGGCAAAAAGTGGTCGATATCCTGTACCGTAAGGCCTTTTTTCTCAAAAATCTCCCTTATTTTTTTGCCACCAAGAGGCACAATGTTATCGCTTAATAAAGTAATGTCCTGCTTTACGCTGAAGATAGATTTGGTCATAATCTCTTCCGGCGTGTAATCCATAAAGCCTTTTAATGAGCCGTCTTCCTGTTTTTCGCCGCCCATATACATGCAGGTATCCATCTCGTTGGCGTAGGAAACGCCTTCAATCCAGTCAACCTTGAGGCTAAGGCCTTGGGGGTTGGGTTTATCGGTCATTAAAAAGGCCGATGCACCATCGGACAACATCCAACGTAAAAAATCCTTTTGAAAAGCAATGAAAGGGTTTTCTTCCATTTCCTTCAGCTTTTGCGCTTCTTCTTCAAAAACTTCGGACACCAATAGTCCCGAAAACCTTTCAGAACCCGTTGCTACAGCGGTTTTAACCTCGCCCGATTTGATAGCCAAATAAGCATATTTAAGCGCATGCATACCCGCGCAACAAACGCCTGACGGCGATACCACCTCAATACCACCTGTTTCGGGCAGCCAGCCGTGGGTCATTACGCCGTGGCTGGGCATCATCTGGTCGGGCGATGAAGTACCGCAGGAAAGCAGCTCTATTTGTTTTAATTTTTCGGGGTCGTTATCAAACAATTCCCTAACCGCCAGGGCAGTCATTTGGGCATTGGTATGGGTAGATTTATGTTGCTTATCCAGCGCGTAGTAGCGGTTTATAATGCCATTATTGCGCAGTACAATTTTTTTTGATTTTGATGGCCTGTTATCAATATACCCCAAATATGACTCCATTTCATCATTTGAAACGGGCTCGTTCGGGAAAAACGCAGCGGTATGGTTGATGTAAACATTAGCAGTGTCAGACATAGGTATATCCTTTAATTAACTTGTAAGTATGTTTGTTTTTTGTTTTTAATTCTTTTTGATGAAAATGGTTTCAGGAGCACAGCATCTAAAATAAGCAATACCGGTGCGCCTAAAAACAATGCAATAAAAAGATAATATTTAAATGCGGCAAGCCATGGCACCCTGTTTTTGCGCTTTGCAATAAATTTTGCCCAAACCGCGAAAATCGGCTTCGCCCTTGCCTCAATAAACATCAGCTTATAATTTATTTCAACAGCTTTTTGTTTTAATAATTCGCCCTGTAAAGTAGCTAAATTATCATTTTCAAGATGTGCGGCAACCGTGCGGCCAAAAACTTCGGTATTGGCTATATCTTCATCGGCTACACCGGGTTTAGGGAAGATATTTAAATACCTATCCTTTTTGCCCGATAACATCCAATAAAAAATGGTAACAAAGCTAACAGGGTTAGGGTGCTTATCTACCAAAGCGATATTGCCTACCAGCTTCGCCCCTGCTTCGTTCAGCATTTTACGTATGCGTACATAGGCGTTTATCCACATGTTACGCGCGGCGCTGATGGTAACCACCGGGGTATCTTTTAGCAAAGCCCTGAAGTTCTCGGTATGTAGCAGCGAATTACTGGGTATACTGGGCGATAAAAACCAGGGCTGGTAAGCCATGATAATTAAATCGTATTGAGTTTCTTTAAAATCAATGGGCTCCAGTTGTGCCGGGATGCCTAAAACGCAAGATGGCATTACCGAAAAAAAGCGTTTGCCTGTCCAGGGGAAATTAAAATCTTCCACAGGTTTTATCACCACCTTTTCAACCGTTGCGCCCGCCTGGGTAAGCGGTTCGGTAAAGGTATCGATGATTTGCCCCATCTGGCCCGATTGCGTGTAGTATATGGCTAATATCTTTTTGTCCATCAGGTTATTTAAAAATCACCGGCATGCAGCACCTTGGAGTTTTTGGTATAATCCAATATGGCGTGCTGTACCGCCGGGGAAAGGTTTTTGAAATTCTTTTGAACAATTAATTTATCGTTATCAATATCAGCATGGTACTTCACAATTTTGGGGGCATGTTCTTCAATAGCCAGCCTTAAAAAGTGAAATTCGGTATTATCGTTATCGGCAAGTATGGCGGTTTCAAGCTTTATGCGGCCCGCTTTAAATAAATCGAGTTTCTTTTTGGGGCGTTTTTCCAGGCTGGCCTGTTTCATCAGCAAAGCGCCTTCGTAGCCCTGTTTATTGGGCGATGATGAGTTTTGTACGATGGTAATTTCATTGATGATAGCATCCAGATCGCCCGACGACATCACATCATAAAAAGCCGCCTTCTCGAACCTTTGCTGCGCGGCACCTATTGTTACAAATCCCGCCAGGAAAACAAAAACGAGCAGTATTTTTACTTTTATGGTAATATTCATATAGCTATCAAAAATAATTAAATATGCGTAACAATAAGGTTAAATATAAGGGCATATTATTTATGAAATAATTGCCATTTGCATACGGCTCATTAACATATAATTACAACTTTTGTTACAATATAAAATTGTGATATACTAAATTTAATTAAGTTTTGCTTACTTTGAAGCTGCAATTTTTGTTAAGCTGTTTGCAACCCCAAAACATTAACATTAAAAAGACAGGTTAAAGCTACAATGGTTTAAAAGCAGTTTGCATGGATAAAAATCTACAATTCCAGGGTTTATGGGCGGTTATTTTGGGCGGATCGAGCGGGTTTGGTTTTGCTGCTGTGGAAAAACTGGCCAAACACGGGATGAATGTAGCGGTGCTTTACCGCGAAACATCGGCTGCCGAAAAATTGCTGAAAGCGCAATTTGTTAAAATTGCTGAAGAAAACTCCATCGCCATACTGCCTTACAACATCAACGCGCTGGATATCACCGGCAGGACAGCTTTTATACAGGAGTTTAACGAAAAGGCCGACAAAAACAGTGTAAAACTGTTGTTGCACAGCATTGCCCGCGGCAATTTAAAACCATTAATCATAAAAAATGCCAGCGTTGAGGAAGAAGCTTACAGTGAGCTTTCCATTGACGATATACAGCTTACAACCTACGCCATGAGCACCAGTTTGCTGGATTGGACCCGCGAATTGCTAAAAGCCGGTTTATTTAATGCCGATGCCCGCATCATAGGCCTTACCAGCGAGGGCGCGCATAAATACTGGGAAGGTTACGCGGCGGTATCTATAGCCAAAGCATCGTTGGAGAGTTTGGCAAAATATATGGCGGTTGAGTTTAGTCCGTACGGTATTAAAACCAACGTAATACAGGCCGGCGTTACCGAAACGGCATCGCTTAAAAAGATACCGGGCAGCGAAAAATTAATTAAGGCAGGCATAAAAAGAAACCCTTTGGGCAGAATTACAAAACCAGAAGACGTTGCCGGTGTTATCTACCTGCTGTGTACGGATGAGTCGGCCTGGATAAATGGTTCGCTTATACATGTAGATGGCGGGGAACATTGCCGTTAAAATAAATTTACACCTTACATGAATAATCACATATTAAACCATTTACCTTATAAATCGTCTTTCCGTTTTGTAGATAATATTTCATTGCTGAGCGAAGAAGAAGTACGGGGCGAATACACCCTAAAGGAAGATGCCTTTTTTTATGAAGACCACTTTGCCGGCAACCCCGTTACACCGGGCGTAATTATAACAGAAATTATGGCGCAAATAGGCCTGGTAGTATTGGGTATATTTTTAATAATGAAGGAAACGGAATTTGATTTCGGTGATGATGATTCGTTGTACCCCCTGCTTACCTCTACCGATGTATCCTTTTACAAAATGGTGTTGCCGGGGCAAAAAGTTACCGTAATATCAAAAAAACAATATTTTCGTTTTGGTAAATTAAAATGCCATGTGGAGATGCTGGACAGCAATAAAGAACTGATAGCCAAAGGCACGTTTTCGGGCATTATAAAACACATTACTTTAAAAAATGGCTAAGCGGGTAGTTATAACAGGTATGGGTGTGGTTGCTCCAAATGGTATTGGGGTGCCTGCATTTTTGCATGCTATACAAAACGGCATAACGGGCATAAAGTTTATGCCCCATTACCGCGAGCTTAATTTTAGCTGCCAATTAGCCGGCATGCCCGATTTTAAGTGGGACACGCTGTCAAATTACATATCAGACGTTACGCTGCATGGCCTAAAAGGCACCAACATCGCTTACGGCTTAGTTGCCGCGCTGGATGCCTGGGCCGATTCCGGTATGCCTTATGATACCGACGAGCCGCGCTGGGAAACCGGCTGCGTATTTGGCAACAGCATTGCCGATACCGAGGCTATGAAGAACGTTATTTTAAAGGTGGATAATAAAGAAGCCAAAAAATTAGGCTCGCGCGTGGTTGAACAGGCCATGAACAGCGGACCAACCTCATATATATCGGGCAGGTTAGGTTTAGGTAATAAGGTGATAACCAACAGCGCGGCCTGCGCAACGGGCACGCAGGCCATATTAATGGGTTACGAATACATTAAACACGGCTATGCCAAACGCATGCTGGTAGGCAGTACCGAGCATGTGGATACCTACGTTTATGGCGCGTTCGACTCCATGCGGGTGTTATCACGCAGGTATAATGACGACCCTGAGCATGCTTCGAGGCCAATGAGCATATCGGCAGGCGGGTTTATACCTGGCAGCGGCGCGGGGGCTTTGGTGTTGGAAGATTTGGATTTTGCCTTAGCGCGCAACGCGAAGATTTATGGCGAAGTTTTAGGCGGATCGAGCAACTCGGGCGGACAGCGCCTGGGCGGGACTATGACGTCGGCCAATTCTACCGGGGTTATCCGTTGCATTAACGAAGCGCTGGAATCTTCGGGCATCAACCCAAAACAAATAGATTTGATAAGCGGGCATTTGACTGCAACCAATGCCGATAAACAAGAAATTAAAAACTGGAGCGAGGCTTTGAACCGTAAGGGCGAAGATTTTCCGGATACCAATTCGTTAAAATCAATGATAGGCCATTGCCTAAGTGCCGCAGGATCAATTGAAACCGTGGCATCCATTTTGCAGATAGTACACGGTTTTGTGCACCCGAATTTGAATTTGGATGATCCAAACCCCGAAATAACTGAAATAGTAAATGTTAAACGCTTACCTATTAAAATGATAAAAAAAGAAGTTAATATTGTAGCTAAAGCAAATTTTGGCTTTGGGGACGTTAACTCCTGTTTAATACTTTCAAAATATAATTAATAATGACCAGACAAGAAATTTTAACTGAACTAAAAAAGGTGATCTCACCGTACACTACGAATAAAGAAATGCTGGCTGATATTAATGAGAATACCGATTTAATAAGGGATTTAAAAATCAATTCTGCCAATTTGGTGGATATTATTATAGACGCGGAAGCGAAATATAATATCGAAATTGACTATGATGCTGCCGATAAAATGATGAATGTTGGCACCTGTATAGATGTAATAAGCGAACGCCTTAAATGATAAGCGCGGGCAATGATATTGTTGCTTTAACCGCGATAAACGCTGCCCGTACAAAACAACCTGAGTTTTATTCGAAAATACTTTCCCCCGCGGAAAAATCGCTTTACCAAGCCCCCCTACCGGAAGCGGTACCCTTCGAAATTTTTGTTTGGCTGCTATGGTCGGTAAAAGAATCGGCTTACAAGTTTTTGCAGCGGCATAACCCTGCACTGCTTTTTACGCCGGTTAAGTTTGAGGTAAAAGAGCTGCATTTCCCCACAGGGTTTACTATCAATAATTTTAATGTTGGGGAAATTGAAGCTGTCGGCTTTGCCGATGATTTCGCTATAAAAAGCACACTTCGTTTTGGCGAATACACACTCTATTCTCGCTCGTTAATCTATAATGAACTATTATTATCTACAGTAAATGACAACGATAGTTTTGATGATGTTTATTGGGGTATAAAAGCGATTGACAACGCGGATAATGAGATACAATCGGCAACGGTTAGAGATTTTTCATTAAACCGGCTGAAAGAATTGGGGTTCAAAAACCCCGTTATCAGCAAAAACGGGCATGGTGTCCCGGTTTTAATGGAGGGTGGTGAAGAAATTAAGATACCAGTTTCATTATCTCACCATGATTATTGGGTTGCTTATGCTTTCAGCCTAAATAAAGCGGAATAGATAACAATGTCATTTCGACGAACAGGGGCTGGACTGCGCATTGGCGTGAGGAGAAAACTTTTCAATTTTGCATCACTGTTACATATTCCCGCATTGCATATTTGAAAAGTTTTCTCACCTGTCCTGAGCTCTTTCCCTCCGCTTGCAGGTTCGAAATGACATTATTTATTTTTCAGACAACTTATTCAAACACCACGGTTTTGTTGTTATAAACAAACACCCTATCCTCAAACACCAGTTTTAGCGCTTTTGCCAGTACGGCGGTTTCAATTTCCTTGCCGGCCTGCACCATATCCTGCGCGGTAAAGGAGTGGTTTACAGGTATAATTTGCTGCGCGATGATAGGGCCTTCGTCCAATTCGTTCGATACAAAATGCGCGGTCGCGCCTATCAGCTTCACACCCCGTTCAAATGCCTGGCGGTATGGGTTGGCACCGATAAACGCGGGTAAAAACGAGTGGTGAATATTGATGATCCGCATCGGGAATTTGGATACTAAATCGGGCGATAATATCCTCATAAATTTCGCCAGCACCAGGTAATCGGGGTTAAACTGCTCAATAACAGCGGCAATTTTAACTTCAAATTCATCTTTACTAATATCTTCATGCGATATGAGGTAAAAAGGCATATCAAAGCGCTTGCATATCTCTTCCAAAACCGTATGGTTGCCAATTACGCATTGCACCATAGCGCCAAAGGTGCCAAAGTAGTTGCGTATCAGTATATCGGCAAGACAGTGGTATTCTTTACTTACCATTACCACCACTTTTTTGCTGGGTTTGGGGTTGATGAATACAATGGCGCCTTCTGGCAGCACGTCTTTTATGTATTGCTCAATCAGCAATTCATCCTTGCCATCATCAATATTAAGGCGCAGGAAAAACAGGTTTTCGGTTTTATCCACATGCTCGCGCATCGAAATAATATTAAGCCCATGCTTTGCCAGTATGGCCGATATGGACGCCACAAGGCCCACCTGATCCTTACATTGTATTACTATAATCATGCTGGAAGTAAAGATATAAACTGGTGTTAATTTATTTAAGTATTTATATTCCGATTTAAGCCTTAATTTTGCATTGTTTATTGGTTGGTTAAAAAAACAGGCGACTGACAAAATGGAATAATAAAACCCTGTTTGTTGCCATTTTTTAAATCAACACAACAAACTGTATAAAAATTCGTATTTTTAAAGACATCTAAGTAACAGGCCATGGCAATAGGAAATTTGAATATCGTTCATAATACGGATATCGGAACAAAGCAAAAAGCGCTTGCCATTAATCTCGACCCCAAAATTTATGGCTCATTTGCTGAAATAGGCGCGGGCCAGGATGTTGCAGCTAACTTTTTTAAGGCCGGCGCGTCGTCGGGTACGATAGCCAAAACCATGTCGGCTTATGATATGACTTTTTCTGATGCAATTTATGGTGTGCAGCAGGTGCGTCGCTATGTAAGCGAGCAAAGGCTGATATCCATGCTCGACCATGAATACGACCTGCTGATTGAGCGCCTTGCCGAGCAGCGCGGCAGTACCACTACTTTCTTCGCCTTTTCGGATACCATGTCGGCGTTGAATTACAGCAAGACTAATGAAGGGCATGGCTGGATGGGCGTACGTTTCCAACTGGAGCCCAACGGCGCGTTTAACGATGTGGTATTGCACGTTAAATTGTTAGATAATGATAACAATTTACAGCAGCAGGCCGTGGGTACTTTAGGTGTAAACCTGATGTACGCTTGTTTTTATTACCATGAGGTGCCACCAGTATTTTTGCTGTCGCTGATGGATAATTTATCGAAAGACAGTGTGCAAATTGATATGATCCGTTTTGAGGGCCCCGATTTTGCCAAGGTGGATAACCGCCTGATGAGCCTTCACCTGGTGAAATACGGATTTTCGGACGCTGCGGCCTTTGGCCCCGACGGAAAGAACCTGCAACCCTCGGAAATTTTATATAAAAAGCATACAGTAGTTATACGCGGGCGCTTCCGCCCTATTATTAACGTGCATTTGGATATGCTGAATAAAGGCGTAAAGCAGTTTATGGAGGAGCCCGATGTTGACCGCAAGAACGTTATTGTTATTACTGAGCTTACGCTGCAGGCGCTAAAAGAGCGCAATGCCGATGAAGATGCCGAAATTGATGAGAAAGATTTTTTGGACCGGGTGGATATCCTTTGCTCGCTGGGGCAGACGGTATTAATCTCGAATTTTCACGAGTATTACAAGCTGGTAGCTTATCTATCTAAAATAACCAAACTTAAACTGGGCGTAGTGCTTGGTTATCCTAATTTGGAGTATATTTTTTCGGAAGAGCATTACCAGGAGTTGCCGGGCGGTATTTTGGAATCGTTTGCCACGCTGTTTAGCCGCAAGGTTAAGCTTTTTATATACCCTACCCTGCGCGATGGCGTGATTTGGAACTGTTTGAGGTTTCACCCGCCTGCACATTTGATTGATTTGTACCGTTACCTCATCGCCAATAATAAAATTGAGGATATAAGGCATTACAACGAGAATAACCTGCACGTGCAAACCGATAAAGTGCTGCAATTAATAAAAGAAGGTGCGCCCGGCTGGGAAGAATATGTGCCTGCCGAAGTTGCCACCATGATAAAAGACCGCCATTTGTTTGGTTATATCGGCGAAAATAATGTGCCCAAAGAGGATACGGCTGCCGCTGCTACCAACAAATAAAACTACGGCGAAATATAAAGAGCGTTTTAGAGGATAGCTTTTAAATGTTTATTATCATTCTAATTAATAAATTTCATTAATAATTCATTTTACTAACTTATCTTTAGCCCCGAACCCCAGAAACAGCGTATTGCTAGCAATTTAAGTTTCATTCTTTTTTTGGATTTCAAATAAATCTGTAAAATGGGAACTATAATTATACAAGACACTGACCCTGGAATACTCGACATCCT
>Ga0302309_10003527_pt1 | contig 12009 bp, 12 predicted proteins | sample III_Palsa_N1_1_FD_200453 | JGI IMG/M metagenome (GOLD analysis project Ga0302309, IMG submission 200453) | Peat permafrost microbial communities from Stordalen Mire near Abisko, Sweden - III_Palsa_N1_1 | ecosystem: Environmental > Terrestrial > Soil > Palsa > Peat permafrost | place: Sweden... | reverse complement strand
TAAACCAAGCTTGCTTACTAAACTAAAGGAAGCCAGTGGCCATTATTATATGGATGTAACAATGGGGGGGCACGGATATTTTGATCGGACTGGCTGTATCGGCTATTTTAATGGTTGTAGTTCCTGATGCTTATTGGAAAGGTTTATTTCTATCAGGGAACAGCAGTTTGCCACACTTCTTGGTACTAAGCTGGAATGCTATAATTGGAATTTTCATTGCCATAATCGCTTTTGTTTGTTCGGTAGGTAATATCGTTATGGCCGCCGTATTATGGCAGGGCGGTATATCCTTTGGCGGGGGTGATAGCCTTTATACTTTCCGACCTGGTGACTATTCCGATGCTGATGGTATTCCGTAAATATTATGGTAACAGAACGATGTGGTATTTTACCTGCTCGGGGGGAACGCGTTAACGGTAAGCCTGTTTGGTGCCGCGGGATTTTGGGCAGTCGGCGTGCGTACATTTAATTATGAAAGACATGCCAAAGGAAAAGACAAGCAAAACGTAAAAACCGATTACAATCAAAAAGACAAATCCATTAACCAGATCTGGCCAGGGATCGTAGCGGGCGAATGGCACAATAACCATCACTTATTTCCAAAAAGCGCCAGGAGCGGTTTTAAACCTTTCCAGGTCGATTTTGCCTGGTATTATATCAAAATGATGAGCTGGCTGGGGGCGGTCAGTCACTATAAAGATGCAAAAAACAGTTTTACAAAAATTATTACCTGCCTTACCGGGAAAATAAGCGCATAAAAATTTATAAAGAGGGCATATGAATGCACGGGTGGAGATTTTAAAAAAGCGGCCTAAGAAGACTGCATGACCTGTTAAGGAAAGCGGTAAACCGAGGGGGAAAACTAAAAATGCAGCCTTTATATTTGACGGTTTGTCATTGATCGGGTAAAAAATAATCGAATTGTAACATTTTTACTAATAAGCAATTTTTTTAAATAAAATTTCCGTTTGATTAATTTTGTTATTATTTTTATAAGCCTTATTGCAACTGCATCATTATTTCTGCTTATTTAAATAATTGTGTAATGGAACAAAATGTAGCTACAGCGCGCCTCAATTTCAATAATCCCGCACGTGCCCGGTTTATGACAAAACAAAGGATATTAATTCTGGATGACCAGGAAGACATATTAGAAGTTGTTCGGCTGATACTGGATTATGAGCAATACGAGGTAACCTGCACACAGACAGCGAAAGCGTTTAATAAGGAATTGGCCAACCAAAAACCAGACCTTATCATCCTGGATTACCGTTTGCCGGATGCGAATGGCGGTGAAATTTGCAGACAGCTCAAATCTGACGAAAGCACCTGCCGCATTCCCATTATTTTATTTTCCGCTTATTTCTCCAAAGCTGATGACCTTTCCTGTTACCTCTGTAATGAAGCGCTGACAAAACCCTTTGATATGACAGAACTGACTGATAAGGTCAGATCGCAGCTTAGCTTACGGGGCGTTTCTGGATCTATGGTAAATTGAGCAATAAGGATTTAATTTTTTTACCCCGCCGGTATATTTAAAAATGGATCGCTGCCTTACCGGTCGAACATGCAAAAATGGGCTGAATAATTTATAAACTGCCTGGCTCAGGAATATCGTTTAACCAGCCTGGTGAGTTCCTGCTGCAATGAACGGGTTTTATCCGAGTCATACCAGCTGTGGACTTTCGGAATTAATTCTTTTAATTCCAACCCATCTTTCCATTGCTTCATGAGCGATTGCAGCCCTGCCGGGCGCGGCCCCCAGTAACCCAATGGTTTCAAGCCGTCGTCTAACACAATTAGTTTGGGTATAGAGCGGCCGCCATCCGTCAGGTTGGCGTCCATCAGTTCCAGGTTACTGTCACGCAGGACGAACCGTAGCTTGATTTTTTCCGGCAATGCTTTTTCCGCAGCATTCAGCAACGGTATATTGAATGCCGCGTCGCCGCACCAGCCTTCCGTAATGATCAGCCATGTCGTTGCCGGCGCAACAGACAATGCCTCTGTTAATTCCGGAAATACCGGGTAGCCGAGTTCATACTTATCCATCAAAAGCGAATTGTTCGCCAGGTGCGGCCGCATCCGCTCCGCCGCGGCATCGGCAGGCGGTCGAGCCAGCATGTCGCTGATCTGCTTCCGGTATTCAGCATAAGTCAGGGCGGAATCAATCAGCTCTTTGGTGTATGAAAATGGCATGGCTAAAGTTTTAACGAAAATAAACTATTAACGATATGCTAACCGGTTATCTGAAGAATATTGCAGCGCTATGGCAGAAAAACATAAATGGAGGCCAAAATCTTTCATTTGTTTAAGTCCTGAGGTGACGGGCCAAATAAGGCGCGGTACGACTGCCTTTAACTTTAGCGATAGCTGCAGGCTGGCCTTCGGCCACGATCCTGCCACCATCTTCACCGGCGCCCGGCCCAATATCGATCACCCAGTCACTGGCCGCGATCACTTCCATATCGTGTTCCACCAGGATCACCGTGTTTCCCGCGTCGACCAAGCGGTTGAGTTGCAGGAGCAGGCGTTCTACATCCGAGGGATGCAGGCCGGTGGTAGGTTCATCCAGGACATAAAGTGTCTGCCCGTGCTGCGCCCGCTGTAATTCAGTTGCCAGCTTGATGCGCTGCGCCTCGCCGCCGGATAGTTCCGTGGCAGGCTGTCCCAGGCGCAGGTAGCCTAAACCGACTTCCCGGACGACTTCCAGCGCCCGGCTGATAGCCGCTTCCTCGTCAAAGAAGTTCGCTGCCTCATCGACGGTCATTCCCAATACTTCCGCGATATTTTTGTCCTTATACCTGACTTCCAGCGTTTTGGGGTTATAGCGTGTGCCGCCGCAAGTCGGGCAGGGCGTATAAACGCTGGGTAAGAACAACAATTCGACCATAACAAACCCCTCCCCTTCACAATGCGGGCAGCGGCCCTTGGCGACATTAAATGAAAAACGCCCGGCATCATATTTCCGTGCTTTCGCCGCAGGCGTCGCGGCAAAGAGTTTGCGCACATGATCGAAAAGCCCGGTATGAGTAGCCAGGTTTGAGCGCGGTGTCCGACCGATGGGTTTCTGGTCGACCACGACCAGCCGTTTGATATGCTTCATGCCGAAAGTGATTTGGCCGCCGAGGGTGACCACCTCGTTTTGTTCCAGCAGATCTGCCTCCGTGTCGGATGAAATATCCACCTGCAGGCCCAATTGTTCAGCGACCAGTTCGACCAGCACCTGGCTGACCAGGCTGCTTTTACCAGAACCCGAAACGCCCGATACGCTGGTCAGCACGCCCAGGGGGAAAGCCACCTTCAGGTTCACCAGGTTATTACGGGTAATTCCCTCCAGTTTCAGCCAGTCATTGGGAATTCTTGGCGCGGGCCTGGCGGCGTTTACCTGGTCATAAATATAATGCCGGGTCAAAGAAGCCTTCACGTCCAGGAGTCCCGCCGGTAAACCGCTGTATAAAATATGACCGCCTTTTTCGCCGGCCGCCGGACCTACATCCACGATCCAGTCCGCATGGCGGATGATATCGATCTCATGCTCGACGACAAATAAAGAATTGCCGGAGGCTTTCAGCCTGTCCAACGCACGTAACAAAGCCTCGGTATCCGCAGGGTGCAGGCCGGCCGAAGGCTCATCCAGCACGTAAACCACCCCGAATAAATTAGAGCGTACCTGCGTGGCCAGGCGTAACCTTTGGAGTTCACCGGGTGATAAAGTGGGCGTACTCCGCTCTATGGTCAGGTAGCCCAGGCCCAGGTCCAGCATCACTTGCAAACGCGCCAGGAAATCTTCCGCGATGCGTTTGGCTACGACCACCTTTTCCGGGTGGGCCGCCGCGATTTTTTTCAAAGCCGGCGCTTCCCCTGCCGCGTAAGGGGCGAAGATCCCGGCCAGCTTATTGAGTGCCAGCCGGGAGAGCTCCGCGATATCATAACCCGCGAACCTGACCGACAGGGACTCCTGCCGCAGCCGTTTGCCATGGCAAAGCGGGCACTCGCTGCTCAGCATATATTGGGAAACCCGCTTTTTCATGAGCGCGCTTTGGGTATTGGCGAAGGTGTGCCTTACATAGCGCCTTGCGCCCGTGAACGTACCCATATAATCAGGCTGGCGTTTGTTTTTAATAAACCGTTGTATTTCTTCATGCGTATACCCCGAATAAACCGGTACCACCGGCTGTTCTTCGGTGAAGAGGATCCAGTCCCGGTCTTTCCTGGGCATATCCTTCCAGGGCACATCGATATCGTAGCCCATCGTGGTCAGGATGTCCCGCTGGTTCTGCCCCTGCCAGGCCGATGGCCAGGCGGCGATGGCCTTTTCCCGGATGGTCAGGGTATCGTCCGGCACCATGGTTCGCTCGGTGACTTCGTAAACCCGTCCCAGACCATGACATTCCGGGCAGGCGCCTTCGGGCGTATTGGGCGAAAAAGATTCGGCGTATATAATCCCTGTCCCCGCGGGGTAATCGCCCGCACGGGAGTAGAGCATGCGCAATAAATTAGAAAGCGTAGTCACGCTCCCCACCGAAGAACGCGTGCTTGCCGCCCCTCGCTGCTGCTGCAAGGCGACAGCCGGCGGCAAGCCTTCAATTTCGTCCACCTCGGGTATCGCCATTTGGTTAAATAACCTCCGAGCATAGGGCGATACGGATTCCAGGTAGCGCCGCTGCGCTTCGGCATATAAGGTACCGAAAGCCAAAGAGGACTTGCCCGAGCCGGAAATGCCCGTGAACACCACTAATGCATCGCGCGGAATATCCAAATCCACATTCTTCAGGTTGTGCTCCCTGGCGCCCCTGACCTTTACAAAGCCGGTGAAAGACAGCGTTTTCATTTGAACTGGAAATAAATCAGGGCGATAGCTGACAGGGTCATTAATATAAAAGTAAATACGCCCAGGATATTCGACCAGTGGCCATTGGTAAATTTACCCATCACCGTTTTGTTATTGGCGATATGCATGACCATGACGATCATCACCGGCGCGGTCAGCCCGTATAAAATAGCCGAATAGATCAATGCCTGTATCGGGCTTACGCCGATAAAATTCAGCGCGAGCCCGATTAATAAGGAAAGGATGATGGTCACGTAGAATGCCTTCGCCCGGCCAAACTTTTTTTCCAGTCCTACTTTCCAGTCGAAGGATTCCCCGATCATATAGGATATGGAGCCGGTTAAAACCGGGATGGCTAAAAAGCCGGTGCCGATAATGCCTAAAGTGAACAGCGCGTAAGCCAGTTTTCCGGCGAGCGGCTCCAGCGCTTTAGCTGCCTGTTCCACGGTATCGATTTTGGTGATATGCGCGTTGTGTAATACCACGCCCGTCGTCAGGATGATGAAAAACATGGTCAGGTTGGAAGTACCCATACCGAAATAAACATCGGTCTTTACTTTACTCAGCAGGTTTTTATTAACGATCACTTTCCGGGTTTTTTCGTTGATATCTTCCGAAGACATCGTAGCCTGCCAAAAGAATAAGTAAGGCGCGATGGTCGTACCTAATAGCGCGACGAGGATTTCAATAAAGTCCTTGTTGATATGAATCTCCGGCACAAAAGTGTGTTTCAGAACGGATAGCCAGTCCACCTTTGTCATAAAGGGAACCACCAGGTACAGCAGTAATACCAGGCATAACCATTTCAAAATGGATGCGATCTGCTGGTAATCAAAGCGGATAATGACAAATAGTAAGATAGCTGTAAAGACGATACTAAAGGCATAATCCGGAACGGCGGGGATAACCAGATGGGCGACCGCGCCCATACTCTCAATATCGGCACCAATGTTTAAAATAACGGCGGGGACACTGAACAGCAGCATGAGGTAGAGCACCCATTTGGCATAATGGGTCTTCAGCGTACCGGTCAGCCCGCTGCTGGTCACCGTTCCTATACGGGCGCACATTTCCTGTATGGCCGCCATAAGCGGAAAAGTGAGCAGCGCAGTCCACAGGGTCGCCAGGCCAAAGCCCGCGCCGGCCTGTGAATAAGTGGCGACACCCGAGGGGTCATCATCGCTGGCACCGGTGATCAAACCCGGTCCTAAAATGTTAAAAAAGCCTTTGACTTTCGAGGCGATTGCAGGGGTAGTTTTTGTTTTCAAATTGCATTACTTTTTAATCCAGGTCCGGCGCCGGGAGATCGGAATCAATGCGACCGTCATTGGGTGTAGTTATTTTACTGAGATTATAGCGCATGATCCCATCTTTTTCTTCGCCTTTAATATGGCCCGTGTCGAACAGCCGTTTTAGAATGACCGCCGCGTTATGACTGAATAGTTCAGGTAGTATGGAACCGTCAGTTTTAGCAATGGCTACACCGACATCCTTTGCACTCCCTTCACCAATTTGGCCGAGGGCGTATATTACTTTTTCTTCATCGCCGGCATCCGGATCATAATGCGCGGGAACGTGTAATGGTTTATAGGCTTCGCGAAAATCATCATCCGAAAGGTGCATAGTGGTAAAAGCAATTTTCTGCCAAATATGTTTTTACGGAGTGAATCTTTCCATCTCAACAATTTTATATTCCTGAAACCATCTACAATTCCTATTGTTGTGAAAATAAAACAATTATAAATATAAACTCACATGGACGATAAAACTAAGACAGGGAGCCCGGACAGCGATCTGATCAACACCAGCGAAAATTATGAGGTGGAATATTGGTCAAAAAAATTGGATGTAAGCGTCGAGAAATTAAAAGCGGCAGTCAAAGCCGTAGGGAATTCTGTGGCCATGGTCAGGAAACATTTAAATAAATAAATGGAACGAAAAATCAAGCCATCGGCGGCCGATACACGGTACATAGATATTGAGGATGAATACGCGCTTGATTTCTGGGCGAGAGAATTCAATGTTAGCGGGTCAAAACTTAAAGCCGCGGTACTGTTAGCAGGTACCGCCGTACGGGATATTAAACGGGAATTAAAAAAATAAAAAATGGGCTTAGCGAAATACGCCGAGAAGCGGGACTTTAAAAAAACCGCCGAACCTAAGGCTGGAAAAAGCAAGGACAAGGATCATTTGATCTTCGTCGTACAAAAACACGATGCCTCCCGCCTGCATTATGACTTCCGGCTGGAAATGGACGGCGTATTGAAAGCTGGGCGGTGCCGAAAGGCCCGATGCTCGATCCTAAAGTCAAACACCTGGCGATGATGGTGGAAGACCATCCTTTTGACTATTTGAATTTTGAGGGCATTATACAGGAAGGCGAATATGGCGGAGGAACGGTGATCGTTTGGGATGAAGGGACTTACGAACCTATCGAACCCATTAAAGGAAAAAAAGCGCAGGAAAAAGCGTTGTTAAAACAACTGGCTTCTGGCCAATTGAAGATCAAACTGCACGGCGAGAAGTTGAATGGCGAATTCGCGCTGGTCAAGACGCATGGCCTGGGCGAAAATGCATGGCTGATGATCAAGCATAAGGATGAATTCGCTACGGGTGAAGATATTACCAAAAAGGACCAGTCCGTCCTTTCCGGCAAGACGATCGAAACAATGGAAAAGACCAGTGAAAAAGTATGGCAGCACGGACATGAAGAAGATGTGGCACCTGACCGGGAACTGGCGGAAGAGGTGAGCACTACTGCGCCTGAAACAACAAAGGCAGATATTACTAAAATTTTGAAGTCTGCTCCAAAATCAAAAGTCCCCGCCAACATCAAACCGATGAAAGCTACGTTGGTGGATGAGCCATTCGATGAACCAGGCTGGCTGTTTGAAGTCAAATGGGACGGCTACCGCGCCCTTGCCAACCTGAGCAAAAAGGATGGTGTGCAATTGATATCCCGTAATAACCTGCCCTTTGAAAAATATTACCCCATTAACGATGCGCTAAAGAATTGGAATATGGATGCGGTACTCGATGGGGAATTATTGGTATTAAACGAAAAGGGTATCTCCGATTTTGGCGCGATGCAAAACTGGCGCAGCGAAGCCGATGGTAACCTGGTCTTTTATATATTTGACATTTTGTGGTATGAAGGCAAAAACCTAATGGGTTTTCCGCTTAGCGAAAGACAAGCCGTCTTGCAATCCATCTTACCAACAGATAATGACCATATCCGCCAAAGCAAGGTGTTTGACGCGGACGGCATCGATTTCTTCCATGTCGCTGAACGTATGGGCCTCGAAGGTATCATCGCCAAAAAGGCGGACAGCACTTATACCTCTGACCTGCGCTCGCGCGAATGGCTGAAGATCAAGGTGCAACGCAGGCAGGAAGTAGTCATTGCAGGCTTCACCAAAAATGAGGGAACAGGTAAATATTTCAGCGCACTGGTACTCGGCGTTTATAAAAACGGCGAATTACAGTTTGTCGGCAAGGTGGGTACCGGCTTTTCTGATAAGCTGCAAAAAGAAATGATGGCGCAGTTTGAGCCGCTCATCACCAAAAAAAGCCCATTCGATTATAAAGTGGATGTCGATAAACCGACCCGTTTCCGGCCAAAACGCATGGGTGCCAAACCGACCTGGTTGAAACCGGAGCTGGTTTGCGAGGTACAATTTGCCGAAGTAACTAGTGACGGCGTGTTCCGCCAGGCTTCTTTCAAGGGGATGCGTAATGACAAAAAAGCCCATGACGTTGTTTTAGAAACGCCAGCGGATACGGAAGAAACCGTAGCCGAAGCGGATATAGCAACCGGACCGACAAAAGCAAAAAGCACCAAATCAGAAAAGAACGAGCTGAAACTGGAACCAGTCAAATCTACTGAACGCAAAACCCTGCTCAACCCGACGGAAGATACACAGGTCAAAACGTTGTGCGGACACCAGTTAAAATTCAATCATGTTACCAAATTATACCGGCCGGAAGATAAAGTGACCAAGGGCGATATGCTTAATTATTATTATAAGGTGGGTGAATTGATCATGCCTTACCTGAAAGACAGGCCGATGTCACTTAACCGCTTCCCGGGCGGCATCCACAGCGAAAGCTTTTACCAGAAAAATGTAACGGACAAAGCGCCGGACTGGGCGAAGACCTTTCATCACGTTACTGATGAGGGTAAGGAAACCAATTACCTGGTCGGCACGGATGAAGCCAGCCTCTTATGGATGAACTCGCTCGGTTGTATCGAGATCAATCCCTGGTTCAGCCGTGTTCAGACACCCGACAACCCCGATTACTGTGTGATCGACCTTGACCCGGATAAACATACTTACGACCAGGTCGTGGAAGCCGCACGCATCACTAACGAAATCCTGGATGCCATTAATGTACCCAGTTATCCGAAAACGTCAGGCTCAACCGGCATGCATATTTACATTCCACTTGCAGGCAAATACACTTACCAGCAAAGCCAATTGTTTGCTAATATTGTCGTGAAACTCGTACACAAACAAATACCGGATTATACCAGCCTGGAACGCAGCATCGCCGCCCGCAAGGGAAAGATGTATTTGGATTTTTTACAGAACAGGCCGGGCGCCACCATCGCTGGGCCATACTCGTTGCGGCCGAAACCCGGTGCCACTGTATCCACGCCATTAAGCTGGGATGAAGTCAAGCCCGGCCTGACCATTCAGCATTTTAATATTCGAAATGCGATTGACCGTTTTAAAGAAACGGGCGATTTATTTAAGGGGATACTGGGTGAAGGAATAGATCTGGAAAGAACCATCAAGAAAGCGCAAAGCATTTTTAAATAAGTTCTGTTGCTTTTCAGCCTTTACCTTTATTTATCAATCAGGTTTAGATAGCTTTATATTTCAATTTCAGATAATCTTCCAGTTCCCGGGGCGAACCATAATTGATCTCACGCAATACCATCAGTACCACCGTCTCGCTGATACCGAACTTTTTCATAAAATACGGTTTGTCATAAGCATTGTTCCCGTGTCCCGCTCCCGGATGTTTTTCAGTTGTCATACAGGTTTGACATTGGCGGGTAAGCGCAGGTTTAAACAAAAAAAATAATAATTAATCGGGTGACCGTCTTTCAAGCTCCCGCTTAAGTGAAACTTTTTTTATGCTCGCTGGTTGTATAATACTTCCATCCGATTGTTCGTCAAACTTTCGATAGATAGCCGGTCATCCTCGTGACCGGTTATTTTCATTGGCCGCGGTCTTTTCCAAAATCCTTAAAAAGGCATATTATTTTCATTAATATTATTGGGTATTCAGATTTTTTTAATACTATTTAAAACTATTATTCCTATTTAAAATACACCAGTGCACTGTCTTCGATGCGCTGATTGGAGATTAAGCGAACAAACAATTTGCCCTTGTCGCCTGTAGGTATGGTGCCTATAAACAAATTAGGAATATTATTGGTTAACTTCGTATAATGAAAGAAGATGCTGAATTACCGCAAACGCAGATCCCTGCTTTAAGCCCGCTGGAAGAAAAACAAGCCATGCTTGCTGCGATCATAGCGTCAACGGACGATACGATTATCAGCAAAACACTGGAAGGCATAATTACCAGTTGGAATCCGGCTGCCGAACGCATGTTCGGTTATACAGAGGACGAAGCCGTCGGAAAACATATCTCGCTGATCATACCGCCGGAACGCCTGGAAGAAGAAGCTTTTATCATCGGGCAAATCGTAAAAGGGGATAAGGTCGATCATTTCGAAACGGTCCGCCGGGCTAAGAACGGCGATCCGGTGCCGATCTCGTTAACGGTATCTCCCATCATCGACAGCAGGGGGCGGATCATTGGGGCTTCAAAAATTGCACGCGATATCAGCGAAAGGATAAAAGCCGCTGAAAAACAAGGCGTGCTTGCCGCAATCATAGACACGTCCGACGACACCATTTTGAGTAAAACCTTAGAAGGCATCATTACCAGCTGGAACAAGGCCGCTATAAAAATGTTCGGTTATACAGAAGCGGAGGCAGTGGGACAGCACATTTCCCTGATCATTCCGCCTGATCGTTTAAACGAAGAAGCTTTTATCATTGGAGAAGTGAGCAAAGGCAATAAGGTTGACCATTTCCAAACGCTCCGCAGGGCTAAAAACGGTAACCTGGTGCCGATATCGTTATCTGTTTCTCCGGTTGTTGATGACAACGGTAAAGTGATCGGCGCGTCCAAGATCGCGCGTGATATCAGCGCAGAGCAAACCTCGCAGGATGAATTAGCAAAACTTTATCAACAATTAAAGGAATTAAACGCGAAGAAAGACGAGTTTATCGCACTGGCGAGCCATGAACTGAAAACCCCGCTGACCAGTATTAAGGGTTACCTGCAGATACTCGCCCAGCGGGTGACCGACGAAAAAAACATTATATTTGTTCAAAAGACACGTCAGCAGATCGCTAAACTCAGCGCCCTGGTGGATGACTTGCTGGACGTTTCAAAAATAGAGGCCGGTAAATTACATTTTGCTGCCGAAGACTTTAATATCCGTGAAGTAATCGACGATGCGCTGGAACTGATCTCGCACACCAACAGTGACTACACGATAACTCTTCATTCGCCGGTTTCGGAATGCATGGTTAAGGGCGATGCCCATCGTATTGAACAGGTGATGATCAACCTTTTGACCAATGCCATCCGCTACGCGCCCAACAGTAACCGGATTGAGGTTCATTTGAGTCATGAAAACGATGAAGTAAAGATAGGTGTTAAAGACTTCGGCACAGGTATCGCACCCGAAAAGCTTGAGCACATTTTTTCAAGATATTACCGTGTTGACGATAGTAATTCCAAAGTTTCCGGCCTTGGTATCGGCCTTTATTTATGTTATGAGATTGTAACCAGGCATCATGGAAAAATATGGGCGGAAAGCGAACCCGGTATTGGGAGTGTTTTTTGGTTTACCCTGCCATGTCCATTATAAATGATGCTGACTGAAAGAAGTCCAGCAGAACGAGCCAGGGCTGGTGCCGCCGGACGATAACCGGGAGTTGACCTTATCGTCGGTAAGACGGCGTACCAGATAGCCATACAAAGGTGGCTGGGGCATTTCCATAATTTTTCATTTTAGTTGTAAATAAAAAATAACAGTGGCTGACGTCCGGCGCATCGGCACAGAGTTGCCCCTGCCCAGTATGATA
>Ga0302309_10003525_pt1 | contig 12013 bp, 8 predicted proteins | sample III_Palsa_N1_1_FD_200453 | JGI IMG/M metagenome (GOLD analysis project Ga0302309, IMG submission 200453) | Peat permafrost microbial communities from Stordalen Mire near Abisko, Sweden - III_Palsa_N1_1 | ecosystem: Environmental > Terrestrial > Soil > Palsa > Peat permafrost | place: Sweden... | reverse complement strand
TGGCCTGGTTAACGGTGGCGATATCTTCCGCGTGGGAGAACAGGAAGGGTATGACGGCCGGGGTGACGGTGGCGATACTATTCTTGTCGGTATTAATCGTTGAGAACTTCTTGGTACAAGCCAGGCTGAACAGGACCAGGCTGCCCAGCAGGGCTGTCAGGAGGCGGATGTTCAATCTTTTATTTATTCGGTTCATAGTCATATATTTTTTCGTTTTGCAGGATTAGAAATTAGCCTTCAGGTTGAATCCCAGGGTCCGGGTGGAGGGCAGTGCGCCGTATTCCGTGCCTTGGAATGCAGCATTACCGTTGCTCATGTCAGGGTCCATCCACATTTTGCGTTTGCCGATGCCGGGAATCGGCAGGGTAGAACTGCCGCGGTAGAGCCAGAACAGGTTGCGTGCCACAGCGGAGAAACGCAGGGATTTGATGACTGTCGTATTGTGAAGGGGGATATCATAGCCGAGAGAGACTTCCCTTACCCGGATGCTGGTGGCGTCATAGGCAAAGAACTGGCCTACGCCGTACCGTTGACCGGAGGCAGTCTGCCAGAACTGCTGGGCTGTGATGGTAGTAGATACGGGGTTGCCGGTGGCGTCATACCCACCCAGGCTGAGGCCGCCATTGCGATAAGGTAGGGTGCCCTTGGGGATGCCGCTGAAGGCGAGGTTCATTTCTGTGCCGGAGACCAGGACGCCGCCGATGCGGCCGTCAATCAGGAAGCGGAAGGAGAAGCGTTTGTACTGGAAGGTGTTGGTCATCCCGACGAGTTCACGGGGATTATAGTTGCCGATATAGCCCAGGGCGCCACCGGTGACGTAAGAGGTCAGCGGGGTACCATTTGATTGTACTTCATACTGATTTTTGGTGTTTTTCAGCCATTGGTAGGCATAGAGGTCGCCATAGCTGCCGCCCACTTTAACTTCGGGTTGTGCCGAGCGATTATCGGCGCCACCCAGATATATGGTTTGAATGTTAGGAAGCAGGGAGATTACCTTGTTACGGTTGAGCGAGAAATTAGCTGAAAGATCCCAGGTGAAATCGCGGGTTTTAACAGGCGTTGCGTTAATGGTGATTTCCAAACCGTGATTTGCGATATTGCCGAGATTAACGTATTGCTGAGCATAGCCGGTAGCTACGGGTACCTGGCTCAGGGTTAACTGGTGAATTGAGTTGCTCTTATAATAAGTGGCGCTGAATCCGACCCTGTCATGGATAAACCGCGCTTCCAGTCCAAATTCATATCCTTTTACAATTTCGGGCTTCAGGTTCGGAATAGGATAGGTTGAACTTCTCTGGATACTACCGTTACCGGCACCCTGGTCATACTGCAAAGTAGCATTTCGAATATCGGCCAGACCGCCATTGCCGACCTCTGCATAATTGCCGCTGACCTTTAGGAAGGATAGGGCCTCGGGAAGGCTGCTCCTCATCAAGTCCGAGAGGACAGCGGACAACCCGATCGAAGGGTAGTTGTAGGTGTAGGGTGGAGGAAGACGAGAATCCCAGTCATTGCGTAAACTGGCATCCAGAAAAATAGCATCTTTCCAGGAGAGGTTAAACTGACCGAACACGGAATTAGTAACGACTTCATTACCTGACTGGGTGGTGGTCGGGTTGGTAGCGAAATTAAGGCTAAACTTATTGGCGACGTTCAGGCCATTGGTAGAGGCGACCTTTTCGTCATAGATGACGTCTTGATAGATCGTTCCTACATGGTAGCCGATCTTGAAGTCCTTGCCGATATTATTATGACCTTCGGCGATGAGGTCGAACCATTTGTTGGTGTTGGTAAGATCGGTTATTGAGAAAGAGCCGCCGGCGTTGGTATTCCAGAGCAGCGTGCCCTGCTGGTATTTCTGGGTGAGTTCATCAGCTGTGCGGTCGAGGTTGGCTGAACCGCGAACACTGATCCAGGGAGTGATCTGGTATTTGAGCGATGCGAAGCCAATGACGCGTTGGCGCGTCTCTCCGATTGAGGTATTGTTGATCATCCAGTAGGGATTCTGGTAGATGGAGCTGAGCGTAGAGGGCCAGTTTGTCGGAACGGCTATGCCTACATTATTAAACGACTGGTAATTCTTAGCCTCCGAGTTGCTGATGCTGCGGGGCATTTCGTAGTCATCGAGGACGGGGGCGTTTTCTTCGCCGGTGCGAGGTTTGCCGTTGATCGTCTGGGCGATGTAGGTGACTTTTGCGTCGGTAGAGAACTTGCTGCTGATCTGCTCGGTGATGCGATAATTGAACGTATGGCGGTTGAGGTCGTTGTTCTTGATGATACCTTTGGCGTAGTTATTCGTGTAAGAGAAGTAACTCTGTGCTTTATCGCCGCCGGCCGAAACGCCGATCGAGTTATTGAGGCTCAAGCCTGTGTTGAAGAAGTCCTTGACGTTATCTTTTTGTGGCTTGTAGGTATTAGGCTGATACAGGTAGTCGACATAGCTCTGGCCCTGCATGGGCGCTCCCCAGCTGGCGCCGCTCTGGGATGAGTCAGTAGCGATCAGGCCCGAGTTGCCCTGACCGTAGCTATTCTGAAATTGGGGAAGGGCAAAAGGCCTTTCAAATGCGATTCCGGAGTTGACAGTCACGTCGACACGCCCCTTCTTGCCTTTTTTGGTCGTAATGACAATGACGCCATTCCCGGCCTGGCTACCATATAGTGCCGCTGCGGATGGTCCTTTCAGGACTGTTAGCGATTCGATGTCATCCGGGTTGATGTTAGAGGCGCCGTCGGAAGTTTGTACTGAGCCGAAGTCATTGCCGGCCGCACTATAGGTCGAGTTGTTAATAGGCACGCCATCGACAACAATCAACGCATTATTGTTTCCATTAAGATCGCGGTTACCGCGCAAAATGACATCGGCGCCGCTACCGAGGCCGCCCGAGCCCTGGTTGACCACGATATTCGCCACTTTGCCATTCAAGCCATCGAGGAAGTTGTCTGTAGGCCTGACTTCCGTAAGTTGTTGGGTGGGCACCGTCTGAGTGGCATACACAAGTGTTTTGGTCTGGCGGGTGATACCGAGGGCGGTCACTACGACGTCACCCAATTGTCTGGAGTCGGTGCCAAGCAAAATGTCCAGCGGCCCTTCTCCTGCCTGGACGACGATTTCTTTGCTGGCGAATCCGATGGATGTGATGATGAGGGTCACTTTGCCGGCAGGAAGGGTGAGGGTAAACCTCCCTTCTCCATCGGACGAGACTGATTTTCGGGTGCCTTTCACCGTGACGGTGGCTGCGGCTACTGGTGTTTTTGTCGATTCGTCTGAAATTTTTCCGGTAATGGTTTGTCCCTGGGAGAAGGCGATGCATGAGCATCCAAGCAGGAACAAAAACAACAATAGTGTTTTTTGGGTCATAAGCAGTTTTTAGTTATTCAACAAATGAGTGGTACAGGGGGTACCGTCGTGATGTAATAAAGCTAGGTGTATTTATAGGTTTAGCAATTGTTGTGCAAACGTTTGCTATCAAGATTGCGCAATCGTTTGCGTGAAGATTTAGCTCGGTTTCACTGCAATTTGGCTGCAGGGAAAGACTGTGAGGGACGATTGGGGGGTGGCTGAGGGATGGGCGGGGGGTGCGCCAGCGATGGGAGTGGGTTATGCGATCGGGAGTTCGCGAAGGGTGCGGCTCTTGGCGCGTGTCTTCAGAAGCCGGCTGAAATATTGGCGGCTATGGTTTGCAGTAGTGAAGATTGTTGTTGAAAGCGTTGAAGGAGGGTCACCTGGTTGAGTGCGCGGACAAAATTATGGTCTTCATACCGTCTGCCGTAATAAATATCGTTATTGAGGTAGTCCGTTAGGAAGCGGAGGGCCTGCATATACAACATGAATTCCCCGGCATAGACGAAGGCCTGTCGTTCCTCTGTTGTCAGGACGTCGTGCATTTCCTGCAGGTAGCCTTTTACGATAGCTTCAAAATAATCCTGTCGGACCTGTATTTTGTCAATGTCTTTTTCTTCTTCGGTCACGGGTGATAAGTAGGTCCTGAACATGTCGCCAACGTCGCTGATAAAATAGCCCGGCATTACGGTATCGAGGTCGATGACGCAGATACCTTTTCCCTGTTTATCGAACAGTACGTTGCTGATCTTGGTGTCGTGATGTGTCACCCGGCGTTTGAAGCCGGGGGTGGTGAGAATGTTCTGGTATTGGGCGACGATGCGGTTTTGCGATTGCAGGTAGTCGATGATGGGGGTGGCCTTGGCGATGCGCTGGGCCGAACCGTTCTGCAGGGATTCCCTGAATGAGCGATAGCGCAGAGACAGGTCGTGGAAATGCGGGAGAGTTTCGTGCAGGCTGTCGGCCGGGAAATCTGCCAGCATGCGGGTGAAGCCGCCGAATTGCCGGGCTGCCTCAAAGGCCTGGCGGGGGGTATTGGCGAGGTCGATGGATACGGAGTTTTCTATAAAGGGGTAGAGGCGGTAATGGCTGTCATCGCCGGCGTCTACGAGTGTCTGCCCGGCGAGCGATCGTACCGGACGTGGAAAGATGGTGGTAGGATAATGATCTGCGAGATAGTGGCCTACCATTTCGATATTGTCCGCGATGAGGTGGGGCCGGGCGAAGACCTGCCGGTTAAGCTGTTGCAGGATATAGGTGCCTTTGTCGCTGCGGACGAGCCAGGTGCGGTTGATGAGGCCGGTGCCATGGGGGGTAACGGACGCGTCTGCGGAAAATCCATAAGCTGAGAGAACCTGATTCATGTGTGACTGCATTATATCGGATCAAGAAATCGGGTCGAAATTATTCAATATCTCCGGGTTAGCGATATGCAAACGGTTGCGGGAAAAAAATTACCGCTTGGAATGGACAATTAATTGGCCGTTGATGACCACATTGCGGAAGGTCTCGGGCTCTAATGGGGAGCCGTCGCGGTCGGTTTTGCTCAGCAACTCCATCAATATCTCGGCGGCCTCGGACCCCTGGCGGTAGGGATACTGTTCGACGGAGGCCATTGGTGGTGTCTGGAGGTAGGTTGTGATCGACAAGTTGGCATAGCTGACGAAACAGATGTCTTTGTTGATGCGGAGCTTTTGTTGTCGGGCGTATTGCATGGCGTCGAGGGCGATGTAGTCGTTGATGGCGAGGATGGCTGTCGGCCGGGGGCGCTGGGCGAGCAAATGGCCCATGGCTTTCAATGTCCCCTCCCGGGTGAGGTCGGTGGAGGTGACGAGTCCAAGATCGATCTTCAGTCGCCGCTTGATAAGGACTTGCATATAGGTATCGGTGCGTTCTTGCGAGGACCGCATCTGTTCGGGTCCATTGAGCACACCAATGCGGCGGTGGCCTTTGGCGATGAGGAATTCGATGGCCTCGCGGGTGCCGCTATTCATGTTGGAGTAAACCTTGTTGAAATCGGGTACGGTAGGTACCCGATCGAAGAAAACGACGGGGATGCCATATTTTTTGAGTGAGGTGAAATGGTCGTAGGTAGTGGTGTTGGCGCCGAGGGAGACGATGAGGCCGTCGACGCGGTTGTTCTTCATGGTGGTAACAATCATCCTCTCGCGTTCGGTGTCGTCCCTGGACTGGCTGATGAGGACGTTGTATTTGTGGTTGGTTGCTATTTCTTCGATGCCGTTGATGGCTTCGGAGAAAAACTCCTCTTTCAGGTTGGGCAGGACTACGCCTATGGTGGACGTCTTGCGTTGTTTGAAGAAGATGGCGGCCTGGTTGGGTTCGTAATCCAGTTGCTGCGCCAGTTGCTGCACCCGCATCTTTGTCCGCAGGCCGATGCCCGGATGGTTATGGAGGGCCCTGCTGACGGTGGAGACCGACACGTTGAGTTGTTTGGCGATCTCCTTGATGGTGGGGAGCTTGTCTTCTTTCATGGGACAAAAATAGGGGATAAAGCGGAGCCGCCGGATTTCGGGTCTATGGGTGGGCGCCGTCCGGATGGGCGCCTAATATTCATCTGACAGGCCAAAGGACGACTTACGGTACATCCACTGGCCGCCGGTGAAATCGGGGAAGGCGACGGTGGCGTTGCCTAGTTCGATGGACTGTTCGCTGAGTGGGGCGATGGCGCTCCAGGCTGCTGCGTCGTATACATCCATCGGCGTGGGTGTTTTTCGTTTGATGGATTCGATGAAGGCGTGGACGACGAAGAAATCCATGCCGCCGTGGCCTGCGCCTTCGGCGTCGTTGCTATAGCGTTTCCATAGGGGATGGTCATATTTGTCTAACCAGATTTTGGCTGCATCCCAGTCATCTTCTTTTGACTGTCCTTCTATGTAGATGCCGTTTGCGACATCCATCCACAGTCCGCCGGTGCCCTGGACACGGAACCCCAGGGAGTAGGGCCGGGGCAGGTTGGTATCGTGCTGCAGGAGGATGGTTTCGCCGTTGGCACAGTTGATGGATGTGGTCACTACGTCGCCTAATTTGAACCGGACTTTGGCGCTGGGGTGGGATTCACCGCAGTGTTTGACGACATAATCGTGAAGGCCGCGGGTCTTCGAGGAGAAGGAACAGAGTGTGGTGAAGGTATTGCCATGGTTGATGCCGGCGTAATGCGCCAGGGGGCCGATGCCATGTGTGGGGTACAGGTCGCCATTGCGATGAACGGAATGTTCGGTGCGCCAGCGGGCTTCGGAAAAAGCCTTTTCACCGAATTCGCAGCCGGTGCCGCCGTCGTGCTGTCCGTTGTTGAATTTTATTCCCCGGAGGTTATGCTGGTAACCGCCCTGGAGGTGGATGATCTCGCCAAACAGTCCTTGTTGGACCATGTTGAGTACGGCCAGTACATCGCGCCGGTAGCAGACGTTCTCCAGCATCATAACGTTGGCGTTATGGTGTTCTGCGGCTTTGACGACATCCCAGTGGTCTTGCAGGGTGATGCCGAGGATGACTTCGGTGGCCACGTATTTGAGGCCGGCCTCGAGTGAGCCGATGACCATTTCCTTATGCCATTCCCAAGGGGTGGCGATGATGACGCCATCCGGCTGTTGTTGTTTGAGAAGGTCCTGCCAGGCATATGGGCTGCCGGTATAGACCTGCGGCATTTTCTTGCCGGATTTGGTGATGATGTCTTTTGCGCGGGACAGCATATAGTCATCGATATCAGCAATAGCGACGAGGTCTACGTCATCGCGTCGCAGCAGGAGCGCCAGGTGGTTTTGTCCGCGGAGGCCGGTGCCGATGATGGCCATCCGGACTTTGGGTGAGGCCGGATCGAGGCCGGTGGGGAAAGTCCTGGCGGCGGGGATGGGGGTCACGGAGGATCCGTCGGCCGAGGGGGTGGAGGAGCCGGCGGCTGCGCTGTGGTCGGGCAGGACAGGAATGGCGGGGCCGGTGGCGAGGCCGAGGGCGGCCATGCTGCTGTTGCGGAGGAATGACTTTCTGTTCATTGGTGGCAATGTTTGACCAAACTTAAGTCATCGGGCGGTTTTTTAAGGGTGCAAACGATTGTCTAAAAGTTTGATGGGCCGGCTGCCGTTGCGGGGGCCGGGACGGCGGTGACGGTCCGGACGGCCGGTGTTCAGGGTTATTCCAGATTATCGATCCATTTTGTTTTTGCCTCTATAGGTGTCCGCCGGCCGGGTTTGGCGGGTTCGTCGGTATAGCCGAGAGAGAGTACGCCGATCATGAGATCTTCTTCTCTGAGACCCAGGTATTCTTTCATTTCCGGTAGCAATACATTGCCGCCGGTGCTCCACAGGACGGCTATGCCGAGGGACTGGGCGCCGAGCAGGATATTCTGGACGGCGGCGGCGGTGGCGCAGATTTCTTCCAGTGCGGGGATATTGGGGTTGGCGCCTTTTTGCATGTAGACGGCGATGAGGTGAGAGGCGTTATCGCCATTATGCAACTGTTTGTCGTATTTGGCAGCATTAAATTTTTCTGCGGGGGTAGCGTTGCGGTAGATGTCGGCTTGCTGGCGGCAAAATTCCCGGACGGCATTGCCGCTGTATACCACGAAGCGCCAGGGCTCGGTGAGGCCATGGGTAGGGGCCCAATTGGCGAGTTCCAACAATTGCCTGATTTGTTCGTCGTCGATGATTTTGCCGTTGAGTGAAGCCGGTTTGATGCTGCGCCTATCGGTGATGATTTCCTGTAAAACATTAAAGTTATTCATGATGCAAAAGTAACTCTCCAAGAGGTAATAAAAATGAAAAGCTTTTTTACAAATGATGAAAATGTGTTATGGGATCACTAAGTATATTTAAAACTAAGTGTATTTAAATAGGTGTTAATGAATATATGCTGTAAATAGACCCCAGGATAGACCCTGAGAATGTAATAAACATTTAACGAGGTCCGTTTAACTGCCACGGCCACCTGCTTATAATAAAGTTCCACAAACCAGGTCTTCATTATCAGCGAGGTGGGTTACCCTAAACAACCCTGACATGAAGAACCTGTCGAACTTCCTGCGCCTGGCGGTGCTGGTCATTGTCACCGGCATTACTATCAACGGACATGCACAGACGAATTATTATTCCAAATCCACCGGCAACCTGAACCTGACTGCCTCGTGGGGTACCAATACAAATGGGACGGGCACTGCCCCAGCCAATTTCACTGCCACCAACCAGGTATTTAATATCGTTAATAACGCGACGCCGACCATTGCCGCCAATTGGACTGTTTCGGGAACAGGATCGTACATTGTCGTGGGTAATGGCACCAATGCCTGCAATTTCCAGATCCCTTCAAATAACACCTGTACAGGCACTATCAATGTCTCTGCCAATGCCACGTTGACTATCGCCAATACGACGATCCCTGCGTTGGGGACGTTGAATGCCAGTAGTACAGTGGTCTTTGACGGGACGAACAATCAGACGATACCGGCGGTAACGTACGGCAATCTTACTTATTCCGGTTCAGCCACGGGGATAATGGCGGCAGGAGGGTGCACGATCAGCGGGTTGTTGAGTGTGACCAATGGTTATCTTGTGTTGGACAATTCGAATAATAACAGCTATACCTATAATGTCGGTTCGTTCACGGTGAACACTCCCGGATATGTGGATTTCGGATCGGGCAACGGGACGGGCACCTCCACGATGAATTTGTCGGGTAATCTGATTCAAACAAACGGGTACATTTATACTTCCGGGAATACGCCTAACGGCATTATCAATTTCTCCGGTACGAATCAAAATGCCCAGCAGTCAGCGAGTTATTATATGACTTATGTGATCCTCAGCGGCAGTATAGTGACCCTCACGGGCAATTTCACCAGCAACGGCCAGGACGGTATCTATGCCGGGGTTTTTACAGTTAATTCGGGCGGCACGCTGAATTGCGGAACCTATGACCTGCTGACGCAGACTGATGCTAACGCAACTGCCTTTACTCTTAGTGGCGGGGGTACTCTTATGACCGGCAATACCGCCGGGATTGCCTCCAGCGGCACTACGGGGTCGATCCAGATTGCGTCAACCTTTTCCAGTGCAGCCAATTATACGTACAATGGAACGGCGGCACAGGGTACGGGTATCTTTACGACTACTCCTACCGCAAACACGGTGAATAATCTAACGATCAATAATGCCTCCGGGGTAACGCTCTCGCAACCTGAGGCTGTAGCCGGGGCGCTGACGCTGACGGATGGCCTGCTGAATACCTCCTTGCTCACCATGGTCACGGTGAATAATGGCGGGACTACGAGCGGGGCTTCCAACAGCAGTTTTGTCAATGGCCCCATCACCAAGATCGGTAACCAGGCCTTTACTTTTCCGGTAGGAGCATCGGGCACGGGCTATGTCCCGATCGGTATTTCGGCGCCGTCGACTACGACGGATGCTTTTCTGGCGCAGTATAACCGGTCGAGCGCCATCTTATTGGGCCTTGTAACGGCCATTGGTTTGGATCATGTCAGCGGTTGTGATTACTGGACGCTGAACCACACGGCGGGCAGTTCGTCGGTGAATGTCACGGGATATTGGAATGCCAACAGTCCTTGTGGAGGCACGTATGTCAATAACCTGGCAACGATTGCGGTGGCACATTTTAATGGCACGAACTGGAATGCCTGGGGCAATAATGGTGGAGTGACAGGATCAACTGCGTCAGGATCTGTCACCTGGAATAGCGTGAGCACTTTCAGCCCTTTTGCATTGAGTTCCACGACCATTTCTGATCCTTTACCTCTTACGCTGGTCGATTTCAATGCACAGTGGCAAACGGGCGGAACGGTGGGGCTGACCTGGGAAGTTCAAGATGGGTTGAATACTAATCATTTTGATATCCAGCGTAGTGCAGACGGGGTGAACTGGGAAACGATCGGCACGCTGGATGCAAGCGGGTCTTCTGCCCTGGCGACGAACTATTCGTATACGGATGCCGCCCCTCTACCGGCGCGGGACTATTACCGGCTGCAGTTGGTGGATAATGCAGGATACAACACTTTCTCGGCTGTCAAGGTCGTGAGCCAATCTACGGGCACGGGCATTGCAATCTTCCCGAACCCTGCTACAGATCGTATCAATATAAGCCTGGCCGCGAGTGGGCAGGCGGGCAGCGCGGGCGCCAGCGGTGTATCGGGGCCTGTCAGCATCCGGCTGATGAATGTGACGGGGCAGATATTGCTGCAGGAGAGCGTGGCCCAACCGGCGGGACAAACGATCACGTTGCCGGTCGCGGGGTATCCGGCGGGCAGCTATTTGGTGCAGGTGCTGGCGGCGGGAGAGGTAAAACAGTCGAGCATTGTGCTGATCATCAAATAATAGTTTATTGGTTATCAATTGGTCATGTATTAAATCGTAGTTTTCCTCGTAAAAACACTCGAAACGTAATCGTAAAAACCCCTATGAGGTATGGGATGTGGTGTTTATCTTTACCTCCTTAGTTACAGCCACCGTGAATGAAGAACCCATTTCACCGTACCCACGGCGGGCATTTCTCCTACAGTACTCTATGCTTAACCCTCACTTATAATTAGTTACAATCCATTACCTGGGACCGGCATTGTTTTACCCAAAAATGAAAACGATGTTGACGTCACAAGTACCCATTTTTCTTTGCAGCCTGACGCTGCTGATGGCAGAACCGGCTTTGGCTAATCCAGGGCAGCCATCATCTGATGCAGCGAAGACCGTTCAGACGACTACGGCGACCAAAGCCAATTTCAACCTTTCTTCGAAAGAGAATTTCTCCTTTGCCCTCCCGGGCAGGCAGGTGAGGAAATTCGTAGACGCGTACATCAAGAACAATGATGACTGTCTTTCGACGATCAAATCAAGGAGCAAGAGGCCTTTTGCGATTATTGATTCCATTTTAGAATATTACGGAGTGCCGGCTGAGCTGAGATATCTTGCCGTTATAGAATCGGAGTTGAAGTCGACTGCCGTTTCGCGGGTAGGGGCGAGGGGCCCATGGCAATTAATGGCGGAGACCGCCAGGGAGCTTGGGCTGAGGGTGAATGGCCGGTGGGACGAGCGGACCAATTATTATAAGAGCACGCGTGCGGCTGCCTTATATCTGAGGGACCTGCACAATGAGTTCAAAGACTGGCTGCTGGTGCTGGCGGCGTACAATGCTGGTCCGGTGCCGGTTTACAGAGCTATACACCGGTCGCACAGCAGAAATTTCTGGGCGTTGGAGCGTTATCTGCCGGCGGAATCGCGGCAGCACGTGAAAAGGTTTATTGCGACGGCCTGGTATTTTGATCAGCCTGTGCCCGGTGATGTGGACCCGATAGCGAACGGGATCACACCGATGCAGAATGGCGTGGAGCGGATGCCGAATGGCATTGAGCCGATGTCGAAAGGGACCATGCCGATACTGAATGGCGCCGATCTGGCGGGCGATGGGATGGGAAGCGCCGAGTTTGCCGCCTATTCGGACATCGTCAAGACGGATATACGTGAAATCAGTATCTTGGGAGCAGATGAGCATTATCAATACGACAACCGCGGACCTGGAAATACTACAGGAGCTTTTCAACCAGGCTATTCAATATCAGCGATCAAAAGAAGCGAGTAATGTTTGGCATGGAATGAATAGGGCGCTTATTGAGCAGGAGATCCGGGAAAAATTACATTGGAAGGTAGTCGAGGAGGG
>Ga0302309_10003523_pt1 | contig 12013 bp, 8 predicted proteins | sample III_Palsa_N1_1_FD_200453 | JGI IMG/M metagenome (GOLD analysis project Ga0302309, IMG submission 200453) | Peat permafrost microbial communities from Stordalen Mire near Abisko, Sweden - III_Palsa_N1_1 | ecosystem: Environmental > Terrestrial > Soil > Palsa > Peat permafrost | place: Sweden... | reverse complement strand
GGGTAAACTATAACTATGATGAAAAGTATTATGCTGAATTTAATATACGTGCGGACGGTTCTTCGAAATTCGGCGCTAACAACCAATTTGGTTATTTTCCTTCAGCTGGTGTAGCGTGGCGCCTTAAGCAGGAAGATTTTCTGAAAGATGTTTCTTTCGTAAACGACCTGAAATTACGCGGAAGTTACGGCTTAACCGGAAATCAGAATAACATCAATGACTATGCTTCCAGGGGGCTGTGGGGAGCCGGAGCAAATTATCAGAATAACCCGGGGACTATTGCTACGCAACTGGCAAACCCTAACTTGAAATGGGAAAGCACACGACAAGCTGACATCGGCGTGGACGCGACTTTATTTAACAACCGTTTAAATATTACCAGTGATATTTATGATAAATTCACTTCCAACCTATTGCTCAATGTTCCATTAGCAGTGAGTTCTGGCTTTTCATCTATCCTCGAAAATGCGGGGGAAATGGATAATAAAGGTATAGAGCTGACCATTAGCAGCACAAATATTAAATTGGATCATTTCACGTGGACAACCAATTTTAACATTTCCACCAATATAAACAAGATCGTGAAGTTACCGACGCCTGTTGTTGCGGCCTATTCGGCTGAGCGAATGGTACAGGGCTTACCAATGTATACTTTCTTTGTTTATAAACAACTTTACGTTGATCCCAAAACAGGAAATGCGGTGTATGATGACGCGAAACATGATGGAGGTACATTAACCCCTACTTCTAGTGATATTGAGGCTGACGGTAGTGCCCTTCCTAAGTATACAGGTGGAATAACGAATACCTTCACCTACAAAAATTTCGATTTATTGGTAGCCTTTAATTATGAAATAGGCAACAAGGTTTACAATAATAATGCTTACTTCCTGGAAGGTGGCGGAACCCGTGATGCCAACAGGGCGATTGATACCCGCCAGTTAACCGCATGGTCATACGTAGGCGATGTAACCGATATGCCCAGACTTACGGCCTTGGGAGATAACTATACCATCAGTCCTACAAGCCGCAATATAGAAGACGGTTCCTTTTTAAGATTGAGTAATGCGAACCTGGGCTACAGATTGCCACGGAGCCTCACAGAAAAATTTAAAATTTCTTCAGTAAGAGTTTATGTAAGCGGTACTAATCTGTGGTTGCTTACCAAGTACCGGGGCCCAGATCCGGAAGTGAATGTTTCTTCTTCTCCAACAGTATTGGGCTACGATCTTGGCACACCTCCAATACCTCGTACGATCCAGGTAGGGGCAAATGTAACTTTTTAAGGAGTCTCATTAAAAATCATAAAAATGAAAATTCAGATGAAAAAATTAATCTATATAATACCGGTTATTTTATTGCTGGGATCTTGCAAAAAGTTCCTGGCGGTTGAGCCAAAATTAAATGTGGATCAGTCGCAGGCGATTGTTGACGCCGGTTCAGCGGGAACTGCTGCTAACGGCTTGTTTAATCTTTTGGGCAGCAGCGGTTACTATGGTGAAAATTTTCCGGCGATATCTTATCTGGCGGGAGGTGATATACAGTGGACAGGTTCTCAGGCAGATGCCAGCGATATCAACAAACATTTAACTTCGGCTACTAACGGGTATATCTTAACGGCTTGGACAAGCATTTATCAAACCATATCACAGGCAAATTATATTTTAGCAGATGTTCCGAATGTAGTTGATCCACTGTTTACTACCACTACCAGGAACCAATATCTTGGCGAAGCGTATTTTGTGAGAGCCTTATCTTATTTTGACCTGGCACGTGGCTGGGGCGGCGTACAGTTGGTTCTTAAACCAACGGGAAGCCCTACAGACAATACAGGTATCCCGAGAAGTACACAGGCAGCTACCTATGCCCAGGTTTTGAGCGATTTAAATGCTGCTGAACCACTAGTTCCCACAGCACTCAATCGTAACCGGGTAACCCAAAAAACTGTTTGGGCGTTAAAAGCCAGGCTTTATCTGTACACCAAACAATGGGCCTTAGCTCAACAATATGCCTCAGAGGTAATTAGTGACGCAACCGACTATGCGCTTGTTACTCCGTACAGTGCTTTCTTCGCCAACAATGTGACCGATTCAAAAGAGTCTGTATTTGAACTTGCTTATACCTCATCTAACACAAATGGGCATAGCAACTGGTGGCTTCCGCCGGCATTGGGCGGCAGACGCGAATGGGCACCTACTGATGCCCTGGTAGCCTTACTGAATAATCCGGCTATTGGTGGTAACAGAAGCGCGTTAATCGCGCAAACTGCTCCTCCAGGTAACCTATGGTATGGTCAGTTATATTATCGCCAGCCGGCAGGAACAGACCCGGCTTATGTTATTCGACTAGCGGAGCTATATTTTATCCGTTCAGAAGCCGAGGCAGAGCAAGGCGACTATACAGATGCGTTGGCAGATTTAAATGCGGTTAGAAGCCGGGCAGGCGTGCCTGCAAGCACAGCTTCAACCCTAAGTGATTTATTATTGGCACTCGAAAAAGAGCGTGAAGTGGAATTTCCTTTTGAAACAGATCGCTTTTTTAACCTGGTAAGAACAGGTAGGGCACAAGCTGTGTTATCGCTCCCCGATACCCATTTGTACCTGTTTCCAATACCTTACAGCCAAACGCTTGTTGATCCGGAGATCGCTCCACCTAATAATAATCCAGGTTATTAATTAAAAATCAAATGAAAAAATTAGTCATTCTTTCGATTGTCATTTTTGTAGCTAGCTGTCTATCAGTATTTGCTCAAAAATCCCCCATCACCATTAATAAAAACTCAACAACGGTGCACGGTCCGGAAAAAGGGTCGTTGATTATCATCGGCGGCGGTGGGTTTACGCCAGCTATATGGAGCAAATTCACCGAATTAGCCGGAGGTAAAGAAAAGGCAAATGTTCTGGTGGTAACTACCGCTGCCGGTGATTCTGCGGAATTAAGTACCGAAACGGTCAATTTAATTAAAAAAGAAACCGGTATTCAAAATGTACATGTGCTGCATACCGGCGATCTTTTAGTTGCCAATTCTGAGAAATTTATTAAACCAATAAACGAAGCCACCGCCATCTTTTTTGATGGCGGCAGGCAATGGCACATTGCCGACTCATATCTGAATACACTAACACATCAGGCATTTAAAGATTTACTGAACCGCGGAGGTGTTATTGCGGGTACTTCGGCTGGGGCCACCATTCAGGGTTCATTTCTTTGGAGAGGTGACACTAAAGGATCTGACGTTCTGATTGGTGATCATACTCAGGGCCTTGGTTTCTTGAAAAACGCTGTGATTGACCAACATTTGCTTACCCGTAACAGGGAATTTGACCTGATTGATTTTATTAAAAAAACACCTGAGCTTATAGGGATAGGCCTGGAACAGGCTACCGCTATTGTAGTGCAGCGGGATACGCTGGAAGTAATCGGGAAATCATACGTAGCGATATACGATTACAATACCATTATTGGCAATGGTGCAAAACATCTCAACAATGGCAAAGAGAATTATGCGGCGTCAAACGGGCCCTTTTTCTTTTTGCACGAAGGTCAGAAATATGATTTGGCTAAAAGACAGATCATCGAACAGCCACGCAATAATGGTGGCCATAACACTACGGTTGCTGATGACGATGAATAACGCAGATCAGCAAATTATCTTATAAAACATTAACAGCAAAGTAAAATGAAAAAATATAAGCTCATAGGTTTAATGCTGATAACAACGGTAGGGTTGGCTCAAGCACAATCAACCTCATCAAAAAAAACATTAACACCAATAAATGTACAGCCACCTATAAAAATTATTAATCCAACAACTAAACACGGGCCCGAAAAAGGTTCTTTAATAATTATTGGTGGTAATGTAGGTTCTCAAAGAGACATCTGGGATAAATTCACAGAACTGGCTGGGGGTAAAGAAAAAGCGGTTATAGTAGTGGTTACCACCGGTTCAGGTGATTCAGCTGCTTATGACCAAAAGGATGTGGAAATCGTAAAAAAAGAAACAGGCATAAAAAATGTGACCCTGCTCCACACCAGTGATCTTAAGGAAGCTAATAGTGAACAATTTATAGCCCCACTAAAAAAAGCGACCGGTGTTTATTTTATTGGTGGCCGCCAATGGCGTATCGCGGATTCTTATCTGAATACACTTACTCATAAAGCATTTTGGGATGTTCTTAACCGGGGTGGTGTAATTGCGGGTAGTTCGGCCGGGGCAAGTATCCAGGGTTCCTTCCTGTGGCGGGGAGATACCAAAGGACCGCAAATTCTCATAGGAGATCACACACAAGGACTTGGCTTTCTTAAAAATTCCGCTATTGATCAGCATCTGCTGGTACGTAACCGGCAATTCGACTTGGTTGACCTGATCAGGAAAGCCCCGAAATTAATTGGGATTGGGCTTGATGAAGCAACTGCTGTAGTAGTGCAACGCGATACGTTAGAAGTTATTGGGAAATCCTTTGTAGCGATATATGATTACAATACCATCATCAATAGTGAAGAACAACATGTTGATAATGAAAAAGGGTATCATCCAATTTCCAATGGCCCGTTTTTCTTTTTAAGTGCAGGCCAAAAGTATGATCTGGCCAAAAGGCAAGTGATCAAAGAGCCACGAAAAGATCATTCAGGCGTTTCGTCAACTGCTTCAAATTAGCCTAATCAAATTCGATTGCTTATAAATCAACATTAAATAAAAACCAATGAGTAAAATCTTAACAAATCAGCCTTCGTCTGAGTGGAGTGAAAAGGAGAAAATAATCTTTCGTTTCTTTTTTCTGTTTTTTATTATCCAGGCATTGCCGCTAAGTATTGATTTCTTTAGCGTAGTTTTCGGTTTTAACTGGCTGCATATCAGTTACGGCGATATTTTCAATATCACCCGGCTTTCAGCTAAGTTCATTCCCGGGCAGGATAGTTTTATCAACTGGATAATTGTAGCTGTTTTGGCTGCCATCGGCACGGCGGTATGGGGTAACTCAAAATATAAAGAGCAAAATTATGATACCCTGTATTACTGGCTTAGAGTAATTGTGCGATACCGCCTGGCAATAGGTATAATTGGATACGGGTTTATCAAATTTTTTCCGTTACAGGCACCATTCCCATCCATAAGTAACCTAAATACAAATTATGGAGATTTTACAGATTGGAAGATCTTTTCTATGAGCCTGGGAGTAGTTCCTAATTATGAATCCTTTCTGGGTGCTATCGAATTGCTTGCCGGTGTACTGCTGTTTTTTAGAAGAACAGCTACTATAGGGGCTTTAATTATACTTGTATTTACAGGCAATGTATTTATTTCAAATCTGGCTTATGGCGGCGGCGAATATGTGTACAGTATATATCTTCTAGGTTTTGCCCTGTTTATTCTTTCGTTTGACGCGGTGAGGATTTACAACCTTATATCGTTGGAGCGACCAACAGAACCCAACAAGTTAAAACCTCATTGGGCCGGTCAGCAAAACACTACTCGTCTGATAGTTAAGAGTTTGATTATTCTTTTCTTTTTTGTCATCTATGGTTTTAAAACCTATTCGGGTTTTCATCATAATCCTTACCAGTTTCCCCGCACACCGGGATTAGTTGGGGCCAGCGGCATTTATAATGTGAGTGAATTTCGCATCAATAGCAAAGATCTGCCTTATTCTGCAACCGATCCGGTGAGATGGAAGGACGTGGTATTTGAAAAATGGGCCACCATAAGCGTGCGATCAAACCGACCGGTTTTAATTGATTCCACAAATTACGAGCAGTTGTCTGATAATGATCAAAACAGGAATTATGAATTAGATGGATCAGCAGGAAGGCATTATTACAGTTATACTATTGATACACTGAACCATACTTTATCCCTGCAAAATAAAAACAGCCATTATAAAGGCGAAAAATTGGAATTAAAATATTCCAGACCGGATAGTTCGACAATAATTCTGTCGGGATTAGATCAGCAAAGGGATTCCATCTATGTGGTTCTAAATAAGATCGACAAGAAGTATCCCATTACACTCGGCCGCAGGAGGGTGCTTAAACTTTAAGTTTATAACAAAGTATTACCCCTTTTTAATAAGGGGATCATAAATAATAGTTTAACTAAAAAATATGTCTGATAAAAAAACTAACCCGGATGATCCTGGCTTGAACTCAGGATCACCAACTTACGCGGCTGATTCCACAGCTCAGCCTGCTTCAAAATCGGCACCCTGGTCCTGGTATAAGAAACTGGGATTCAGGATAATTTTCGTATTTCTTTTGGCCATGTGTATTCCTTTTACCAGCAGCTGGTATAAAAATGTGTTTACGCTTGATTGGCTTCACCCGCATTATCGTGATATTTATGATATAGCACGCTTTCAACCCAGCTTCAGGCAATTCTTTGGTGGCCGTGGAGATTATGATGATGGCGACGTTGCTGGTGGAAATGATAATGCTTCAGGTGGCGGCAAAAATGGCCGTAATCATGGAGCTAACAATAACAATGGTTCAGACTCTTCAAACATCAATGGTAACGGTTTAGGTAGGCATCATCATCATCACGGTGGTGATTCCGCTCAAAATAACGAAAACGTTGCAGGAAAGGAATTTGGCGGAGGTCAGGGTCACCATAAACATAACTGGAATGACTCTACCGGTGGCGGCAAATTTGGGGGCGCAGGAGGTTTCAGCCATCATCACGGTGCCGACTCTACTTTAGCAGGCAATGGTGAAGGAGGATTTGGCCGGCATCATCACCATCATGGTGCTGATTCTACTGGCGTTGCTGGCAATAACGGTAAGTTTGCGGGAGAGCAAGGTCAATTCAGGCATCATCACCACCACGATAATGATTCTACCGGAAATAATGCCGGGGAGCAATTGGCATCCGGAGATCACAACGATGGATTTGCAGGTCATCACCACCATCATGGTGGCGATTCAACTCATACAGGTGGCAATAGCGGAGAATTTACCGGGCAAGGCTTCAGGCACCATCATCACGGCGGAGACTCTTCACATATCGACAACAGGCTTGCCGGTAACGATAGCAGTTTTAACCGTCATCACCATCGCGATACAGTTAGCGGAAGTGATTCAACCAAGCTTGCTTCATTAACTCCTGGCAATCGCAAAGGTAACGGAAACAGCGGAGGAGGCAATTCAGTTTTGCCACCAAAAAGAAGCTTTTTAGCTGATTATACTGATTGGGGCATAGCCTTTTTAATTGGCATAGCAGGAGGACTGGTATGGACATTGCTGGACCGTAAAAGCAAATCATATAACGCGTTATATTACTGGATACGCGTTGTAGTAAGATACAGGGCTGGTATCGGCATTATAGGCTTTGGTTTTACCAAGTTATTTCCTACACAAATGCCTTTCCCTTCATTAGGGTTACTGAATAGCAATTTTGGCGATTTTACAGCGCAAAAGATTTACTGGATGTCTGTAGGCGTAGTTCCCTGGTATCAAGTATTTGGCGGGATTGTAGAAATTGCTGCCGGAGCTATGCTCTTCTCCAGAAAAACAACAACTTTCGGGGCAATTCTTTTGGCCGGGGCATTGGGAGATATTACTTATGTAAATTATGCTTATGATGGCGGCGTGCATGTTTATGCATTTTATTTTGTATTCCTTGCCTTATTCCTAATTGCAGACGATGTTCCAAAACTTTATAACTTATTGATATTGGAACGGTATACAGTTCCTGTCAGGTACTATCCTGATTTTAAGAAAACATGGCTCAAATACTCTCGCGTTGGATTAAAAATTCTGGTATTCCTTATTTTCTTTGTTATTCTGACATATACTGAAGTAATTAACTTTAAATATGATCCCTATAAACAACCGTCAACAGCTGGAGTTAAACAATTAAGGGGCAATTATCATGTTACAGAATTTAAGATCAATGGCCAGGAAATTCCGTACAGTCCGTTAGATTCTGTGCGCTGGCAACAGGCGACATTTGAAAACTGGACTACTTTAACATTTAAAGTAAATCACCCGGTAATTATCGATCCGTCCAACGGTGGCGGAAGCCCAATGAAGGATATTCAAAGAACATTCGAGATAACCGGTGTAGCGGGTGGGGAACGAGCCTTCCATTATTATGCAGATACTATTGATAAAGTTTTATACCTCGAAGATAAGAATGCAATGGCTTTAAGAGGCGGCAGACGGGGTGGGGGAAGAGGTAATCATGCTGGTAATAGTAAAAAGCAACCGGATAACTGGATAAGTAGTGTAGCATGGCAACATATTGGCAGTGAAAAGGAGATGATTGATCCGCATGCCTGGTCTACCCGAAGAGACAGAGAATTTGCAGCCAAGACACCAGAACCTAAAAGGAGCAGAATGGTGCTTAAATATAGTACAGTTGATGGCTCAAGAGTAATTCTTTCAGGGATTAATGAAAGCCGGGATTCCATATATGTAGTATTAGACCGTTACGACAGGAAATATACTTTACCTGCCAGCACATTAAGCGCGGGCAAATACTAAGCATGGGCAAAAAATTAGAAGTACGGGAATACGATGCAATAGTGGTTGGTTCAGGGCCTAATGGCCTTGCCGCCGCTATTTTGCTGCAACAAAACGGACTTTCAGTTTTATTATTGGAGGGCAAGGATAAAATTGGCGGCGGCTTACGCACGGAAGAATTAACGCTGCCCGGTTATTTGCATGATGTATGTTCCGCGGTTCATCCAATGGCCGCGGCATCGCCATTTTTTAACACGCTTCCATTGCAAGAGTATGGTTTGGAATACATTTATCCTGAGATTGCTGCCGCTCATCCACTTGACGATGGCACCGCCGCTTTCCTTAAACATTCTGTTGAGGAAACAGCCGCGTTATTGGGTGCGGATAGTGAGGCATACCTGAAATTGATACAGCCACTTGTGAAGAGCTGGCCCGGTATTGCGGGGGATGTTTTAGGGCCATTACATTTTCCAAAGCATCCGTTAGATCTGGCTTCCTTTGGATTGAATGCTTTAATGCCTGCTACATTACTCGCGAAACGGTTTAAAACCGAAAAGGCGAAGGCTTTATTTGCTGGAATGGCCGCGCATAGTATACAGCCATTAACAAACATCGCCACTTCTGCTATTGCACTGGTTTTGATGGCTAATGGCCATATTAAAGGCTGGCCAATACCTAAGGGCGGCTCTGTGAAAATTGCCGAAGCCTTAGCGTCCTATTTTGTTGCTATCGGAGGTAAAATAGAAACGAACAGGTATATTTCATCATTAGATCAACTGCCTTCCGCGCATACCGTTTTATTTGATGTTACGCCAAAGCAATTGTTAAAGATAGCCGGGCATAAGTTTTCATCCATTTATAAATGGCAAATGGAACGTTACCGCTATGGGATGGGCGTATTTAAAGTGGATTGGGCGTTAGAAGAACCTATTCCTTTTAAAGCAGAAGGGGTAAATAAAGCAGGCACTGTGCATATCGGTGGCTCTTTAAAAGAAATTGTTTTAAGCGAAAACAGATCATCCAACGGAAAGTATCCCGATAATCCTTTTGTGTTACTCGCGCAACCCAGTTTATTTGACTCTACCCGGGCACCTGGCGGTGGGCATACTGCCTGGGCATATTGCCATGTGCCAAACGGATCGTGCAAAGATATGACAAGTATTATTGAACAACAGGTAGAACGTTTTGCTCCGGGTTTTCGTGATCGTATACTGGCACGGAGTACAATGAATACCCGGCAGCTGGAGAACTATAATCCCAACTACATTGGTGGAGATATCAACGGCGGGATAATTGACATTGGTCAGCTTTTTACCAGGCCGGTTTTGCGCAGATCTCCGTACCGTACGTCAGCTAAAGGGATATATATATGTTCTTCATCAACTCCTCCGGGTGGTGGTGTACATGGCATGTGCGGTTACCACGCGGCTAAACGCGCGCTAAAAGATGTGTTCGATATTGAAGTAAATTCTAATTGACGCTGTATAGATATTAGATGAAAAGCGCAAAAAAAATAAAGTTGGTAAGTATGTCCGGTCGCCTTTGCCTGGTAATAACTGCAGGGGTAATGCTGGTAGGCTTGCTGGCGGCTGATATTAGTGGGCTAAACAGCAAATATCTGCCGTTATTGAAAGATACCACAAAATGGCCTGCAACATTTGGTTTCGGCCGCACCGCAACAGTTTCCGAGGTTGTGAAATGGGACATCTCGATAAGGCCGGACGGAAAAGGCTTGCCGGCAGGGGATGGCAGCGTAAGTAAAGGCGCGGCTATTTATACATTGAAATGTGCGGCTTGCCATGGGGTTGGCGGTAAAGAAATACCCGGTGTTAAATTACCTGCCCCGGCTTTAGTAAGCGACACAACAGCAAAAAGTAAACCCAAAACCATTGGCAACTATTGGCCCTATGCCACCACATTGTTTGATTATGTTCGGCGTGCCATGCCTTATAATCTTCCAGGATCGCTCACCGATAATGAGGTTTATAGTGTAACCGCGTATTTGCTGAGCGCTAATAAAATTATTCAACCTGATGCGATCTTAAATGCACAAAACCTGCCAAAAATAATAATGCCTGCTAAAAAATTATTTGTAGTTGATGACCGTAAGGGTGGTCCTGAGGTTAAATAACCATATACAATGGAAAAAGAGCAGAAACATCATAAGGAAAAATCAGGCGGAAACATCACTCGCCGAACAATGATCGGAGGTGCCGTTGCAGCTGCCATCATACCCATGGTATCTTCATTTACAAAATATATACAGGCAGGCGTACCTGTACTTTCTCCAGTAATTGATGATCCGACAAAAAAAATCGGTCCGGGTCCTGGTAAATTAGGTAAACGGTCACCTTTTGAGCAACCGGTAAAGAAACCATCGGATATATCTTCCCGTTCGCCCTTACAGGATTTTTATAGTACGATCACCCCATCTGACCTTCATTATGAAAGGCATCATGCAGGCATACCGTCTATTAATCCAAATCAATATGAATTATTGATACACGGAATGGTGGAACGTCCGATGAAATTTAGTCTGACTGACTTAAAGAGATTTCCATCGTTTACACGCATTTGCTTTTTGGAATGTTCAGGCAATTTCAGAACAGGCAAAGAAGAGTTAACGCCGCAAGATATACTTGGCCTAACCAGTCAAAGCGAATGGACAGGGGTGCTGCTTTCTACACTTTTAAGGGAAGTAGGAGTGAGCGATAAAGCAACCTGGCTGATAGCAGAAGGTTCTGATGCTGCCGTTATGACTCGTAGCATACCTATTAAAAAGGCATTAGATGATGCTATTATTGCTTATGGCCAAAATGGGGAAGCTATTCGACCGGAACAAGGGTATCCTGCCAGATTATTATTACCGGGTTGGGAAGGTAACACTTGCGTGAAATGGATCAGACGGATAGAAGTAACAGATCAACCCTATATGACGCGTGAAGAAACGTCTAAATATACTTACCCTGTTAACGGTAAGATCAGGATGTTCAGCTTCGAAATGGATGCCCGCTCCATTATTACTTTTCCTTCTTTTCCTCAAAAAGTGGAAAAAGGATGGATCGAAATAAGAGGGATCGCTTGGACAGGCAGGGGAAAGATTATAAAAGTAGAGGTAAGTACTGATGCGGGTAGAACCTGGAATACTGCTCGGTTGCAGGAACCGGTGCTGGATAAAGCGCATACTTATTTCCGGTATCTCTGGCAATGGAATGGAGAAGCTACAGAAATATTAAGCAGGGCTGTTGATGAAACCGGGTATACTCAGCCCAGCCTGAAGCAATTGGTAGATGCCCGTGGGAATGATCTGGGAGGATACCATTTAAACCCGGTTACATCCTGGCAGATAAAACCTGACGGAAGTGTGCTGTTTAAACCGGAGAATTGGAAATAAGGTGTTTCTTATAGAATATAGTGTAACTAATTAATCAACAAATTTAAAATCTTAAAACAATAACTCGTTATGGCAACAACTACTACAGAAACAACAGATGTAAAAACCACCGGCTGGCGGCAGGAACTCTGGTCGAAGGAAGACTGGTGGGCGGTTTGGCTT
>Ga0302309_10003522_pt1 | contig 12014 bp, 6 predicted proteins | sample III_Palsa_N1_1_FD_200453 | JGI IMG/M metagenome (GOLD analysis project Ga0302309, IMG submission 200453) | Peat permafrost microbial communities from Stordalen Mire near Abisko, Sweden - III_Palsa_N1_1 | ecosystem: Environmental > Terrestrial > Soil > Palsa > Peat permafrost | place: Sweden... | reverse complement strand
TCTTTAACTGCAAGCGATGCAACTGATAAAGCCGAAAAGGAAGATGAATTCGTTTTCGCCAACTTCTCAATTGATGCATTTGTATCGGCTTCGAATTTCATGAGATTTCGCAAAGCAACTATAATGTTGGAAATTTGATTTCCTGTGCCACACACATCATCGACACCAAAACTCTTGACTTTTCCACGAGTTCTGGACGTTGTTAATTCGAAAACAATCTTGATTTTGAGGTGATACGCCAAACCGTTGCTTTCGACGTTGTAGACTCCATCTCCAACTGAGTAAATTCCAACATTTATATTTACGGCATTGTTGACGTAACGAGAAGACGATGGTAATTCCACAAGATGATGAGGTGATAATGTGGAAATGAGAGCAGCAATGGGTGTCCATTTAGTATGAACGGCCTGAGCATGCGCCACTATTTTGGCAGTTGTTTCATCACCACCGGTCTTGAGATCTTTCATTGAGCAAATTTGATCGGCGAGATTAATAAGTTGTTTCGTAAACACCCCAATTTCGTTAGCATTGGCGGGTTTACGATGCGCACACGCTTCATCGGGAGCGAATTTTTCGTTAGCCGCTGCGAATTTCGAGAGAATGGTCTCAGGTAAACAATATTTTTTGCTTGGGGGAGAATCGACCGAATCCGTTTCCGCATGACGTTTACGATTGGCTAATGCCACATTTGCAGATGGGTCAATTGGTGCCTTCGTCTCCATTACCGACACCTTTTTTAAGCGAGTTATGAGCAAACGAATAAGACTTTATGAATTACTGAAGTGTTTTTGTTGATGATAGGTTCAATTGCACTTAGGGCGGTCTGTTTCGCCATATTATAAGCTCAATATCGTGAAAATGCGCAATATTCCAAATTCCGGGTGTAAAAATTAGGTGTTTGTAAATTACTCCCGGAATTTGCCATTTCAATTAAAGTTCGCTAAATTGTGGGTGTATTTTTAATTTAGTGTCATAGATTGATGGACGAGCATTCATTCAGCGAGTACAGCGTCGCTGCTCTCAATCGAATTATCAGCGAAAAAACCGGCACACCATGCACGATCAAGAGCAAACCAGCTCTCGTGAAAAAGGCGGCAGAGCTGTGGGCCAATATAGACTTTGCCGTTTTGTGGGAATACCTCAAATCAAATGACATTATTATTGCGAAACTCGAGCGCAAGCAAACTGTTGAAAGGACGCGAGCACAACTGGAGGTCGCCAACAAAGCGTTATCTCGTTCAATTGGTATGACTATTTGTAATGATAATCACGGGGACTTTCCTGTGCCGTCAAAGTTGTACACTGTTGTCGGCTACCAGTTTCGTTACCACACCGCTACTTTATGCTGTTGGGGTCCCAATGAAGCAATCGAATCGTCGCGAGGATTGGTCGTGACCACACTAGCCAATATTAATTTGGCAACTGGTGGTGACCGAGCAGGCTCATTTGGCAACGACGACAACTACAATTTTCGGTTCTTTCCTTACCTTCTATTGTTCATAAAAATTGAAGAAGTAATCGGCAGTGCGCGCGCTTGTGGTATTATCGTGGATTATATTGCGGACAATGATGATATCATCCGCGATTACGATACGGCTAAGATTGAAATTCCTGGCATTGCACTTAAAGCTCGCGACGCCCATTTCAGAGAAGAGGAGTCTGATCGGAAGAAAGCGCGCGAGGATAAACGAGTCGCCAAACGAAAACAACCTGAAGAAAGTGACACTGATGAACCCGACAACAACAACAACAACAACAACAACAACGACGACGAAGAAGAATCTGAGCCGGCGCCCAAGAAAGTAAAACGTGAAGACACTGAACTCGAAGCGGAAGAATCGTCAAGTGAAACTGAAACGGACGTCGATTCCGCTAGCGAAGCTGAAACCAACTCGGACTCCGACAGCGACAACGATGAAAAAATGAAAACTGAATAACGAACAAAGTTGCATTTATGTCGAATATGGATATATCAAGTGTTAATCACAATCATTTCGAAGACTTTGACTTTCGTTTTTTTTGTTTTTTGAAATGAACTCATGGATATGGATGGTACTGGTTTTTCGTTTAATTGTCGTAAATGCAATCCCTGAATGCATTTATCCACAAAACCAAGTCTACTACACTTACGGAGACTGTTCGAATGGAGTTAATTCGAAACTAGTCGTAACGCCACATTGGAACCGATCTGCACTCAGTGACGTTTGTCAAGTTACCAACAACAGCATGGCTTCGTTGGTATCATCGACCATAGATTGCCCTTACATTCCCTCCAAATCAAGAGACGGACAAACTATACTTGCGATTACTTCTGTGGCACTTATTGGGCTTTCGATGGGGTTCTGCATCGTGGCTCATTTCCGCAAAAATAAAATAATTCAAGCAAGCTCCTGGGTATGGAGTTTAATGTTTATCTTTGGGTCGGCAATGACGGTTTCTTCTGCGTATACAAACGTAGGCTATCGCACTGCTAATACATGCAATGGGTTCATGGGCTTGGCGTCATTTGGGATCACAACGGCATTTGCGAGTCTTAATTTAAAAGTATGGCGAGTCGACAGAATCTACACAAATAACAAGCTTAATGTGTTAAGTCTCGCGGATGCAAGACTCATTCCTTATTTCGTTTCATTCAATCTGGTCAATTTGGTATTTTTCGTCGTCTGGATAATCGCCTTGTCGAAAACCAATTTCGTGCGAACTGTATTAATTCCAACGCAAGGAGTCAACTACATCTCAGTTATTGCATGTGATTACGGCTCCAGCCTTTTCTTGGAGATGTGGTTGCTTTGGCCATGTCTATTGATACTTGGAAATATTATTCTGGCATGCAGAGCTGCGCGAATTGATTTTCTTTCGAAACCACAACTTGACAAAACGGGCAAACTAATCGTCAAGACCGCCGAGCGTCGGTTATTTCAGATGGTTTCAGAATACCGCACGCTTCTGTTTAATGATCTGCTCATTTCATTGCTGGGTGGAATCGGTTTGCCAACAATGATATCCAAAACTTCAACTGACACAGATCCTGACAATAAACTCAACGTATTCAAGACAATATTCGTTTTAATTCTTGGCGTTGTTCCGGTCATCACCTATTACATTCCTAAAGTCTATTATGGCATCATTCATTTTGATGATTCGCCCACTCATACAAAATACACCCTTGACGATCAAGAACTTGCAAAGCCGCGCTCGGGTGAAGCATTTATTAATTCCGCCAATATATCACCACACACACAAAAATCTGCACTCGTTATCGCTACTACCCCTCAAGTTCGTATTGTTCAGACATCGGTTCGCGCCTTCCAAGTTAAAGTGCGTGACCCAAATGTTCAATAGTTTTTGTGTGTCGTTCGCAAAAAAAAACAGAGTGAACCGAATAATTTGTTTTTACTGAAATCGAACTAAACCACAAACGAGTCAAATTGGTCAAGTTCAGTCACTTTTCGGTGGTTTGTTGGTGGTGATGTCGGGAACGATACGAGCAGCCACCCAAAACACGCAAGAAATGAAGAACAGTCCGAATGACGCCATGCAGATACGTATGTTTTGTTCCCAGAAATTCGGAGATATAGCGAAAATGGATTGATGCAACCAAAATCCTCCGAAAATGAAGCCCGCGATGAGAACGAAGCAGACCGCCACAAATCGAAGATTGTTTGCAACCGTTGAAGAAGTCATTGACTGGAAGAAGAGTAATAAATTGGTTGAAAGTGTATCAATCAATAGTCGTTATATCCACATTGACATCATCTACACTATTTTCCGCTCGGCGCCAAAGGAGAAGGAAGCGGACGAAATAGTTTAGCGGCGGCATCACAGCATAACACTCTCAACTGTTCGGCAACTGTCGGGTGCTGTCCACATGCAAAAGCCAATTCGATTGGAAGAGCAAACATAATTCGTTGCAGTTCGTTGTAAGTCATGTTTGACCCAAAACGAAATTGAAACTTGTCGCAAAGTTGCATCAGTTGTTCATCCGGTGGCTTAACGCCAGGATGTAACGCGTTCCAAATGTGTTTACTGACTTTAGCAGCATCTGGAACACTTTCGAGTATTTCTTGTAGAAGGGGCGGGTTCCACCAAAATAAGGAACGTCCAGTGACACGCGAAAAACAAGTGGCGACCGCCTCTCCTTCCGTCCGCAGTAAAAACTCGCGTACCTCTAACGCAGTGAAATTTCGATAGTCGGGTAGTTGCAAACTGCTTTTAATCTTCTTGTCTGTAGACGATACTTTAGTTTCCTTTGAATCCGCAGATTCGTCGCGCTGGCGCTTTGTTTGTGATCTTGTTAAAACCGTTGACATTATTCGTATAAGGACTGGAAAAAACAAACAGTAAAACAATAGATAGATTGAAACCAAAAGTTATATCTATTGACGTATTGCATTATTCAAACAAAAAGTTTGATTTGGAAAATTCCGGGTGTACTTTTTTCACACCCGGAATTTTGCATATAACTTTTTCAAATTCAAGCTTCAGTTTATTCATCCTCCATCTTACCACTATGAAGAGAAACAACGCTGATGCGATGCTCAGTTCTACTGATGCATCTTCCCCCAAGCGTTTTCGCCCAAACCCAAGCGACGATGTTGACGGGCCAATGCGTACACTCGCACTCGCTGCTCAACTGTCTCAGGCTCAACTCCAACACCTGGCAAAACAGCTTCTCGCCCAACTCTATGAGCGAGAAACAGCTGTCAAAGCAGCAGAGCAGACTATCGTCGCAGCTCGCGCCGAACTCGATGAACTCCTCGAAATTAAGGACTTGGGCGAGAAGCGCGGACGCTTAATGACGGAACACGAGGAATTAAATCAGAAACGAGAAGTGGAATTATTCAAAATGATGGAAGATCTCAAAGCCGAACGTGAACAATTCAAAGAGCTTAAAGACTCGACGTCAAAGGTGTGTGTGTGTGTGTGTGTGTGTGTGTGTGTGTGTGTGTGTGTGTGTGTGTGTGTGTGTGTGTGTGTGTGTGTGTGTGTGTGTGTGTGTGTGTGTGTGTGTGTGTGTGTGTGTGTCCAATTGATTTGTTTTTTTAGGAGTTGCAGCGTTTGTGTGCCGCCGAGTTGGACAAGCGAAAGGCGGAGATGGACGCGTTTGCCTCGGATCTGTTCAACCGCGAAAAGAGCTTCATTGAAAAGGAGAATAAACTCAAGTGCTATTCTGTAGCGCTCGATAAGGCCAAAGAAGTTCAAAGTCGGTGCGAAAAGAAGGCGCGTGAAATTATTGATCGTTCTCGCGAGACTCAAAAAGACTTCGACCGTCGCGAAAGTGAGATTAAACAAGAGGAAGCAAAGTTTCAACAGCGTGAGCGGGAACTCATTGAGCGCGAGCGCAAAGTTACTGATAAATTCAATCTTTTGGACCACGAGACCATCGATGCGCGCGACAAGCAGGAAGCACAAGCCAAAGAAATTATGTTCACTTATGACTTTGTTCTTTCGGAAAGGTCCAAAAACGAGGAGTACTTTCGTAAGGAAACTCAAAAGCTCGATGACAAGCGGCGTCAACTCCAAGAAGAAGAAGTTGCGCTTGAGCAGCGATATCCGCGCACCACCTACCCTCAATACAACTATGCTTACCAACAACGAACTCAATTTCGATATTAAATGAGATTCATTGGGGGGGGGAGTACGGGATCTAAACAAACTCGGATTTTTTCTGTCACAATCTCTTTTCTAATTTCATTTCATTCCTTTGTCTCAACGAATGTTATTCGCTCTTTTCCAACGGGATGTACACCATTGATGAATGGCAAAGAAGAACAATAATGCCAAAAGTGCCACGACGATTCCCAAGCTAGCGGCAACAGGAGCATTAAATCCGGCGCAAAATATCAAAATTTCACATCCCGCAAAAGCAATGGATGCAGCGATGATCCACAACATAATACCGTGGCATGCGTTCAATTGATAAAATGGAGAGCAGAAGGAGCACCAACACTTTAGAGGGTGTTGAATGGTCACATCAACAAAATTATTGTTCAGCCGAGGCACACTCTCTGTGATGGATACGACTTGATCGATTGCTAAATTTCGGTCAGAATTCTCCCGCGACATTTCAACACTGGCGCCAGAATGTGAACCAGTTGAAACAGATGAAAGAGATGTTCTCTGATCAGAATCATTGTCATCGTCAATTACGTTGGCTCCAGCCGGATTTGAGATAGATTCTGGTTCAGAAGAGAATGGCCTGAAATTCCAAACACCCAAGGCACGAGCGACAACGATACAATCGTTCTCCATTTTTTTCAACCAGGTAAAGTGAGAATTGTTAGTTGTCAATTTATTTTTTTCTTGTTTAATCTTATATGAAACCACACACTAACGTATCTTTTTTATTATTTTGTGCTTCAGGTTCGCCGGGTTAACTTAATCATCTTACGCGGCGGCGCCAACTTATCATCAGCTGCAATTGTTTGGGGTGTTGCTTCAAATTTTCGCTTGTAATCCGCGTGTTGATTTTGTAGCTCGATTAGTTCTTTCGTTTGTTGATCGTACTGTTTCCAGAGAAACTCGTAATTGTTCCCTCTTTCTGTAAGCTTCTCCTCCGCATTATGCAGTCTCCGTTGTATGAAATCATTTGATGATTGTAGCGCGTTATTATGTTCCGTCTTTTGATCAAGTTCGCGCTTTGTTTTCACAAACTCGTCTTCCAGTTCACGAAGATTGCGTTTTGTTGTAGCATACTCTTCTTCTAATTCATGGCGTTGTCCGATAAAATCATCCTTCATTTTACTGCATTTAGCTTCCATCTGGTCACTCGCAAGCTTCATGTCCAACTCCATTGATTTGCATGCATTGCTCATATCAACAAACGCTGCCGTAGTCGTTTCCAGTTTTTGTTTTAGATAAGAACTTTCTTGCGCCTTTATCGCCAATAATTTGATGTGTCTCCGACTGATGTCGGAAGATTTCGGTTCGCTGAGGATATGAGTCACATAATCCTTCATTCTTATCTTCTCGTCGCAAAAATCGCAAGTCACCCAACGCAAAGAACAGCAATAGATATGATGTCGAACATTTCCGGCTTGGAGAATTTGGTCGCAACCAAGAGGACAATAGATAGTATCTTCACAAGGGCGTGCGCGTTTCGCAGATGACCAATCTAGCCCTGCGATAATTTGTTTCGGACGACCAATGTTTAGCACGGCTTGTATTTTCTCCGACAAACGATTGTGATGGACGTCGATCTTAATTTGAAACACCATTGTGCCTGCACGCGTATAATCTTTTAATAATGAATCAAATGAATCACGCACTGCGAATCCAGTCCAAATGTGTGTCGTTTCTTCGAATGGCTGGTCATCAATGAACAAAACGTCCAGCGCAGTTTTTAGCGGATGAATTAACTTGATAGAAATAGTTACTCCAGAATTGATTGATGTCGTAGACCCATATTGACGAATTCGAACACACGGCGATGTGCCAACTCCAATGAGTTTACTCTCTCGTTGACCATACGGGAAGAATTGAAGTCTCCATGAATAACCTTCTGCTTGGAAAACATCACTCAGAACACTCGTAATTCCGTCATCCACCAAGCCGCCCACTCCATCAATAGACCACACATAGTCCGGAACCCCAAATGAAGCTTTGAAAATCATTGAGTCGAGAGTCTGTGCGGATAGGTCGCTAATCTCTTCGCCAGGCGAATGACTTTGAACTAAACTTTTGAAAGACATGGCCCGCGCGCAATGTTCGCATTTAACGATGCGTTCCATACATTCAGATTCCAAGTGCTTGGCCAAGTTGCATCGACGAAGCATTTCATTACACGCAATGCATTGTGTGAACAACACCTTACAATCATTTGTTAAATGTTTTTCCAATGTGAGCCCGTGTTCGCCCAATGAAGATCGAAATGAGCATGATTTTTCCTTATTGTCTGGTTCTTCGTCAGAAAAGCATGGACACCTGACATCCAACGCGGATATTTTGATTCGCAGATAGTTGCTTGGTTTTAGGCCAGTACTCACATCTGCTCGACAAATCATACACTTGGGGCCATCTGGTCCAGGATTTGCACGTATTCCTTTCCAACACTGATCACACGCAAAATGTCCACATCGAGCTTCCACCGGAATTCGAGGGATGTGCTCACAAACACAACAAATCAAATCCAGTGGAATGCCATTAGTAAAAATGTCAGGCGGGAATGATCCAGAAAAGGTCCATTGGGGCTTCAATAGCTCTTTCGCAGCTGGAGCTTCAGTGACCTCCGCCATGGCAAAACGAAAAAACCCACGTGATAGTTTATATTGGGAATATTCCGGGTGTATTTTTTATATCATATGGTAAATTCCGGGAGTAATATTTCAGGCTTTGGTTGCAAAATAATAGAACAGTATAAATTTTTTTAGATGCTAATACAAACAAACAAACAAACAAACCAAATAATGTCTTTACAAATTCACGTGAGACATTAGTTTCGAGCTTGGCTTGGGAGATGGCGCAATATTGGGAGATACTTTGCTTTCTGACAGCAACTGTCTCGTCGCCGTAGATCGCAAGGGACTATCGGTGCTCACAAAAGATGGTAGTCCGTCATCCAACGTATCGGCTTCAGTTGCTTCGGCATCCATATCGATAGCAGCGGCCGAATTGATGTAGTCGTCACGTTTTTGCTCTTCTCCAAGAGGCGAAGTCATAATGCGCACAAATTCCTTGTACGCCAAACCCTTCCTGTAAACGATGAAACCATTGTATTTGTCTATTGCGTTTTTGATAATCAGGTCGAATACGCAACGGGCTGCTGCGTCGAAAAAATTTACAGTCAGTTTGCTTGCATCATTCGTTCGCTTGGCTTCCGTTATCGTGTTTTTCATAGCGGACATAGTGGCTCCGTCGACATTAATTGTCGGTGGTGATGTTTTGCGATCGTCAAAGATCCAAGTGAATGACATTTCGTCGACTGCGTTAATTAGGCGCTTGCTGTCTTTTTTCACATCATGCCAAGAAGCGCGATAGAGGGCAGAATCAATGAGGAATTCGATATTTTCGAGTATACGATTTTCTCTCATCCAGTCCATTAAGATGCGCAATGCTTGTCGTTCTTCATGCACGAAAGGCAATAATCTTTGCAATTGGGCATCTGTGGCGCTACCAATAGCAGGCTCCTCGACAATCAAAGGCGGTCGTGTTAGAGTTGAAGGTAATAAGATATTGCGCTCTTTGGCATCTTTGATTTCTTTGGCAGTTGGTATCCAAATCACCAACGGACCTATTTTGAGAGTTTGAAATATTTCACGAAGATCCGTTTTCATATTAACCATGCGATGCATGAGTTTGATTTCCGTCGCATGGTCCACCACGCCTTCTTTTGTGTATGGACTCGCACAGATGGTGTTAATGAAGAGGTCAAAGAACGCAGGTCGAGGGTGTTGATCCATTGCAGCATGTGCGGCGAATGAATCCACAGTTAATAATCGGCCACCAGTACACACCATATGAAATGCAGCGCAGCTTATTTTAGTAATATTGTCCATAGCACGGTAAATGTTGCCATTAATCTGCTCCGAGCTAAGCTGATTTGTTACCAAAAATAAGCCCACGACCAACAATGCCACGCCACAAACAACAAAAATCGCTATCAGATTGGACATAGTCGCGACATCACCATTGGGGATGTCCTTGAATTTAATATCAGACGAATTGTTTGCAATGGCCAATAATATCCATTGAACAATAGCGACAGTTCCTGCCGGTAGAATAGCGATACAACAACGGACCAGTGTTCGATGTTCCGACAAGAATACTAGCCATTTTTGTGATTCGGCAGGTTTGTTGGGGTCAGTAGGCTTTGGTTTACCCCAACCGACACGAAATAAGAGAACCAAAATTCCGGTGTAGACCCATGTAAGAATAAAACCGCCCGCCAAATAAAATGCCGGTCGTGAATAGGTGATGGTCCACTCAGAAAATTCGCTGGATGCCAAAAAAACCAAATCGATTGTAGCAACTGTAGAAATGGCCTGAATGGAACTAGCTAAGAGGTATGATGACAAATCGAGCTTGCCCAAATTTTTAAGGATATTTTCCACACGTTCGTCGGGGCGAGAAAGGTCTGCGCCTGCAATTGAGTCAGTCTTGCCGCTTAGACTCCCAGAGTGCGAAACTGTAGTTGAATATTCGGATTTGCCTCGTTTGTTCATTTTGTCGTGGTGAGTTGGCATTAACGACACGACTTTGTTGCCAGATACAGGTGAGCTGGGCAGATGTTTCGATCCGCGCGAAAAAACCATGTAATGGAACAATATGCAAGTGACCGTGGCGCATGCGCACGCCACCAATAAAGAAGCGCTAAAGTAAGCACTTGACACTTGTGTATCCACAGATTGAAATTGTCCCGATTCGACTGCCCCAAACTTTAGAGATGCCATATTGAAGCAAACTAGAACCCAGCCATAGGTCGCATGAGCACAACCAATGACAAACATCGATGAATACACTGTCCATGATTTGTCGTTGTAGTTCATCCGATACAAATAGTGGACCGTCTTGGGTATGGCGAACATGTAAAGTCCAATGCCTATTAAAATGCCTCCGATTGTGCCGTACCAAGCATTGAGATTCCATGTGATGGGTTGGTCGAGCAGAAATTGAAATTGGCATTGAAGCTGCATAACAGCTTTTGTTGTGTATTGTGGCGGACAGTAATCACAAACACCATTGAGTTTGTCATAGTATTCCAGTGGCGGAAGGCACGCTTGAACGATAAACGTGATCACTGTAGTAGACAAAACAGTTCCTCCCAATTCTTCAGGCAAAGATGTGGTGCATTGCAATCTCAAGATAGAGCCAGGTAGAGCAATCACAATCAGATCGTCGAATGTAGCCAAGCCGTCCACAGTCTCCACAATAGACTTGCCGCCCAACCGCGAGGAGGATTGTGACGAGGTTGACGTGGAATTGACGACGGAAATGGTCACAAAAGCTGGCAAGTTGGATACGAGATTGCCAAACTTATCGAATAGACCAAAACTCGGTGGCGGATCCATGGCTACTCCAGCTATTTGTGGTATTCGTGTGATGAATGTCGAATTGGTCATGTTGATAGATACCGGTTGAGCAGCAAATTTATCGCCATACAATCCAGTATTCGTTAATGCAAAGACTGTCGAAGCATCAAAAATCGGTTGAACTGGCGCAGTGACTGTATTAGTGCTGGCTCCACTGTCTGGCCCAATATAAATCGCACCACCGCCGCCACTGGGACTATGATTATCGTCGAAGCTACAGCCGTGCGCAAATGTAGCGGCAGTTCCCAATAATGTCAAAGCACCTCCATTTCCAGCTGTGCAGACATTAGAGGTAAATGTGGTGTTGGTTATCGTCACAGATGAAGTTGATAGAATCGCGCCGCCGCCATTTGTTGTGGCCACATTGTTGATCAAAGCACATGCTACAAACGTAACAGAAGACGTGTCGCTGATAAAAAGTCCTCCGCCCGAATCATACGCTGAGTTAGATTTCCACAGATTGTTTTCAAAGTACACCGATGATGTTGAAATGACGGTAGCCAAGGCATTTGCAGCGCTCGACGATACAGATAAAACAGCCACTCCTCCACCCGATCCACCATCATTGTTCAAAAAATCTGTATCTCGAATATCACCAACAGATGTGTAGAGCAGTAAGGCGGCGCCATAGTTGATATTCGTGTCACTTGAAAAGAGGTTAGTATTGGCATAAAATGAACATCCAGCAATAGTCACAGTCCCGTCGACGACATATACAGCCCCTCCCCCAATCAAATCACCACTGCCATACATAGTAGCAGTTGGCGACAATGCGTTGTATGTGAAATTTGTGTTTGTTAGTGTCAGTGACGTAGCAATAGCGCATATTGCTCCACCAAGCATTCCAGCTACGTTGCCAGTAAATTGAACCCATTGTGAAAGGATAGTCGAACTCTTGTCTGCAAAAATGGCACCGCCGGTAAGAGTAGCATAGTTATTAATAAATGCCACATTTGTGAGCGATAGCGTTGAGCCTTGCAAATAGAT
>Ga0302309_10003514_pt1 | contig 12037 bp, 10 predicted proteins | sample III_Palsa_N1_1_FD_200453 | JGI IMG/M metagenome (GOLD analysis project Ga0302309, IMG submission 200453) | Peat permafrost microbial communities from Stordalen Mire near Abisko, Sweden - III_Palsa_N1_1 | ecosystem: Environmental > Terrestrial > Soil > Palsa > Peat permafrost | place: Sweden... | reverse complement strand
TTCACTGCATCGAGGGTAATTTCCTTAACAAATTCCAGGTCTTCTCCATATGATACACTTACGCGCAGGTCAACCCTTCTTTTGCCGTGTAGCGTAAAGTTTTCTATAGGGCACTGGAACACGTCCTTGTTGGGGATGATGATCATTTGCCCCTGGGAGGTCCGGATCACGGTGTCGCGCAGGTTTATCTCTGCAACTTTGCCCATATAGCCCTTTATTTTAACCACATCGCCAACATGAATGGGCCTTCTGAAGGAAATAAATATGCCCGAGATAAAATTGGCAGCAATGTCCTGGAAAGCAAAGGCCATTGCAAGGCCGAGTATGCCGGCACCCGCCAAAACAGAGGTTACAGCCGTATCGAGGTGTAAAATGCTCAGTACAATAAATACTACAACGGTAATGAAAAAAATGTAAACAAAATCGGTAAAGAGTTTATTGAGCGAAGAATTGGCCGAGACGCGGCTGATCAGGTTCATCGCAATTTTTTTTACCCATTTTGCCGCATAAAGCCCAAGGGCCAGCACAACGGCTGCCACCAATATGCTGGGCAACAGCCGGATGAGTTGCTGTATCCAGGTGGTTACTTCCTGGTTGATAAGGTCGAAGGCTTTGTTGATATTCATTATTGTAAGTTAGTTGCGGCATTTAGTTATTGCTATAGCGGCAGTTTGCGCCGGTGCCTTACCAAAGGTTTGTTTGGGCAATTAAAAGGCATCCCGTTAAATAAGCTGCTATAAAATAACGCTACAAATTAGTGAAAAAACACGGACGATTTCAGCGATGTTGAAGAATGTCGTTAAATTTTTACGTTATGGCAACAACCCTGGAGGAAATCTGCATTTGCATAAAGCATTCGTTGCGCAGGGTCCCTTCGGAGGCCTTGCGGGAACAGAAATTTAATGCGGTTAAGTGCGGGATACTTAACCGGGCAGGAGATATTTAACAATTTCACAGAGAGCAATTCCCTCCCTCGGGAGGGGTGCGGTTGGATGAGCGCAAAGGCAGGGAGGGGTTTAGTCCGCCATGCATGTTCATTAAACCCCTCCCTTCCCCTCCCCATGGGAGGGAATCGCACAGGCCAAACCTTTGTCTGTCATATAGTGGCCATTACTCTCGAGAGGGGGATTTTAAAACAAACCGTTTTGAAAGCAATTTCGTTACTCCTCAATATATACCGCAGGCCTTTCAAAAATTAATCTTTACATTTAATAAATCATTTAACCTCCCATACCATGAAAAGAAAAATCCTCATCACAGCGGCTTTGCTGCTTTCCTTTGGCGCAGCGTTCGCCTTTGTTGCCGGCATCGACGGCAAATGGTCTGCTATGCTGAAAGGGCCCGATGGCAATGAATTCCCGATAACTTATACGTTTAAAACCGATGGCGCCACACTTACCGGTACGGTTACCTCATCGATAGGCAGCTTTGGTATTTCGGATGGCGTGGTGAAGGGCGACAGCTTATGGTTCACGGCCAATATTAACACCATGAAGATTAAAAACACAGGCCGTTACTACGCCAATGGCGACTCCATAAGCCTGCATGTGGGTACCCGGTCGACGCATACTATGTTGAAACGTGCTGTGGATAAATGACCCGTTCGTCGGCTTAGTTTTGGCTCGAGAATGAGGCGAAGGGTTGTGTGCAAATGCTTCTCGTGTCATATAAGAAAATTTAAAAAAGTCACGAGTACGCCTTGTTTTAGACCTGCGCTGCACACCTCACGCCAGTTTCGGGTTTTTTGTTTTGCAATATCATTTAAGGCTTATTCTGCATTGACACCTTGGTTGTGCTTTTCTTCAGTCTGCTCAATAAATGCGTTCAACTCTTTAAGGAAATTATCCAGTTCATTGGAGGAAAACTGAAGGTGCTGGAAGAGTTCCTTTACATCACCGGCAGATAAATTATTTCTGTTCATCTTGGTCGTTTCAATAAGACCTAAGATGTTGGCCACGGGCTTTCTGACTTGGTGTGAGGTCATAAACAACATCTCTTCCAACGCCTTTAAATACTGATGTTCTTTAAGCATGTTCGCCTTTGTTTGTTTCCTGTAATGTACGGCCATGTAGGAAGTAATAGAAATGGCAAATAGCGAAATTCCGCGATTGATCCACAGGAATGCGCTGTGTTTGAACCCAAGGTCAAAAAAAATGGCATTGATGGCGATTAGCACGCAGGCTGCCACGCTAAAGCCGATAATCGTTTGCGTATTTTGCTTGAATACGATTAAAATGCTGCATAAATAAAATATATCAATTATGAAGTCAGGTGGTATGAAAATATTGATAATAAAGACAGTCAGAAGGCTGACAACAGCCAAATACTTTATTTTGTCGGTGCTGATCACGATAGGAGTTTGTTACTATACAGATGAGCCCGTATAAAGTTCCATCGATGAATAGTAAACTTGCATTATTGATAAGAAGGCAGACCTTAAATTTTATTTGTTTCTCCGGCAAGACCAGGCTGACGGAGAAATCATGAGCTTTCTGTGGATATATGATCGTCACTTCCGCCTTATTTCTAAATCTTTGATATGCTCATCATATCCTCAAAAAAGTTCGACATTTGGCCGGTTACCCTACTGAATGTTAATGGAAATATAGCTCAATGGTTAGCGCAACACCCTTATACGGTGCCGGTTACAGGTTCAAGTCCTGTTATTTCCACTGTTTTCTTATTAATAGAGAATTAGCAAACATGGTGTATGCGCCGGACTGAAAATCCGGATATCCGGGATCGTTACCCGGGTTCTCCACTGTGCTTAGGTCAGTTGCCCGAATGGTAAAGGCTTCCCCTGCAAAAGGATGGTTTACAAGTTCGAATCTTGTACTGACTTCATTTTATTTTCATTAAAGGATAGCGGTGAAATCCTTTGGTTCGCGGGTTGAATAACGGGTAGGGTATGGCGTGTGCTATTTAAAGATATTTCTTTAAATTAATAGTCTAATAAAAATATTTAATCCTGTTTGGATGGAGCAAATGGATAGATAAGCGGGAAATGCTTGCGGCAGAACGGGAACCCATTGATTTTGGCGCGGGAATGAGGCGAAAGACTGTGCGCAAATGCTTCTCGTGACATATAAGAGTTTTGGATAAAGTCACAAGTACGCCTGGCTTTTGCCCTGCGCTGCATACTCACCGCGCCAAAGTCGGGGGAGCTGTATTTTGGCTTACTTAATGACATTTTGCTTTCGGGAGCAAGAAGCTTAACTCACTTAAATAATTTCTGAACACAGGAAACTATTTTATTTATCAGCCATATCACACTTTCAAAAACGTAATAACAAATGAAAAAAAACAGATATAGTTCTGATACTTGGTATAAATCACCATTGAACTTATTTAAATGAATTTTATCTTCAACCTTGGGATAGGTGACTATCACTACAATAAACGAGAGCAGTGCCAATGCATAAACCGTCGCATATATTATTTGCAATTCTCTTTTTTGCTTCTTTTGATTTGACGGATCTGAATATTCTGGTTCCTTAAGTTTATACTTAATGTGCAAGTCAAAACCAAGCCATTTTTTAAAATTCGTAATTTCAAACCCTTTATAATAAGCGAGGAAGTCGAGCAGGTTTCGTTTTAACTTTTCAAAGTCTATTACCGGGGTATCCATCCATACGTCATCTGTAAAGTAATATAGATGCTCAATCTCAAATGGAGTTAGGAGTTTCGAATCAAGCTTATCCATTACGGATATGGCTTTATCAACACTAATGACACCCTCCGATAAACGATGGTATAGCAAACCCAAAATAGCCCTAACTACAATGCTGCTTTCCGGAATATGTACCGAACTAAGCAGGCTTATCAACTCATTTACGTCATGACTAAGTGATATTTCAACAAAAAATGTTTCCGGTTCATTTTCGTGCACCACAATTCGGTCAGCCCAATCGACAACCTCCTTTTTTGAAATAAAGTCATATCTCAGGCCATAATAAAATACGGTCAAAAGTGCCTGGGCTGTTTTAAGATGGGTTGTATAAACCGGTTGCAGTTCTACTTCTTCCTGCCAGTAATACAAGCCACCGGAATCAAATACTCCGCCTTTTAAAAAACGGGCGATAAATTCGGCCAGGGACTTGGTAAGTACCAGTTTATTATAGTTCGCTGCAATAATTATTTTATAATCATTACAATCATCCGGGTTTATTTCCAATTGCCACATATCACTGTATATCATATATTCAGCAATGTAAAAAGGCTCATCGCTATGCCGGTTTTTGTTATCAATTATCTCCGCTATGGGTATCATATTGAAAATATCCTCAACCGTTTCAAAGCCATCGGTAAAACGGTAAAAAGTTTTAAAGTCAATTGGAAGTTTAATGCCATACGCAGTTTCAACCCTACTGATCATGTCATCACTTGCCCCGGAGTGCAGCGTTAAGCCAAGCGGGCCGTTGTAGCTTTTAAGTAATTCGATGGCTTCAGTTATGGACATGGTTAGGTTATAATTTTCTTATAAGGCACGAATAAATCCACTTCGCAACCCATTGCTTATACTCGCGCCAGTTTCGGGGTTATTTAGTATTTATTTGTATGAATATCTAAATTCATTCCCAATTTTTGATAAAATTACTTTGCTATTTTTACTCAGATCGATAAATAGTTTAACGTAACCATTGATAGCATCGCTTACTTTAACTTTTTCCGTAGTATTTAAATAATACAACTCGCTTAGTTGATTCGAAGCGAAATTTACATCAGCATGCAAACGTTCAAAATAAGTTAATTCATCTTCAGCTAAAACTAAATGCAGCGCATAAAGTGAACATAAAAAGGCGTTGTACAAAGGCAGATAAATCAAGTCAATTTCTTTTGGATTTAGTGTACCTTCAGCAACTTCGCGGTAAGATATTTGCCAAAAGAATGTTTCGAGTGGAGTGTAGGCATTAATAAAATTCGTAATTGCTGTTAACCTTTGGTTATGGAACAAGGTGAATTTTACTTCGTTTTTCTTCGATTTTAAATCATATTGCCGTTTTATAAAGTAGGCTACAACTGTTATAAGACCTAATGCTGTAGGTATAATCCCCGGTATTAGCTGGTAATACCAAGAGCCGGATGACGTTAGGTTGTCAATTACAATATGAGTTTGCGGTATGAATTTCATGAGGTCATGGCTATTTAGTAATTTTTATAAAAATGAGCTATGAACCAATGTAATAATAAAATCGCTTCGGATAGCTTTGAGGAACAGAAAAGCTATAAAAAAAGGCAATTGTGATAATGTACGAGTAAATCCATTTCGCGACCCATTGCTTATACTCGCGCCAGAGTGGGAGAAAATTACCTATTAATCTTTTTCTTATAACGCTGGTGCTCAATGAATGGCATAACTCGTAACCGTACTTCTTGCTGCATTTTAGTTATAAGTTCATTGGTAAATACCGTTCCCTTGGGATATGCCCCCAATACATCATGAACTGCAGAACTTATGAGTTTATTGAGATGAAATTTAACCTGCCGTTCATTTGCAATCTTAAACGTTCTGTTTAAACGTTCCGTTATCTTCAGATGCGGGTGTGCATCCTTATTTAAAAAAAGATCCAACACATAATTTCTTGAATAATCCAATTGGACTACGGGTTGAAATTCCTGGTTGTTGATCAGATCGTAGGCGTATAGGCTATTGATGGCTTTGCCGGTATAATTCTGATTAAGTAATACGATATAGTTATGAGCATTAAAAAGTTCAACATAAGCAAATAGCAATTTTTGCTCGGGGTCGCCGACAATCTTCAAAATATGTGAGACTTCGTCAATTTTCGGGTGGTATATATATTGGTCAGGATAATGGTACCAAACATTCTCCAAATCGACCTTCTTTTCTAAAAAGGGTAGCAAATGTTTAATATCGGCGCTTTTTCCACCCAGATGAATAAAGTAGTTGATGGCTGTTTTTATAATCGAACGGAATACATCCGGGCCCCCCATATTCATCTGTATGTTTATGGGTTCGTTTAAATAATAATTACTCCTTTCGGCTACTTTAAACGCTTCATCTGCATCGAAGCCTGGGTTTTTCCGCTTGATACCTTTTAATATTTGGCGATATTGCTCATCGTTAGCTGCGTTGATGGAAAGACGAACTTGGTTACCCTCACGTTGAACCTGAACAGTTGGATCAGCCTTCATTAAATCGCCGTTAGCAAATATTTTATATGCTGTCCCGTTTGCAGTTTTTCCTTCTATGGGCTGGGGTTCCCCGCGCTCCCTTTTTATCATAAGCATATTTGCCAATTCATTGACCTGCACGGCCAATATATTGTCAAAAGAATTTCCAAAATCACTGTTGCATTTTTTGCATAATAACGTTTTTGATTTGAGTTTCCCACCACAGGCATTTAAAATGATATGTTCATATGAGGAATTTTGTGACAGGATTTGCGTGTCGCATCGATAACATATAGCCACTTCATTATCCATTTCAAACTAATTACACGGATTTTAATATCGATGCTTTGGAGCCTTTCCAATTGAACCGCTGTTCATTCTTTTTGTTTAGCGCCTTAGTCAAGTGGTCAAAATGACGGCTCACTTGCTTTCTGATCGCTATGGAATCCATTCCTTCTTTCGATTCTCCACCGGCATTTTGATAAGACTTTTTTGATGCGTTATAGGCGTATTTCAAGAAATTTCGCTTGCCCAGATGCGTGTAACGATGGAATAATTGTTCTTTGAATATTTTATTCGAGGTGCTTTTATCGCTATAAGCCATTGATATTGTTTTAACAATACGCGCTTTAAGCCTCATAAAATATCGGGAGAGGCTGGATGAACGAATAAATATATCCTGCCCATTAAACTCAAATCCCAAGTATTGCAGAGACTTATAAAAATATTTCTCATTACTACTGTCCGTATGTGAAATGGCTTTTTCTTTTAGTTTCTTTTTATTGAATGCCCGTATAATGCCTTTGCTATTTGGTTCAAAAAGGGTAAGTTCAACCTTTTTGGGCTGAATTTCCAATAGGCAATCATGGATAATTTTTTCGAAAGCAATTTTTTGCAGTGCCTCTGCTTTGTCGCTGTCACAAACGATTAAAATATCATCACAATACCGACGATACATAAAACCCTCATTTTCGGCTTTTGCATTCATATACTCGTCATAGTCACATAAGTAAATATTTGACAGCAATGCGCTCATTGCGGTACCTTGTGGGATACCGATCATGGTTTTAGACTTTTTATCCAGTTTGCTATTGGTTACAATAAGTTTATCGTCACGCAAACGCTGATATTTTATATAATCCTTTGCCCCCGGCACCAGGTCAAGTAACGTTTTAGGTGGTTTTGTTAATTTGTTAAGTATAATGCCGTATTTTTTCAGGACACTGTTCTTGCTCGTATAACTATATTCAGTTAAAGCCTTAAAAATTCTAACCTGATCTTTTGGCAAGGGGACACCAAGGATTTTCTCCCATTTTTCTCTTAACAACGTATGGTCAATATGATCAAAGTAACCCTTGATGTCTAAAGCTATGGCTGTGCATTGACCCCGTTTCCGCACTTCTTCAAATACTTCTTTTGCAAACTGAATATTGCATTTGCCATCAAGATCTGTACGGTACGCCAATACACATTTATCAAATTCTTTTTTCTTAATATAGTACTGATACTTTTCATTTAATGCAAATGCATAGAATCCAAAAATTAAGCTATCACGGTGTGCAGCATAGCAGATGGGGCGTATTTTTGTTTCTAAAACAAAATTACCTTCACTTGCCTGGTAGCGATATCGGGGCGTCTTAATAAGAAGTTTGATAAACGGGGAAAATGAATAGTTTTCCAACCGGCCATGAGCCTTATGAAAACTTCGCAGATTTTCCTTTAGTATTTGCTTAATATCACCCTTATGTTTTGGGAACCATATAGGCAAATCGAAATGCGTGTAGCCTTTTTTCAGGTACTTACGTGTATTTGCTCCGCTTTTATTCTTGATTAATTTGTAATTGGTTTCTTCCTGTGCGGCCCAACGATCCCAAGTATCTTCAGAAAATAACATACAATTTAATGGGAACTTAGCTGTAGAACCGTCTCTATCTACTGGGGATTTCCACCCCTACAAGCCTTAGTCCGCCCTTGGCCAATCATTCGTTGAATGTGGCACTTTAGGTATCAACCTCGATAACACCTATCCAGGATTTCCGCTAACAGCCTATCTGCTACCAGCTTCCCTTTCCCCAGAACTCCAAAAAACCGGAGACATCAAAGAGACGAAATAAATAATAATAAGATGATAAGTACAACCTTAATCAACACAGTAAATACAAGCATTGGTTACCTGCTGGTTCATTATTCAGCAAATAGTGTTATATTTGTATTACTACTGGCCGCGCGGGCAGTAGTGGTGCTCCTAAAGCGTAGACACTTAAATCTTTAACCATCGGCTTTAACGCCTTTGCACCGCAAAGATACCCCGGATCTCCCTTATTCATCACAAATGTTGAAAACTTGCATTGGTGTTAACAAAAATTGAAAATCAAGTTATCCAATTCTTTTTTCATTTTTAAGAATAAATACTGCGTGCTATAAGTCAAACTTAAGAAGGCCTTCAATTTTAGCCTGTTATCAGTGTCATCATCACAACCCAACTTTCCTCAATCCTCCGGCCTCTCCTTCGCATCCGCCATCCGCACAATCCTCGGCTGAAACTTCGCCAGCACTTCCACCAAATTTTCCTGCGCGGCCATTACGGCGTGTATGTCTTTGTAGGCCATTGGCGCTTCGTCAATGTCGCTGCCCAGCAGGGTTATCTTTTTATCCAATAACTCGGCGTTCACCAGGTCGCGCTGGATGGTTTTAAAGGCGGCAGTGCGGCTCATCAACCGGCCAGCACCATGGCTGGCAGAGTTTATGCTGGCCGCATCGCCTTTGCCGCGCACCACAAAGCCGGGTGTGCTCATGCTGCCGGGGATAATGCCCAGTACGCCTTCGGCGGCCGGGGTTGCGCCTTTGCGGTGCACCATTACTTCGGTGCCGTCGGCCAGTTGTTCCTTCCAGGCAAAGTTGTGGTGGTTCTCAATCATCATCAGCGGCTTAAGGTTAAGCGCTTTGGCAATTTTGCTGTGTATCTCGTGGTGGTTGGCGCCGGCATATTCGCCGGCCAGGTTCATGGCCAGCCAGTATTCCTGTCCTTCGTCCTTGTCCAGGTCGAGCCAGGCCAAATGTTTGGCTTCTGGCGGCAGCTTGGTTTTGGTCATGGCAATTTTGCTGTAATAGTCGGCCACGCTGCCACCAAACCCGCGCGAGCCGGAGTGGGAGAGGAGCGCCAGGTAATTTCCCGCAGGCAAGCCATCCAAAGCGCCTTCGCTAACGGTCAGCTCGCCCCATTCCACAAAATGGTTGCCGGTGCCGCTGGTACCCAGCTGCGCGTAGGCCTTATCCTTCAGGTTGCGGACTGTTTTGGTCTCGTTCCATGCCTTGCTGTCGAACAGCGAGCTATCAAAGTACGATTTGGTGGTGCTGCCCATGCCAAAATGCGTATTGTTCAGCAGCAGGCCTTTCAGCATATCGGTTTCATTGTCTACCGTTGCGGCAGGCAGGTCGAAAATGCTCAGGCACATGCGACAGGCAATATCCACCCCAACCGCAAAGGGGATAATGGTATTGACCGTAGTGGCCAGCACCCCGCCAATAGGCAGGCCGTAGCCCTGGTGCGCATCGGGCATCAGCGCGCCGGCAACCGCTATGGGCAATTGTATAGCGGTCCTCATCTGCGCCAGCGCGCCAACCTCAATATGTTCCATCCCCCAAACCGGGAAATCAGCTATTTCCGCCTTCAAAGCAAAATTGCTGCGTTCCTGCTTCACAAACTTGCCTTCCTTACGCAAAGCGATCACGTCATCGGCCAGGTTTTTAAACTTGCCGCCCTTTTTAAGCGCGTACGGCATCGGGTCGTCTATTAATGCTTCCAGGTTGGCTAAAATTTGTGCCTTGTCCATCACGCCGTGCTTCAGCAGGCCGTTGGCTACGCGGCTGAAGTTTGCCAGCACGTCGTCCTCGTTAATGCCGAGGGATTTTAATTCGTTATTGCTGATCTTTTCCATAAGCCCCCTCTAAATCTCCCCCGGTAGGGGAGACTTTTTTGATTTGGTTTCATTTTCATCTTCATTGCCTTATTTTTTATGCCCCCTTTGCTTCCTCAAGTCTCTCCCTACCGGGGAGAGATTTAGAGAGGGGCTGCTACAAAGTAATATGTCATCTGCGCAATGTATTTGCGTAGTAAAAAATATTTTTTATAAATTCGGATAATATTATAGTCCGTAGGTATAGTTAACATGTTTGCACATTTTGTTCATTATAAAGGTAAAGGCATATTAGTGATATTATTGCCAATGGCGCTGGCCGGTATTTTATTTTCCGTGGGAGAGGCCTTTTCCTGGAATGATAAGTATATACCAGGCGTTGCTTTTTTAATATCAGGTATGATCTTATTTTATATAGGCAGTTGGCGTAAAAAAGTAAACGAAGGAACATTGGTTATACGAACCGTGAAATTGCCCCGTGAGAAAGGAAAAGACACTTTCATGTGGATAGAACTAAAGTATTGGGGGATACTTGTTGGCTTAATAGGAGTGATTTGGCTCATAAATGTTGTAATTCTGAAAAATCCTTAAATTCTGCTCGATGCCCGTTAACCGCAACGCCCTCATCCGCTACCGCACCATCGACAGCTGCCTGCAGAACCGCTACAAAAAATGGACGCTGGACGACCTGATCGACGCCTGTAGCGATGCCTTGTACGAATACCAGGGCATTATGACAGGTGTAAGCCGTCGCACCGTGCAGGCTGATATCGAGATGATGCGCAGCAACAAGCTGGGTTACGAAGCGCCGATTATTGTGGTGGATAAGAAGTATTATACTTACAACGATAAGAACTACAGCATTACCAACATCCCGCTCAATAACCAGGATATGCAGGTGCTGAGCGAGGTATCGGACCTGTTGAAACAGTTCAAAGGCTTTAACCACTTTGCCGACCTGAATGAGATGGTAAGCAAACTTGAAGACAAAATATACACCCAAAAAACGCACAGCACACCTGTAATCGACTTTGAAAAGAACGATAACCTGAAGGGGCTGGAATACATCGAGGTGATACGGAAGGCCATCGTGGCTAAAAAGACGATCTGTGTTACTTATCGCTCATTCAAGGCGAAGGAAGCCAGTACATTTTGTTTCAGCGCTTATTTGCTCAAGGAATACCGCAACCGCTGGTTCGTGCTCGGCGTATCGCACCAGCGCCATAAACCACTGCTCAACCTGGCGCTCGACAGGATACAGGAAATAACCGCGCATGAGGATGAGTATATCGAAAATACCACGATAGATTTTTCTACCTATTATAACGATGTGATCGGTGTTACCAAGTCGCCCAACCAGCGCGATTGCGAGGTGGTTTTCTGGATAGACAGCACCAATGCGCCCTACGTGATCACCAAACCGCTGCACCATACCCAAAAGCTGCTGAGCGAGGATGAGACTGGTAAAATATTCAGCATAAAAGTCATCCTCAACTTCGAGCTGGAGCGCGAGCTGCTGGGTTTCGGGGCTAAATTAAAAGTGCTTGGCCCGAGGATATTGGTGAAACAGATAAAGGAGCAGTTGAACCGTACGCTGGAGCATTATACGCCGGCTGCGGAAAATTGATAAGAGCAGGGGTTATTTTTCTAAATAAAAATTGTTATGTTAATTTGGGCAATTGTTTTTTAATTCCCTCCCTCGGGAGGGGTGCGGCAGGATCAGCGTAAAGGCAGGGAGGGGTTTAGTCCGCTATGCATGTTCGCTAAACCCCTCCCTGCCCCTCCCATGGGAGGGAATCGCACAACCCGCAGCTTTTTTTGAATGCTCAAGCTCGTTGCCTGACACTTGGCTGACTCTATCCAGCTCCTTTCCCTTGGGAAGCTACCGTGTACCCACAAGTATAAAGTAATAGTTTTGCATGATGGCACATGCGAACTATACAAACAGATTTGGAGATAAACGTATCGAAAGAAGAGGCGAGGAA
>Ga0302309_10003513_pt1 | contig 12039 bp, 10 predicted proteins | sample III_Palsa_N1_1_FD_200453 | JGI IMG/M metagenome (GOLD analysis project Ga0302309, IMG submission 200453) | Peat permafrost microbial communities from Stordalen Mire near Abisko, Sweden - III_Palsa_N1_1 | ecosystem: Environmental > Terrestrial > Soil > Palsa > Peat permafrost | place: Sweden... | reverse complement strand
GGGAGACAAACGACCACGAATTTTGGACCCCTTGCTCTCTCCCCGAGTTTCTTGCACGACCTCGACCCGACTGTGGGGCAGGGGTGGCCTCCTTATTTCACGGCGCTCGGGAGTGATGTCCCGCAGCCTGCCTGGGCGGCCATCGGGCTGCCTGATCTTGGCTTTGACATGTTCTACCCCGATCAGGCAGCCATCGGCGAGTTCATGACCCAGCATCGATACGATGATCAATCCGTGCCCTTTGATGACCCTCAGACCCTGCAGCACCTAGGGGGGCAGTGGGGAAGTGCCGCTGCCTCCGGATCGCCTGCGGAACTTCTGCCAGCAATTGGAGACGGAGTTCCCAGTGGTGACACCATGGAGCGTGACGATGACCTGGGTCAGGCAGGCCTCTTTGATGCTGACTCGTGGATGCAGCAAGCCTTCGATTTCGACACGTCAAGCATGCTCCCGCTGCCCGCTGCGCTCCCCCTGACGCTCCCTATGCCCGCTGTCCTCCCCCTGACGCTCCCTATGCCTCTGCCCCCGGGTCTGTCACCTCCTGAATCCCTATCGCCCTCATACTCCAGACTCCACTCTCCTGAGGGAACACAGCACTGTCTGGTGCCCCAAACGGTTCAATTTTCCCGAGTCCCCCGCGCTCTTCAGGTACAGGCGACGTCGGTGAAAGCTCGCCCTGCGCGGGCCCCAACACGGATGTCTCGGAAGAGCGGTGCCCATGGGAGGGGCCAACATTCCGCTGTCAGCAACAAGCCTCGGCGCGGCCGGCCTACAAACGCCATGATTCTGGCGGGTCTCGAAGCCGGAATGCCTCGGCCTAGACCAGGTATCCCCTCTCCGGCCGGCATTGGTAGGGGCCTCGTTGAGAGGGTCACGTCGTTGGGAGTGCCCCGGGTCACGCTCAACACATCAAGACCATCACGCTCTGCCTCGGCCTTTACATCTTCCTCAGGCTCCGGCCCTGGTCTCCAATATTCGGGGGGAGCAATGTCAGGCACAGCGGCCCGGACACGGGCCATATCTAGACCCGCCTCCTCAAGCTCCTCAAGATCCTCAAACTCCACGAGTCCCTCAAGCTCCTCAAACTCCCTCGGTTCACCCAGATCTTCAAGTCCTCCCGGTTGTCCTCCAACTTCCAGGTCTTTTGTCCCTGGATATGACAGGCGGGCGGTCCCATTAAGCCCGCCTGTCGAGTGCTCACCGTCTGCCGTCGATTTTGATGCCAATGCCGAATCTAGACATCAGTCCCACATTGGCGATGGTGGCGACGGCAAGGGTCTCTCTCCGCATGATGGAGTGGGGCCCCATCAGTCCACAGCCATTCTCTCAAGGTCATCTGCGTCAACATCTGCATCTGCATCTGCCTCGGCCACCTTGGGTCTCTCTGGGCGGGGCTCCGCGAGCAGGGCCGGGGCTGTGACTGGTGGTATTCCGGTCGCCGAGGGCACCCTCCACGACTTCCATGTCGCGCGCAGGTCATCACAGGTATTCGGGACCGGCCTCTACTTTGTCTCATCTCCGGAGCGCCTCTCCGCAGCCTCCAAGGCGGTGAACGGCACGCAGGACTTGGCTGCGTTTCTGGCGCACTCCCAGAAGGTGGCCGGTCCCCTATTCTGCCCCCGTGATTCTGCGGCTGTGACGCGTGTCAGAGCCCTTCTAATCCGCGTAAATAACGCGGTGCAATTGCACGCGGCGCTGCCGGCCGAGACCGGCACGCAGTTGGTGCTGGACCTCAGGGCCGAGGGGATCGTGGTGCCCGCCGGCGCGTTCATGAGGCACTACGTCGAAACGCGGAGCGATCTGCTCAGGTTGATGTCCCTGTTGGCCCTGCCACCCGGCACCCCGTCGGCAGTGTCACAGACGATGGACCGCCCGACGCTGGCCACCCGCATCATGGCAGCCGCCGGCTTCAGCGGTGTGGACGTCCGGCACCTCCCAGCGTACGACATCCAGGGCGCCGGCTCGGTGATCTACGCGACCCCGCTCCCTTCTATCGCGCCCCAGTCAAACTGATCATCATATTCTTCATCTTGTATCATTGTTCTTGCTCTTTCTCTCTTTCGAATCAAATTGGGGGAAAATGGCAACTGGGTTCTCGGCGCAACCCGTGCAACCACTCGCCTTCAAGTGAGAACACATATTTTAGGATTTCGTTGCGAAAATGACTGAATGATGACTTTGAACAGCCCGATTTTCTGGGAGGCCGGTGATCAGACGAATCCTGCGCTGAACAGACACCGTGGGATTGCGCGCGCATTCAACGATACCGATGTCGATTATGTCACCCCGGGAGCGCAAGTTTCTCAGAATCCGGCGGTGGGGCAACAGCCTTACGCGACGCCACGATTTTACGTAGGCCGCAATTTCCCGGGCCCCGGCGTCCCGAATTCTGGCTATAGAGAACGCTATAACTGTTAGTCCCCACCCCCCACTTGATGCCGGCAGGCGAGCACTAATCAACGCTTTTTTGTAGACGACAGAACCTACGTTCCATTGGAGGGGAACGCAAACGTCTGCTATGGGATCCAGAGATACAGCAATGGCATGCAGACCTGGAACCGGGCCTTCAGAAAACCCTGTGCCTGGTCGATCGCCGCTCCTCAGGGAATCTGATCGCCGTGTCGCCGTGCGTGACATCATTCTGACAGTGCTGAATAAAGATCAAAGTCTTCCCCGAACATCAAACACCTCCATCATGGCGAGCATTTCCACGCAGTTTCCGTATCGCTACAGGTAGCCCATCACCATAATCAACACTTTTAGAGATACTCAATGTTCCCCTGCGCGCCATTAGCCCCGTGAGATGGGAAAACAAGTTTGCAGCCGGCGATCTCGTGATCCCCGGTTATCAGACCGGCCCTGGCCCAGGAGGGTACCCATGGTTTGCCACAGCGACCTTCTACGCGCCGCGCCCAGTGCTCTCTGATCCAGGGCAGGGCTGGAGGGATCTCGGATACCCAGAGTCCTTTGGCCGGCGCGAGTATCAGAACACAGTCCCGCTGTACGGCAATCAGCACTCGGTCTGCTACACCATGCAGCAGTTCAACAACGGATTCCAGATTGAAACGCGGGCCGCGCGCACCGCATGTCCCTGGGAAGTTTCTTCCAGGTTTCCGTGACCTCATGCTGCTAGTAATACCAGCCGGCGTAATCTCGGGTCTCCAGCGAGAGCCCTGTTCTGTCTCGCATAAGCCGATTGTATGCTTCGACTGGCATTATGACCTGAGGCAACGGACGCGGCCTGACTTCCAAGTCCGCGCGAACCGGCGCTGGGGCGTTGTTTGGTCCTTCCCTCAGAAAGTAGCCCGGAACGAGTGTTGCTCCTGGACCGAATCGGTTTTCGAAGAGGATTGGCCGCGATTGCCACCGCTGTGGATACGCCGCCATTCTCCCTATATCACGAGGGCGAACCAGAAAGCGCAGACGCAAATGCAAACGACAAATACAAAAACACTTGCTGCCGGTGATAAAGTTTTGAACAGATGATCGAGATCAAAGACAATGCAGACGGCATCACAAGAGGGCGCAACAACATCACTCATCCACGAGGACCGCAGCCGCAGCCTGGTTTTTTAAACGAAGCCTCTTACCGACGCTAAGAAAGGCCGCGATGAGCACGATGAACAGCACAACCGTCAGAATGGGAAGTCCGAAGTAGGCGCCGCGCTCGAAGGCAGGGAGGGCCTTCGGGGAGAGCGCCAGCCGCTTGCCGTTCTCGATCAGGGCATGCTTGGAGAAGGGGTTGTCGGTCACCTGCTCGTAGCGCTGGTAGCACATCATCGGAAAGAGGGAGTACATGCCGCGCTGCGTCATCGTCCAGCGGTCGATATCACGCCACCCGGGCGACCATTTGAACTGCACGTCATCAAAGGCGGCCGCCGCCATCAACCCCATCATCTGGCGGCTGATGATGTACGCGTGCAGAGCCAGGGAGCGCGTGCGCCATAGCTTCATCTTGGAGTCCACCGGCAGCCCCAGCAGGGGAAAATTGCCGATGTGCAGGATATTGAAGTCCTGGGGCAGCGACCGAGACATGACATCGGCGAGGTCCCCCACGACCTCCCTGGTCATCGTGGGCCTAAAGACCACGTCGTCCTCAAACACCAGGGCGCACCTGTGGCCCGCCTTCAGCGCCAGTTGCGCCACTGCGCGATGGGACTCCCAGCACCCGCGCTTGCCTCCCCTCTTGTCCTTCTTTGGCCGATAGAATTCCACCAGTCCCGACAGGCCAAAGTCGGCAAATACTGTGCGAGCCTCTGCGGCGCGGTCCTCGCGCTCGGCGAGGCAGATGCAGTATGCAGCAGGAACACACCGCAGCCACTCCGGCCAAACCCGCCCACCGGGCCCAGCGGACCCAACCGGCCCAACCGGGCTCCTGTCTCCCTCGGCACCTTTCATATTTGATGCGCCACGTCTAATGTGCAATGAGATTCCCAAAAAAAGGGATCCTTCGATAGTTTGATTGATGATAAGCAGAAAGTAATCGATGGGGCAGCGCAATTAGGGCAGAGATCAAAAAAGATGGCGATCAAAGATAGTAAAGAATCCAGAAACGGTGCATTGCTTTGGAAAAACGTAGCCATGGAAGGTGATCACGCTTCTGATCACATAAAAACAATCGCAGATATCCATGATTGCACTTCAAATGATGGGGCGCGGAGTGGAGATCCAGATAACGCTGGTAGGATCATATCCCAAGAGGAGATCACTACGCTTCGTCAGGGACCAGGACCTTGGGGCCTGATGATCGTCATCATCGCAGCGCTTTTTGTGATCTTGTTGGTGCTTAAGATCATCGACGCCGTGACGCGACCGCTGTGCTCCGTGGCCTGCCCTGCCTTAAGATGGCGCCACCAGAGGCCGAGGACAGGGGACTTGATCTTCTTCCATATGCCGCGCCAGGGAGTCGACCTGGCGGCGGAGTTCGTCATTGACTCATTTACCTCACAGCCGGTGGGCCACACGGCCATGGTGGTCTGCCTGGGGGGCGAACGTGGGGATGCCGAGAGCGCACAGATCTATGTGCTCTCTGCAGGCTTCAACAAACCCTGGCGGCTGGACCCACTCCGGGCCTTCGCCAAGTTCACCTCCGGGGCCATCCTGATGGCCCTCCACCCCCCTCTGCGCGCCTTCGAGGTCATCCGCGCGATGAACACGCACGGGGCGAAGGTGTCCGTGATGGGCGTCGTTCATAGCCTGCTACAGGGTCACCTGAAGCTCAGGGAGCCGCTCTCCAGGAGCAACGAGGTGTGCTCCTCAATGTACATCAGCGTGCTCGAGGAGCTCGGGGTCGCCACGAGGAAGAAAACTCGGGGCTCCGTCCTGCCGAACGAGTTGATGCTGGCCCACGACCCTGAGAGATCACCGCTGCAGATGATGGCCCCGTACCGGTTCTCTCCCCCCGTGCTCCTCGACACCGAGCTCAACATCGTCTGCCAGTCCTGAAGTTCCCACCGCAACATGGCCGACCTTTGCTCCACATCATTGTAAGGTGCCTCCGGCATCCTGATGCACTATCGCAGACAGTGTTCATCACGATTTTCCTGTGTTGGACAAAAAGTTTGAGGTGAATATGGTTAACGAGATCATTGATTCAACTGACACCTGGATGGCAAGAAAATGGATAGAGAGGTGATGATCAGGGAGACAGTGGAGAAGCAGCCCAAGCCCAGGCCGAGGCGGTGGGCGCTGATGATCATCATCATCATGGCACTGTTTGTCATCCTCTTCGTGATCAAGATCATCGATGCCGTGACCCAGCCGCTGTGTGTGGCGGCGTGTCCGGCAATAAAGTGGCGCCACCGGCGACCGCGGACAGGCGACCTCATCTTCTTTCACATGCCCCGCAAGGGCCTCGACATGGTGACAGAGTTCATTGTCGACTCGGCAACCTCGCAGCCGGTGGGTCACAGCGCCATGGTTATCTGCCTGGGAGGCAGGGATGGGGATGGCGATGACGCCACGTCCCAGGTGTTCGTGGCCTCCGCGGTGAAGGGTCAGGTGTGGAGGATGGACCCGCTGCGCGCCTTTGCCAAGTTTACCACCGGCGCCATCCTGATGCCCCTCGAGCCCGCCCTCTCACCGCTCAAGGTCATGCGGGCCCTGGACAAGGGCAAGGCCATGTCGCCCGTGGGCGTGGTGCTCAGCACTGTGCAGTCTTACCTGAAGTTAAAGGTCACCCTGCCGCGGACGGACGAGATATGCTCCTCAAAGTTCGTCCAGGTGCTCGAGGAACTGGGCGTCGCAAGCTCTCGCCGCATCAGGGGGTCCATTCTGCCCAACGATCTAATGCTGGCCCACGACCCGGACCGCTCACCGCTGCTGATGACCGCCCCCTACCGCTTCTCACCACCTGTCCTACTCGACAGCGAGCTCAACATCGTCCATGATTCCTGATTCCTGATTCTGTGATTGCTACGTCTCGACTTCCGAAATCCTTGTTTTCAACATCGTTGATTGCGTTGCGCAATCGCTCTCAAACGAACATTTGATTGTCTGGTGGCGCTAATTTTCGCCCTTCACCTTTCTTGCACTTCATTTTCACAAGGGACTTTGATCTATCAGACGTTTTTAATCACATGTTTTTGAGCCTATGACATGTTTTTGATGGCTTGAGACGAAGATTGGGCAATTAGGCGATGAGTTTATGCTCGATGGTGGATAGGCTGCTAGCGGACTGCTGTAGGGTCCTCACCACGTCGAGGAGTTCATCCACAGTCGAGGCTGGCTTGACAACGACTGGCGGCGTCACCACCACGGCGGGTGTTGGCGGCTGTGATATGGGACCTACAGCCGCCGGCGGTAACTGTGGCGAGGGTCCCGCGACAGTGAACACCGGAGCCTGGTAAGCCGAGGTGCCGTTCGGCGGTGCAATCACCATCAACGGCACGAGGTGATTGTCTGATGCTGTGACTCCATGGGATGACGTCATGATCGATGAAGATGGTGCGGCTAAAGAGGATATTGCTGGGGCTGGGGTGGTGGCGAACTCGGTCGCCACTTTCTGCACAGCCATCTTGTCGCGCCTTTTCGAGATGGCGTAGCCTATTGCCCCCGCTATCAGCGCCAGGATGACACCCAACAGTAGCAAAAGGACGGTGATGGCGAGGGGGTTCAAGGTCGCCGAGAGTGAGTCTACGAAGGTGCCTGTCTCCAGGTCACAATTCGCCGCCACCACCGAGCAGTCGCCCGGGCAGGTGTAGGTTGCGGATGCCCCCGGTGGCGCTGTGGTCACCAGCGTGCACTGTGTCCCCCCGGGCTGGCACGGTGGCAGGGTGCTCACCAGGCACTCTGGGTTTCTCAGCAACCGCTGTATTGGATTTGCCGTGTTCGCGTTCATCTTACTTGAATTACCGAAAAAAATCCGAGCAAGATGGGGGCGAAATAAAGCGCCACAAGTTTATTGGGTGGCAGCAGCGTTTTTTGTGACATACTGTGGCGACACACTTCCCAACAAATAAAAATGATCAGGGCTGGCGGCCGAAGAGCCTGACGCCGGGGAGGAGCACAACCCGCTCAAGGTCGACGAGGGTCTCGGCCTGGTGTTCGTGCACGGGGTCCATGTAGATGCAGTACTCAGCCTCGCCGGTGACGGCGACAGTGCGCTCAAAGTCGACGTTAGTGTGGACGTGCTTCCACAGCGCAGGCTTGGGGATGACAGCCCAGCCCACCGCCTTGTACCTAGGGCCTCCCGCGCTCGCCTCCGTGTCGTAGTTCGTGCAGTACACAACGTGGTCCGGAACGGGTGACCTGAGCCAGCCCGGGTCTTTGGGGCTGGGGCCCGAGATCATCACCCACACCCACTTGAGGGAGGGAGGCTCGCCAAGGTAGATGGAGCACAGTTCGCGGAGACAGCACCTCCAGGAAACCTCCTGGTAGTTGCCCTGCGTCGCCACGAGATGCATGGACTGGTAGGTTACGCTGAATGGAGTCCCGACATGGACCACAAAGTCCGCGGCGACCAGGGCGGCCTGAAGATCAGTGAGGTAAGAGATGGCCTTGGTGACCTCATACTGCACCATGTCGGCGTTGCGAAAGGTGGTAGGCCCGGCGACAGGTAGCGGCCGGGTCTGGAGGGGGGCCTTCTCCTCCTCGTCCATCCACTTAAAGAACTTGCACTGCTCGCCCTGCGCCTTGGAGCAACTCAAGAACGGCCGGCCACAGTTGGGGCCTGGCTTCTTCGTCACCACAGACTTGGCTGGCAGCCCGCAGGTGCACAGCACCGTCGCCGCGGCAAAGGTCTGAGAGGGCACGATCTTTGCGCCGTGTGACCCAGAGCCAGAGCCAGACGTAGAGAAGGAAGTGGCTGCCAGCGGGCGAGATTGGCCGGGAGGCCGGAAGGAGGCCCCCGCCCCACTGGGGTAAGACTTCGCGACGCCCCCCGGGGCGCCACCACCAGCCGTTCTGTTGCTGACTGTGAATTTGGGTTTCGCGGCACCCCCGCTAGTCCACGGAACTGAAGCCCTCTCACCCTGATCCATTGCCACAGAGTCAGATTCGGAACGCAGAATTCAAATTAGAGAAGGAGACGGGAGGTGGAAGAAGAAGCCAGGGAGAACCACACGTCGATACGTCGATATCTACTCATCCTCCCTTGAGGACCAAGATCAAATGAACATCACCAGGGGAAAACAATGTCTCGGATGCGACATCCAACGATCCGGCAAACCGAGATCAACGATCAACGATCGCGCTTTCGACCGACGATGATCCACCATCCCAAGGCGAATAGGGCGGCAAGCATGGCCAGGATCAAGATGCTGATCACAATCCAGTTTTCCGCGCTGTCATATCTCTTGGTGATCGTATCCGGATTGTCACGAACCTTATGGGAGACTTGTTGGCCAGTTTTTTGCGCCATACTTTGGCCGTCACGGGTCTTGTTCAGGCCGCAGTTGTTCTGGTTCTCGTAGCACGATAGGTCCCCACCCCACTGAGGCTTGCCCAGGTTGGAGTTGACGTAATTGTGGACCTGAGACAGCCACTCAGGCAGGCCCTGCGACCCCTTCGGACCCATGGCCTCCACCAGCAAAAAAGGCGAGCGAGACAACGAAGATGATGAAGATGAGGAAGATGATGAAGATAATGAGGAAGATAACGATGAAGATGATGAAGATAACGAGGAAGATGATGGAGACGATGAGAAAGATGAAGATGGCGAAGGTGATGCGGTCGGGTTTTGGGAGACGCGATATCGCTGGGGTGGGGGGTAGATGCGGGTGACCACGACGCTGAACTTGTCCCCCATCGGCTGGGGCAGCAAGTTTGGGATCACATCAACTATCAACGATACCGCAGCCTGCTTATCCACATCATGATCGGCCATCAACCTGTGCAGGTACCTCCACAAGGGAGGCCCCCAGGAAGATGGGCGCTTCCAATCGCTGTACATTGTCCGGGCGCCTTCGAGGGGAAACTCTGGCTTGTCCAGTTTACGGTTGACATCGTTATGCCGCGCGACGGTCCAGCGAAAGTCAGCGAGGGGGTCCTCAGTGACCGGCTGGGGAGGGCGCATCTGCTCCATCAACCCGGGGACGGGCGGCTCAGGAGGTGGGGTGGTGCTGATCATCTCTGCAAAGTCCCTGCTGCACGGCGCGCACAGCAGGGTCATGCCAAAGAGGGGCAGGAACTGGGCGTAGGCCGCGTCCGATCTCGGAGAGTGGCTGTGACCGTGCAAGAGCGACAGATAGTGCAGCGCGGCCCACGCATCCCGCGCCCACGCCAGGGCCGGATCGCCGTCATCCGCTGACTGCTGCTGCGACACCTGAGACTGGAACTGAGGTTGATGGTGGCGCGATATCGCGCGAGATTGTGTAAACATCACCACTCTCGCCGCACGATTATCCTCTCTTACCTTGATCATCGCGACAATCTTGATTTCATCAGAGATATTGCAAAGGATATCACCTTGATCAAGGTGATCAACAGCACGATCAATACCAAGATCAACATTGCCGTCAGAAGAATCAGGAGATTATGGATGTGCCAGCGGGGAATGTGTCGACAACGAACAGTTACAGCGGGATGCCTGATATCGTGATCAAGCCATCACCTGATTCTTCATCAAGTGATATCGTGAGCGCGCTGTCATCGGTACGGACCACCAATATCCTGCTCATCACCCTGGCCTCGCTCCTGGGCCTGCTGCTGCTCACCTTCTTGCTGTATCTCATCCTGAGATCACAGTTGGCAAAACCTAAAATTCAGCCGCCCGGTTTCCCCGGCCAGCCAGGTTTCAGGCCCAAGCCACCAGGTCCCTTCCGACCACCTCAGAACGGCGGGCTTAATGGCCCCCCGAGGACTGGGCCGGCGGGCAGCGGTGGGGGCGCGGCAAAGCCGGGAGAAGGGGCCGTACCGGCGCTCGCCGTACTGAGCGTGAACGGGAAACAGTTGCAGCAGATGATCGCAGGTCACGGTACGTCTGCGGCGCTGTTCCACGGTGACTTCTGCGGAGCCTGCAAGGCATTCCACACTCCCTTCTCGAGCGGTGTGGCGCAGTATCAGAACCAGAATTTCAACGGGGATCAGCCGGTGACGGTGAAGGCCATCGAGGCCAAGGAGTTGCTCCCAGGCCAGGCTCAGCAACTTGGCATCAAGCACTTTCCCACCGTCATCGGGTACAGGAACGGCCAGGAGGTGGGCCGCCTCCCCACCCAGGACAGGTCACCTCAATCACTTGTCGCCTGGCTCAACTCACTACATCAGCAATGATGTGCGATGATCAACACGATCTTGATTTCGGTGAAAATGATTATCATGATTGTGACATCAGTTGGAGTTTGAGACCTTGCAGGAAAAAGATTTCATCTGTGATCAAGATAAAGATCAGTGTCGAACGTGATCGCCACCAAACCACAACGGATATCTGTGATTTCATCTTCCACGAGCCGTGAATCATGTCAAATATCCAGGATATCCAGGATTTCCTGATCGAGGGAGGGGAGATGCCCGACTACGCTGATGAGGGACAGGATATGGGTGGCGCCGCCGGCCACGACGAGCGTCAGGGGGCGCCGGGTGAGGCTGCGCAGCCTGGACAGGAGATTGAGATGCCGGTGAAGGGGGCGCAGAAGAAGAGGCGTGACAGCACGGACGGCGGCAAGGGGAAGCGCAGGCCCTCGTTCAGGCTGATCAACGATGCCGACTTTGGTGCCGGGAAGCAGGTAGCCCCCGCGCCGCTGCCGGAGCACACCACCGCTGAGCACTCCTCTGTCACCTCCCGCACCCAGCGGAACGAGCCGCTCCTGCCCTCGGAGGCCACCAGCGCCAAGTCACCACCTCCGCCACCTTCAGCCCCCGTCAAAGACGATCAGGAAGTTCCTGATTATCTCAAAATGTGGTTCCCCGACACCATTGACAGCGCGCTTGGCGAGACATTACCGCTCGTCTTGCCCAAGAAAGAGATGCTGCAGATGCTGACCACATTGTTCCCGCTGCGATGAGCATCGTAATCATCTCATTGATTTCCTTGACTTCAATCTGCCATCATGGATACTCCATTGTCCCTGTATCTTGGATCGTTTTAGCCCCTTCAAAAAGTGTCGCACCTCTTGGGATCTTCATCTTTTCTGTCTTCAAACTCCTTCCTTCTTGATCTTCTTTATCTTCGATATCTGAAACCAAACTCTGCTGAAGATGCGCATTGATCTGAATCTCGAATTGGAGGTTTTGCAGGGTCAGGTGCAGACCGAGCCGGTTTACGAGCACCTCGGGGCGATGAGACCAGCCTTCCCCTTGGACGCCAAGGCCAGGTGTCTGGTGGCTCGCTCCCAGCCGCCCAAGTTTCAGGACTCCTCCAGGTCGCCGGTCTTGCTGCCGAGGGATGCGCGCGGCATCAACCAGTTCATCGCCGCGCTGAACCTGGCGTACCAGTGTCACCTCGGGCTAGCCCTGAGTCCCGACCACCTCTGGACGCTGATTCTCGGTGGTGTGGCCAAGTTCATGACGCTCCCCTGCAACTCAGACAAGTTCAGGGGCGTGTGGGTCGCCCACTCAGGGAAGATCGAGCTCAAGGTGCGCGACGACAGGCTCAAGCGCAAC
>Ga0302309_10003510_pt1 | contig 12049 bp, 10 predicted proteins | sample III_Palsa_N1_1_FD_200453 | JGI IMG/M metagenome (GOLD analysis project Ga0302309, IMG submission 200453) | Peat permafrost microbial communities from Stordalen Mire near Abisko, Sweden - III_Palsa_N1_1 | ecosystem: Environmental > Terrestrial > Soil > Palsa > Peat permafrost | place: Sweden... | reverse complement strand
TGGGTAAGAACGGGTCGGGCAAGAGCACCCTGCTGGAATTGCTGTACCTGATGGTGTACGTTGTAGCGGAAAAAAAGAATTATCTCAAGGATCACGAATTCGGTACGCAGCATACCGACCGCGGCTTTACCCGTGAATATTTCCCGGAATACCGCGAGCAGGTGGAGCAACTGATCAAAAACGCGCGGATCGAGGTCTATTACCAGCTGGGCGAAAAGTATTATGTGCTGGTTAACGATAGGAAATTGAACCTTTACGAATGGACCGGCAATAAATGGCGGCCGGAAGGCTACAAGCCGGAACTGTTCTTTTATTCGGTGGTGGTCAATTACTCGCTCTACGGGCTGAACAGCCGCGGCAACTATTTCTGGCTGCACCCGCTGTTCCATAAAAATGACGGCTATAAGACGCCGCTGGTACTCAACCCCTTTCGGAAGGCCGGCGTGATCGATGTCAATTCAGAGCTGCACCTGGCACAGGCGCGAGTGTTGACCAACCTGATCGATGAGCGCCTGGAAGCCGGCAAGGTGATCGACGAGCGGGCGATCAGTGAGGTTTACTTTGAGGTGGATCCCGATACGGTCGGCTGGGTGAACGGTGTTGAGATCGGAGAATTTTTCAGGATGACGCGTAACGAGACCCAGGTCGACCTGCTGGAAGTATTCGATACTTTTGTAACACGCTACAGCCGCGGCAAGAACCTGCAGCTGCCGGCGGTCAAAAGGGAGCTGCCCGCTGCCTGGCGGGTGAAACAGGATAAAAAGGCACGCCGCTTCCCGCCGAATAGTGATGAACGGCCGGTAAACAGCGAAGACATCCGGCTGCTGCTAGCGGAATATATCCTAACCAAGATCGCTAAGATCTGCCAGCGTTACGAGGACTTCGAGGGGGTGACACATAAAATGCGCCATCCTTATGAAAAAAACGATTATATCCGTCTGCCCAGCGACGCGTCAGCTTTGGTCAAAAAACTGATGGAGGACCGGAGCCATGTGACGCTGAAGCTGAAACAAGCCGTCAATGCGTACGCAGGTCGTTATTTTTCGGAGCAGCGCTGGCGGCGGGTACGCGACCAGGCCGATGTCAGCCGTTATATCTACCGGACGGAAATGACAATCAAACAGCTGGCGGATATGGTCAACCCGGCAGTTCCTAAAAACAGCCGCCGGCAGGCGGTACTGTTTATACCGGCGGCGATGTTCCGGCCGACGCTGCTGCTCACGCAGGCATCGGGGCAATCCCCCTTCCAGCAACTGAGTTCGGGTGAGCAGCAAATGCTGCATTCGGTGCATTGCCTACTTTACCATTTGCTCAATATCGACACGCTGCAAACGCCCGGCGTGGCGTACGAATATGTGAATATCGTGCTGGATGAGATCGAACTGTATTACCACCCCGAATACCAGCGGCGCTTTATCCAGCTGCTGCTGGCCAACTTGGCGCAGCTCAGTCTCAACCGGGTGAAGGGGCTGAACGTGATTTTTTCGACGCATTCGCCTTTTATACTTTCCGATATTCCCGGCCAGCAGGTCCTCAAGCTGGAAAACGGACGTGTAAAGACGCTGGAAACAGTAGAAAAGACTTTTGGATCGAATATCCACGAAATGCTGGCGGCCTCTTTCTTTTTGCAGGACGAGCTGATCGGTGCATTTGCCCGTGATCAGATCGAATCGATGATCACAGAACTGAATTTCCTTGAAAAACTCCGGGATAATGAAAAGCAGGCGGACTTTTTTGAGCAGCTGCGCAGCGAAGAACTGGAAAGCCGGGTTTTGTTCAAAAAGATCGACATGATCGGCGAACGGGTCATTCGCTTAAAGCTGATCCAGATGTATGACCAGCTGCTGCGGCCGGAAGACCAGGAAAAAGCCGCCGCGCGGCGGCTGATCCGTGAGCTGATGAACCGGCACGACTTTAATCAAAAGGATTTTTAACTATCTATACATGTTTTATATCGACCCGGACCTGCCCCAGGTGGTGGCTGCAGCCCAATGGCATTACGAACGTTTTTATTGTTTTGTGCGGCGTAAGATCGGCCGGCCCGGCTGCGGGCTGGCTGGCTGCTCCATCTGTGCGTCGGGTATCGAAGCGATCGTGCCAGTCATTCGGGGCATCGAGGATTTTTTAGCGGACGACGGGAACCTGCGCCGGATCTTGCTGGGTAAGCCGGAAGACCTCTTGGCGGTAACCTCGGAATTTTGGTTGTCGATGTTCGGTGATTATGACTATGCGGCCTGGCAGCCTTATTTTGACAAAAAAAACCATGCCCCAGCTGCCGCCGGTGCGGTGGCGGCCAATGCTCGGCGGATCACCAATCATCTCAAACAGCTGAAATCGATCTTTTGTTATGACTGGTTCACGCAGAAGGAGCAGCGGCATTATAATGCCTTCCAGCTAACCGCAGCACTGAGCCGCCACACCTGCACGTATTGCAACCGCAGCTATACGGCCACGGTAATCCGCAAGCGCGACGGTGCACTGCTGGTACGGCCAACGCTGGACCATTGGTTCCCCAAGTTTAACCACCCGCTGCTGGCCGTCTCTTTTTATAACCTGATCCCCTCCTGCTCGGCCTGCAACAGTTCGGTCAAGGGTACCGACATGATGAATACGACGGAGCATATCCATCCTTATCTGGATCCGTCGCAAACTTCGGATTTTGAATTCGGTTATTTCTACCGCGAAAAACTGGACCAGTACCGGATCTTTTTGAAAACGGTGCCGGGGGCGACAGACAAAGCGCGCAAAACTTTGCAGGGCATGAACCTGGATGAAGTTTATAATACGCATTACAGCGAGTTGTCGGACCTGCTGACCATTAAAAAAAATTACTCGGGGGCTTATATTGAAAGCATCCGCAAGTTATTCGGTGGGAAGCTTTCGGACGCGGAAGTTTACCGCATTGCCTTTGGGACGGAATACGAAGAGGCTGATTTTTACCGGCGGCCGCTAAGCAAATTCAAGCATGATATCTTAAAGCAGCTGGGGCTGCTGGATCAGTAGCGAGCTTGGAGGAAATTTTTCCGGTCGCTTAACTGATGGCTCAGTCCGGTACCGGCAGGCAGGTTTGCTGATCGATGATCGCAGCGTTCCATTGCTGCTGTTTGTCAGCACCGCCATTACGCGCGGGTGTCGGCAGGCAGCAGAACCGGATACCGTTCGCGTTGCAGTAACGCTTTAGATGCTGAACCCGGATTTTGATGTTCGGGATGCCGCTGAAGGTTTTACGGGTGAAATAGACGGCCCGGATCTGCGGACGCGCGGCCAGCAGTTCCTCGATCTGCCGCCATTCGGTGACGCGGCTGTCGATGAACTGGTCATTAACATTTGCTTCCTCCCCTGCCGGGACATCCACTTCAGCGATCAGGTCGGCGAAATCAATACACTGCGCAGCCATAAAATCATGTTTTGCTTTAAGTACCGTTTTTTTGAGCGAATCCACCTGATAACAACCCGGCAAGAGTTTCCAGAGGTGGTTCCGCGGCCGCCCGTAAAAAATATCCGGGCCGCCGTCGATCGCCGGGTTAAATGTGCCCAGGATCAGTACCCTGGCTTTGGAAGAGAGGAGATGGTGTTCAAACAGGTGGCGGATCCGGGGCATATTTCGAGTGGTCGGTTATGTTTCGGAGGGCTCCCTCTCCTTATTACGGCAGGAATGTACTATAACACCGCCAGGCCGCGTTCGATCTCATTGATGATAAAGTCGGTGCCGGACATACCCTGTTTTTGTTCCAGTTCGTTGTGGATCAGCTGCAGGCCGTCATCGATGTGCATTTTGATATAGCGGCCGATGTCCTTGTCGGTTTTGTACAGATGGTAATGCACGCAGACGAGGCCAATATAATAGTCGGCGTAATCGCCGAACAGGACTTTAATGGATAATATGGAGCCATTGACCACCTAGCCCCGAAATGTCAGACAGGCGATTCCGTTACACTTTGACCATGTTAACCTATTGATGGTTAATTTGATTCCTCTTTAGAATTAACACAATTCGGTGCTCAAGAACGCACGGAATGTGCTGGTCAAGGCCTCTGGAATATCCAATCTGCCTTTGGAACGGGGCGATTCACCTCCTCTAACTTCATTACTTCAGGTCCGCCGAATTCATTCACTCTTATTGCTTTCATAAATTTTGCTATTTGTTGATGCAAAGCTCTGCAATTACCAAACAACATATTTGGCCTTAATACGGTTTGTTTAAGCCAAAACTACCGATCGATTTTGTTTGTGTAGACCCCGGAAGAAGATGAACCAATTGCCGCTGACGAAGATTTTTAGCAGGCATGCAAGTATGCTGACTGTGGAAGGGTGGGCCAAGCAGTAAGCAGTTTACGAACTTTCGGATTCCACGGAGATGGCCTCTCTATGTTTCAAACGCACAATCGCTCAGTAAGTCGCGCCGTATTGTCGCTTAATTTGCTCTATTTAAGGCCCTGGCATTTGTCATTTGAGCAAAAATTGCATATTAAATTGCCAGTTTACATCGGCATTGTTTTCTTCAACATTGTTTGCTCACACCTTTTGTTTAGTTAAAGGTGTGCCTGAATGCCAAAGGTGAAAGTCCCGTTTTTGCCTTAAATAAACGGCTGAACGATTGCGGATGTTCAAAACCCAATTCATATGAAATTTCATTTACTGATAATTCCGTAGTGGAAATTTTTTCCTTGGCCTTTTCAATTATTTTGTCCTGGATGTGCTGCTGCGTGTTGCGACCTGTTAGCACTTTCAATATGCCGCTTAAATAGTTAGGCGATATATTTAATCCTTCAGAAATAAACTGAACACTTGGTAATCCAAGTGTAAGCAGATCAGAACTGTTGAAATAGCTTGCTAACAGCTGTTCAAGCCGGTCGAGAATCTGATGATTTTCAATTTTTTTGGTGAGAAACTGACGATGGTAAAACCGGTCGGCATAGTTCAGCAAAGTTTCTACCATGGATATGATGATACCCTGGCTGAATTTATCGGTATTGGCCATATATTCCCTTTCTATCCCTTGCATCATCGTAATAATGATGGCTTCCTCCTTCTCCGTGAGGAACAAAGCTTCATTGACGGAATAATCGAAGTATTCATACTTTTTTATTCCTTTGGCCAGGGGCGTATTCCAGAGAAAATCAGGATGGATATAAAGCGCCCAACCTGATATGGCCGATACACTTGTTTCGTCAATTTTCAATGGCGGACTAAATACCTGCCCGGGTGCAATAAAATACATGACACCGCCTTGTCCGTCATAGTGCTGCTGCCCATATTTGAAATGACCGTTGCCATGGCGTTTTAACGATATGGTATAAAAATCCAGTATACGACTGAAAGGCTTTTCAGGTAACCTTTTTACCTCCTCCAGGTCAATCACACTGATTAAAGGATGCTCCGGTCTGGGTAGCCCAATAATATGATGAAACTCGCTAATCGTTTTGATCCGTTGTGGCACTATTCCTGTCATGGTACAATATAACTATTGTTGGTTATAAACGGCGGAAAACTGTTTAGCAAATTCCTCCATTTTCACTTTTCCAAAAACAGGCTTATTGCGGTTATAATCCTTGAAGAATTTTCCGTTATGAATGCTGGCATTCATTTCCACAAATTGACGGGCAAGGCTTTCATTCATGCCATGCGCTGTATAAGCCTCTAATTGCTGTTGATCATTAATTGATATCCATTTCAAATCTGGCTTCCCGATGGCAGTACCTAAAATTGCTGCCGCTTCATTACAGGTCATTTCTTCGCTTGCTACATAACGAATTTTTCTGCCTTGCTCCTGCGATTCAAGTTCATCCACGATTGCATCTGCAATATCTAAGTTTGAAACAAATACATTTACGTCATCACCCCCATATCTTGCGGCTATTGTATTCTGGCTTTTGATAGCGTTTACAAAGAGAAGCAAGTTTTTATAAAATCCGGACGGGCGCATAAATGATATGTTCACGTCAGTCGGCAGTTTGTTTAGGATATTTTCCCCATGGTGATGAATAACAATAAGGCCAGCACCTTTTTCCATATGTGCGCCGATGCTGCTCAGGTAGACCACGCGTTTTACCCCTGATCGTTCGATAGCCTGTACATAATTATGGGCAATAGCACCTGCTCTTGCGATTACAGCTTCTGCGTTATTATTCGGGTCGGCAAAATTACCATAAGGGGCCAACATACAATACACCGCATCCGCGCCTGCAAAAGCGCCGGTCAAAAAATCAACGTTTTCCATTGTACCTATAGCGGCTGTTGCTTCCAACTCCTCGATAGCTTTTTGCTTTCCGGCATCGCTGCTGATCACGGTAACCGAATGTCCTTTTTCGATTAATTTCTGAATAAGCGGTGTGCTGATATAGCCCAGCGAACCTGTTACTGTAATTTTCATGATTGTTCTTTTATATCACAAAGTTCGTCTACCCGGCAAGAAAAAAAATAACAGAATCTCAGATGTTTCTAACAGAATCCATCATTGCCAATTTATTAACGAGTTACATCATTTGGCGAATTTATGTATTGGACTTTAATTAGCGCTGTGAGTTATATTTTTTCCGGTCTTTCTCAATTAGGTATGTGTAAACCTTTAAAATATCACTGTTTGAATTTTGTAATTATCTCAACTTGAATTGTCATTTTTCTATAGCAATAATAGCACTGATAAAACACTGAATCGTACACAATAGTATCATGCTACGACGAGGCTAAACGGCCCCGTCAGCCCAAAATCCGGCCAGGTTGATTAAGAGGCCGTCCTCGTTCAGCCGTCCGTAACTATGGGCTGTAAAAAGCGCGTGGCCTTGCTGGTCATATTGTGTCCATTCTGAAAGTAGCTGCCCGTGCTGCTGCCTAAACCAATTTACCTTAAAATAGCCCCCCGGAAATTTTTTTTGGAAGCCGGTAGCATGGGCAAGAAGAGAACTTCGTCCGCGGCCATCTACGCCGGGATTTGTAAATACCACATCGTCAGCTACGCTTGTTTTCAAAAGTTGTTCCTGCTCGGCAGAAGATGCTTTAGCGAATGCGTCTAAATACTTCTCAAATACGATTCGATATTTTTCGTTGGTCATAGCATTATAATTTAATACAGTAGTTATCTATTTTTCACAAAATTACCAAGACATTATGTACATAAAGGACTGATTAATTCATTAATTTGGCTTAATCGTACATTTTATGGATGCATTAAGTAAAATTTTAGAATCAATAAAGCTTAGCGGCGTTGTCTACCGAAAATTAGAAGTAACGGCTCCCTGGGGAATTGAGTTGCCTAAAAGTCGGTTTTTGCAATTTTGGAAACTGCTGGAAGGATCGTGTTGCCTTCAGGTAGAAGAAAACGCTTGTATACAATTAGCTAAGGGAGACCTGGTGCTGATACCAAATGGAAGCAACCATTGCATAGCCGATAAAGCTGACAGCATCAAGATCCCCTTAAAAACCTATATAAAATTTCGAGACACCGAAAACCCTTACTTTTTGGATGGAGATTTGAAAACTGTCATGCTGGGCGGTCACTTTGAATTCGATGATCAATATCAGCATCCGCTGATAACCGGGTTACCTGGCGTGATCCACTTAAAAGAAATTCGGCAACAGAATCAAGACTGGCTCGAACTTACAACCAATCAGATACTCTCAGAAATTGAACAACCAAAGCCTGGCAGTGATATTTTAGTAAGCCGTTTATCAGAAGGACTTTTTATTCATACGTTACGCGCCTATTTAGATCAGCATACGATTAAGCAGGGCTTTTTGCTTGCATTGACCGATAAAAGGATAAGTTTGGCTTTGCAAAACTTACAAGATTCACCTGAAAAAAACTGGACGCTGGAGGAACTCTCTAAATCTGCCGGAATGTCAAGAACGCTATTTTTTAATAGCTTCAAATCGCTGATAGGTCAAACCCCACTTGTTTATCTTCAAAATTGGCGTATGCAGAAAGCAAAAGACTTACTTCTAACGAGCAAGGACAACATAGGTATTATAGCCAATCAGGTTGGCTACCAATCAGAAGCCGCATTTAACCGGCTATTTAAAGAGACATTTAGAGAGACGCCTGCAAGGTTTAGAAGGTCAAAAAATAAACAGGCCATTTCTATCAACTGATGTGTCCGGTTCCAAAGATGAGCAGGCCGCCAATACTACAGTTGAAACTATTAAAAATTTGGGCAAAAAACCCATTGCAGTAGACTGTGATGTGTCAAAAACATTAGGTATAAAGCATTTGTTTGAAACGGCCAGGCTAACCCTTTGGCAAAATAAATTTGTAGTTGTTAATGCCGTGATGGAGCTTATAGGTCTACCGGTATCCGATTTTACAGAAAATCGATACGTCTACCTGTTCAGCGTCAACACTAAAGGCGCTTTCTTTACCATGCAGGAAGCTGCAAACAGGTGGCTGATAACGGCACAAGCACATCAGGCTATCCCGGCACCGGCTATGCGCATGATTTGCCTAAACCGTTCAAAAGAACTATTGAAATTTATTCGCAGCTGATTTATAAGCCGGCGAAACTATAACAGAAGCGTAATAGTCAATATCAGGCCTCAACTCTTCCAATTATTTCCTTTCGGTGGTCTACCCCCCAATCGGTCAGGTTTTTAATGATGGTTTTTAACGTCCTGCCATGTTCTGTCAATTCATATTGTACAGTTATAGGATGGGTGTCCAAAATTGTTCGTTTGACCAGCTTGTTTATCTCCAGTTCCTTTAATTCCTGGCTTAACATTTTGTTGGAAATACCGATCACATCATTCAAAAAATCAAAGAATCTTCTTTTGTCATAATAGCAAATAGCGGAAATAATCGGTATTTTCCACTTCCCGCTCAGCACGTCCATTGAATCTTGAATTGACATCATTTCTTTCCAAAGGTTTACCTGCAATCTGTCATAGTGTTTATATTTGTATCATGGCGAAGCTTTTTATTGTTGGGATACCGAAAGGCATGCATGAGATCGAACTGGTGGAAATGTTCAGTGTTCATGGTACGGTAAACACCGTCACCATCGTAACAGACCAGGCGAGTGGAGAAAGCAAAGGTTACGGCTTTATTACAATGACCGACGATACGGGTGCCGAAAGAGCTATTGCAGCGTTGGATGGGGCCAGCATTGATAGCCGTACAATCAGCGTCCGTTTCGCAGACGAAAAGAGTTCAAAACCTGTTTCCAGTCCGGCCTTCAAAACGCCATCCACTGGTAAGCCGGTTCCGCCGCGCCGCGATAACCGGACCGAAGCACCAAAGCCAAAGCGTCCACGCAGGCCATTATAATCCAGTTTCTAAGATCAATTGAGCGAATGCCGATATGCTAAAGGCGATAAACTGGTTTTGGTTTTAAACAACTTAGTGAACGATTGCGGATGTTCAAAACCTAATGCATAGGCAATTTCGCTGACTGAAAAATCTGTTACAGCTAGTTTTTCTTTGGCTTTTTCAATCAGTTTGTCGTGTATGAGCTGTTGGGTGTTTTGTCCGGTCAATACTTTAAGGATACCCCGCAGATAGTTCGGCGATACATTTAGTGTTTCTGAAATGTATTGCACAGTAGGTAAGCCTTTTGTTACCAGCTCGTCGCCGTTAAAATAATCCTCTAATATGGTTTCCAGCTTTTCCAGCAGTTGATGGTTGGCTTTTTCTCTGGTAATAAACTGGCGGTGATAAAAACGATCTGCGTAGCTCAGGAAACTTTCCAGCTGTGAAATGATAATCTGTTTGCTGAAGCGGTCAATGTTTGCCTGATATTCTTGCTGGATATTTTGAAAGATATTAATCAGAATAGCTTCTTCTTTGGCAGAAAGAAATAACGACTCGTGAACTGAATAGCCCCAGAAATCATATTTCCTGATGGTTTTAGCTAACGATGTATTCCACAAAAAATCAGGGTGAATGAGGAGGAGCCATCCTGATTGTGTGGTTTCTTGTTTGGTGTCGATAGAAAGGCTCAATACTTGATTAGGTGCCACGAAAGATAAAATACCTTCGTTGAAATCAAACGGCTGCTGTCCGTACCTGAAATTAATATGGTTTGAAAACGAAACCCTTTTCATACCTATTGCATAAAAATCGTAACACCAGCTCATAGATGCTATGTCCACAGTTCGCTTAACCAGGTCAATTTCAGTCACACTGAACAGCGGATGTTCCGGCGCGGGCAGCTGCCGGAACTGGTAAAACTCGCTGATGGTCTTAAACCGTTTCATATTTGGGTTAATTTTCTTTTCTGATTTCCAGTACAATTTTGCCGCGAACGTGTTTTGTTTCCAGCTCGGTATGTGCTTCAGCGACTTTTTCCATCGGGTAAACCTTGCTGATAACAATGCTCACTTTACCTGCCTCAATCAATTTTGCAATGTCGGAAAGTGATTGCGCAACATCAAGTTCGCGCCTGACCATTTTTGCTTCAGCCTGTTTATTTGCAAGTACGCCGAGAAATTCTTCGCTGAAAGCATGCGGAAGCTGAACAGAAACGAATCTTCCGCCGTCTTTTAATGCATCCCCCATCATCATCCTTGCGTCTTTATTAAATACGGGTGATGCGTCAAACACAACGTCGATAGCCGGCAGCAAACCTGCAAAATTTTCATCATTATAATCAATCACTTCATCTGCTCCCAGTTGTTTTAAAAAATCAAAATTGCGCGGGGAAGCTGTGCTAACAACATAGGCTTCTTTTGCTTTGGCAAATTGTAAAGCCAGGCTGCCAATGCCACCGGCGGCGCCATGGACCAGTACCTTTTGGCCCGCACCTACTTTACCAAGATCCATGCCGTTCCATGCCATTAACGCGCATGACGGAATAGCCCCGGCTTCATTAAAGCTAACATTATTTGGCATGATGGCAAACTGGTTAGCCTTAACAACAATAAACTCGGCATAAGTGCCACTTAAAAAATTAGGGATACCATAAACTTTATCACCAATCTTAAAGCCTGTAACCTCACTCCCTATTTCCTCAATTATACCAGCGCCATCCAGGCCAAGCCTCAGCGGTAATTTAAGGAACGGTTTCAAAATCTCGTTACCTCCCTCCCTGACAACATAATCTGCCGGGTTAACCCCGCTGGCATACATTTTTACCAGTATTTCGCCGGCTTGTGGAACCGGAATTTCTACTTCTTCTATTTTCATTACTTCCGGTCCGCCAAATTTATGAATTTTTATTGCTTTCATTTTGTATGATTTTTATCGTACGAAGGTCAGTATAGTTTAAAAACCAAATTAAGCCAAAACGCTTTTTGTCTTAGCCTAAAACGAAAGCCAGCTAATAATTAGTCATGACTTAGTATGTTATTTTCACAGAAAGTGAACCGCCGCATCAGGGCTTTTAATTCGTTTGGAAGTTTCGTTGCTTAATCTTCAGGGGTGAAATTTCTTGTGGCTGCGCAAAAATCGGCAAAGTCTTTTCTACCGTGTAAGGAGTTTTCATACGGCTGGTTTTATTTAATAAATGCATTTTATTTCAGGCAAAGGCAATAATTGTCATCCGGAGCGGGCCTTTAAATATTCGTTGCGATAATCTAAGATGAAAGCGCTTTCAAAGCCATCAACCAGCCAATTAGAACCTATGTATTACGAAAATAATTAAAAAACAACCAGGACGATATTATACGCGAAGCTTTTTTTCAGTTAAGTTTTCCGCATGCATTAATTTTAGTGCTTTAGGTATAAAATTGTATGGGCATTAGGTTAAAATAGTTTCATTGTGGATTGTAAATAACGAACCTAATTTTAAATATATTAATTAAAACAAAAGAAGCAATAGGAATAATATTCCAAATAATATAAAATGACTATCCGGTTGTTGTAACAAAGAAATAAAAGAAAAATAGTATTAAACAGTACCTATATTTGAAGTGGAGTAAGTCACAACTAGGTCGTTGTGCTTCTAAATCGTAAATTAAGAATCTAAATTTACATGAAGATACCTTCAAAAATAGACAAATACATCCCACTGTTTGGTAGTGCTTAAATAATTGTGTCATTAAACAATCTATTACTAAAGTACATATTCAAATCGTTTCGGACAGCCGTCCAGTTAAACATTTGTCCCTGCCATCGGGTGTT
>Ga0302309_10003507_pt1 | contig 12064 bp, 9 predicted proteins | sample III_Palsa_N1_1_FD_200453 | JGI IMG/M metagenome (GOLD analysis project Ga0302309, IMG submission 200453) | Peat permafrost microbial communities from Stordalen Mire near Abisko, Sweden - III_Palsa_N1_1 | ecosystem: Environmental > Terrestrial > Soil > Palsa > Peat permafrost | place: Sweden... | reverse complement strand
CCGCCGAGGTCGTTGGCAACGACGCGGACGGCGAGGGCGTCGTCGTCGATGTAGTGGAAGTCGTACTCGAAGTCGCGCTTTTCTTCGTGGAAGAATGTCTCTTCGTCGGTGAAGAGCAACTCCATGTCGCGGGTCTGGGGGCGGTCGATGGTGGGGTAATAGATTTCGTTGAGTGTGCCGTGCGAGGCGGTGAACCAAATGCGACTGGAGGCGGCGTAGGCGGTGGCAACAGTGTCTTTCTTGCTGGAGGTCCAACGGGGTTCGAGACCGGGGCCACCGAAGGCCGGGCCGTCGTCGTCCAGCCAGTGGTATGTTTCGTCCAAAACACTCATGTTGGTTATTCGACCACAAGTGCCGCCGGAATGCTGTCTCCGTTGACCGGGCGGGTGTAAGCTCAACGATGTAGCGCCGCGCCTGAGCCGCTTTGGCCGGTGTGTGCATCCAACTGAATGCGCGGAGCGGAGCTTCGCAAACCCCCTGAACGAAAAGGAGTATCCCGTGGCCTTTGAACTGCCTCCCCTTCCCTATGACTATGCCGCTCTCGAGCCGACTATCGACGAAGCTACGATGAAGCTGCACCATGACAAGCATCACCAGACATACGTGACTAACCTGAACGGTGCGGTCGAAAAGCACCCCGACCTGGGCAAGAAGACGCCCGAAGAGTTGGTCGCAGACCTAGCCAGCGTGCCGGAAGACGTGCGTCCGGTTGTCCGCAACAATGGCGGCGGGCATGTGAATCACACGATGTTCTGGGAGATCATGAAGCCGGGCGGCGGCGGTGAGCCCATCGGAGAGATCGCCGACCAGATCACAACCGACTTTGGTTCGTTTGAAGACTTCAAGAAGAAGTTCAATGAAGCTACCGCCAAGCAGTTCGGCTCCGGCTGGGGCTTTGTGGTGTTCAAGGGCGGCAAGCTGGAGATTGTGACCAAGCCGAACCAGGACTCGCCACTGTCGGATGGTTTGTATCCCATCCTCGGCAACGATGTCTGGGAGCATGCTTACTATCTGAAGTACAACAACCGTCGTCCGGATTATCTCGCTGCCTGGTGGAGCGTGGTGAACTGGGAAGAGATCAACAAGCGGTTTGCGACGGCGAAGAAGTAAAGTTCAAACATTTTGAGTAAGAGGCTGCCTGTGGGCGGCCTCTTGCCGTCTTTTGTGCGAATAGCATCCAATCGGGCTAAAAATGTGTGTTGTCGAGAGTTGTTCCGGAATCTTCCGGATAGCGCGTTGCGTCTCATAATTGAAGTCGCAAGACCCATCCTTCAGAGGCCCGTATGTGGATTGTCCGGCTGGCGCTACGGCGCCCCTATACCTTCGTTGTCGTGTCGATGCTGATTGCGCTGCTTGGCATTGGCTCTGCGATTGAGACGCCCAAGGACATCTTCCCCTACATTAATATTCCCGTAATCACGATCGTGTGGACGTACACGGGATTGACGCCGACTGAGATGGAAGGCCGCGTGGTTACCGTATGTGAACGTGCGCTCACCACGACCGTGAACGACATGGAGCACACCGAGAGTGAGAGCTATCAGGGTGTCGCAATCATCAAGGTCTACTTCCAACCGAAGGTGAATGTGGACCTCGCACTGGCGCAGGTGACTTCCATTACCCAGACGATTCTGCGGGTGCTGCCACCGGGGGCATATCCTCCGTTCGTGATCAAATACGACGCGTCGTCGGTGCCGATTGTGCAACTTGCACTGAGCGGTCAGGGATTGAGCGAGGCCGATCTTTACGATGATGGGTTGCAGTTTGTGCGACCGCGGCTGGCCAATGTGAAGGGTGCGAGCGTTCCGCTACCTTTCGGCGGCAAGGTGAAACAGGTGATGGTGGATACCGACCCGAACCTGCTTTTTGCCCGCCACCTTTCAGCACAGGATGTATCGCTGGCCGTGAACCAGCAGAATTTGATCCTTCCTGCTGGAACGGCCCGGCTGGGCGACAAGGAGTTTGTCGTGCGGACGAACTCGAGCCCGGCGGACGTTGCCGCGCTGAATGATTTGCCGATCCGGGCTTCCAATGGCGCTGTGGTCTATGTGAAGGATGTGGCTCAGGTACACATGGGCTATGCCGAGCAGACCAACATCGTACGGCAAGACGGCAAGCGTTCTGCGCTGTTGACGGTGCTGAAGAACGGCGATACTTCGACGTTAGATATTGTTTCGCAGACCAAGGAGATGATTCCAAGGCTGACCGCCGGACTTGGCAACCTGAAGATTACGCCGCTCTTCGACCAGTCGATCTTTGTGCGGACTTCGATCAACGAGGTCATCCGTGAAGCGACCATTGCCGCGCTGCTGACCGGGTTGATGATTCTGCTGTTCCTCGGTTCGTGGCGTTCAACCGTGATCGTCTGCATCTCGATTCCGCTCTCGATTGCTACATCGCTCATCATTCTGAGCGCAATGGGCGAGACGATCAACGTGATGACGCTGGGCGGACTGGCACTGGCAGTCGGTATTCTCGTTGACGATGCGACCGTCGAGATTGAAAACACGCATCGCAACATGGCGGAGAAGCGGCCCTTGACGCAAGCCATTCTGCACTCTGCCCAACAGGTTGCGGCGCCTGCGTTTGTTTCTACGCTTTCGATCTGCATCGTGTTTATGCCCGTGGTGCTGCTTACCGGGGCTGCGAAGTATCTGTTTACTCCGCTGGCCGAGGCCGTAGCTTTTGCGATGATGGCTAGCTACTTCCTTTCGCGAACGCTTGTGCCTACGATGATGCACTTCATGCTTGGCAGCGAGATCAAGCTTTACCAAAATCCGGAAGAGAGCGACCGCGAAGAGCGGCGCAACTTCGTGTGGCGCTGGCATGCGAAGTTCGATCGTAAGTTCGAGCGCATGCAGCACCACTACAAGCGGTTGCTGGAGTGGTGCCTGGACAATGCAGCCATTACCATCGGTCTCTTCGTGATGCTGATTGTGATATCGCTGCCAATGCTTTTCTATATAGGCAAAGACTTCTTCCCTTATGTCGATTCGGGGCAGATGAAGCTGCATGTGATGCCGCCACAGGGTATGCGACTGGAAGACTCCGAACAATACTTCGCCGCCATCGAAAAAGAGATTCGGCAGGTTATTCCCCCTGATGAAGTCACGCTGCTACTGGACAACATTGGGCTGCCGAACAGCGGCATTAATCTCGCGTTTGGCAATTCGTCGACGATCTCCAACACCGACGGCGACATTCTGATATCGCTGAAGCCTGGAAAGAAAGAGACTCAGAAGTACTCGCGGTTGTTGCGCGATGATCTTCGTCAAAAATTCCCCGATGCCACGTTCTTCTTTGAGCCAGCGAACATCACGAACCAGATTCTGGACTTCGGTCTGCCTGCGCCGATCGACCTACAGGTGACCGGGCGCGGAAAGAACAACTACGAGCTCGCGACGAAGCTAGCGAAACAAATTGCCGATATTCCGGGAGCGGTGGATGTGCATGTGCACCAGCAAGTGCAGTATCCGACGCTGCAGGTGAACGTGGATCGCAGTAAAGCCAAGCAGATCGGACTGACGCAGCAAGACGTGTCGCAGTCAATGCTGGTTTCGCTTTCGGGCACTGGACAGACGGCGCCGAATCAATGGCTGAATCCGGCTACGGGCGTGAACTATCAGATTGTTACGCAGACGCCGCTATACCGCATCAACTCGCTTCAGGCACTGGCACAGACACCCATTACTACGCCGCAGGGCAACGCAACGCAGTTGCTGGGCAACCTTGCGAGTTTCCGTCGGGACCAGTCGCCGATCATCGTGGATCACTACAACATTCAGCCGGTCTTCGATATCTATGCTGATGTCGATCAGCGAGATCTGGGAGGTGTTTCCAGCGAGATCGAAAAGATCATGGACCAAACCAGGAAGACGCTGCCGCAGACTACGACGCTGGAGCTTCGTGGCGAAGTGAAGACGATGAACGACTCGTTCATACGTTTGGGTATTGGCATCATCTTCGCTATCCTGCTGGTGTATCTGCTGATGGCGGTGAACTTCCAGAGCTGGCTTGATCCGCTAATTATTCTGATGGCAATTCCATGCGCTTTTTGCGGAATTTTGTGGATGCTATTCCTTACGCAGACTACGTTCAACGTGCCGAGCCTGATGGGTGCGATCATGACGATCGGCGTGGCGACGGCGAACTCGATTCTGTTGGTGGTGTTTGCCAATGATGAGCGACTGGCCGGCAAGGAGCGCCGGGAGGCCGCATTGAATGCCGGGCATACGCGGCTGCGTCCGGTGCTGATGACCGCGCTGGCGATGATCATCGGCATGCTGCCGATGGCGCTGGCGTTTGGTGAAGGCGGAGAGCAGAACGCGCCGCTGGGACGCGCGGTGATCGGCGGGCTGCTGTTTGCGACCGTCGGAACATTGTTCCTGGTACCTACGATTTACTCGCTGCTGAAGAAGCATCCGCCGATCGACTACACCCGGGAGATCGAGGAAGAGGCTGGGCCAGAGTTGTACAAGCATGAACCGGGAGAGCAGGTAAATCCGCAACAGCAAGGGAATTCGCAGCAAGGACCTCAGGAGCAACCCGCCTAATGGCCGACGATATTCGCAACCCGAACGATAGAGACGACGAGCGCAGACTGCCTGCCCCTGAAGAGAGTGCGCCCGGACACCAGTTGCCGTGGCCTGAGGAGAGCAATCCTTCTCGGCTTGGCGATGAGTTTGCCAATGCGAACCTGAGCGACAATCGCAAGCTTGCGAACTCGTTCGCCGACCCGAACTCGCTGGATGATGCGCGCATCGGTAAGAGCTTTATCGAAACAAACTCCAGCCACAAGAAGCAGCTGCACGTTCGCCATCATGCGCCGAAGCCGAAGAGCCACAGAGTGCTTTATCTTTCGCTGCTTGGATTTGCTGTGCTGTTTTTGATCGTGGTGCTGGCAGGTTTGCTGCCACGCCACTCCCGCGATAAGGACAACGAGAGACGGGCGAAACAGCAGCGCGAAGCAAAGCCGATCGTCGAAGTAACCAAGGTGCAACAGTCGAACAGCCAGGCTGGCCTGGTCGTTCCCGGAACGACGATTGCGCTGACTGAAGCCTACGTCTACGCGCGCGCGAATGGCTACCTGAAGACGCGGCTGGTGGACATTGGCGACCATGTGAAGAGGAACCAATTGCTTGCCGTTATCGATGCGCCGGACCTTGATGCACAGGTGGACCAGGCGAAGCAGCAGGTGTTGCAGGCGATGCGGCAACTGGATCAGCAGCAGTCTCAATTGGCGCTTGCCGATGTGACGGTGAAGCGTTATCGCGTGCTAGTGACCAAGGGTGTGCTTTCGCGGCAGCAGGGCGATCAGCAGGAGGCCACTTACGCATCTGCCGTGGCGAATGTGGCGGCGGCGAAGCGCAATGTGGAGGCGTATCAGGCGAACCTGCAACATGCGTTGGCGTTGCAGAGCTACGAGTATGTTCGTGCGCCGTTTGCCGGAGTGATTACGCAACGCAATGTTGAAGTTGGAGCGTTGATCTCGGCTGCAGGTGCGACTTCAGGAGCGCAGTCGGGACCGGCGCCGCAGGGGCAGAGCTCGACCAGCGGCGGTACGGCTCAGGCGGGGCAGTCGAATAGTTCGGGCAGCTCTGGGAGTACGAACCAGTCAGCTACATCGGCGCAATCGCCTGGGCAAGGCGGGCCGCTGTTTGCGGTGGCGCAGCTTGAGCGACTGCGGATATTGGTGTCGGTGCCGGAAGGTTATGCGGCTGCGGTTCATGTGGGCAGCCAGGCGCAACTCAACTTCCAGGAGTACTCTGGAGCGCCGTTCTTCGGGGATGTGACGCGGACGGCGAACTCCATCGATGCCAATACGCGCACGATGCTGACCGAGATACAGGTGGACAATAAGGCCAACAAGCTGATTCCGGGCATGTATGTCGTCGCGACGTTTCCGCCGGCGGCTGGAGTGGCTGCACCGCTGCTGGTTTCGGGCGATGCTGTTGCGGTGCGGAATGATACGTCTGTGATTGCGACTGTGGTCAATGGGAAGATCCATCTTGTTCCGGTTGTGCTTGGGCGTGACTTCGGTACGTCGATTGAGATTCTCAACGGGCTTCATGTTGGGGATGAGATTGTGACCAATGTGACCGATGATGTCGTCGAAGGCGCTGCGGTGCAGATGCACGAGGCAAAGAGCAGCCAACAGAAGCCGAGTGCGCCGCCGGCACAGAACACACCACCGGGCGGGAGCACGCGATACGGCGATCAGGGCATTACGGACCGCAACCTGCAAGGACAGCAGGCACAGCAGAACAAGAAGAGCAGCGGCTCGTCGCAGAAGCCGTCCAACGACAGCGCGAGTGGGAGCAAACCTTAATGAGCTTTCGTCGTGCGGGTTCGCAATTCGGCCTGGTGTTCGCGCTGGCGAGCGGTTCGTTATGTGCGCAGACGCCTTCGCCTCCGCTGCCTCCTGACCTGAACCTTCCGGCGTTGAGTCCGGCGCCAACGGAGCGGTCGGTTCCTCCGGGACCGACGGCGTCGACTGGGCCGACGACGAAGGCTAAGGAACCGGAGGTTACGGCACTGGCGGTGTCTGGGCCGCCGCCGAACGCTCCTGCGCCACAGATTACGGCTGCGCAAGACAGTAGGCAGATGCCGCAGCGGGATGATGCTTCAGGGCTTGTGCCGCGGTTTCTCGGGTTCCTTGGGCCTTATCGCCGGCCGACTGTGCCGCAGTTGTTTCCGGGTAGCGAGACTCGGTTGGAGTCGCTGATCCGCGATGGGAAGCTGTATCTCACATTGCAGGATGCGATTGCGCTGGCGCTGGAGAACAACCTCGACGTTGAGACGGAGCGCTACAACCTTGTGCTGGGACATATCGATACGGTGCGAGCGGCTGGAGGCGGCTCGACGCGTGGGATCGACTACAGCATTCAGGAGACTCCGAATGGGGTTGGAGGACCTGGATCGCCGCTGCTGAATGCGCTGACTACGAATACGAATCCGACTACGCCTGCGGTGACCGACCTGACCAGCCTGAACTCTACGACGCAGACGCAACAGTCGCTCTCGGAGCTTTCTACCGGGTTTCAGTATGCTTTGGGACCGAATGTGCCGCTGTTCGATCCCCAGTTGATTGGGGAAGCTGGTTATCTGCGGCGAAGCGATACGCGGAGTTTGACCGGGACGACGACTACGACTGCGCAACCGGTGGACTTTACGGAACTGAACCTTGGTTACATCGAGGGTTTCTCGACGGGTTTGCAGTTGGAGGCGCTGGCGAACAATGCCTCGACGGTGACTTATGGGCAGAAGACGCGGCTTGATCCGTTCTACTCGCCGAGCACTTCGGTGACGCTGACGCAGCCTTTGCTGCGGGGGCGCGGGCGCGAGGTGAGCTTGCGATATCTGCATATTGCGCGGATCGGCCAGAAGGAGTCTCGGCTGCTGTTCGAGCAGCAGGTGCTGGAGACGATCTATGGCGTTTCGCGGCTGTATTATGACCTGGTTTCGCTGGGCGAGAATGTGCTGGTGAAGCAGGAGTCGCTGCGAGCTGCGACGAAGCAGCGCGAGGACTATCAGAACCAGGTTGATCTTGGGACGCTGGCGCCGATCGACCTGATGCAGGCGAAGGCGGTGGAGAGCTCGAGCCGCTTTGACCTGATTCAGGCTCAGGGTTTGTATAAGCAGGAGGAGATTATCCTGCGGAACCAGTTGCTGCGGACGGCTTCGCCGGTGTTTACGGCACAGTTTTCAGAGATCGTTCCGACCGATCGCATTGTCGTTCCAGATCAGTTGGAGACGCTGGATGTGCCGACGCTGGTACAGCAGGCTGAGGCACGGCGGCCGGACCTGGCTCAGGCTGGGTTGCAAGTGCAGGCGGGCAAGATCAGTGTGAATGGCAGCCGCAATGCCGCGCTGGCGCAGTTGAATCTGTATGCAAATGTTGAGACTCGTGGAGCGAGCGAGCAGCCTTATGAGCAGCTTGGTTCGACCGGGACAGGGTTGCCGACGAATCCGCAGAACCTTGCGCTGGGTGGGTTGAATGTTTCTACGATCTATCAGGCCGGCGTGCAGTTGACGCTGCCGTTGCGCAACCGGGTGGCCGAGGCCGACGCGGCTCGGGATACGGTGCAGTTGCGGCAGGTGCAGGCGAGGACCGAGAAGCTGGCTGCGTCGATCCGGCAGGATGTGGAGACTGCTGTGGTTGCGCTGCAGACGGCTGAGGCGGCGTATCAGGCTGCGAGTTCCAGCCGCGAGTACCAGGCGCAGTTGCTGGATGCGGAGCGGGATAAGTTGTCGGTGGGACAATCGACCGATTTGAATGTGCTACAGAACGAGGCTTATCTGGCGCAGGCCAGTTCGACCGAGATTGCCGCGCGGAGTAACTACATGAAGGCTCGGATTGAGCTGGATCATGCGCTGGGCGATCTGCTGGAGAAGAACCACGTGGAGCTGGATGATGCTATCGGCGGTAAACTGCCATAGGGCACTCCCCTCCCCCTGTGGGGGTGTCTTGGGAGTAAGTACTTTAGAATCTTGGGCTCCGGGACAGGGATGTCTCGTAAGTATGTTCTTCTAAAGAACTTAGTTCCAAGTGTTTCATTTGAAACGGGTTGTGGTGGGTTGGTTTTGGGTTTTGGGTTTTGGTATCTGCGGGAGTGCCCGCCGGCAGCTGGGTTTGTGATCTGTATTAATTGTAGCGGATTGGGTGGGGTAACTACGCCAAGCCTATTTCGTTTGCTATCTGCGATTTAGCGGGTTTGGGGGGTTGACAAGATTTTTGGGCAGAAACGGAAATTGGCGAGCCAGCTTTCGATTTATTGTTACGGATGTAGATCTAGAAAGGCGCTTGGCTATGATGAAGAATCCTCCACATCCTAGCGCGTTGTTGAAAGACAATTTTGGCGAAGACGGCCTGGATATCAGCATCGCTGAGGCGGCGCGAAGGCTTGGCGTATCGCAGGTTGCTTTGTCTCGCGTCGTGAACTGCAGGGCAGCGATCAGCCCTGAGCTGGCTATACGACTGGAGCTTGCCAATCTTAGTACAGCGCGGCTTTGGCTGACGATGCAGGCTGGGTACGACCTAAGCGTTGCACTGAAACGGAAGCAGCCGAAGATTGTTCCGTTTGCGTTGAAAGATGCCCCAGGCGGCTTAGCGAGAGCAGTGATAGCGTAGTGGCTATGAAACTCATTGCTCTTGTTTTGTGCGCCGGACTTTCGGTTGCGGCTTTCGGGCAGCAGCCTGCGCTTGATCCGGCAGCGACACCGGCGCCTCAAGCCGACTCTTCGACCACTACGGACAAGCCGTATCACGTCGGCGGGAACGTGAAACCTCCCAAGCTGATCCACTACGTAAACCCCGAGTTCAGCAAGGAGGCCCGGAAAGCGAAGCTTTCCGGCGATGTAGAGATTCATCTGGTGGTCGATGAAGATGGCAATCCGACGCATGTTCAGGTTGCGAAGAGTTTGGGAATGGGGCTGGATGAAAAGGCTGTGGAAGCGGTTCGGCAGTATAAGTTCAGTCCTGCCACGCTGGACGGTAAGCCAGTGAAGGTTGAAATATATATCGATGTGAAATTTAGTCTTTTTTGAGGAGAACAAGTGGAGTTAGCGGGTGGGCATTGAGGAACTTTTGGGTTCCTGATTTTCGTGCAGTATTGCAGTGATAGCGTAGTGGCTATGAAACTCATTGCTCTTGTTTTGTGCGCCGGACTTTCGGTTGCGGCTTTCGGGCAGCCGCCTGCGCTCGATCCGGCAGTGGCACCACCCTCGCAAGCGGCAGGCGCTCCGCAGACCGACTCTTCAACGGCTTCAGGCAGGCCTTATCACGTCGCTGGGAGTGTGAAACCTCCGAAGTTGATTCACTCCGTAGATCCTGAGTACAGCAAAGAGGCCAGAAAAGCGAAGTTCTCCGGGACTGTGGAGGTTCGTTTGGTGGTCGATGAAGATGGCAATCCGACGCATGTGCAGGTTGTGAAAGGCGTGGGAATGGGGCTGGATGAGGAGGCGGTGAAAGCCGTTAGCCAGTACAAATTTCAGCCTGCAACAAAAGATGGAAAGCCGGTGAAGGTAGAGGTGCATGTGGATGTGAACTTTCAGATACGCCGATGGTGGTAGTGAGCGGACGGGATCAGGGCCAGCGGGTGGATTCGAAGGCGGCACTCCAGGCCGGCTGCCAAGTGTTGTTCGGGGTGTCCAGGGCCGGTGGGGTGTTGTTGGGGGGCGCATTGGGATTGCCGGGCGGGATGTCTACTGTGAGCGGGAAGTCAGGCGTCACCGTGGCATCGGGCAGATAGTTGCCATGTCCATAACTCCAAGCATCCGGAATCTGCCAGTTGGCGTGGATGTTGTTGGGGTTTGGATAGGGAGAGGCCGGGCCTTCCCTGCCCAGAGCTGTGTGGACGTACGGAAGACCGTGGGTGAAGATACCGCTGAGAAAATTGCCAGCCGGAAACGCCCACTTGAGCACATCGTCGCCGTGCGAAGCGAGCAGCGAAATGCTCTCTACCTTAGTGGCTGCGGTCGCATATTCGGCGGTGAGACAGGTGTTATCGATGGCGCCGGCCATGAGGAGGAGACGGCGCACGCCGAGGTTGAGGCCGCTGATGGTCTGCAGCACAACTCGCGCACCCAACGAATGAGAGGCGAAGGAGAGAGATACGGCAGAGGAAAAGTTTGCGTTGATGAAGGTCGCAAGCTCGTTGCCGGCGGTGATGGCTTCGTTTCCTTCTATGGGATAGTCGATGGCGTGGATCCAGCGGGCGTCGCCGGGCCAAAGCATGCCGACAACCGCGACGTTGTTTAGCTGCAGGAGAGCAGCCCAGTTCGTGAGCGCGTTCGTTCCGTCGGGTTGATTGACGTTGAAGCCGTGGGTGATGAGCAATACATTGCGGCCCTGGATGAAGGACGCGAGGTCGGAGAGATTAGCGGCGGAGTTGTTGGGGTCATAGATCTTTACGGGACAAGTCCCACCACCGACGGGGATTGAGCGTGTGTTGAGGAAGAGCATCGTCGATTACCTCCGCACAGCCTGCATGGCGTCGCTGGCAGCTTGAAGGGCGCTGGCGGCGTCCTTGGCTATGGGGGCGAGCGGCGTGGCGATGACGCCGATGAGCAGGCACTCCCAACCGGGAAGGCGGCTGGCCGGGGCGACTGACCAATTACCGATGAAGCAGAGCCCCACAGCGACCACGCCGGCGGTGAAACGCGACCAGTTTCTATAGAGCTGATCGGCGCGCTGATAGGCCTTATCGATGAGCGCGGAGAGCGCGAGATCGAAGCGGCCCTGTACGTCGGACTCTACGAGGGAAAGTGGAGCAGCGGCGGGGACCTTTTGCGCGACGGACTTCAAGGTGGTGGCATCGACACCAGTGAGTGCGGCCAAAGCACCTGCCGTGGAAGCGTTGAAATGGAGCTTGATGAAAGCCTTGGCAACAGCTTTCTGGTCGGGCGCAGCCATGCCGTTGATCCAATTGGCATAGAGGATCGATTTGATGTCGCTCCAGGGAAGGCCCGGTGACGATTCGGGCGTTACCGTGGTATCGGGCGTGTCCGCAGCCGGAGCCGAGGGTGTGGGTGCGGGCAGTAGTTTCGTCATGATCGCTTTGATCTGTCCGAAGCCTACGTTGCTAATGCCGCCGAGGAGGGCTTTGGTGGCATCGACCAAGCCGAAGGCAGCCGTGCCGAGGGCGCCGACGGCCAGAGTGGCCTGAGGAAGGTTAATGCTGCCGGTGGCAGATGAGCTAAAGAGTGCATTGAGGGCTTGCATGGGACGATCTCCTTGGACAAAGTGGCTCTGCGGATTGCGTGGCCCGGGAGTTTCGCTGCTATTGAACTTCGATTGTGAATGACGCGAGTCACACTACGAGGAAATAATTGCCGCGTCAAGGAGAAAATGTACCCGCAGTTGCGGTGCTGAGAGGAAAAGGCACCGCAAAGCAAAAGCCCTCCGTGATGGAGGGCTTTTGTTTAGTGCGTGGAGAGTGATTACTCCAGGGTGCTGCCGCCGCGGGTGCCCTTGGGGCGGCGGTTGGATTGGAGGATCTTCTTGCGCATGCGGATGGACTTCGGGGTCACCTCGACGAGTTCGTCGTCGGCGATGAACTCGATG
>Ga0302309_10003503_pt1 | contig 12071 bp, 7 predicted proteins | sample III_Palsa_N1_1_FD_200453 | JGI IMG/M metagenome (GOLD analysis project Ga0302309, IMG submission 200453) | Peat permafrost microbial communities from Stordalen Mire near Abisko, Sweden - III_Palsa_N1_1 | ecosystem: Environmental > Terrestrial > Soil > Palsa > Peat permafrost | place: Sweden... | reverse complement strand
ATTATTTGCGCAATAAAATTGAAAAAGGATTTAAAAGCAAGCTGATACACACGGTTATAGGGATGGGCTATATTTTAAAAAGCGGCACGGGTAAGATTTGAAATTCAAAGATAAGTCGGGACGTCGGGAGGTCCGAAAGGAGCTTCGATTGATGGTTGGATCAAAATAACTTAAATTATATAGAGGTCCGAAAGTTAGAAAAGTTTGGAAAAATCCGGAAGGAGCTATGATTGATGGTTGGATCAAAATAACTTAAGCTGTGTTATAAGAAACACAAAACCTTCACCCCGTGATTCTGTGCTGACCGCTGTTTCTCGGGGTAAAACCTGCCGGCATGATTTTTAACAACCTATGCTTAAGCAACAGTAACGCTGAAGTATTTGTAACGCGCCCTTCCCTATTGGCTTGAAAGTAATTCTAATCACATTCTAATGCCCGATTAACCCTGCTTTAACACCTTAGGGCTACCTTTGTGTCGTATTATACTATGCTACAAAAGTTTGTCCGTACACTTCTATTAGTACCCGGCTTTTGTTTAACTATCATTTTTGCCTATTCGCAAACTACCCCTACCGATACGCTAAAGCTAACAGTTAAACAGGCTGAAGATCTATTTCTGAAAAATAATCTCCGGATAATTATCCAACGCTACAACATTGACAATGCAAGCGCCCAGGTGATTACAGCGCGACTGTTCGCCAACCCGGATTTTAGCTTTGACAATGGTATCCATACCAATGATGCTACCCAGGGACCGGCGTACAAGGATCAATCGTTTAATGTTTCGCAGTTGTTTTATACCGCCGGTAAACGCAACAAAAACATCCAATTGGCACAAATTGGGGTTCAACAAGCTCAATACCAATTTTTCGATCTGCTGCGCACATTAAAATTCACCCTTAGGAGTGATTTTTATACCATCTATTTTAATGAGCAGTCGGCCAGGGTGTATGACGCCGAGATCACCTCGCTGCAAAAAACACTTTCGGTTTTTAAAGAGCAGTATGCGAAGGGAAACATCGCCGAAAAAGAAGTTTTGCGCATACAGTCCCAGTTGTATACACTGCAAGCCGAATACAATAGCCTGCAGGTGGGTATCGATACCGTTCAGAGCGAATTTAAACTCTTGATAAAGGCAAAACCTGAGGTTTATATAAAGCCCGACTATACCTATGGCCTGGATGGCCAAAGTATAATTGAAAAGGTTTCTTATCAAACACTGCTGGATTCGGCTTATGTAAACCGGTACGATCTCCGGTTAGCAAAAGCGAATGTTGACTATAACAGTATGAACCTCGAGCTGCAAAAGGCAACCGCAGTGCCTGATTTCTCTTTGTCCATTAACTATGATAAATACGGCGGCTATGGAACCAATTTTTTAAGCGGAGGGATCGAATTTAATTTGCCGGTGTTCAACCGGAACCAGGGTAATATAAAACAGGCCCGCATAGCAATAGATCAAACTAAAGTGCAGCTCCAAAGCCAGCAGGACCAGGTAGAAAGCGATGTCTCAACCAATTACAAAGGAGCAATCAGGCTTGAAAACCTGTACAATAGCTTCGATCCGCAGTTTAAGGACAATTTCACCCACCTGATAGATGAGGTGTTTAAAAATTACGAAAAGCGAAATATCAGCATGCTGGAATTTCTTGACTTTTACGATTCCTATAAGACCAATACGCTCCAGCTGAATACGCTCCAGTTAAACCGCGTAACGTCATTGGAGCAGCTTAATTATGTTACCGGGACGCCCTTTTTTAACCAATAATTTAAAGAATGACCATGTACCCCTCCAATAAAATACTTGCTTTTACAGCCGCCTTTTTGATGGCAGTATTTGGGCTGGAAAGCTGCCATCATACCGAAGAAACGGAAAAGGACACAAAATTTGTAGTGACCGACACGCTGCTGAACAGCCTGTTGGTTGATACTGTACAAGAGGCGACCGCCCTTACACAATTGACTTTGACCGGCAGCATTGCGCCCGATGAGACCAAAATGGTTAAAATATTCCCGATGGTAAGCGGTGTTGCCGAAGATGTAAAGGTTCAATTAGGGGATGTGGTGCAGAAGGGCCAAACGCTTGCTATCCTGAGAAGCGCTGAAATGGCGGGTTTCACCAAAGATTATATTTCCGCGCAGGCCGATGTAAGCAACACAAAACGAATCTTGTCTTCCACAGAAGACTTGTACAAAGGCGGCCTTGCTTCGCAGAAGGACCTGGAACAGGCGCAATCCGACTATCAAAAAGCCGAAGCCGAGAATAAAAGAGCAGGCGCCGTAGTCTCCATCAATAAAAGCAATGATAACGGGTACGAAGTCCGGTCGCCATTATCCGGTTTTGTGGTTGAGAAAAATCTAACCAGCAATACACAGGTGCGGGCAGATAATGGCCAGAATCTGTTTACAGTAGCCGATCTTTCAACCGTTTATGTGCTGGCAAATGTTTATGAGTCGGATATCTCCAGGATACAAACAGGAGATCCTGTGAAAATAACCACATTGTCCTACCCGAATAAGGTTTTTGATGGCAAAATAGACAAGATCGACAATATGCTCGACCCGGACAATAAGGCCATGCACGCCAGGATAAAAATAAACAATCCGGGCGATCTTTTAAAGCCGGGAATGTTTGCTAACGTTTCGATAAAAGCAAAGTCCGGGGAAAACCTGCCATTTATCAATCCCAATTCCATCGTTTTTGATAACGACAAAAACTACGTGATCGTGATTGACGGGAAGGCTAAAGTACATATACAGCCGATAACGGTTGCTAAAACAGTTGAGACAAGAGCTTATATAGGCCAGGGATTGCAGCCAGGACAACGTATTGTTGCCTCGAGGCAGGTTTACTTATTTGAATCACTAAAAGACTAGTCTTAAGTCGAAAGTCTTGAGTCTTAAGTCAGGAGAGGAGGACATGGTTGACTTGACATCAGTGTGATGAAGGGGTTCCGTGATCGGATAACATGAGGTGCAATTTTCGGATTTCGTTCAATAAAAATTAAGATAGAAACTATAAAAATAAAAGCTGCGGTGAATTGCCGGACGAGTGAACTAACATGAATAAGTTTATAAAAAATATTCTCGCATTTGCATTGAGGAACAGGTTCTTTGTCTTCTTTGTGACAGCATTGATGGCCGTTGCGGGATATATCAGCTTTAAAACTATCAGCATCGACGCCTTCCCGGACGTTACCAATACGGTGGTTACCATCATTACCCAATGGCCGGGAAGAAGCGCCGAGGAGGTGGAAAAATTTGTTACCCGTCCTATTGAGCTGGCCATGAACCCGGCCGAGAAAAAGACCAGTGTGCGTTCTTCTTCTCTGTTCGGGCTTTCGGTGGTCACAATAACCTTCGACGATGATGTCGACTATGCCTTTGCGCGCTTACAGGTAAATAACCACATTGGCGATGCGGATCTTCCTGACGGTGTAAGCCCTTCTATCGAACCCCCTTATGGCCCCACAGGCGAAATTTACCGCTATACGCTGACGAGCAATAAACGATCACCACGGGACCTTACTACCATTGAGGACTGGGTGGTGGACCGGGAAATAAGAGCTGTTCCCGGCGTAGCCGACTTGAACAGTTTCGGCGGTGAAGTAAAAACGTACCAGATAACCGTCGATCCCGAAAAGGCAATACAATACAATGTTACGCCGCTCCAACTGTACGACGCAGTGTCAAAAAGCAACGTAAACGTTGGCGGCGATGTGATTGAGCAAGCCGGGCAAGCCTATGCAGTAAGGGGAATTGGATTGCTTAATGATATCGGTGAGATAAAAAATATCGTCATCAATAACATTAAGGGGACGCCGATCTATGTAAAAACGATTGCTGAAGTAACGGAATCCGCATTACCCCGCCTTGGCCAGGTTGGCAGAGATCACGATCCTGATGTTATTGAAGGTATTGTGGTGATGCGAAAAGGCGGCAATCCGAGTGTTGTGATAAAAGCACTTAAAGAAAAGATACGCCAGCTTAATTCAACCATACTGCCGGATGACGTAAAGATAAAACCCTTTTACGACCGCGAGGACCTGGTGAACTTTGCCACCCATACCGTGCTGCACAACATGGCCGAAGGGATCATCTTCGTAACCGTTATCGTATTCCTGTTCATGGCCGATTGGCGGACGACATTGATCGTTTCGCTCATAATCCCGCTTTCTTTGTTATTCGCTTTTATTTGTCTTCAGTTGAAGGGGATGTCGGCAAATCTTTTGTCAATGGGCGCCATCGACTTCGGGATCATTATAGATGGGGCCGTGGTGATGGTTGAGGGAATATTTGTAGTGCTTGATCATCGGGCCAAAGAGATCGGCATGGAGCACTTCAATAAAATGAGTAAGCTGGGGATGATCAAAAAAGCTTGTATGGTGAATGGTAAAGGGATCTTTTTTGCAAAGCTCATCATTATCACAGGCTTGCTTCCAATCTTTAGTTTCGAAAAGGTGGAGGGAAAAATGTTCTCGCCCCTGGCCTGGACCCTGGGTTTTGCCCTGCTGGGCGCGGTAATCCTCACATTTACCTTCGTTCCGGTTTTTGCAAGTGTGCTGCTCAACAAGGACGTTCGGGAGAGGGATAATGTATTCGTAAAGTTTGTTACGCATAACGCCATGCGGTTTTATTCGTTTTGCTTTAAGGGCCGAAAGATCGTATTCCCGATTGCCATTGCGGCGTTGTTGATCAGCCTGTTTTCTTTTACATTTTTAGGAACGGAGTTTTTGCCCGAGTTGAACGAAGGTGCGATATATGTGCGGGCAACCGGGCCGCTCAGCATCTCGTTGAGAGAGTCGGTTCACCTTGCCAATGAAATGCGGAGCATCTTCTTAAGTTTCGATGAAGTAAAACAGGTAATGTCGCAAACCGGCCGGCCGAACGACGGAACGGATGCCACCGGGTTCTACAATATCGAATTTCACGTCGACATTTATCCCGAAGGTGAATGGAAAGGGAAGGAAACCAAGGCGCAACTCATCGAACGGATGCAGGAAAAGTTAAAAAATTTCCCGGGCATCGACCTGAACTTTTCGCAACCGATTTCGGACAACGTGGAGGAGGCAGTGTCGGGGGTTAAAGGCTCTATCGTGGTTAAGATGTTCGGGGACAATTATAAGTACATTGAAAGCAAGGAAGTGATCGTTGATTCTATTTTAGGCACCGTAAAAGGTATCGAGGATCTGGGCATTATGCACAATATGGGGCAGCCGGAATTACAGATCGACCTGAACCAGCAAAAAATGGCGCAGTACGGCGTTACAGCCGCAGATGCCAACGCGGTGATAGAAATGGCGATTGGCGGTAAAGCTGTTACGCAGATATATGAAGGCGAACGAAAGTTTGATCTCCGTATCCGATATCCCGAGGATTTTAGAAATAACGATCAATCAATCGGCGACTTGCGGGTGCCCACCTTAGACGGGAATACGGTGCCGCTTCGCGAAATATCGTCAATCCAAAAAATAACGGGCATAAGCATCATCTATCGTGACCATAATGAACGGTACGGGGCTATTAAATTCTCCATTCGCGGCAGGGATATGGGCAGCACTATTAAGGAAGCACAGGACAAGGTAAATGCAAGGGTAAAGCTGCCCAAAGGCTATTCCATGGAATGGGCAGGAGACTTTGAAAACCAGCAACGCGCCACCAAAAGGTTAAGCCAGGTGGTCCCGATAAGCTTGCTCATCATCTTTTTCATCCTGTTTATCCTATTCGGTAATTTCAGGGATTCATTGCTGGTATTGAACAACGTGCCGTTCGCTATTATGGGCGGCATACTTGCGCTGCTAATGACCGGCGTAAACTTCAACATATCGGCGGGCATCGGGTTCATCGCGTTATTTGGCATCTGCGTGCAAAACGGGGTGATCCTGATCACTAAATTCAAAAGCAATATTACCCAACTGAAGCATCACACCACCTGGACGTCATTCGCTGTAGCAATAAAAGAAGGAGTTGCTGATCGTTTGCGCCCCGTTTTGATGACGGCGATGATGGCCGCCATAGGCCTGCTGCCGGCTGCCATGTCAAACGGTATCGGGTCTGAAGCGTCCAAGCCCCTGGCTATTGTCGTGATCGGCGGGTTGATTACGAACACAATTTTTAACCTGTTTATATTTCCAATTGTCTTTTTCTGGTCCTACCGCAAACGCGTCGAAAGTGGCGTTTTAAGCCGGATATGACCATTAATGAATAGTACCCCTTGTATTAATCTAATTGTTGTAGGTAGTGCAGCTGTCGCTGCACTACCTTGCGGCAAGGGTGAATGTCATTTTTTGTCTACGCTGTATTTCCCCGGCCCCAAAAATAGCAGGCCGGCAAAAGCAACCGCATCTTCAATGGCATGAGCCGCGTCGTCTAAACCGCCCCCCTGGCCGAATTGGGAAGCGGCGGCGACAAACAAGTTGATCAGCAACAGCAAACACACGGGCCTGAACCAAAAACCAATCACTAAAAAGGCGCCCCCCACCGTTTCAACAATGCCGCAAAGCAGCCCCCACATCACCGGTAAAAAGTGTATGCCGACGTAATTGACGGCACCGCCTATTTTAACCCACGATTTTTCACCGCCGATCAATTTGGGATAGCCGTGCCATATAAACATCAGTCCCAGGCCCACCCTTATCACAAGTAGTCCAAAATTTTTGTAATTGCCTAATTTGCCAAGTGCTGCCATAATGGTGAATATTAATGATAAAAATAGTTGAAAAGTCGGAAAGTCCGAATCCCGATAGCTATCGGGACCGGAAGTTGGACAGATGCTGTGACTGACGTCCGCCGGCTGGCCGGCGGATCACTTAATTTATTTAGAAGCATAAAAATATTCTTCCACCGACCCAGCTTTATGGCCTAAACCAACTCAACGTAATCACTATCCACAGTTAATTTCCATGTTTTTCCGAATACCAGGCTGCAGTTATCCGGGATATGCCCCGCCGGGAAATCGAAACAAACGGGATAATTATATTCTTTTACCACAGCCATAATAATCTCTGCCACAGTTTGGCCGAATGGTATATCATTGTCCTTAACGTCGGTAAAGCCGCCGACAACCAGGCCTGCCAAATGTTTTAATTTGCCCGCACGATCAAGGCAGCGGATCATCCGGTCGATGCTGTATAAATATTCGCCGACATCCTCGACAAATAATATTTTGTCGGCGTAATCCAGGTCGGATACTGATCCCGAAACGGCCACCAGTAGCGACAGATTTCCGCCAACCAATATGCCTGAGCCTTCGCCTGCGCGCTTTAACCCATGCGATGAGTACTGATAGCTGACGGGCTCTCCAAACAGCGACTGCTTTAAAGTGAGTAACGAACGGGCTGATGCGTCGGGTATATTGATCGGCATTTGCCCATGAATGGTTTGTAACCCGTAGTTGGAAAGCAAGTGCGTGTGCAAAACGGTAATGTCGCTAAAGCCGATCAGCCACTTTGGACTTTGGACAAGCCGACTGAAATCCACCTTGTCGATCATGCGTACGGTGCCATACCCACCCCTTGCCGCAATAATGGCTTTTATACTGTCGTCGTCCACAAGGCGCTGCAGGTCGTTGGCCCTCAGATCGTCGTCGCCGGCAAACTGGTGGAACGATGCGTTGGTGGTTTCGCCTAACACCACTTCCAGGCCCCATGAATGAAGCAGTTTTATAGCATCGTCCATCGGTTTGGGCAATTTCTTAGCGGGGCAGGTAATTGCGATTTTGTCGCCTTTCTTTAACGGCGGCGGTGTTTTGATCCCGGAAATTTTATTCACGCTGCCGGAATGGGGCGTCGGGTCTTTCATTTTTCAACAATACGTTTTATCCACGTGAGTAGTGTCGGTCCTAAGCCGTAAATCCTAAGTCGATTTTCTGCTTTTCTGTCCCGATAGCTATCGGGATTCGACTCAAGACTTTCGACTCAAGACTAATGGCATTTTATAATTGATCAATCTTTCCGCTCGCCCTTCATTTTTGAAGCGATTTCCACAGCCCGGTATGCGTTTACTACCCCGCCGGTTTTTGAAAGCGTTGTAAAATCGACTTTTTCACCCTTGGCGCCGGGTTTATTAACCATTGTGCCGGTTAGCGGCGTAGCTGATTCAAGGATAGCATGTTTAACCTGGCTGGCGGTTAGCTTTGGATAATATTCACGGATCAGGGCTGCAATGCCCGCTACGATCGGCGATGAAAAGCTGGTGCCATCTTCGGTATTGAATTCGGCATCCATATCTATCGATGTAACCTGTACACCGGGCGCAAAAAGGTCGACATTATTTTTTCCATAGTTTGTAAAGTCGGCCGCGAGCGTGCTGTCCGCTTTCGGCCCCGAGGCGCCCACGTTTATGACGTTATCGGTAGTAGTGCCGTCCAGGTAGTGATCGTTCGGGAATTCGGGTTTGGCGTCGATGTCCTGGCTATCGTTGCCCGCCGCCATTACCAGCAATACATCATGAGCTGCTGCATATTTAAAGGCGGCATCAACCCAATCCTTGTGCGGCGATATTTTTTTGCCGAAACTCATGTTCACTACCTGGGCGCCATGATCTACCGCAAAACGGATGGCATTCGCAATATCCTTGTCGTATTCGTCACCGTTAGGCACAGCCTTTACCGACATTATCCTTACGTTATCGGCAATGCCGTCAATGCCGTAACCATTGTTCCGTACTGCACCTATCAAACCGGCAACCCCCGTACCATGCGAGGCATCGGGCGTCTTCAGAATGTTGTTTCCGTAGGGTTTCCCATCATTTACATCCGGGTCATCTCTCACAATGGTAGCGCGTGCGTCCAAATCAGGATTGATGGTGTTATTTTGTTTGGCGTAGTACTCGGCGATGTCCTTTAGTACTTTGGCATTATTGGTTGTTTCGCCAATATTTGTAAACACCGATTCCCATACCATTTTGCTTTTATTGATCGTGTCGTTGGTGGTATTTATTTTGTCCAAATCTGCCTTGTCGAAGGTTTGGTTGCCCTGCAGCTTTAGTTCGCGTTTGATAAAATAATTGGTTCTCGATAGGGCAGTTACCTCAAGGTTCAGATCATTAATTTCAGCCTCGGCTTGTTTATAAGTAGTATCGTAAACCGCTTTAACGCTTTGCCAAAACGCAAATTCTTTTTCCTGGCCGGCCGGCGCTGTTGTAAAATTGGCGTACTTGTCTTTCAGCTTAAAATATTGGCGTACTTCCTCCGTGGTTTCTGTATAATCCACCTTGCCGTCCTTGCCGCCTAAAAAGTCCCAGCCATGTACATCATCTACGTAACCGTCTCCTTCATCGTCTTTTCCGTTAGCCGGAATTTCTTTAGGATTAACCCATAAAATGCTTTGCAGGTCTTTTTGAGCCGTATCGATACCGCTATCGATGGTGGTTACCACCACTGTTTTGCTTTTTTTGCCTTTCAGAAACAGGTAAGCCTGGGTGAGGCTGACACCGAAATAGCCATCAGTTTTAAGATCCATTTGGTGCCAGTTCTTCGGGGGGTCGGCTTGTTTAGGCGGCGGTGCAGGCAATTGCTGCGCGAGGGCAGTAAAGCTTACAAAAAGGGACCCAATCAGGAGTAATCGTACGGCGTAATTTTTAATTCTATGCATTTTTTTGAGTTATTCTTTTCTCCTCCCCTTCAGGGGAGGCCGGGTGGGGTTAAAGGTCGAATTTAATTCCTTGTGCCAGAGGTAACGTTTTTGAGTAATTAATAGTATTGGTTTGGCGGCGCATATATATTTTCCATGCGTCCGAGCCCGATTCACGGCCGCCGCCTGTTTCTTTTTCCCCTCCGAACGCCCCGCCAATCTCCGCGCCGGATGTTCCGATATTTACACTCGCTATCCCGCAGTCGGAACCGCCTGACGATAGAAATTGTTCTGCCTCGCGCAGATTATTGGTCATGATAGATGATGATAGGCCCTGTGGTACACCGTTTTGAAGCGCGATAGCTTCATCCAGCGTTTTGTATTTGATGAGGTACAGGATCGGAGCGAATGTTTCGTGCTGAACGATGGCATAATGATTCTCCACTTCGGCGATGCATGGTTTTACATAGCAGCCGGAAACATATTGTTCGCCCTCCAGCTTGCCGCCCTCAACCACGAATTTGCCCCCTTCGGCTTTGCACTTTTCGATTGAATCAAGATAAAGCTTCACCGCATCGGTATCGATCAGCGGGCCCATGTGATTGTGCTCGTCGAGCGGATTGCCTATCTTCACTTGTTGATAGGCATTTACCAGCTTTTGTTTAAACTGATTATAGACGCTTTCATGAATGATCAGCCTGCGGGTGGTGGTGCAACGCTGTCCGGCCGTCCCTACGGCGCCAAATACTGCGCCAACAAGCGCCATATCAAGGTCGGCGTTCTCGCTGATGATGATGGCGTTGTTACCGCCAAGCTCCAGCAGGCTCCGGCCCAAACGCGCACCAACAGCAGCTCCAACGGCCTTTCCCATACGGGTGGAACCGGTAGCTGATATTAAAGGTACACGGCTATCGTTAGCCATTAATTCACCGATGTTTCTATCGCCGATCACAAGGCAGGATACGCCTTCCTCAATATTGTTCTTCCTGAAAACTTCCTGTACGATGTGCTGGCAGGCTATGGCGGTAAGGGGCGTTTTTTCGGATGGTTTCCAAATGCACACATCTCCACAAACCCAGGCCAGCATGGCGTTCCAGCTCCATACAGCAACCGGAAAATTAAACGCGGATATAATACCTACAATACCCAGCGGATGGTACTGCTCGTACATGCGGTGCAATGGCCGCTCCGACTGCATGGTGAGCCCATAAAGCTGCCGGCTCAAACCAACGGCAAAGTCGGCGATATCGATCATCTCCTGCACTTCCCCGTAACCCTCCTGCAGGCTCTTACCCATTTCGTAGGAAACCAGTTTGCCCAGGTCCTGTTTATTTTCGCGCAGCGCCTCCGCCGCCTGGCGCACTATTTCACCGCGTTTGGGGGCGGGTACAGTTCGCCAATTTATAAATGCCTTTGCTGCTTGTGCAACGGCAGTGTTATAGTTGTGCTCGTCGGCTATTTTAACGGTTGCGATCTTTTTTCCGTCAACCGGCGATAAAATGTCTTTTGTGGCCGCGTTTGGGCTGCTTGCCCATGTATTTCCGGTACTAAAAGCCTCATTTATGTCGTTTACATGTAAACGATTCAGTATTTCTGCAATATTAAAGTCCATTATTTTACTTTTGCCAAAGGTAAAAATCTTTAAGGCAAATTATCACCAACCATCACTTGCCCGTAAAATCATTCGCATTAATTATCAGGACTTTGTAATTAATGGTGTTGACAATGTTTGAATGTTGGTAACTAATTTGTAGTATGGATGTTTAATACTTGTAATTTAAACTCGGGTTAGGGTTAATAGAGCGATTTTAGAGGCCTTAGCCATATATGTTCTGAAACTAAATTGAATGGAAGAAGAATTTGAATTTGGTTTTGCCGAAGACCCAAAATTTTCGGTAGAACGGTACGAAGAAATGATTCGCAATCATGACCAGTACTTTTTTGATGCCCAGGCGTTTGAGAACATAATCGATTACTACATCGAAAAAAACGATCCGCCCAAAGCCTTACAGGTGGCAGAGTATGCCTGCAACCAGCACCCTTTTGCAGCAGTTTTCCTGATTAAACAAGCCCAGCTTTTAGTCATTTCCAACAAAATTAACGAGGCATTTACGGCACTTGAAAAAGCGGCTATGCTCGAAGCATCGGACCCGGATATCTACCTTATCCGTGGTAACATGTACGAAAGCATGGAACGTTATGGCGAGGCGCTGGAGAATTACGAAAAAGCGCTTGACCTGGCTGAGGAGACCGATGAAGTGTTGCTGCACATTGCCTACGTTTACCAAAACATGGGCGATTACGAAACCTCCATCACCTACCTGAAGCTGTGCCTGAAACAGAACATGGAAAACCAGGACGCCCTGTATGAGCTGGCTTTTTGCTACGATGTGCTCGACAACCAGCAGGAAAGCGTGGTTTTTTATGAGCAATACATTGACAACGAGCCCTACAGCTATGCTGCCTGGTATAACCTGGGCAATGCCTTTACCAAGCTTG
>Ga0302309_10003501_pt1 | contig 12078 bp, 14 predicted proteins | sample III_Palsa_N1_1_FD_200453 | JGI IMG/M metagenome (GOLD analysis project Ga0302309, IMG submission 200453) | Peat permafrost microbial communities from Stordalen Mire near Abisko, Sweden - III_Palsa_N1_1 | ecosystem: Environmental > Terrestrial > Soil > Palsa > Peat permafrost | place: Sweden... | reverse complement strand
CCGTTTTTAACCCGTATTTAAGCCCTGTTTAGGCTTATTGTTCTGTTTTTAGCTCCATAAACAAAAATAGCCCAAAAATCATAACCCGAACGGTACCCGAACATAACCCGAACGGTACCGAAACGGTACCCGAATACCACCTAAACACACCGAACATAACCCGAACACACCCGAACAAGCCCGAACACTTAAACCACTGACAAACAACAAATTAACAAAAACAAGCGTTTCCGCAAGCGAACGCTTGCTCATCGTGTAACACTTTGCTTATCAATAGCTTACAAAACAGGTGTTTCCGGCAAAAAAACACTTTTCAATACACTAAGTACTGGTGGGGGTTTACAATATGTTTTTTGCGTGATGGTGTTGCTGAATAACTATCAAAGTCTTAATTACCTATTTTGCAATACCGCATTCTATTAGAACAGCTAAATCAAAAGAAGACAGTTTTTCCCGCTACCGCGAGTTTAACGAAGTGTAACTCGTGATGCACATTGATAAAAGCTTCCAGCTTTAGCAAAACAACCAAGAAAATCTCCCAAAACCTTCTTTGCCGCAACAGGCGAAGTCCCGATAGCTATCGGGAGGGTCGGCAAGCGAAGCGAAGTCGGGGTAAAGTCGGGGTGAGTAAAACGGAGCGCGAAAAAAACAATCCCTAATCCCCACCAATTAAATACTTATTTTGCCCCTCTAAAACTCTACGCCCTACTATCCGTTAAATTACCATGAAAATAAAAGTTGCCGTATTGGACGATTACCAGCAAGTGGCCCTAAACTTTGCCGATTGGGCCGCCGTACAGGAAAACATCGACCTGCAAATTTTCCACGATCACCTGTTTAATGAAGATGAACTGCTGGCCAGGCTGCTGCCCTTTGAAGTAATATGCGTAATGCGCGAACGTACGCCTTTGCAAAGGCCGCTCTTAGCGCGCTTGCCCAACTTAAAGCTCATCGTTTCCACCGGCATGCGCAATGCTTCTATCGATGTGCAGGCCGCTGCGGAGCTGGGTATCACCATAAAAAATACGGCTTATGTACAAAGCGGCGCTCCCGAGCTTACCTGGGCGCTGCTGATGGCCATTGCGCGCCATATCCCGCAGGAAAGCAACAACTTTCGCTCCGGCGGCTGGCAAAGCACCGTAGGCACCGACCTGCAGGGTAAAACCATCGGCATCATTGGCCTGGGCCGCGTTGGGGCTAAAATGGCCGCCTACGCTAAAGCCTTTGATATGAAAATACTGGCCTGGAGCCAAAACCTAACTTCCGAAAAAGCCGCCGAAGCCGGCGCCGAACTGGTAAGCAAGGAAACTTTGCTGCGCGAATCGGATTTTGTAACCATCCACCTGGTGTTAAGCGATCGATCGCGCGGCATCATCCGGCAAACCGACCTGGAACTGATGAAACCGAGCGCCTATTTTATAAATACCTCGCGCGGGCCGTTGGTGGATGAACAGGGCCTCATAAACGTACTACAGAAAAAAAAGATAGCCGGCGCGGCCATTGATGTTTTTGATACCGAACCTTTAGCCCACGAACATCCCTTCAGGCAGTTGGATAACGTATTGGGCACTTCGCATATAGGTTATGTAACCCGGCATACCTACGAGGTTTTTTACCAGGATACAGTAAAAGCGATACAGGAATGGCTGGAAAATGCATCATAGAACCGCCGCTGTTTATTTTACTGGGTATTAATAACCAATTTCTTTTCCGCTAATCCGGCTGATGTTGCCGTTAAGGTAATTGGCCCTGTATTATTGCCGTCTGACTGGATAATTACCTCGGCCAGCCCATTAAAAAGCTTCCTTTTCCAGCCGGGCGCTGGGGCTTTAAACTGTATCACACCTGGGTCCTGTTTGGGCGTGTCCCATTCATTTTTCTTTATAATGGGTAAGGCAACTATCACAATGCTGTTTTTTCCTGCCCTTAAAAACTCCTTACTGATCTGGAATGCATCATTATTTTTATGATAATCAACATTGGCCGCCAGTAAATGCCCGTTAAAATAGATCGACTGCTTCCGGCCAATGCTCTTATAAAAAAACGTAAGCGGGAAACGCGTCATATCGCCGGTTAAATTAATGCTGCCACTATAAACCCAGGCTTTCACACTGGTATCGTTAATGCCGGTGAATGCTTTTTCCCATCCGCTATCGTCAAAGTTTGCCACTGTTTCAGTGCTGCCGGCGGTATCGGGCACCGGCAATTCCTTCATATCATTGATGGGCATATTTACAATGGTTTCCAGGTATTGATCCGGCTCAAGCGAGGTTGGATTGCCGTTGCCCACCCCGATGATCCTGCCGGGGCCATCCAGCTTAAAACTCAGCTCGTTGTTTGCATCGGGTACGGCCAGGCCTTTTTTATCAAGCACGCTTACCTTAATTACGGCAACATCCTGTCCGTCAGCTTTCAGGCTACTCTTATTGGCTTCAAGCGAAACAGTTTGCGGGGCGCCGGTAGTTTGCACGGTTTCGGTCAACACTTTTTTGCCACCTGTATAGCCAATGGCTTTCAGCGTGCCGGGCTGGTAGGCTACGCTCCACTCCAGGTGGCCGTTTTTGGGCATTGTTTTTTTACCCTGGGTTTTGCCGTTTAAAAACAGCTCTACTTCGTCGCAGTTGCTGTAGGCCCATACGCTTATCGGTTGGTTTTCCCTGCCTGTCCAGTTCCAGTGCGGCAACAGGTGCAGTACTGGCTTGCTACTCCACCAGGCCCGCAGGTACCAGGCATCATCTTTCGCAAACCCGCATTGATCCAGCATCCCATTGCACGCCCCTATCGACGGCCATCCGTAAGGCGTTGGTTCGCCCCGGTAGTCAAAACCGGTCCATATAAACATCCCTGCCAAAAAGGGCCGTTTGGCATAATAGCTCCAACCCTCTTCAATACTATGGGCATTGGGCCTGGGTTTGGTATCGTAAGCGGTTTTATAGTGCAGCGAATCGTTCATAACATAAACGCCCCGGGTTGCATAGGTCGCTCCTTCTTCGGTACCCCAGCCTTTCTGCTGCGGAAATTTCTGGTGCTGCGCGTCCGGATCTTCCTGCGCTATGTAGTTAAACCCAATCAGATCCATTACCGAAGAGATCCCCTTACCCCAGCCGCCGCTATACGCGGCCGTTACCTCGCGCGTGGTATCCAGGCTTTTTACATAGGCCTGCATGGTGCTGGCAATACGGGCGCCTATTTCGCTGTTTTCAATCGCCCACTCCTCATTCCCTATCGACCAGCTGATCACGCTCGGGTGGTTACGGTCGCGCTCTATCATTTTTTTCAGATTGCCAAGTTGGTAATCATCTACCCCCATCAGGCGGTTCTCATCTATCACCAGCATACCCAGGCTGTCGCAGGCATCCAGCAGTTCGGGCGTGGGCGGGTTGTGTGAGCAGCGGTAAGCATTGCTGCCTATTGATTTAAGCTGGGCAATTCTAAAATATTGTAACGCGTTGGGTATGGCCGTGCCTACTCCCGCGTGTTCCTGGTGGTTATTGGTGCCTTTTATCTCCAGCCGCTTACCATTAAGGTAAAAGCCGGTATTGGCGTCGAAATGGATGGTACGGATGCCAAAGCGCGTTACATACTCATCAACCGGCAGGTTATTCACCAAAATAGTGGTAACCAAACGGTGCAAATAAGGCGTATCAACCGACCATAATTTAGGCTGAACTATTTCCAGCTCACTGCTATACCCGCCGGTTTTAAAAGGCTGCAGCGCGTTGCCGCCGCTTTGTTTTTCGGCTAACAAATGGCCCTGGCGGTCGTATACCTTTTGCACGATAGTAAATTCATCGGCCCGGGTATCGTAATTGCAAACATCCGTTTTAACGGTTAAATATGCCTTGCCATTACTAAGCTGGCTGCTCACAAACGTACCATTAGTGGCTATATGCAGCGGCGAGGTTTTATTTAGCCACACATGCCGGTAAATGCCTGCACCTTCATAAAACCAGCCCTCTTCCATAGTAGCATCCACCCTAACCGCTATGGTATTATCACCACCGTAGTTTAACAGCGGGGTAATATCATATTCAAAGCCATTATAACCGCTTAGCTCGGTGCCGAGGTAATGCCCGTTTACCCAAACGGTTGAGTTACGGAAAACGCCATCAAAAGCAATAGTAATGTGCCGGCCATAATCCTGCTGGGGAATGGTAAAATGCTTGCGGTACCAGCCCACGCTGCTATCCGGAAAATTGCGGCCCAGGGCTTTAAAACCATGACTAAAACTACCCTTAGCGCTAAAGCCCAGTTCAACGGCCCAATCATGCGGCAAATTAAGTTTGCGCCAGGGGCGATCGTCAAAATCAGCGGCGGCGGCGCCATCGCCATACCCGGCCTTAGCGAAATAGGAGAAATAAGCCGTGCCCGTATTAAAATCCTTAGCGGTATTGAAAGGATGCCCGTAAGCAAAACACCAGCCGGTATCAATACTGATATGTTCCCTTAAATTTTGCCCGCCACCTGCTGTTTGCGCCAAGGCTATTACCGGGCAAATAAATATCAGCAACAAAAAGCGCAATGTTTTCATATATACAGAAAGTACTAATTCAGAAAAAGGATAATATATCACCCTAAAACTAATGTTAAAAGTACAATTATACTACGTATGAAATTATCGGTGTACTTTTTGCTAAAATGGTATCAAGAGCGGGTTATATCCACAATAAAAACGCTCTCATCAACCGGCCTCTGTGCCATTATAACAATTGTTGCTAAGCCCCATTCGCCTCATCACAATAAGGCCGCTTATTTCCAGCACTATCCCGATGCCGATCAAAAAACCCCGAAAAAAATCGGGCAGGTGAATATATTCCGCGAATACATTAGGCAATGTCCCCAAAAGAAGGCCCGAACAGATAAGCAGGCGCACCCGCCAGGGTAATTTTCTAACTCTCATAGCTATCTTATTTAATTTGATTGGACAATTCTTTTAATTTTTCCATAGTAGCGTTTAATTTCTTCGCTTCCTTTTTGTAACCGCGCGGCCTCACTACAAAAAAGAACACTAAAATATATACCACTACCAGCGAATAGGTAATAATACACCAAAGCATATTTTGGTAAACAAACTCATAAGAATACAGCAACAACCCTGTTGACGATAGCCCCATGCCCCAAACCTGCGTATTCTTATAAAAATAGAGCTGGTTGAGCCGTGTTTGCTCCAAAAACGCTATAAATTCCTTATTGCTGCAATCGTTCAGCTTGTAAAACCTGCCGATTGAGCGTATATTGCTAACAGCCAGCACAACGCAGGCCGAAGCTGCCAAAACCTGGCCGATATAAGTGGTTACCAGGGTCGGTTTATTAAAGAGTATGGCAGCTATCATCAGGGCGGCCAAAGCGATGGCCATAATTATGACCATCCACTTTTTCCTCAGCTTTTGATCGCGGAAACGTTTAACTATCCGCAGCATTTCCGTTGAACTGGGCAGGTCATCAGTTTTAGCACTTAGCCAAATTGCTTTCAAGTCATTCAAATTGTCCATGATCTTTAAATTTAGTGGCCAGTTTCTCCTTAATCCGATGAATTTTCACCCTGATATTCCCATTGCTCAGGCCCACAATAGCCGCTATTTCGGCCTGCGGCAGGTCTTCCAGCACCAGCGATATGATGATGCGGTCTATCTCTTCCAGTTCGGCAATACAATTGTATAAAAAGCGTAGTTTATCCTCCTGTGTTTCCTCGGGCGGCACATCCGGCAAATGAAAAGGCAGTTCGGTGGTCATCACCCGCTTCGATTTCTCCAGCGCCCGCAAGCAATTATTGGTGGCTATCCTGAATATCCAGGTGCTAATTTTTGATCGGTTTTTGAACGATGCCAGGTTTTTCCAAACCGAAATAAAGGTTTCCTGCGTCAGATCCTTCGCCTGCTCATGGTCGTTCACATAGCCCATGCACACCCGGAATATCTGGGGCGAGTAAAGCGAGTATATTTCTTCAAAACCGGGCATCTTAGCTAATTAACCTTAACGTTTTAGTAAATCCACCCGTAATATAAGCATCCTGACCGATCCGCATGGCGATAGTATTTTTATTTAATGCCGGGTTAGATACGGCGGCTATAAAAATGTTACAGGTTTTGCAAAGAGCCATCGCCTCTGTTTGTTTAGCCGATTATTCACAGCTGTATAATATCGCAAGAACGAAGCTGCCCATGAATAATTCCGATCCCTCAAAAAATTCCATCCAAAAATTTACACGCCGGATAATTAAAAAATTCTATTTTTACTGTCAAACCAACATCTGCTCAACATCATGACATACGTAGCCTCGCCCGATAGATATAAAAACATGCAATACCGCCGCTGCGGAAAAAGCGGCATCAAACTCCCGGCTGTTTCGCTGGGTTTATGGCACAATTTCGGTGATGTGGACGTTACCGAAAACTATCGCAAAATCCTGCACCTGGCTTTCGATAGCGGCATCACTCATTTCGATCTCGCTAACAATTACGGCCCGCCGCCGGGCTCTGCCGAGGAAAATTTTGGGCGTATTTTAAAGGAAGATTTCAGCGCCTACCGCGATGAACTCATCATATCCAGCAAAGCAGGCTACACCATGTGGGATGGCCCTTATGGCGACTGGGGTTCAAAAAAATACCTGGTAGCCAGTTTGGACCAAAGCCTGAAACGAATGGGACTGGATTATGTAGATATTTTCTATCACCATCGTCCCGACCCGGATACCCCGCTTGAAGAAACTATGGCAGCGCTTGATCTGATCGTTCGCCAGGGCAAGGCTCTATACGCGGGCATATCCAATTACCCGGCAGATAAAGCCGCCGAAGCCATAAAAATATTAAAACAATTAGGCACACCATGCCTCATCCACCAACCTAAATACTCCATGTATGAGCGTTGGGTAGAAGGTGGTTTACTGGATGTTTTGGAAGCTGAAGGCGTAGGCTGCATTCCCTTTTCGCCGCTGGCGCAGGGCTTGCTCACCAACAAATATCTGCACGGCATCCCCGAAGATTCAAGGGCGGCAAAAGCCACCGGTTTTTTACAAACCAGCTCCATCACCGAAAAAAGGCTCGACGAATTAACCAAGCTGAACGAACTGGCTAAACAACGCGGGCAAACACTGGCGCAAATGGCCCTGGCCTGGATCTTGAAGGATGCGCGCGTAACATCAGTGCTCATAGGCGCCAGCAAACCAGAGCAACTGGCCGATTCGCTGAAATGCCTGGATAACATTGTGTTTTCTGCCGAGGAATTGGCGACGATAGAGGGGATATTGAAATAATCAATCTGTCATGGCGAGGAGGTACGACGAAGCAAGCTCGTAGCTATACCTAACCAGTAATAATGGGACGAGGTTGCCGCGCTATCGCTCGCAATAACATCTTTAAAATAAATGAACACGATCAACTGGGGAATCATCGGCTGCGGCGATGTAACTGAAATAAAAAGCGGGCCGGCATTTAATAAAGTGGCGGGCAGTAAGCTGGTTGCCGTTATGCGCCGCGATGCCGCCAAAGCCGCCGACTACGCCCAAAGGCATAGCGTTGGCAAATGGTACAGCGATGCCAACGAACTGCTAAACGACCCGGAGCTTAACGCCATTTACATTGCCACGCCACCCTCAACGCACCTGCCTTATGCTTTGAACGCGCTAAAAAAAGGCTTTAATGTATACGTTGAAAAACCGGTAACCCGCAACGCCGCCGAAGCCCTGCAAATGGCCGAAGCAGTAGCCGCAAGTGGCTTAAAACTCACCGTTGCCCATTACCGCCGCGCGGTGCCCATGTTTTTATATGTAAAAAAGCTGCTCGACGAGCAAACCATTGGCGAGGTACGCACCGTACAGATCAGGATGTGGCAGGCCCGCAAACCTGCCCTGGTTGCTGATACCGAAACCAACTGGCGTGTATTGCCCGAATTTTCAGGCGGCGGCTATTTTCATGACCTGGCCCCGCATCAACTCGATCTGATGCTGCTGTACTTCGGCGAACCGGAATATTACAGCGGCTTTTCCCTCAATCAGTCCCACGCCACCCCTGCCGACGACCACGTTTGCGGGCAGATACTATTCAAAAACAACATCGTGGTAAACGGTTCCTGGTGCTTTAACGTGGCCCAAAGCGAAACTACCGATACCTGCGAGATCATCGGCACCAAAGGCAAAATAACCTTTCCATTCTTCGGCAAATATGTAAGCTGGAAAAACGAAACGGATGAGCAAACCATCGAGTTCACCCATCCGCAGCACATTCAGCAGCCCATGATCGAGAAGATAGTGGCCTATTTCAAAGGCGAAGGCCCCAACCCCTGTTCAATAGAAGAAGCCCTGGTGCTGATGAAGATAATTGATGCGTTTACGAGCCCGCAATAAATTTAAGGCAGGTTTAATATCGAACACTGAATTTTGAATATCGAATAATGAAGGATGAATTTCTATATTCGACATTCAAAATTCATTATTCGATATTAGTTTCTCCGACTTTAATAATTGCATTACTTCTTCTTCGGCACCTTAGCGCCTTCCTTGCGCGCTTCTGATAATCCTATTGCCACAGCCTGTTTTTTACTGGTAACCTTTTTACCGCTGCCGCTTTTAAGCGTGCCTTCCTTCATTTCGTGCATGGTTTTTTCAACTTTTTCCCCTGCTTTTTCCGAATACTTTGCCATAACATTTTAATTTAAGTAGATGATGTTTACTAAAGCAAAATATTTGCCAAAACATTATTTAATAATGGCGCGCCAAAACATTTTCCAATTAATTTTATTAGTGGTACAATTAATGCTTAACTTCAAAATATTAAAAAAGGCAGCGGCGTAATGCCAGGCTTTAATCCCAATTATATGGCAGTAAAAAAACTTATTACACCGTTTTATGAAAAGCTCTCGTTAGTATTGATAGGCCTCATAGCGCTGGGCTATCTTATCATCCAGGCAAAGGATGTGCTTGATCCGCTGATGTTCGGCTTCCTGTTTGCCATACTTTTACTGCCCATCTCAAATTTTTTCGAACGGAGATGCCGCCTGCCGCGCAGCGCCTCGTCCTTGTTATCCATATTATTATTAATCAGCTTTGTCGGCAGTATCATTTACCTGGTAGGCTCGCAAATATCAAACCTGGCCAGCGATTGGCCAAGCCTTAAAAGCCAGGTTACCGAATCACTCAACCAACTGCAGGATTGGATCTCCGGCGCCTTCCATGTAAATGCCACCAGGCAAATGAGCTACGTACACGATACCACCAAGAAGATCATCGCTTCGGGCACCGATGTGTTGGGTACCACCTTCGGGGCCATCTCATCGCTCATGCTGTTCTATGCCTTTATCATGATATTTACCTTCTTCATATTATTTTACCGCAGGCTGTTGTTCCGGTTTATTATATGGGTGTTTAACGAGGACAATTCGGCCACCGTTATTGATATTGTGGAGAATATACAAAGCATATTAAGGCAATACATTTTGGGTTTACTGCTCGAAATGGGCATAGTAGCTACCGTTGCCTGCACCGTTTTTTGGATAATAGGCATAAAATACGCCGTTTTGCTCGGCCTTCTTGTAGGCTTGTTCAACATCATACCTTACCTCGGGATCTTTACGGCACTGCTTTTAAGCAGCATCATCACTTTTGCCACCGGCACTATTAAAGAAACTTTGATAGTGGCTGTAAGCGTAATCGGTATTCACGCGGTCGATTCTAATTTTTTACTACCTACCATCGTAGGCTCAAAGGTGCGGCTTAACGCGCTTATCACCTTTTTGGGGATAGTTTTTGGCGAAATGATATGGGGATTATCGGGCATGTTCCTCTCCATCCCTACCATGGCCATTTTAAAGATCATATTCGACAGGATAGAGAGCCTTAAACCCTGGGGATTTTTGCTCGGCGGCAGCTATGAGTACAAAAAATCTGCAGAAAAAGATATGAAAACGGAATAACAGCAGTTCCGGCGCTTAATTAATTTCCTGGTAAACACGGAGTACGATAGCGGCAAGGTAGGCTATCAGCACTACGGTATTTACTACCAGCAGCCAGTTCATATCCGTTTTTTTGTACTTGTTTACAACGCAGTTAATAAGTAAGGTAATAAACCCCGCGATCAATATAAATGGAAAAATGAGCGTCCATTTGCGTACGATCACAAAATTAAATTGTTGTAATTTGGCATTGTCGTTATGCAAAAACACAAAACACGCTATCAGCACCAGCAGTAAAAATAACCGCAGAACCGCTTTGGCAACAATTTGACTGGTTTTCATTATCGGCCAAAATTATAAAAATAATAGCTAATTGAAATATGTTTCGTACCCGTGTTTTATTAACTGCTTTACTTTGTTCAATACTGTTTACAGCCGCGTTTTCGCAAACTAAAAGCACAGCATCTTTTACTATTGTGCCGCTGGGCGTTAAGGGTGGTATTGATGAAAGCAACCTTTCGGCCTATATGGTGGCGGCAAGCGGTACCAGCAATTACATTTGCCTTGATGCCGGCACCCTGCATTTTGGTATTGAAAAAGCCATCGAAAACAAGGTATTTCCTATCCCGGCAGAGCAGGTGCTGCGGCAATATATTAAGGGCTATTTCATTTCGCACGCGCACCTGGATCATATTGCCGGCCTCATCATCAATTCGCCCGATGATACCGCCAAGAATATTTACGCACTCGCCAGCACTATCGAAACCATAAAAAAAGATTATTTCACCTGGGAAAGCTGGGCCAATTTTGCCGATGAAGGCGAAGCGCCCGCGCTCAAAAAATATCATTACCAGGTATTAACGCCCGATAGTTTGGTGGCTATAAAAAACACCTCGCTACAGGTACGGGCATTCCCCTTGAGCCATTCCAACTTAATTAGTACCGCCTTTTTGGTAAACAGCGGTGATGCTTATATCCTGTATTTAGGCGATACCGGTGCCGACTCTATCGAAAAAAGCCAAAACCTGCATAACTTATGGCTAAGCATTGCCCCGCTCATCAAAAGCAAAAAGCTAAAGGCCATCATGATCGAAACATCCTTCCCCAATGAGCAGCCTGATAAAACGCTGTTCGGCCACCTTACCCCGCGCTGGCTGATGCAGGAAATGGACGATCTGGCCACATTAACCGGCAGCAAAGCGCTTAAAGGCTTCAACCTCATCATTACCCATGTTAAACCGCCGCAAGCCAATATCTACAAACTAAAAGCACAACTCCAAGCTGAAAATACCTTGCAGCTAAACCTCATTTTTCCTGAACAGGGCCACGCCATCAGTCTGTAAGCCCGCTTATACAAGTACGGCATACATGCAGCCATTATTTAGAGCCGCCTATGGCTGTAAATAGTTAAAATAACAGATAAATTTTATCTAAAAAATCAATTTAGCACGTATATTCGTATTACCATTATAACAAGCCCTGTAACCATTTTTTTATTAGCATTTATTGTTTAAACCATTTGGTTAGGCAGCAAATTTTTCCGCTTATGATTGGTAGCAATATCAATAAAGTACTGTTTTTTGCTTTGATCCTGCTCCTCAGGATCGGGCCATGTTATGCACAAGAACCTGTCATCACCCCTAAAACCGGCCACCTGAATTTCCCGTTGGATAATACCGGGAATTTAACCCTTACACCTGCCGATATAGCCACCGTAACCCCCGATGCTACCAACCCCAACCCTACCGTTATCATCAGGCCATCGGTGTTTGATTGTGATACCCGTGGCAGCCAGCAGGTGGTTGTTACCGCTTCGGACGCGCCGCCGCCGGTAACCTTTTTCCAGCCCACAGGCATAGCAGCCGATGCCGCCGGCGATTTTTATATCACCGATGCCGGCAACCATAAAATACGCAAAATAGCCGCCAATGGCAATGTTACCGATTTTGCCGGCAGTGGCAACATTGGTGTTGCCGATGGCTTGGGCGCTGCGGCCAGTTTTGATACCCCGCAGGGTATAACTATTGATGCCGCCGGGAATTTGTTTGTTACCGATTCAAAAGCCGGCCTGATACGGAAAATTACACCCGCCGCCCTGGTAACTACTATAGCCGGAACCGCCTACAGCACCAGCAATGATGAAGGCACCGGTTTCGGCGTTAGTTTTGATGAACCTTATGGCATAACTATCGA
>Ga0302309_10003500_pt1 | contig 12078 bp, 12 predicted proteins | sample III_Palsa_N1_1_FD_200453 | JGI IMG/M metagenome (GOLD analysis project Ga0302309, IMG submission 200453) | Peat permafrost microbial communities from Stordalen Mire near Abisko, Sweden - III_Palsa_N1_1 | ecosystem: Environmental > Terrestrial > Soil > Palsa > Peat permafrost | place: Sweden... | reverse complement strand
TTGGGCATAGTTTGCTTTTTGAGTGTGGTAATTCAAAATTAAACTATGCAGGGGCTTAGGCCCCTGTCTTTTTTCGCTTTTTTATTATTTACCGGACAACAGTGATCATGGAATTATCAGTCGACCGCAGCCTTCGCCACTGGTGGGTGTTTTTATTAAGAGGGATACTTTTTATACTGGTGGGTATTTACATGATCGCTTCGCCCCTTACCAGTTTTGTGGCGCTGGGGTTTTTCTTCGGCCTGGTTATTTTCGTAACCGGTTTGGCCGAATTGCTTCACGCCACCCGCAACTACACCTCACAGGGCAACCGCCGCTGGCATTTGGCGCTGGGTGTTATTGATATTATATTGGGAATTGTGCTAATGGGGCATGTAGCGGCCGGTGTGGCCATATTGCGCATTATTGTTGGCCTGTGGTTCATATTTCGCGGCATCTCGCTGTTCAGCTTTTCGCGCACGCTCCGCAGTTCATGGATGCTGAAACTGGGTGCTGTGGTAACCTTTATATTCGGCCTGCTCATTTTATTTAACGCGGGGTTTGGCTCTTTTACCATCATCCTGTTTATTGCCATAGCTTTTATCATTACCGGCATTTTTAATGCCTGGCTGGGCTTTAAAATGAAAAAAGGCGGCTTGCTGCCTTAATTCAGGTTGATGGTTTTTAGGCTTGCTTTATATAAGCTGGGCGTTATACCTTCTGTTTTTTTAAAGGCCCTGCTAAAATAGTTCAGGTTATTAAAACCGGCTTTAAAACATATTTCACTTATGCTGTTATAAGGGTTATTCATTAGCTGCTTAGCTAATTCCAGGCGCTCTTTAATAATATAATCCACCGGCGATATTCCCAATTCGTGCTTAAATGCTCTGAAAAAGCTGGCCTTGCTCATAAATGCCATCTGGCTTAATGCATCAATGTTCAGTTTGCCGGTAAGGTTATTTTTAATGTACTCCAGCACATAGCAAAACCGGCTGCTGCCCGATAGTTCATGCGGGTTAGCGTGTATCTCATGCAGGTTTTGCATCTGCATAATGCGGATCAGCAATTCTTTCAATGTTAAATTAGCCAGCACATCCTTAGTTAGGGCATCGCCGGTACTTATGCGTATGAGTTTATTGATCAATTGTGCCAGTTCATAATTATTAAAAAAATGGAACTGATCATAATGCAGCCGCCAGGTGTTTTTATCTTCGCGTGGATAATTCTCGTTCAAAAAATCAATAGTGCTGATGATCTCCTGCTGATTAATAGCCAATGCTGTGCATTGCGATGGCTGGCTGGCCGTAGCTTCCGGGAAATCAATGGTCATGGTGATGTTGGGCGGCACTATCACTGTTTCGCCGGGCAGGTAATCAAAGCCTGGTTTATCAAACAGGTGCATCACTTTTTTACCGCGCAGCATGCTGGTTATCACCAGGTCGCTAAAAGTTAGGGGTACAAGCTCGCTGCGCTGGTAGGTTTCAAATACATTCAACTCGCAATGGTTCAATGTATAAGCCTTGCGGTTCTCTACCAGGGTCATTACTTTGCTTCCGTTTGAAAGGGCAATCGGAGATAACAGGTTTCTATTGGTCATTGGCCGACGATTTCCTAATCAAATTAGGCATTGTATTTAGCATTAACAAGCACTTGTAAAAATTGACACCATCGTGCTATTATTTGATAGCATTGTGCAAATGCAGGCAGGTGCTTCCGCCTAATTTAGCCTCACCATTTTATATCCAAAACTTAAAAAACATGAGTGCTATTTCAAAACCGACTTTTAAACCAAAGTACGACAATTTTATTGGCGGAAGATTTGTCCCTCCCGTCAAAGGCGAATATTTTGATAACATCTCGCCTATCGACGGCAAGGTTTTCACACAGGCGGCCCGCTCGGGCAAGGAGGATGTTGAGCTTGCTTTAGATGCCGCGCACGCGGCCTTCGCCACCTGGGGCAAAACATCAGCCGCCCATCGCGCGGCGCTGCTGAACAAGATAGCCGATATTATTGAAACCAACCTGGAGTATTTAGCTATTGTAGAAACCATTGATAACGGCAAGGCCATCCGCGAATGCCGGGCTGCCGATCTGCCGCTGGTTGCAGATCATTTCCGCTATTTTGCCGGAGTTATCCGTGCCGAAGAAGGCGGCATATCCGAGCATGACGAGTACACGGTTTCCATCTGCCTTAATGAACCCCTGGGCGTTGTTGGCCAGATCATCCCCTGGAACTTCCCGCTGTTAATGGCCACCTGGAAAATTGCTCCCGCCCTTGCCGCAGGCAATTGCTGCGTGGTGAAACCCGCCGAGCAAACCCCTACCTCCATTATGATACTGATGGAACTGATACAGGATGTATTGCCGCCGGGGGTATTAAACATTATCACCGGTTTCGGGCCCGAGGCCGGCAAACCTCTGGCCTCATCGCCACGCATTGCCAAGGTATCCTTCACAGGCGAAACTACCACCGGGCGCTTAATTATGCAGTATGCTTCTGAAAATTTAATTCCCGTTACTATGGAGCTCGGTGGTAAATCGCCTAATATCTTTTTTGAATCTGTTGGCGATGCTGATGACGAATTTTTTGACAAAGCGGTAGAAGGTGCCGTTATGTTTGCCCTTAACCAGGGCGAAGTATGTACCTGCCCTTCGCGTATGCTGATACACGAGAATATTTACGATAAATTTATAGCAAGGGTAATTGAACGCACAAACGCCATAAAAATGGGCGACCCATTGGATGGCAGCACCATGATGGGTGCTCAGGCCTCAAACGATCAGTACGAAAAGATACAATCATACCTGAAAATTGGCCGCGAAGAAGGTGCCGAAGTTTTATGCGGCGGCGAGGTGAAAAAATTAGACGGCGAATTAAGCGGGGGCTTTTACATACAGCCTACCCTGTTTAAGGGCCACAACAAAATGCGCATCTTCCAGGAAGAGATATTTGGCCCGGTTTGTTGTGTAACCACCTTTAAAACCACCGAAGAAGCCATTGCCATAGCCAATGATACCCTTTACGGTTTAGGTGCAGGCGTATGGACAAGGGACGCGCACGAAGTTTACCAGGTGCCGCGCGCTATACTGGCGGGCAGGGTTTGGGTAAATAATTACCATGCCTACCCGGCACACGCGCCATTCGGCGGCTATAAAAAATCGGGCTTTGGCCGCGAGAACCATAAAATGATGCTGGGGCACTATAGGCAGACCAAGAACATGCTGATCTCGTACAATAAAAATAAATTGGGTTTCTTTTAGTGGTAGATTAACCATAGAGAGTTAATAGAGCATAGGGCAAATTATTTATTATAATTAACGCCGTGTTTTCTGTTGCTAAAATACAAATCAGGTGATCCCGCATCAATAGTTAATAGATTTTTCTTTTGGATAAATTTTATTAACTATTGATGCGTTACATCGCGTTACACCCGTTACATGTAACACCCTGGGTGATTTTAAACTCCATTAAAAAGCATTTCGATTTTAACACGGAATCCCTCTGTATTTTTCCTTTTGGCTTTGTTGTTAAAGATCGCCTAATGCTTAAAAAATAAAAACATGATCAAAAGAGTTTTAATAACACCCGAAGCCACCGACCTTATTAATCAACTAAAAGGCCGTTTCGGCCCGCTCATGTTTCACCAGAGCGGTGGTTGTTGCGATGGATCATCGCCCATGTGCTTTGAAAAAGGCGAGTTTAAACTTGGCGGCAGCGATGTTAAGCTTGGCGATATTGAAAGCTGCGAATTTTGGATGAGCAAAGATCAGTTTGAATACTGGCAGCATACCCAGCTTACCATAGGCATTACAAAAGGCCGTGGCTCAAGTTTTTCTATCGAGATCCCCACCGGTTTCCGTTTCATGATCCACTCCAGGCTTTTTACTGATGATGAACTTATTGAACTGGAACCCCTTAGCTTTTACGACGAATAATCATCCGACAGGTGTTTTATCGACGCATGGATCATTTCTTTTAGCACTTCGGTATCAATATCGTCCAGCTTTTTTATATAAATGCAGCCTTTGCCTGTTTTGTGCTTGCCAAATCTTTCCAGCAGTTCACCCCGGCCCGGAAAGTTACCCGCCAGGTACAGCACCAGTGCCGCCTTGCGTGGTGAAAAACCGGCCAGCATAATATCGCCCTCATGCCCGCTTTCATATTTATAGTGGTGTGTTCCAAAACCTACAATCGCCGGTCCCCATATTTTAGCCTCGTAGCCGGTGGCTTCGGTCATTAGTTCAATAATGCGGAAACTATCAATACGTTTGCTTTCATCCGCAACCCGGTTTATAAAGTCGGGAACGCTATCTTCTGTTTCGGTGGTTTTGTTTTTAGCCATAGGGTTAAAATAAACTTATAAGGTATCATAAAAATAATATTTAATTGAAAAGATCTGAAATTTATTGGGCAAAATATTCGGTTCATATTTTGAAACATTTACGCTCAAACAAGCAATTACAATCTGTACGGAACCGAACAATACGGTGTATCAAAACAGTGCATTTTATACGCCTAAATTCATATAAATAATTAAATATCAATAAGATGAAACAATGGCATTTTATTTGAGCAATATTTATATATCCGATAGGCGATGTCATTTTTGAAGCACGATAAACCACTCATCAGGCGCACCTTTTTGCAGGAGCGTTTTATTATTTTGATAGAAAGGCAGCAAAGCGGGCAGGCCACTTTTGCCGAACTTACCGAGTTGGATGAAATTGTAAACCGCGATCCCAAATTAACCAACATCATACTGGAAGAAATGGAAGAGGATAATACGACCATAAATACGCCCGGCAGCAATGATGTTATGTATACAAACAGGGCAAAACCACAGCCTGTTTTTGAAAAAATAAAAGCCTTTATTAATCATTTGCTGCGTTATAGCGTGCATCCCATGCAAACGCCGTTTATTTAAGGCTTTGCCCCGCATTTCATTCAGGATAATACAATTTACCGGTCCGAGCTATTAATTTCTTATAAATTTTCTATTTTTACTATTATATGGAAGATCAAAAGCTATGTTCACACATCCTGGCTATAAAAAAGGTAAAACTGAGCGAGGATCATGTTTGCGAGGAGTGCATTAAGCATAACCAGGAATGGGTACATCTGCGTACCTGCCAAACTTGCGGGGTAACTTTATGCTGCGACGACTCGCCGCAAAAGCACATGACCAAGCATTACCACGCCGAGCATCACCCCGTTATAGCCTCCGCCGAGCGCGGCGAACGCTGGCTCTGGTGCTACCCCGATGAGATCTTCGCCGAATATTGATCGAAATATAAAAGCTGCTCTTTTCGCTAAAAATCACCCACCATCAAATTAAAACCATAAGGGCTCTGTGCCTCTCTGTGAAAACCTCTGCGCGCCCTGTGGTTAAAAAAATCACACGCAAAAAATATCTTTTAAATTCTTTTCCCCTTATATTTAAAACAAAAAAATATGCTTAAAAAAGGAGAACATGTTGAGGGCATACCCGCCGAACTGCAATTATTACTCAGCAATGATGCCGAAGCCAATGCGTTTTTTGAAAGCCTGTCCAGATCATATAAACAGGGCTACTGCGATTGGGTAGGATCGGCAAAACAGGAAGATACCCGTAAAATAAGGGCCGATAAAGCCATGATAATGCTGCGTAATAAGCAAAAAACGCTTAAAACTTAACCTATGCTATAATTGCATGTTTAAGCAAACATGTAGCTGCTAAATTCCGTATATTACCTTAGTTGCCTTAACGTTTTTGCAGCCCGTTACCTGAACATATTGAAATTGATGAAAAAAATACTTATTATAATATTTATTTTACCCTGTTATGTTTTTGCTCAAACGGCCGATTCGTACCTGCAAAGTGGCAACCAAAAAGCCGGCGCTAAGGATTATGAAGGCGCCATAGCGGATTTCGGCAAAGCAATCGATCTTAATACTAAGGATGCCAACGGCTATTTTTACCGTGCCAATGCTTATGGTAATTTACATAACGACTCGGCTGCTGTAAAAGATTTTACTATAGTTATCGGCATTAACCCTAATTACCCTAACGCCTATGCCTACCGGGCAAACGCTTATAATAATATTAAGGCCTATGCCAGCGCCATTAACGATTTTAATAAAGCAATAACCATCGACCCAAAGAATGCCGACCTGTACCATTACCGCGCTAATGCCAAAAGCAACGGCGGCGATTACAATGGTGCAGTTGCCGATTTTACAACAGCTGTTGGCCTTGCCCCTACCGATCCCGACCTGTACGAATACCGGGGCGTAGCCAAAAGCAATTTAGGCGATAACAAAGGCGCTATTACCGATTATGATATGGCCGTTAAACTAAAACCCGGTAACTCCGACCTGTATTATTACCGCGCTAATGCCAAAGGCAATATAAACGACCTGGACGGCGCCGTAGCAGATTACGACCTTGCCCTTAAATACAATGCCGACAATGCCAACGCTTATTTTTATCGCGGCAATGCAGAAGTAAACCTGAAGAATTACGACGGCGCCATTGCCGATTATACTAAAGCCATTGCTATTAACCCTAAACTCCCCAACCTATATTACTATATGGCCAATGTTTTGGGTAATAAAAACGATTATGCCGGTTCTATCACTTATTTTACTAAAGCCATAGCGCTCGACCCGGCAAATGCTGAACTCTACCTATACCGGGGTAAGGCGGAAAGTAATATAAACGATAAAGCCTCGGCTATTAATGATTATAACCAGGCTATTCAGCTTAAACCAAAATACGCCGACGCCTACCAAAACCGCGCGGATGCCAAAGTGGGTATAAAAGATTACAGCGGGGCGCTTATTGATGTTGATACCGCCATGCAACTGGACCCCAATAATGGCTATAATTATTTTGTGCGTGGCAAAGCAAAGGCCGAACTTAAAGATACCACCGGCGCTTTAGCCGATTTCAACACCGCCATTGCCGACCATATAAATGATGGGAACTTATACATAGCGCGTGCAAATGTAAAAAGCAAGCTCGGCGATTATAGCGGGGCCGCGCTTGATTATGATAAGGCAATTGAAATAACCCCCGGCTATACCAACCCATACCTTAACCGTGGTAATTTCAGGGTTAAAATGAAAGATTACCCCGGCGCAATAGCTGATTATAGAAAAATAACGAAAATTAACCCTAAAAACGAAGAAGGCTATATAAAACTGGGTAATACCATGATATTGGCCGGTGAATATAGCCAGGCTGTAAATGTATTCAATTCGGCAATAGCCGCCAAGCCCAAGAACGCGCTCTTTTATGTACGGCGCGGCGATGCCAAAGCGGGGCTGAACGATATAGCCGGCGCCATGGCCGATTATACCCTCGCTTTAAAAATAGATACCAGTTCTGAACAGGCTTATGCCAGTAGGGGTAAAACAAAGGCCTTGTTAAAAGACTATGATGGCGCTATAAAGGACATTGATTCGGCCATTGCGCGTAACCAGAACGATGACGAGCCTTATTTTATAAGGGCGAATATTAAAATGACGCTGAAAAATTACCAGGGCGCTGTGGATGATTATAATTCGGTGTTGTTTGTAAATATTGATAACAACGAGGCCTACGCCTACCGTGGGCTGGCCGAAGCCATGATAAATGATACGGCATCAATGAAAGCAGATTTTACCCAGGCTGTTAAATTGCTGCCGAAGGATGATATTGTATATGTAAAGCGTGGAGCCGCCAAACTATACTTGAACGACCCCAATGGTGCGCTGCAGGATTTTAACACCGCTATCCGGCTCAATCCAAACAGCAACGAAGCCTATTTAAGGCGAGGTATGGAAAAAATAGCCCAGGCCGATAAAGCGGGCGGCTGCGCCGATCTGAACAAAGCCGTAGCCTTAGGCTCAAAAGACGCCCCGGAATTAGTAAAGGAAAATTGCAATTGATTATCTAAATACCCGTGTCATCGACCAGAGGGAGAAATCTTCTACACCCGGCATTCACGCAATGCATTGGCGTAATTTCATCTCGTAGAAGATCACTCCTCGTTCCAAAAATGACATTAGGACTTTTTTAATGATCTCCCAACCTTGTACTTATCCATCTTCTGATACAAATACCCTCTTCGTTTATTAGCATCAGCCAGCGACGTTTCCCCGGCAAAATAGCTATCAAAAATTTTAGGTACCGCGATGTGCTGTGAAGTATAAATACCCGAGTTGCCGCTGAAAAAATAAGCCGTAAAACAGGCTATGGCAAATAATAAGGCATGCTCGCCGCCAAAAAGCTCTATCCCCATAAAGGTGCAGGCCAGGGGCGTATTGGTTGCTCCGGAAAACACGGCGATAAAACCCAGCGCGGCAAACAGGCTCACCGGCGCGTTCAGCAAAGCCGATAAAGTATTGCCCAGCGTAGCGCCGATATAAAACAAAGGCGTTACCTCTCCCCCTTTAAAGCCTGTGCCTATGGTTACCGTAGTGTAAATGGTTTTCCATAGCCAGCTCCAGGTATCGGCCCCGCCCAAATGAAAGGCCGAAGGTATAGTGATAGCGCCCGGATATTGCGCATCGACACCCAGGCTTAAATAATCAGGTTTGCCTAATATAAAGGTCAACCCGATAATGATCAACCCGCCAAAAACCGGGATAAGCCATTTTTTGCGGAATATTTTTGACGAAACCGCCTTGATCTCATGTACCATGAGCGCGAAAAGGTAGCTGGCCAGCCCGAAAATGGCCGATGCCACAATAACCTTTGCTATTAAAAGCACATCCACAGGCAAATAGCCCGATAAAAAATAAGGCGTTTTGGCCATTATATCAATATGATAAGCCGTATGATGTATGCCCCAGGCCGCAACGGTTATATCACCCACAATACTCGCTATCAGGGCGGGCAGCAAAGCATCATATTTTATCCGGCCAATGGTTAATACTTCCAGGGCAAATATTGCACCTGTTAGCGGCGTGCCAAATACGGCTCCAAATCCGGCAGCAACCCCGGCGGTAAGCATCATTCGCGTATCCACAGCATTCAGTTTGAACCATTTACCAAACATGCCCGCAATGCTGCCACCTATCTGCACCGCCGTACCTTCGCGCCCTGCCGAGCCACCAAATAAATGTGTTATAACTGTGGTGATCAGTATAATAGGCGCCATCCGTCGCGGTATGCCGCCGCCCGGCTGGTGTATCTCCTCAATTATCAGGTTGTTGCCTTTTTCTGATGACGAGCCAATCCAGCGGTATATAAAATAAATAAGCACACCCGCCAGCGGCAACAAATACAACAACCACGTATGCTCGAAGCGAAAATGAATAACGTAATTAAGCAGCCATAAAAAAAAGGCCACTACGCTGCCTATGGCAATGCCAACCGGGAGGATAAGTATCGTCCAGCGAAGCACATATTTCAGTATACCATAATGTTCGGCAGTAAAGATTTTCTTTCTCAATTGATCTGAGAGATTTGAAGAGTTTGACTTGATATTTTTCACCTGCAATAAATTTATAACCCAGGATAAGCTTGGGTTTGATTTGCAGGCGCCATCAGCAAACGCGGTTTTTAAAAGGAAGACACCATTTCCTGCCGCTAATATACAAATTTTTAAATATCAATTTATTGTTTTAATCACAGAGATTTTGATAGCCAATCAGCATTAACTTAGGGAGTTTTGTTATTTAAGGTGAAGTAAAGTAATAAAAACAGCGCACTAAGCCCCACGCAATTAACTTACGAAGATTTGAAATCTTCGTAAGTTTGATATCAACTGCGTTTTTTGTCATCTCATTAATTCTTATCGGTTAACTCGTCAATGCTTACCTGCGGTTGCAGTACAGCGTGATCTTTTTCAACCATGATGCTTGATGGTATATGGAAAACAGCGGATTGCCTGATATCCCTGGATGAGGCGCCTGCTTTTAACTCATATTTACCAGCATCGGTTATCCATTCCGAACTTTCGGTATGGAACGAAGCCAGATCTGACGCGTGGATGGTGAACGTGAACAACTGCGATTCGCCGGGCTGTAATAAACGGGTTTTACCAAAGGCCCGAAGCTCCTGCTTAGGCTTATCGATAGTTTTTGCAGGGGCGCTAACATATATCTGCACCACCTCTTTACCCGCGTAATTGCCGGTATTTTTCACTTTGAGCGTGGCTGTTACCGTCCCATTTGCCGAAACGGGGCTTAATTTAAGATTACTGTAAGCAAAGTTGGTGTAGGACAGGCCATAACCAAATTCATACATCGGTTTTACATTAAAGCTATCGTAATAACGGTAGCCAACATAAATTCCTTCCTGGTAAACTACATGATCGGGTTTATCGGCAGGCAGGCCCGGGAAATTTTTAGCCGACGGCACATCAGCATATTTTGCCGGGAAGGTAGTAGCCAGTTTGCCCGAAGGATCAACCTTGCCGCTTAAAACATCGGCTATGGCATTACCCGCTTCCTCGCCGGGCTGCCAGGCCAGTAAAATAGCATCCGCGCTATCCTGCCAATCGTTCATATCTATCACACCGCCAATATTAAGCACAATAACCACCTTTTTTCCTTTGGCATGAAAGCTATCCGCTATCCTTTTGATCTGGTCTTTTTCGCTTGGGGTAAGGTTATAGTTATTGTCCAGGTTGCGGTCGCTGCCTTCACCGGCATTACGGCCTATGGTGATCAGCGCCATATCACAAACGGCTGCTTTTTGGCTGATGATGTTATCGCTGGCCATCATTTCGGGCACAGGCGCGGGCCAATGACCTCTTGGGGTTGATGCCCATATTTTTTTAGTGGTATCCTTAACGAAATTTACGTAAGTGCTCTGTAGCGCCGTATCAGGCGCGTACCCGGCATTGCTTAGGCCCTTTGCCACCGATATAACGTAAGCCTTGTTCACATCGCCGCTGCCGGTACCACCCGCTATGGTAAAATACGAGGCATTACCAAATACGGCTATCGTTTTTATTTTTTGGCTGACAGGCAATGTTTGAGCATCATTCTTCAACAATATCATACCCTCGGTTGCCGCCTTGCGCGATACCAGGGCATGCGCCTTCAGATCGGGTTTGTCGGAATAGGATATTTATTGAACGAGGGCGATTTAAGGATGATGTTGAGGATATGCTCCACATTTCTATCCAGCACCTTCACGCTCAGCGAATCATGTTTAACCGCGTTGATGAGGTCCTGCACCTGGTCGGGCCGTCCGGGCATTATCAGGTCGTTGCCCGCGTTCATTTCGGCGATCCAGTCGTAGCCGCCACCCCAGTCGGTCATCACAAAACCTTTAAAATGCCATTCATCACGCAAAACCGTAGTAATAAGGTCATGCCTTTCGGCGGTATAAGTGCCATTTAATTTATTGTAGGATGACATTACCGTCCAGGGATGCGAAGTAGTAATGGCGATACGGAAATTGCGCAGGTAAATTTCCCGTAGCGCCCTTTCACTGATGATCGCGTTCACAAAGTTACGGTCGGTTTCCTGGTTATTTGCCGCGAAGTGCTTGATGGATGTACCCACCCCGTTTGATTGCACGCCATTGATCAGCGCGCCCGCCATGGTTCCCGCTATCAGCGGATCTTCGGAGTAATATTCAAAATTACGGCCGTTCAATGGGTTGCGGTGAATATTTACACCGGGAGCCAGTAAAATATCAATGCCATATTCCTTTACCTCGTTACCAAATGCGCGGCCCACGTTTTCTACCACCTTAGGGTCCCAGGTGGAGGCCAGCAAAGTACCTACCGGGAATGCCGTGGCGTAATAGGTTTTTGTAGTATCATGGTTGCGGATAGGATTAATACGTACACCGGCTGGCCCATCGCTCAATACCATGGAGGGGATGCCGAGGCGGGGGATTGCCGTGGTATTACCTGCCGCGCCGGGCACTTTAATTTCGGTTTTGCCAATCATGGGCGGCGGGGCAACAAAACCGTTGCTCATGCCCGGTTTTAAGCCAGGGGCAGGTTTTGGCTTGGGCGCGCGGCCGCTGCCTACTACCAGCATGGCTTTTTCTTCCAGTGTCATGGCGGCGATAACTTCTTTTACCGAATTTTTGCCCAGTTGCGGAACAGGTTTCGATTGCGCTTTTACAGCTAAGGTATTGGCTAATAACATAGCCGGTATCAGCCAGA
>Ga0302309_10003493_pt1 | contig 12106 bp, 10 predicted proteins | sample III_Palsa_N1_1_FD_200453 | JGI IMG/M metagenome (GOLD analysis project Ga0302309, IMG submission 200453) | Peat permafrost microbial communities from Stordalen Mire near Abisko, Sweden - III_Palsa_N1_1 | ecosystem: Environmental > Terrestrial > Soil > Palsa > Peat permafrost | place: Sweden... | reverse complement strand
CTTATTCCATGTAATATTCTTTAAAAAAGGCGAGGTCCGTCCCGTGAGTCCCTTTAGACCTCGCCAAGGAAGGCTCGGTTGGCAATCCGGCATATGGGACCGGATGCGAAATCGGTCGGAAATCTGCTGCAGTTACGTTTGCGGACCGCGTCCGTTGCGGGTTGACAAATTCTGAGTCGTTCCTTGGATCGGCCATCGTCCGAACTCAAAAAAAGGCGAGGCCCGTCCCGTGGAGCACTTCAGACCTCGCCGAGGAACATTGTTTGGACCCAATGGACGCTGGCCGCGATCTAGCGGCCGGATTCTGTACTGCGTCTGCTCACAGAAGAGAGCCCGGGTCTGAGCGCCTTTCGGAATTCGCACACTCTCAGGAGGCTAAACCCCCCGCTGCTCCGGATAGGTGAGCGACCTAGTGGATGCGGATGTCGCCTGATCCGGTTTCGACGCGGACTGTTGGGCCCCCGCCGTTGATCTTTCCTGTGATGTGGTGATGGCTCTCAATCGATCCCTGGACGAGCATCTCGCGGTCTGTTTTGATGTCGCCTGATCCAGTTGAAGCATCGAGCGTGAATGCTGATCGGTCGGGCCAGAGCTCTACGCTGCCGGAGCCGGTGGTCACCTTCCAGTCTGACTTCGGCTGTCCACTGAGCTTGATATCTCCCGATCCGGTCTGCGCCCTGAGGCCGCCTGAGATGTTCTTTAGTTCGATGGTTCCGGAGCCGGTGTTGGCTTTGACGTCGCCGGTGCCGCTCTGCTCAGCGTAGATGTCGCCGGAGCCGGTTTCGACGGTGAAACTCTCCTGCAGACCGCGGGCATGGATGGTTCCGGAGCCGGTGTTAAGTCGGGCATTCACGCCTACGCCTTCATCGGTTACGTCACCGGACCCTGAACTTGCTTCAAGGAAGGTCTTGGCAGGAGCTTCAATGTCATAGTCGATGGAGATGTTGTGCATGTTCTCCAGGTGGGCGCCAACACGCAGGATACTGCCGGTCTGCTCGATGGGAGGGTTGGCGGCGATCTCTCGCACGCGATCTTCGTTGCCGCCGAAGCCGTTCGATTTGACCCGTCCGTAGATATGCACTTTGTTATCTGTGCCGGGCTTGATGTGAATGTAGCCCGAGCCGGTGGAGATGTGCAGCGTGACGGCGCCCGATACGGAGAGCGTTCGTTCGAATGTCGATTCAGCGGCTAGCGCGGGGATGGTGCTAAGCGCTAGAAGAAGTGCAGATGCTGGAATCCAATGTCTCATCTCGTTCCTCACAATGTTGCTGCTGTTGATGCCGCAGAGTGGGACCGGCTCGTTGGCTTTCTGTTCTTCGTCTTACTAATTAGCATCCCGGCTGCCAAAGCATTCGGGATGCATGCTGTTGATTTCGCGCTGTTTATGCTGGTCTTGACTGCAGCTAGGCCGCGCTGATTGTCCGCAATCGCGATTCAGTGTCCGAAAATGAACATGGAATCGCGGGTTGTAAACGGTCAACGCTCGGTTACTGGAGCACTACCGTATCGCCTTCTTTCAATCCACTTACGATTTCGGTGACGGATCCATTCGAGAGTCCTACCTTGACGGGAATTTTACGCTCTCCCTCCTTTTGTTTCTTGTCGGGGATCTCAACGGTTGTGTTTTTCTGGCTGTCGTAGATGACTGCGTTCTCTGGAATGGTCAGCACATTTTTGTGCTCGTCGAGGAGGATTTCGGCGTTGGCAGTCATCTGCGCCTTCAATTCGCCGCCGGGATTGTTGATGGAGACTCGCACCTCAAAGGTGGTGACGTTGTCTTTTTCCACGCCCATGGGAGAGATCTTGGTGACTTTACCCTGGAAATAGCGGTCGCGGAAGCTTTCGACCTTGATGCGCGCGGGTTGGCCGAGGTAAACGTGGGCCACGTCGGCTTCGTCGACTTTACCTTTGACGTAGACCTCGGTGGTGTCGCCGATAGTCATGACCAGGGTCGCAGTCGAACCGAGAACAAGGATGGAGCTGACGGCGTCACCGATCTCGACATCGCGGGAGAGGACTACGCCATCCATGGGCGAGACGATGGTTGTGTAGCTGAGTTGTTCTTCGAGCTGCTTGAGACTAGCTTCGCTTTGCGCTACCTGGGCTTTGGCTTGCTGGAGTTTGGCATTGTCGACGCCGATCTGGGCATTGGCGATGTCGCGCTTGTTGAGGGCGGCGAGGTAGTCGCGATTGGCGTTGTCAAGAGACTGCTGGGGCACAAGGCCTTCTTTGGCCATCTCGACGTTGCGATCGAGGGTGAGCTTGTACATGGGCAGATCGGGAGCGGAGGCGTTGACTTTGTCTTCATTGACGGCGGCGACGAAGTTGGTGACATTGGCCTCGGCTGCGGCAAGCTGGGCGCGCTGTGCGGCTACCTGGTCCGAAATCTCCTGTTCGTCCAATTGTGCCAGCGGTTGCCCTTTGTGGACGATGTTGTTGATGTCAACGTAAAGCTTTTCCACAATCCCCGAGGCTTTGGACTTTACTTCGACCTGGGTGATGGGGGTGATCTTGCCGGTAGCAACGACGGAACGTGCGACATCTCCGCGGGTGACCTTGGCGATCTTGTTGGGGTCGATGCCGGAGCCGGAGGCCAGGTGGGCGATGCCGACACCTGCTCCCACCAAAACAACCAGGCCTACCAAGCCAATCCAAAGCCAGAGACGGCCTTTCTTTCTTGCAGCCACTTACAGCCTCCAATACTTGTTAACCGGGTCTCGCCTTGCCCGGGTCAGGTTCGGCGTGAATTTTGTCACTGACCAGTCATACGTTGGGTTATGCGGTTTGGTTCCAAAGCGCGGAACGGCTCGAAATGGGGTTTGCGTGAAAATCAGGTAAACGAGGCGAGTTTCGGACAGCCGGAATTGCAATTCACTGGATGTTAGACTCACCCATGAAGCGAGAGTCATGCACGGTCTGCCGCTGCTCCAAATCGTCGCCGTAGCTGTCCTGATCCTGGCCAATGGATTCTTTGTCGCCGCGGAGTTCGCGCTGGTTTCGATGCGCGAGACGCGGGTGGAGCAGATGATTGCGGCGGGGATTCCGGGCGCCATGGCGGTGCGCCGGTTGCAGCGGGATCTGGATGGATTCTTGCCGGCGGTGCAGCTTGGCGTGACGCTTTGCAGCTTGGCTTTGGGCTGGATCGGCGAGCCTCTGGCGGCGGATATTTTCCTCGGCTGGTTTGAAATGCTGCCGCAGACGCTGCCCCATGCGATTATCTATGCGCACCTGACTGCCGTCACTCTTGGCTTCTGCGTTATCACCTATTTGCATGTGCTGCTTGGGGAACTGGTGCCCAAGTCTCTGGCGCTGCGACGCGCTGAGAATATGGCGATTGCCGTGGCTGGGCCGATGCTGCTGTTCATGACGGTGACGCGGCCGGCGGTGCGGCTCTTGCAGAATTCGGCGAGGATTGTGCTGCGGCTCTTCCGGGTGCCAATGACACGTGAGGCTTCTGTCCATTCGCCGGAAGAGCTGAAGTTGATTGCGACGGCGGCTCGGAGGATGGGCGTACTGCCACCGTTTCAGGAGCGGCTGATTCATCGCGCACTGGAGATGGAGGAAATTCCAGTGCGCGAGATTATGACTCCACGGCAGAAGATCGTGTCGCTGCCCGCAGACACGCTGATTGAGGCGGCGAGTGCTGCGGTCATCCACCATCAGCACTCGCGGGTACCGGTATATGACGAGACGCGCGGGCCCGAGCATATCATCGGCGTGGTTTACGCGAAAGATCTGGCGCGGCTGATGCATTTTCGACGGACGGCCGGGACTCGGTCGGCGGTGGCGCCGTTTGTAGAGTTGCGATTGAGCCAGGTGATGCGCGATGTGCTGATGGTTCCAGAGACGAAAACGGTGCTGGACTTGATCAAGGAGTTTCAGCAGCGGCGGCGGCAGATGGCGATTGTGGTGGATGAGTATGGATCGACCGTGGGACTGGTGACGGTGGAGGATGCGGTCGAACAGCTTACAGGCGAATTGGACGATGAGTTTGATGATCCAGCGAGACCGGTGCTGACTACGGCTTCGGGAGCGCTTCTGCTTGAGGGGAGCTTGAACCTGCGAGATCTTGAGACACAGATGCAGTGGAGGCTGCCGCGGGATGGCGGAGTAGAGACGCTGGCGGGATTTCTACTGATGCGGTTGGGGCGGATTCCGCGCGGAGGCGAGAGTATTGTGTATGAGAGGCGGAGGATGACGGTGACTGAAATGGATGGGCGGCGGATCAAGCAGATTCGCGTGGAACCGGTGGAGGAAGTCGAGACAGAATTTGCGTCGCAGCCAACTTCCCAAGTTTGAAAAATGCTCCGAAATGCATTGCACTTTCCGATTACCTAGTTGATTTTCCTTAGGAAAATCAACTAGGTAATCGTGGTTCTGGTCTGCATCATTTTCGGAAAATGCTATCGCTGGTAAGGGTTGTTTGGCTCGGTACGAAGCAAGGCTTGTGCTATGGAGCTGGCTCCTTTTGGAATCTTCCACTTTCTATGATGCTGCCGGTATCGGGCTTTTGATTGTAGACGTAGACCCAGCAATCGATGCTGTGGCCGCTCACGAGTTCCACGGAATGGCGGGTGCGAAGGAACTGGCTTTCATCGGGACGATCAGGGTTGAATTCCTCATACGAGTCGAGTTTTCGCAAGACATCCTTATCCTCGGGAAGCTGGAAGACAGTGCCGAAGATTCTGTGTTTGGAATCTGGGTCAAGCACCGCGCCGGGAAAGTGGCCGAGGTTGTACAACAAGCCGGGGACAGAGCCTTCGCCTATTGTTAGTAGCTTGTCGACCTCTGGTGCGACCTCGCTTGGCGCGAGGCCTGGCTGTAAAGTTCCATAGGTGAAAAGATATTCGCTCATTCCGTTAAAGCATTTTAGGTGAAGGTGTAGACCGGACCTCAGAGGTTCGCGTGGCCGTTCTATCAACGGGGTCCCCACGGTCAAGTCTCGGACCGTGGGGTGAAAAGGAACGGCCACTCTCAGCCAATCGAACGGGACCACAGTATTATCTAATGCTTTCAAGCGAAACTTGCCGGGAATTAACCTCCAAAAGCGCACAATCGAGCTGCAGATCAAAGACGCATCCGGAAAGAGGAAACGGCAAGGAGCAAAAGATGCGTCGCAAGACTCTTTAAATGCACACACAAACGCACTGAATGGCGCTTTGCGGCACAGGTAAATTGATAATAATCAACAGGTTAAGAAGAGAAACCTAATGCAAGTAGGGCGCCCACCCTTTTTTTCCGCTTGATTCGTTTTCGGCCCAGAGAAGCTAATCTAACGGGACCACAGTATTACCAAGATGCTTTTGGGCGCGCGTTCACATCTTCAGGAAAAAGACTGGCGCCATCGAGGCGAGGACTGCTGTGGCCTGCAGGGCCAAAACGCCGATCGCCTGCCTGGGCGCTCGACGCAGCCACTTGATCGCGAAGAATGCGATCACAGGCAACTGCCCAGCCATGAGGATCTGCCACAGATGCGCGACAGTGCCTTCATCGGACTCGTGGGGGATACCGTTGATGGCCAGGTAGCCTAGCACCATCGTCAGTGCTGTCAGCGACATCGCCAAGGGAAGAAAGGCGCTCGGTTGTTTGATAACGATGCCGAAGGAATTAGGGTCCGTTTCCATATTCGCTCCTTGAGTGGGAAAGATGCGCTCTGACACGGCTGCCGAGAGGACGTTCGGTGACGTGGTGGCTTTTTGTTCTATCAGGAATGCTTCAAACTCCTCGCCGTAACGCTGTCTCCATCGGCGGGGGTAGAGGCGCGTGAGCAGGTGGGCGAGTCGTTGATTCATAGAGCCTCCAGACGCTTCAATCCCGCTCTGGCGAAGTGTTGCAGGGTGGTGAGCTTGGCGCGGAGTACTCGCAGGCCTTCCTCGGTGATGCGGTAAGGTTGGCGGCGATCTTCTGGCGGGAGCGGCTCGATCCAGCGTTGCTGCTCCAGACGGGAGATTGCTCCGTAGAGGGTGCCTGGACCGAGACGTGTGCCGGAGATGCTGGCGATGTCTTCGATCATTGCGTGACCGTGCTTTGGGCCGCTGGCGAGGCTGGCGAGGACTAAGAGGGGCGGATCGGAATAGTGGCCGATGCTTGATTCGTTTTCGGGCCCAACTACGTTTCGCGTACTACGCATAACGTAGTTATCTCATACTCGGTGACGAGGTGCAAGAAGATTTCTGGTTTCTTCAATTGCAAGGCTTCACGGGGCGAAATCGCCTTTGGCTCGGCTGAGAAGCTTTATGGTGGAAGTGAGCTATGAAGTCGATCCTTACTCGCGTTTTGCTTACCATTCCTGTTGTGTGGGTGGTGGTCTCGCTCGTTTTTCTGCTGATTCATTTGGTGCCGGGGGATCCCGTGCAACAGATGCTTGGCGAGGGCGCGACTTCGGCGGATCTGGCCGTGCTACGGCATCAGTTAGAACTGGACCTGCCGCTTAGGATCCAGTATCTGCATTACTGGCGCAATGTGCTGCATGGAGATCTGGGCCGGTCGATCCGGCTGAACGACACGGTAGTGCATTTGATCGCCACGCGGTATCCATACACGATCGAGTTGACAGTTGCTGCGTTGATTCTGGGACTGGTGCTTGCAGTGCCGGCCGGGGTAATGGCTTCGGTGCGGCGTGGGCGCGGGGCGGATCATGTGTTGGGGCTGGTGAGTTTGTTTGGGCTGTCTGTGCCGGCTTTCGCGCTAGGGCCTGTGTTGATTCTGGTGTTTTCGATTGGCCTGGGATGGTTGCCCGTCTCTGGAGCTGGACCGTTGGGATTGTTTTCTGCAGAGGGATGGAAGTATCTGGTTTTGCCGTCAGTGGCGATGGGAGTCTCGCTGGCCGCGATTCTGACGCGGATGGTGCGGACGGCGATGCTGGAAGAGTTGAATCGCGACTACATTCGAACGGCGCGGGCCAAGGGGCTTTCTGAGAGCGCGGTTGTTTATCGTCATGCGCTGCCCAATGCGCTGGTGCCGATTGTGACGGTGGTCGGTTTGCAGTTTGGGGCGCTGCTGGCTGGGGCGATTGTGACGGAGACAATTTTCAGTTGGCCAGGCTTGGGGCGGCTGGTGGTGACAGCCATCTCCGGACGGGACTACGCGCTGGTGCAGGGGAGCTTGCTGGCGATTGGACTGACGTATGTGCTGGTGAATCTTTTGACGGACCTGACTTACCGGTGGGTCAATCCGCGTATGCGGATATGAAGGCTAGGTTTGCTTTCCTGCCCAGTCCAGCATGGCCAGAGTCAGCAAGAGCACGCGGCGAAGCCCCAATTCGCGATTGGCAGCGGAGTACCATTCGGCCCGGGTGTGTGCTCCACCGCCGTCGCCGCCTGCTCCCAGGGAAACCGCTGGGATGCCGAGGGAGAGTGGAATGTTGGCGTCCGTTGATCCGAGGCGCAGGTCGGTTCTTAGGCCGAGGTGGCGATCGACCGCTTTGATAGCTTCCATGAGCGGGGAATCGCGGGGCAGGTCGGCGGAGGGGCGATCGCCGATTTTTTCGATGGTATAGCGGAGACTGGAGGAGTGATGGGCGGCATCGCGCCTGCCGCTGCGAGCTCCAGAGCGAGTGCTCGCTTCGGCATTGGCGGCCTCCACCGCGTCTTCGACGGCGCGGTGAAGGGCCACTTCGAGTCGGACGAGAGGGCGCTGGTCGGTGGAACGAAATTCGACGGAGGCAGTGGCGTTTTCGGGGATGGTGTTTACGGAAGTGCCACCCTGGATAGTGCCGACGTTGAGTGTGACGCGTGGCTCGTCCTGAAAGGAATTGAGCGGCGCGTCGCCTAGTTTTGTCAGGGCTGAGGCTAGGACAAGAATGGGATTGGGTGTGCCGGCGTTGGTGAAGCTGTGGCCTCCCGGGCCGGAGATGGTGACGTGGTAGCGGCGGCTGCCGAGGGCTTGAGTTACGGCGGTTTCTGCGCCGGCCCCGTCGAGTACGATGTGGGCGGCGACCCGGCTCGCGTACGGGGAGTGACGATAGAGATGGCGGACCCCGCGCAGGTCGCCCTCGCCTTCTTCGCCGACGTTGCCAACGAAGACGAGGGTCGCTCCGAGAGGCATTTTCGATTCCCGCAAAGCGTGGGCGATGGCGAGCATGCCGATGACGCCGGCTGCGTTGTCGCAGGCTCCTGGAGCCTCGAGACGGTCGTCCTTGACGATTGGATCGATAGGGGTACCGATGGGGAAAACGGTGTCGAGATGGGCCGAGAGGAGGACTACCGGCTCGGCAGCATCGTCGGGACCTGAGTTGCTCAGGTCCCTTGGAGTTGCGCCAATGATTCCGGACACGTTGCCGATGGAGTCGGCATGCACTTCGACGAGGCCGGCGCGGCGAAATTGCTCGGCGATCCAGAGGCTGCGCTGCTCTTCGCCGAAGGGTGGGGCGGGAATGGCGACCAGCTCTGTCTGCCAGCGCATCATTTGCTGGCCGTGCAGATGTAGCCAGCGGAAGGCTTCGTGGAGGCTGCGCTGCTCGGCTAGCGCGGTGACGCGTGAGAAGGCCGAGCTGCGCGAGAGAATCGCCATGCGGGTAATCCAAGGGTAGCAGGGGAGCCGCGAGAGCACGCGAGGGTCTACACGGGAGGATATTCGACGGAATGCAGAAATAGGCCGCATGCGGGAGCGGTCGGCCCGGCGACGGAGCGGGAGCGCGCTGCGAGGATTTGCGATATTGAATTGGGGCGGAATTGGCCGCGGCCGATTTCGAGCATCGTTCCGACGAGGTTGCGGACCATGTGGTGGAGGAATCCATTGCCCCGGACGCGGTAGATCAGAGTTTCGCCCAAGGCGGCACCCGGAGTGTCGCCAGCATGCTCGAGGCCTGCGCTTAAGCCCCAGGCACTGGAGAAGATGGTGCGGATGGGGGATTTAGAAGGAGAGTTCGGATCGGCGTCTGAATCCTCTTCGCTGCGCAGGGCAATGTCGGGATCGCTTGCGGCCAGGCTGGTGAAGTCGTGCTCGCCGATCACGTCAAGAGCCGCCTGATGCAAGGATTCGACGTCGAGCTTCCAGCGGCAATGGTAGACGTAGGGTGCGAGGAAGGGCGAGCAGAGGGCGCCGCGGAAGATGCGGTATTCGTATGTCTTAGCACTAGCGGAGTGGCGGGCGTGGAAGGCCTCCGGGACTGGCTTGGCGTCGAGAACGCGGATGGCTGCCGGAAGGGTACGGTTGAGGGCGCGCTTGAGGTTATCGGCGGGGATGGGCGGTTCGAGAGTGAAGCTGGCTGCCTGGCCGAGCGCATGAACTCCGGCATCGGTGCGACCTGAGCCCTGGGGCAGGGGAGTCTGACCCCATTTTCGGCCGAGTACTCGTTGGAGAGCGGACTGGAGTTCGCCTTGAATTGTGGGCAGACCGGGCTGAATCTGCCAGCCGTGGTAGGCGGTGCCATCGTAGGCGAGCGTTAGCTTCCAGTTCTGCATAGGTCCCTTCTATCGATCTTATGGGACGGAGTCCCGAAGAGCATGATCGAGTGATCCAACTGGCATCGGTTGCTGGGATATACTCAGCTTTTCCATGCGAAAGTAGAGATAAGCGGACAGCATCGTTAAGTGAATAAGGCTCTTTTGGCCGTGGCAATTCTTGTCGGGAGCTTTCATGGGAACGAATTCGCCGTCCAAGACGTATCCAATCCGTAGCAGAAACAGGCTTACTTGACCGGCTGAGGATTCCCATCGAAAGTGCGGAGAAATTGCGTCCGATGAAGCGGCGAGACGGTCTCGAATCGCGGCACCCCGCACAGCCCGCAAAATGGCAAATGGATAAGTGGAGAGGATGCATGCATTTGTATCGGAATCTTAATGGAACGCAGGAGAAGGACCTAAAGATGGAAAATGCCATAGTAGCCGGCGGCCAGCGCCGCAACCGTAATACTGGAGGATTGCGAGCTGCCGCGGTGGTGATTCTGGGACTGATGGCAGGAACGCCTCCAGGATTTGCGCAGCAGGACACCTCGAAGGCCACGGCTCAGCCGGGGGACAAGATTCTGAATGGGCTGCCGGCGGAGCCGGTTCCAGTGCCTACACAGCCGCTTTACTTGCGGCCTTCGTCGCGTGATTTTTCCCGGCCATATGCTGGATTGCTGGGTAATCCGTTCAAGGTCTACGGGCCGACAAAGATACCGAGTACAAGTTTTAACAATTCTGTGCGGCTGGGCGATCTCGTGAAAGACGGCAAGATTTACCTCAGCCTTTCGGATGCGCTTGCTTTGGCTCTCGAGAACAACTACGACATCGCGATCGCCCGGTACGATCTGGACATCGCTGATACGGATATTCTGCGTGCCAAGGCGGGTGGGCCTTCTGGCCTCCTGGGCGCTCCATCCGGTCTGGTTACGAATACTCTCAGTGGAGGATCTTCGACGCTGACCACGGGCGGTGGCCCAGGCGGTACTTCGGTTGGCTCGGGCGGCGCGGGTTCGGGCACGCAAGGGTTGTCGCTGACAGCCAACGGCGCTGGACCGGCGCCGGAGGCCTTTGATCCCGTGGGTACCGCGACCTTACAGTACGATCGCTCAACCTCACCTGAAACGAATTTCTTCACCGGCGGAACAGCGGTCACCAAGACCTTTAACTTTACCTACACTCAGGGTTTCGCCCCAGGTACTTCACTAGCGGTTGCTTTCAATAACCAGGACCAGACCAACACCAATTTTGTCGCCGCCTTCAGTCCTCTTCTTAATTCAAGTTTCAAGGCTACTGTGACGCAACACCTTCTGCAGGGTGCTGGCATCTGGGTCAACCATCGCTTTATCTACCAGGCGGTCAACGACCGACGGATCACTGATTCATCCTTCAGGCAGCAGCTTCTCTACACCGTTAACCAGGTGGAGAATATTTACTGGAACTTGGTGAGCGCCTACGAGGACCTGCAGGCCAAAGAGCGCGCGCTGGAACAGAGCAAGAAAGTAGCGGCGGACGACCGCAAGCAGTTGGAGATCGGCACCATGGCTCCGCTGGATGTAGTGACTGCAGACTCATCCGTTGCCGCGGATCAGCAATCGCTGATCAGTTCTCAGAGCGCCCTTAACTATCAGCAGCAGATCATCAAGCAGGCCATCGCACGCAATCTGAATGATCCTGCGTTGGCGAAGGCCGATGTCATTCCCACGGACCGCGTGAGCCTTGAGGAATTGCCCGAAGAAAAGCAGCCGACTGAAGAGCTTGTGCAGGAGGCCTTTCAGAAAAGGCCAGAGCTTGAACAGGCTTTGCTGACTCTTAAGAATGATGAAATCACGGTAAAAGGCTCGAGGAATGCGTTGCTGCCGACGGCGGACGTTTTTGCATACATTGCTGGGTCGGGGGTTGCTGGAACCCCCAATCCGAATTGCCCGGTTGAGTTCTGCCCTCCCACAACTCCGCCGACGCCAGCGACTGGCTACGGCACCGCGATCCAGAACACCTTTAACAACTCTTCCCCCGACAAGGGATTTGGATTGAGTCTCAACATCCCGATCCGCAATCGCCTTGCTCAGTCGGTTCACGAACGGTCATTAATTGAATACCGTCAGGCGCAATTGCTTCTGGAGCAGCGCTACACGCAGATCCGAATGCAGATCACGAATGCGCAGTTTGCGTTGACCAACGATCGCGCAGCGGTGTTGGCGGCAGAGGCGTCGCAGAGGTTCAACGCGCAGAGCCTGGATGCGGAGCAGAAGAAGCTTCATCTTGGAGCATCGACAACAGCGCTGGTGCTGCAGCAGTCGCGTAATCTCGCTGTGGCGGAAAACAGCCTCACCTCGGCGAGGGCAGCTTACGCGCAGGCTCGAGCCAGCCTGTATCAATTGCTTGCAACCACGTTGGATCACTACGGAATCAGTCTGCAAGACTCGGCCGCGGGCGTTGTGAAGCAGGCGCCAGTGGTGCCTGGGCTGGAGGCGGCTAAGGACGCCAAGGAGCCCACGGTGCCGACGCCTGAGGAGCAGAAGAATCAGCAGCAGCAGCTTCAGCAGCCGACTACTCCGAAGCCGCAGCAGTAGCGTTGCTTTTTCAAGCAAAGAGGCCCGGCACTTCAATCGGAGTGCCGGGTCTTTCCTTTGGGAATTGGTTCAATTCCTAGCGTTCCGCGACGAAGTCGAGCAGATCGAAGAATTCCGGGAAGCTGATGGCTGCGGATTCGGAGCCGC
>Ga0302309_10003490_pt1 | contig 12114 bp, 7 predicted proteins | sample III_Palsa_N1_1_FD_200453 | JGI IMG/M metagenome (GOLD analysis project Ga0302309, IMG submission 200453) | Peat permafrost microbial communities from Stordalen Mire near Abisko, Sweden - III_Palsa_N1_1 | ecosystem: Environmental > Terrestrial > Soil > Palsa > Peat permafrost | place: Sweden... | reverse complement strand
AGTAAACTCTCCAGCCTGGTCAGCCAGTCAGCCATTAGCATAAGTGTCAATTGTACATCCCACTTAACCATGGGCAGTAATGCTACTTACACTAAAACCACTTATACCGGGGCAGATGCCAGGAATTTTACGATTTGGAACGCTTCGGTTAATTACAAATTCCTTAAGGGCAATGTCGCTGAAATAAAGTTATCGGCCCTTGACCTGCTGCACCAGAATACAGGCCTGATCAATTATGGTTCTAACAATTCCATCACGCAGGGTTCAGTAAATACGTTACAACAATATTTCATGATAGGTCTCGCTTATTATCCAAGAAAATTTGGTAAATAAAATGAATATATTCTACTACATAAATTCCTAATGATAAATAATGTCAAATTACGAGACCAAGCTTAACTTTCCTGGTGATGTTGTGGGAAAGGAAATCTTCACTGAATTTGAAGATAATAATACATTAGTCGTCGTCGTGCCGTGTTTCAACGAGTTTAAAAGATTACCTACCAGTGATTTTAGCCAGTTTATCGGACAGCATAATAATATTCATTTTTGCTTTGTTAATGATGCCAGTAATGATGCGTCCCTCGATTTACTTTGGAAACTTAAAGAAGTAAATCCTAAACATGTATCAATACTTGATCTCAAAGAAAATGTAGGCAAAGCCGAAGCTGTGAGACAGGGCATGCTTTTCTGCTGTAGTAATTTAACATTTAATTTTATCGCCTTTTTAGATGCAGATCTTTCAGCACCTCTATCGGAACTGATCCGGCTATATCAAATTATCAAAAAAGAAAACTTAGCTTTTGTTTTTGGGGCAAGGGTTGCCGTATACGGCAGTAAAATCAAAAGGCTTGCCGTTCGCCATTATCTTGGGAGAGTTTTTGCGAGCATGGCCAGCATTTTATTAAACATGGTAATATATGATACACAATGCGGCCTGAAGATCTTCCGCACTGATATTGCGGAACAATTATTTAACAAATCTTTCCTCAGCAGGTGGCTGTTTGACGTGGAGATTATAGCTCGGTTAAAGTTAAAGTATAATGAATACGATCTAATAAATATTATGAGAGAGATCCCGCTTTATGAATGGGTTGAAAAAGGGGACTCAAAGATTAAATTAGAGGAAATACTACTTACGCCGTTTTATATGATTAATATTAACTACCAGTATAAGAAGCGGCGGCGTAAACAAGAACTTTTTTATGCCGGAAAGCAAAATAATCTTGATTAAACAAATTTTCTCAAGCGCATATTGAAATATTCAATTTAAGATGTTAGCCTATTAAATATAAAAATGCATATTAATTTTACTCACAGCAGGTATCTTTTCTGGAAAGAGCGACGACCATTACTCGCACTCATTACTCATTTATTTATATTTTGTATTTTATACTTACTGTTTTATTTGTTTGTTACTAATATAAAGTTGCCTGACACCGATAATTTGTTGAATTGGGATGCAACCTGGTATTATCGGCTGAAAGTAGTCGGTTATTATTATATTGAGGGGCGTCAAAACCCACTTGTTTTTTTTCCATTATTTCCTTTTTTATGGAAAGTAACGATGCTCGATCAGCTGGGAGTCAGCGTATTGAATTTTTTATTATTTTCAATCAGTTTTTATTTTATTGCTAAAAAATTAGCACTTGATTTTTTGACCTCTCTATTCTTTTTATCGACTCCGAGCCTTTTCTTTTGCTATATACCTTATTCTGAAAGTTTATTTTTTTTTGCGTCAACTTTGATATTGCTGGGACTCGAATCCAATAAAAAGAACTTTCTGCTTCCGGGAATTGTCATTGCTAGTTTAACCAGGGCTGTGAACATAATCTTTGTTCCGGTATTGATATTTACTTATATAGTGACATTTGGGTATAAGAAAAGGATTTTAACACCACTTTTGATTCAAATCCTAATGATTTTCATTGCCACTCTTTCGGTATTTTATATTCAATATTATTACACCGGGCAATGGTTCGCTATGTTTAAAGTACAGAAGCTTTGGAATAGGTCTTTACAAATTCCTACATTACCACTGACGACTCTAACCGGTTCTCGAAAGCTCTGGTTAGATGGAACAGCACTCTTCATATGTATCCTGGCATCTTATGATACACTAAAAACAATCAAAGATGGTTTTATTCTACGTAAAAAGTCAATATGGACACCAGGAGCTTTGTTTGCCATGGCTTATTTAAGTATAATAGGGATATTATCAGTCTTCTACAGCGGTATCTGGCCCAATCAGGAAGGTACTTCGATAATGAGTATCAATCGATATGTTTTTTCTACCCCCTTCTTTATATATTATGCATATTATAAATTTGGTTATCAACAAGGTAAAAGGCTATGGGGTGAACTGATAATTGTGCTTGCAATTACAATCTTTTGCCTGGGTGGTTATAAAACACTAGCGGGGCTTCCTAGTTATGGCGCCACCATCCTTTACTTTGGGTTGATTGTTGGTTACATTATCCTATATGCCCTTTGCTTGAAAAACAGGAAGTGCTCGATTTTAATTTATATGATCAATACTATTATACAGGTGCTTCTTTTCAATGCTTTTTTATCTAATAATTGGGTGGGGTAATTGTTATAATATCGTCTTATTTATACCAATTTGAACTTAATTGAATAGTGTTTGGAATTTGTGAAGAAAAATATGACAGGAACTAAAGTCAGCTAACGTTGAATTTTCAGATTTTTAAAAATGTTAAAATTATAATTGTTTGGTATATATGTGCCTTTCGACTTCACTTTCAAAACTTACCAATAAAATTATTCTATTTTATACAACAAAACATCGCTCTCCTATAATCATTGGATGTTGTACTTTTTTGATTTTAATCACCATTCTGTACTTTCTCCCTGGAAAACAAAAACTTTATATAAATGAGGATACTCACTATCATCAAATCGTTTCATTTTATATGTACTAAACATATTGAAGACGCGTTTGCCCTTAAGCTATGTAAATCATAATATGAATTATAAACCCAAGCTATTAATAACTGCAATTGCCCTACTGGCATTTGACTGTAATAATAACACTAAGCCTGATAATAACATCAGTATTGATCCTGAAGCAGGTACTATTTATAAAACTGGCGACAAACTGGCGATTAAAGCCCATTATGGAAAGGATATGAAGCCCGATTCTGTCGTTTACCTCATTGATTCTGTAAAAGTTGGTTCTCAAAAAGATTCCACCGCATTATCCTTGAAAACCGATAATATGCCACTTGGTCCGCGGACTATCACCACTAAAGTCTACAGAGCTGGCCAAAGCCAGGAGATTTCAACCAATATCGTATTGCTTCCATCCAAGGCGCCGGAAGAATATACTTTTAAAGTTGAAAAAGTTTTTCCGCATGATACCGCCAGCTTTACAGAGGGGCTATTTTTTCATGATGGCTATTTATATGAAAGTGCGGGCGGTTATGCTGACCCGCCCCCAGGACAGGAAAAAATGAACCAGTCAGACCTGCGAAAAGTTGATCTGGCTACAGGTAAGTTATTGCAAAAAACAATGGTCTCGCCAAAGGCTTTTGCCGAAGGCATAGCAATGGTGGGTGACAAAATCATACAGCTTACCTACCACGAAAAAATTGGGTATGTGTATGATAGAACGTCCTTTAAACTGCTGAATACGTTTACAAATAACGTAGGCGTTGAAGGCTGGGGAATGTGCTTTGACGGCAAAAAGCTGTATACGGATGATAGCACTAACCGAATCTGGTTTTTAGATAAGGATAATTACCGGCAAACCGGCTATATTGATGTTTATGATGATAAAGGCGCTGTAAACGAGGTGAATGAACTGGAATATATCAATGGTAAATTGTACGCCAACATTTGGAAAACAGATACTATTATAGCGATCAATCCAAAAACTGGTGCTGTTTTACAGCGGATAAACTTGGCTGATCTTTATCCGAAAGATAAAAGAACGCTCAGCGCAGATGTATTGAACGGCATTGCTTATGATGGAAAGACGCAACGGATTTTTGTCACCGGCAAAAAATGGCCGCACGTGTACCAGGTAAAATTTGTAAAGAAATAGAAATGTAATAGCGTTAAGCAGGTTGGGCTACTCTTCGAACAAAAATGATCTGTTACAGCGATAAGATCGCAAAATCCTATAAGGGAACGGATATACAAAGAGTTTAGAGAAATGGCGGTGCACTTTTGGGTAAGACTTTAAAAAAAACGAAGCTAAATGTGAAAATCAGTTATAATTATACATTTGCGGTTTAGTTGTTTACAACAACAAATTACTCACCTCGGTTTTGTACGCATAAATCCTTTTTACAAAGTTCGTGGGTAACCGAAAACAAGGTTTCAGGGAATATGATCTTACTACTATTATGACACGAGGTATTAAAATTAAAGGGAGCAACGAAATTTGTTGAACAATACCAATTTCACCCCTTCAAATGAATCGGAAAAATTTTTTAAACGAAGCAAATATTTCTTATTTAGTAATGTCTTACTTGAAATTTAACTTGTATTTGTGTATTTTTGTATTATAAGATTTGCAATTACTCTGTACAAAAAAAGTGGTGAGTATTTCGGTGAGTAAGAAATGAAATCCGCATAACATATTGAATATCAAATCGGTTTAAGGGGTGTACAAATCCCTCCCTCACCGCAACCCTGGTTAACAAAATCATCAAGAGCCTATGAATCGTCGATTTATAGGCTCTTGTGTTTTTCAAACAATACAAAAACAGATTTTCAGGCGTTATCTACGCGGCTAATATTTTTTTAAATATTTCAGCATCTTTATTTCATATTTGAACAATTATATTGCTCGCTTCGTAATTTTCGTTTATGTTTAGGAACATTATTCAATGAGTAAGATATTTACGATTACCGAGGGCCTTGAAAACATGGGCGCGCTGCGTACGGGCGGCCAGGGCTCTGTTTATAAAGGCAGGCGTATAGGGCCTATAATTACGGCGGTAAAACTATTACCAACTCCTATACATACCGAAAGCATTGATGATAAAAACTACCGGAATTTTCAAAACGAGGTTGAAAAACTTAAAAAGGTAAACGAAGAACCCAACCCCAATGTAGTTAAGATACTGAATTACGGCATAACCGAAAGCGGCTCCTTCCCCTTTATCGAGATGGAGTTTATTGAGGGGCCCGACCTGGAAGAACTGCTAAAACCACCCCACGACGGCATTTTTACCATTCGCGAGGTGGTGCGGGTAGCCGATCAGCTGGCTAACGCGCTCGCGCACTGCCATAAGGTACTGGTTAAGCATGGCGATGTTAAAAGCAACAATGTAAAGTTCAATATCCACTCCAATAACTATATCCTGCTTGATTTTGGGCTTTCGGTAATGTCCGACGATCAGCGGCGCACCAGTATGAGGCATGCGGGCGCCATTGAATTTATGGCGCCGGAGCAAAATGAAGGCGCCATGTATTTTCAAACGGATATTTACAGCTATGGCATCATCATCTATGAACTGCTCACTGGGCAAGTGCCGTTTCCGCTGCGCGATAATGGCGAAACCTCGCGCAATACGGTAATGCTGGCGCACATGGAATCCACCGTTCCTGATATTTTTACCACCCGCAAGGCAAATTTGCCGGATGGCTGGACAGATGATAAAATACAGCATGAAATGCAGTTACCATCATGGTTGTTGCAAATAATAACCCGCTGCCTGGAAAAAAAGCCTGAAAACAGATACGCTAATGGCATAGCATTGCAGGAAGCTATTGTGCATGAAAGCATGGTGCCCAATACCAATGTGCAAAATAGCGCCGAGCTATACGCGCTGCAACAGGAAAATGAACGCTTGCAGGCTTTAACCACCTATTACCAGGATGTAGAAGCCGGTAAACAAGCTGCGGCATTAAAAAATCCTGCGAACCTGGGGATAAAGCTCAATAAGCCGTTTTTTGTATTGTTATTGATTATGCTGCTGGGGTTTGGGGCATTTTCCTCGTATGTTTTGTACAGGGGATGGGCAAAGCGGATATATCACCATTTTTTTAAAACCGCCTTGATCAAACCGCCAAAAGTTAAAATAGACAGCACTTATGTACCGCGCCAAACTGTGCCCGATAAAAGCCCGGTACAACAAGCCGTTACCGACACCCCCGCAGGTAATACCGATACCAATACCACCGACCCTTCGGCCAAAAAAGAAACACATTTTTTCAGGGACAGCGTGAAAAAGGATACCAGCGGCAAATTACAATTTTGAAAAATACCTGATGGAAACAAAAACATCATTCTGGCAAAAAATAGGCCTGCAGGATTGGTTTTTAACTAATGAAAAATCTCCTAAAAAAAAGCCGTCCGGCCCGGCGCATAAGCTAACGCCCGACGAGGTGTATAAATTTATTATTGAAAAATTCAGGGAGTCGATAGGCCAGCTATCATTTGCCAACAGGGTTGTTTTTTACCACGAATTTATAGTGGTTTTTAACCAGGACGATTACCAGGAATTTATAAGCAACCGGCAGGGCATACTGGGCATTATTGTTACCGAATGTGTTACTGAGTTTTATAAAATTTTAAAGCAATACCGCGATGAAGGCAAAAAAGTGGAACCTTCGGGCTCTAAATGGGTATTCAGGCTGGTTTCTCAGCCTGATTACGCGCCGGGTGATAAAGGGCTGATAGGCAAATTATTGCCCGAAGGCACTGCTAAGGAAGAAAATTTGAGGGTTACGTTCATCCCCCGGCAAACCGGTATAGCGCAAACATTTGACATTAACCAGGATATATTAAAGGGCTTTACCTATTACAGCGAAGGTTATTACGAATTGCCTTTCCGGATGGAAGAGGATGGGAAATCGGTAAGCCGCGAAGAGAAAAAGCTGGCCCGATTAACCGTTATCATTCCCGAAAAGCAATTTGTTGGGCGTAATGTGGAATACATCATGAAGGATGACGATATCTACGTATCGGGCAAAGAGGAAACGAGAGAAGGATCGGATATGTTCAGGATTCCATCGGATTGGGTAAATACGCCGCACCTGCACATCAGGTATAATAAGGCGGTTGATAAATTTTACCTCGCCTCGTTTGGCGAGCGAACCATATTGAACGAACAGGAAGTGCCTAAAAGCGAGATCAACACGCCGCAGTGGGTGGAGCTGCCCATGAACTCGAAAATATTGCTTAACGGCATCATCGGTATAAACGTTTTTAAACCCTGAGTAGCATGACGCAAGTTTTTTCCATCGGTTTGCTGGCAATTTGCATGGTGATAATGCTAACTCATTTTATTGATATTAAAAACACTGGAAAACATGATGGATAATATCTTCGGAATTACCGACATAGGTAAAGTAAGTCAAAATAATGAAGATGAGTTTATAGCCCAGAAAGTATTGAAGGGTGAACTGCTGATTGCCGGGGTGATAGATGGCGTTGGTGGCTATTATGGCGGTGAAATTGCCGCTGCCGTTACCAAAGAATGTTTAATAAGCGAGCTAAGTGATCTTTCCGGGGAGATCACCCCCAAATTGAGGGCTACCTTCCGCAAAGCAAACCGGCAAATTTTTGAGGAGAAGAAACAGGACGCCGCCCTGCAAAATATGGCCTGCGTATTAACCATTGCTATTGTTGATATTGCCGGTAACCAGTTATACTACGCCCATGTGGGCGATACCCGGCTTTATTTATTGCGCGACGGTAATTTGGTAAAACTATCAAAAGATCATTCCTTCGTAGGGTTTCTGGAAGATTCCGGTCGCCTTACCGAGCAGGAGGCCATGAGCCATCCCAAGCGCAACGAAATAAACAAAGCGTTGGGTTTTAGCGAAAGTATTGATAAAGACGATGAATTTATAGAAACCGGGCAATCGCCATTTTTGCCGGGCGACCTGTTGCTGATATGCAGCGATGGCTTAACGGATATGGTTACCAGGGATGAGATAGCGCAGATATTAACGGCCCCATCACCCCTGAAACAAAAAGGAACATTATTGATAGAAGCGGCTAACGCAAACGGGGGGAAGGATAACATAACCGCGGTATTGGTAAAAAATAATAAGGAGCCATTACAGCATACCGCTACAAAACCTGCTGCCACTCTGAATGAAACGCGAAAAACTAAGGAACACAAAGGGGAGCCAGCAGAAAAGCACACGCAAGTTAAAACCCGGAGCTACGGGGTGTTAATTACTGTACTCACCCTGCTTTGCCTGGTGTTTTTTGCAAGTACGCTGTGGCTGTATTATAATAACCAGGTACAGCTTGTAAAAACCGCGCCGTTAATTGTTAAACACCAGCGCAACGCGCAGGAAATAAAATTGCAGGACACTATAAACAAGTTAAAGGGCAATACGCTGATCTTATCTGCAAGTGATTTTAAAACGCCGATTATTATAAGCGATACGCTGCATATTGAAAAGGATACTTTGCTGATAAAAGCCAAAGGAACGATAGTTTTTGCAAGTGATACCGGCTATAAGGGCATTGGTATATTACTTTCAGGTAAATGCAAGCGGATAGTATTGGATAGCCTGTCCTTCCAGGGCTTTGGAACGGCCATAGCAGCGCAAAATAACGCGCTTAGCTTAAAAAACGTTCGCTTTGTTAATTGCAAGCAATCCATAATGCAGTCTTTTGGCTTCAAAGATGAAAAGTACGTCAACGGCAGGCTGCCCGAAAGTGAATTTAGTGTGGATTCCTTACCAAAGCATCCCAAAAAGTAATGGCTGTGGCTTCACCTGTTAAGATCAGCCGTAAAAAGGAGCGCGTATTGCTGCTGCTCATCGCCCTTATCCTGTTGCCGATTTTTATTAAATTGTATAAAGCCGAGCAGGAAAAATTTGTCGGCGTACCGGCCCGACTAAAGAATGGCAGTATGGTTGATCTGAACGGCAGCGACCCCGCGCGACATATCAAAACCCTGTTGCAGAACGGCCATTATTATGACGATGAAAAGGATATAGACCTGATCGCGTCGGTTATAGCGGATAGGTTGGTATCGACTGATAAATTCGATAATATTGGTGAGCTTAACAAGCACCGCTTCGATGTATCGGCAGATGATGCTTTCGCCAATGGCGGCGAATCCTTTCAAAAGCGGGTAGCAGCATCGAGGGCATTATTGGGCTATACCGGCGATGACGCTGTTCGTTTTGAGCAGGAAAAAACCGATCCTCCGCAAATACCACCATCTGTCGATATGCAATTGGGCGAACATGGTATTGAAGGCCAGGTGATCCAAAAGAAATTACCGGTAGCCGGTGTATTGGTAAGGCTCGAAATGATATTGCCGCAGGACAGTATTTATAACGATGAAACCACCGACATATCACAACAAAAAATAGAAAAGGCTGCCAATTTCAGGAAAGTTTATGTGCCGGATTCCCATAATCAACCCAAACTACAGGAATTGATCGCTTACGCCCGTACAGATAAGGATGGGAACTATAAGTTTGAAAATTTGCCTGAGAATAAGGCCTTTGAAGTGTTCCCGATGCAGCCGGGTTACCAGTTTGGCAAGGCACAAGGGATTGAATTGTTACATAAAAATGTTTCCTTTGATTTTTACCGCGCGCCGCATACCATCAGGCTTATAGCAAGCGATAATTTCAATACCCTGAAAAAAGATGATGCCCTTATTGTGCGGATGCCCGCCGATTATAATTTTTGGTATTGGATCATTGTCGCCGGGTTTTTCTTATCATTTGTAATAGCTCACCTGCTTTTAAGTGGCCGTTTTTCATCAGCGGATCAATTGCTGCTGCCTGTTATTATGCTGCTGACCGGTATTTCGTTGTTAACACTGCTTAGTTTACAGGATCCGCTTACCGACCGTTTTTTGGCAAAGGACACACTTTTGTATTTGACCGTAGGTTTGGCAGGCATGTGTATTTGTTTGTTTTTGAACGTGCGCCGCTTCACACCCGATTCCAACCTCTACCGCCTGGTATTCTTTAAGCAAAATCCCAAAGCGGCCAACGGCTGGCCATGGGTTGGTTTAGCGCTAATCATTTTATCCTCCACCATTATATTAGGCAGCGGGCCGGAAGGCAGCGGGGTTAAAGTGAACTTGCTGGGTTTTCAGCCCAGCGAGATCATCAAGTTTTTGATCGTTTTGTTCCTGGCCGGATTTTTTACCATGAATGAAAAATTCATCAGCCAATATGCCGACTGGAAAAAACGCTGGTCGTTCTTTTCATTCGCGCTCGTAGCAATACTTGTAACACTGTTCCTGTTTTTAATTTTGGGCGATCTGGGGCCGGCCATGATCATCTGTTTTACTTTTATTGTGCTTTTTTCCTTTTCCAGGGGCGATTTTGGCTCAATGGCTGGCTTTGTGGTTTTGTTTGTGTTGGCTCAATGGCTACTGCCGAACGTATGGTTGGCTGCCGGGCTTACTGCTTTAATACTGGCTATAGCTATTGTGCTGAACAAACGCAGGTTCAGCGAATCGGCTATTATGGCATTGGTGGTGATGACGGCCTTTTTAACCATTGATAAGGTGGGTTATTTAGAAAAGCTGTTCCCCGGCCCGGTTGAACGGTTGGTTGAGCGCAAAGCGATATGGCAGGATGCCTGGAATAACGAAGTTTATGGCGGCGACCAGGTGGCGCATGGTATCTGGGCAATGGCATCGGGTGGTTTCAGCGGGCAGGGGGTGGATGAAAGCTTTGCCAAAACCATTCCCGAAGCGCATACCGATATGATACTCCCCAGCATTGGCGAAGGATTTGGACTGGCGGGTATTCTTAGCATCTTTTTATTGTTTTTGATCTACCTGCACCGCTCCATTATCATCGGGCGGCAGGCGGGGGCGCCGTTCCTGTTTTATTTGTGCAGCGGCATAGGCGTAGCCACGTTCATCCAGTTTTTGCTGATAGCGGGCGGCTCAACCGGCGCATTGCCCTTATCCGGCATTGCTCTGCCATTTGAAAGTTATGGCGGCTCGTCGCTCATTATCAATTTTTGGGCGGCAGGGTTTTTATTGTCGGTATCGATGGTTCGCGGTACTAAATTGCAGATGGCTTACATCACCAAACAGCAGGATAAGAACCTGGTGCCTGCTTTGCTGGCAGCTTGCGTTGGTGTGCTATTATTGGGCTTCAATATATCGGGTTATATTTTTAATAATAAAAAGTGGGTGGTTGAACCGGCTTTGGTGGCCGACAAAAACGGGGCAAGAATATTCAGCTATAATCCGCGCATCGCTATCCTGATGCGGAAGATAGAAGCGGGGACGATATTCGACAGGAAAGGCCGGATACTGGCAACCAGCGATCCGGAACTGGTAACAAAGCAGGCAGATAGCTTAACCAATGCCGGCGCGATCAATATAGATTCGACCGTGCAAAAACACCAGGACAGGTATTATCCATTCGGCGGTCAGCTTTTCTTTTGGACGGGCGATGCCAACACCGGAATTTTCAACGGTGGCACCAATGGCTATTTTGCCGATTATGAACATGCCGCCGAACTGCGTGGATTTAATATGCCGGTAGCAAGCTATACGGTAAAAGCATCGCGCTACCGCGAAGATCGTTTTTTGCCGCGTGGCGTTAAAGAAATGGCTGTTAGTAAACGTGATTACAGCGCCCTGGTGCCCTTGCTGCTGGCAGGGGTAAACAGCCTGCAGGTGGATAGCTTTAAACATAAGGATCACAACATTAATCTTACGGTTGATGCCGCTTTGCAAACGGCCATACAGCAATCCATCGCCTCGGACGACGATCTCCAACATAACAGGATCTCGGTGGTCGTCATGGAATCGGCCACGGGCGATGTGCTCACATCGGCTCTGTTCCCGCTGCCGGCGGTAAACAATCCCGACCTGCTGACCATGAGTTCGGCCGATCAGAATAAACTATCGTCCTTTGTTACCACCTCCGATCTGGGGTTTACTTATGCCACGCAACCGGGTTCAACAGCTAAACTGGTTACCGCTATGGCCGCGTTCAATAAATTAGGCATGGCGGCGGCCGATAGGCAGTTTCATGTAAGTGAGGAAGAACGGATCCGTACCGGGGGATTGGAACCGGATGAAACGGGCATGATCAGCCTGGAACAGGCGGTGGTACGATCGAACAATGTGTATTTTATTAAATTGGCCAACGAGGAACATTTGCAGGAAGAAATGGGCGACC
>Ga0302309_10003488_pt1 | contig 12119 bp, 1 predicted proteins | sample III_Palsa_N1_1_FD_200453 | JGI IMG/M metagenome (GOLD analysis project Ga0302309, IMG submission 200453) | Peat permafrost microbial communities from Stordalen Mire near Abisko, Sweden - III_Palsa_N1_1 | ecosystem: Environmental > Terrestrial > Soil > Palsa > Peat permafrost | place: Sweden... | reverse complement strand
GTTCAAATAAATCTAGTTCCTCATCTTCTTCTTCGAATAATATTCGTCGTTGTTTTAAATGTGGTTCTCCAGATCATTTATCTAATGATAAATCATGTCCTAAGTATAATCAACCTAAGTCAACAAATCCCTCGACTAACCCTTCGTCTCGTAGTGTGGATGTTGTTTCACCAACGGTCTCGATGTTATCTGTCTCCACTATTGATAGATCTCTTCCTGTTTCCTTATTTGAAACTCCACAGAGTAGTTGTGTTTACCTCATAGTCAATAATGATCAATTCTTCTCCATCTTACTAGATACCGGTGCGGATGTTTCATTTATTGATTCTTCTTTAGCTTCTCGATTGAATCTATCCATTACACCTGCTAATGGTACTGTGAATCTAGCTCACGTCAACATTAAGGCTCCTCGTATAGGTACCTGTGTGTTGAACTTCACTGCCATGTTTCCAGGCACGGATAAATCTTCAATAATGATGGAGCATGTATTCGAGGTATTGCCCTTATATGCTCCGGATCAACAAAAGGATTATCATTTCATCTTAGGTATTGATTTAATTCATGAATTATTCCCTGATGGTATTCCTCTTGCTTTTATTCCTAAACCCTCGATTCCGACACAGAAACGAGTATCATCGTTAGTTGTTGGTTCCACAGTATCCTTGGATGACATTGGTGATGTTAATGATTTAGGTGTAGGTACCGTTCCTGAGAGTGAGTTACCTAGTCGTCTAGTGTTATCAACACCAACTGATCTGTCAGCTGAATACACTCTTAATCGTTCTCTGATATTAGACCGTCTTCATGACGTATTAACCATTAATGAGAATTTAACTGGTTTCTGTAATCTTCCGGAGTCTATCATGTCATTATCTCCGGATCCTTCTCAACTTCATCGTCTATATCGTCGTCAGTATCCGGTAGCGCAGAAGCTATGGTCTCGTGTTGATGAGGTCATCCAACGATGGTTGTCATCTGGTAAGATTGCCTACGCTCCTCGTGACTGTCGGTATAATTCTCCCTTAGTCGTTGCTCCGAAGAAGGATGAGGAAGGTAGAATGACTGGTATCCGAGTATGTCTAGACACTCGTGTACTGAATTCCATGCTACTAGATAATGATAGATTCCCTATTCCTAATATTCGTGATGCCCTGGAAGTATTCTCTGGGAATAAGATATTTGGTGAGCTGGATCTGAGTGAAGCATTTCTTCAGTTTAAATTACATCCGGATTCTCAACAGTATACTGCCTTCACCTGGAAGGGCATGCAGTACATATTCATAGGTGTTCCCTTTGGAATCAATAAGGTTCCCTCTCACTTTCAGCGGGTTATTACTCATATCTTTAAGGATTTACCATTTACTCATCCTTATATAGATAATCTTCCATTTGGCTCTAAATCATGGGAAGAACACAATGATCATTCATTCCTTATACTTGATAGGTGTAATCATGTTAATGTTCGAGTTAAACCATCTAGTGTTAATTTAGGTCATTCTCACATTAGATGTCTGGGATCTATCTTATCTGCTCTTGGTATTGCTGTAGATCCTGATAAAATGAAGTCCATTAATGATTGGCCTCAACCTGTTACTGGTGAGCAGCTACAAACCTTCTTAGGTATGATCTCATTTATTCGTGGTCATATTAGGAATTGTGCTGAGTTAACTGGACCACTGGAAGCTATTAAATATAGTAAAGTAATTGAATGGACTCCATCATTAGTAGAACACTTCAATTTAGTGAAGTCGGCAGTATTAAAGTCTCCTTTACTTAAATTCCCTGATTATAATTTACCATTCCATGTTGCTACTGATGCTTCTCGAACGGGTATTGGTGGTGTATTATATCAACCCCATGTACCTGATGAACACATTACAGATAATAATATAGTAGCCATGTTCAGTCGTAAATTAACTTCCTCTCAACAACGTTGGCCTGCTTATAAGTTAGAGCTATACGGTGTAGTAACTTCATTACGTTATTTCCACTCATATATCTGGGGTCGTGATGACTTAGTTATTATTACTGATCACAAACCATTAACATACATGTTATCTTCTATTACTCTATCTCCAGCTTTACAGCAGTGGTTAGATGTTATTTTGGATTATCATTTTGAAATTAAACATCGTCCTGGTGTACTACATGTATTGCCAGATCAACTATCTCGTATGTATAGTACCTATTATAATGGTCCTCTATGGGGTATTCCTTCTAATAATGGTTCGTTGATCGATATTGTTGGTGAATCGCCTACTGATATTATTACACAATCATTCCCTCAAATTAAGGCTTCTCCTCTTTCTTTAGATGGGAAGGGAGAAGTATCCACTTCTGAATCTGACTCATCTACTGATCTATCTCTATTCGATGATAGTGACGATGAACTAGACTTATCCTCTCAAGAAGTTCCGGTTACTGTCAAGAACGATACTGCTAATCCTAAGGCTAGTAATACTGACTCTAGGTCCAAGTTAGAAATCGAGTTAGAGAAACGAGGAATGAGATCACTTGCTACGATACCTGAACGTCTAGAGTTGGTAAAGAGATATCACCTATTCGGTCACTTTGGAAGAGAAGCTATCTTCAAGAAGCTATGGCAAGATAACTACTGGTGGCCTAATATGCGTAAGGATATTGAACAGGAGTTGAAGAACTGTGATGCCTGTGTTAGGTATGTAGTGACGAAGACTGGATATCATCCTTTCACTGCTATCACTGCTGATGGACCATGGACACACCTTCAAATTGATTGTTCTGTTCATTTACCTGAATCCTCTGATGGATTTACCACATTATTCGTTATTATTGATGTCTTTACTGGTTTTGTGATACTTAGACCTGTTAAGAACTCTACTGGTGATACTATTGCACGTGAACTATGGAATGTATTCTGCATTATGGGATTACCAAAGATCATTCAATCTGATAATGGCCCAGAATTCGTTAATCAGGTGATAAGATCATTTATTAAATTAACTGGTATTGATCATAGATTAATTACACCTTATAATCCTCGAGCAGATGGTAAAGTAGAAAGGGCCATAGGTTCGGTAATGTTAGTCATTAAGAAATTACTACATGGAGCTAACCAGAATTGGCCATTATTTGTACCATTCGCTCAGTTATCCTTTAATAATAAAGTAGCTACCTTAACAGGTTCTACACCATTTTCATTAATGTTTGGTAGATCATTAATTGAATTAACAGACTATACTAAACAATCTAATCCTCAATTAATATCATATGATGATTGGAAATTACACCAAGAGAAAATATTATCTCTAATCTATCCAGCTATTCATGATCGTATTAAATCGAATAAAACGAAGCTAATTGAAGCATTGAATCAACATCGTCGATTATTATTACCTAATGCATTACCAACTGGTTCAACTGTTATGTTAGTGGATCAGACACGTACTAATAAATTTGAACCTAAATATGTAGGTCCATACACTATCGTTCGTCGTGCTCGTAATGGTACCTATGTACTAAGAGATGCTACTGGTGATATATTGGATCGTCATGTACCTATTGATCAATTGAAGATTGTCTCTAAGGATGGTAGAACGATAGATGCTGAAGATAATGTTTATACAGTGAAGAAAATTCATAGTCACCGTGGTGATGTTGGATCCTATGAGTATCTCATTGAATGGAAAGGCTATAAAGAAAAGACATGGGAAAAAGAAACAGATATATTGGATGATCTAGTAGTTACTAAATATTGGAAGGCACGTAATAAGAATGATAAAAAATAGTTTAGTGATATACCTTGACATTTCCCCATGCACCTTAGTATTTAGTCAGTAACAGTCATAGTATAGCTAGTATAGATGTCCATCTGTTATTAAATAGGTTAGTAGTAGTAGCTATAGGACTTAGTTAGAATTTATTAATTAATCTTTATAATTTAATCCCTTTATCATTAATTCATCGATCCTTGATTTATCCCTTAGAAAAATAATGGAAAAAAAAATAAATTATCCGAGTGACAGTCCCGGGACAAAAATAAAAAAACGAAACGAGTTCACCTTTTATGTGCGGTATTATATTTTAAATAATAACCGACCGGGTATTTGGCAACGGAACCATATTAGCCACAGGAACCCAATAGGCAACAGGAACCATGATGAACTCTCCCCGGTCGGTTATATGTATGGCTAAGGAACCTAAGCGACGGAACCCAATGATATGTATTATATGCAACGGAACCCAAGCAACGGAACCCATGTTATATATGCGTCAGGAACCTTAGGGACGGAACCTGTATTTAGGCAATGGAACCTCTATTTAGGCAATGGAACCTCTATTTAGGCAATGGAACCTCTATTTAGGCAATGGAACCCAAGGCAATGGAACCTATTTCATCCCACTTATCATATATCAGATAATCTCTCTGTTCTGTCAGACAGTGCCTCAACCGCTTAGTTTGAGCAGTTCGTCAGTTATGATCTATGTCGTTTGTAATCTAAAGGTTTAAACTATGAAAATACACCATTTGGAACTATGCCACAAGTGTATTATCAAAGCATTCTTTAGTATTACGCACTAAGACCAGAACCCACTTAGAGAGGGCCTCACCTCGTATAGTTACCCATACGATTTAAGTCTAGAATTAGAGAGAGGTGATATGATAGGTAGTTTGAAATATGATTTGGACTTTTGACAAAATGAAAGAGAAATTACATGGAGCGAGACACTAGTGGAAGTTCTAGAAGGTGGAGCGAGACACTAGTGGAAGTTCTAGAAGGTGGAGCGAGACACTTGTGGAAGCTTATGTCCATGTATGTCCAAGTCTTGTGGAACCTATGTGGACTCTATATGTCCCAGTAGTGGAACCTTATCAATGTGTATGTCCCACTTGTGGAACCCATGTGGAATCAATTTGTCCCACTTGTGGAAACTTATGTCCATGTATGTCCATGTATGTCCATGTATGTCCAAGTATTATTTATGTATGTCAAGCTCCGTAGAACCTTAGTAGAAGTGTAATAACATGTCACAGATGTATGATTTCATACGTTAGTTGTAGAATCGTATACTTAAGCTCTTTATATGGGAAGGGATGTTGTAGCCAAAGCACAACATTCAAGTTTGTCACTTAGAAATATTAGTCCCGCGTCTTAGACTTTAAACACTGGATCCAGTTCACTCCTTTTGACTTTGCAGTTGCGCACTTTGCATATTCTTTGCACTAATATAATTTATATTATTCATTCTCATTCTATTATTTAGTTGAATCCTCTTGTTTAAATAAAAGCTGATCTTTTGGAATCTTTATTTATTTGAATTAACAAGTAGTAAATTAATATTAAGTGCTTATAGCCATTGTGCGTGAGTGATATTTATTCTAATTATAGTTGGGCTATTGTATATAACCTCAACAAGTTTTTCCAAAACTCTTTTTATTCTATTATATTGATCCTTTGTTTGGTGCTTTCCTTACACTGGTGGTTCATTGTATCGTATATCATTGATTACCTTACATTTATTTATTTGGTGTGTTATAATTTAATATTCATCAATTGTTTATTTCCTGGTTGTTTATTTTCCCATTTTTACCTTATTTCATCTTTTATTTTAATCACTTGATTAAATTCCAATATTAATTAACTATGAGTGCTAGTGAATCTTCCTCATCGTTATCCTCTGAATTAGAATCTTCTTCTTCTTCTTCTTCTAGTCATGTTGGTCCTCTTGTACTCTGTAGTATGTACATTGAAGAACTGAAAGAACATGATGATATCTCTGTTGTATCAGATGCTTGCCCTCACTGTGGCTTACCTGGCTTTCGTCATGGTAGAAAACCAATAGTAAATGAAACTATTACTTATAATAACCCTCCAGCTGTTGCTTCCAATATATTTCGTGATGTGGTTAAGACTCTTCCGAAATGGAAAGCTAATGAATCTAGTTCATCTCATTTTCTTAAACGTACTGCTCAAATTTTAACTGCAGGTAATATTCCTCAGACTGAGTGGACCCGTCTATTATTATTACAGATAGATGATACTAATGAATCCGATTGGGTTCAAAACAATATTATTTCAAAAGACCTCGATTGGGATGATGCTATTCCTATTTTTGCTGGTCACTTTGATGTATTTAATGTCAAAGATAAACTGGAATCAGATTATGAATCATGTCGACAGTATTCAAAAACTAAGGAGACTGTCCAACACTATAGTGATCGCTTCTTAGCATTATGTAGTGAATTAAATATTAAAGATGATGATAATCGTTGTATTACACATTTTATTAATGGATTATCCTATCACATTAAAAATAAACTGAAAGAACAGGTTAACTTCTCAAAAGTATTAGGTAACCCCATTGTTCTGACATCTCTTAAAACTGTTTGTGAGATGGCGATAGCTATTGAATTAACTATAATCCCTAGTACTAACCATGGTCACGATAAACCTGGTTCATCTCCATCCAATAATAATAATTATTCTCATGGTAATAATAATAGTAATAATCATAAGAATAATAATAAAAATAAACCGAGTGGTGATAAAAAGACTTGCATTAATCACCCCAACTCGACTTCTCATACTACAGCTCAATGTTTTATGACGAAGAATGGTGGTAGTAAATCTCCTGCTAAACCTACCAGTAGTGACAGTTCAAATAAATCTAGTTCCTCATCTTCTTCTTCGAATAATATTCGTCGTTGTTTTAAATGTGGTTCTCCAGATCATTTATCTAATGATAAATCATGTCCTAAGTATAATCAACCAAAGTCAACAAATCCCTCAACTAACCCTTCGTCTCGTAGTGTTACACGTAGTGTGGATGTAGTTCCTGCACCTACTGTATCTATGTTATCTGTCTCCACTATTGATAGATCTCTTCCTGTTTCCTTATTTGAAACTCCACAGAGCAGTTGTGTCAATTTCATAATCGACAAGGATACTTATTGTTCTACCTTGCTAGACACGGGTGCTGATGTATCATTTATTGATTCATCTCTTGTTACTCGTTTAAATTTATCTGTCACACCTGCTGATGGTATTGTGAATTTAGCTCACATAAATATTAAGGCTCCTCGTGTAGGCACATGTGTTTTAACTTTCACCGCTGTATTCCCCGGTACAGATATGTCACCTGTAGTGAAAGAACATGTATTTGAGGTACTGCCCTTATATGCTCCCGATCAACAAAAGGATTATCATTTTATTTTGGGTACCGATTTAATTCATGAATTATTCCCTAATGGTATTCCTCTTTCTTTTGTTCCTAAACCCGCGATTCCTCTTCAAACTCGTACATCTTCATTAGTTGTTGGTTCTCCTGTGTTTCTTGATGATATTGGTGATGTCAATGATGTTGGTGTTGGTTCTGTGCCGGATAGTGAGTTACCAAGTCGTGTGGTTCTCTCTACCCCATCGGACTTGTTATCAGAGTATTCTATTAACCGTTCTCTGATTTTAAATCGTCTTCATGCTGTCCTAACAATTAATGAAAATCTGACTGGTTTTTGTAATCTTCCTGAGTCAGTCATGTCATTGACGCCAGACCCTTCTCAACTTCATCGTCTATATCGTCGTCAGTATCCTGTAGCGCAGAAGCTATGGTCTCGTGTGGATGAGGTCATCCAACGTTGGTTATCATCTGGTAGAATTGACTATGCCCCTCGTGACTGTCGGTATAATTCACCGTTAGTAGTAGCCCCCAAGAAGGATGAGAACGGTGCTATGACTGGTATTCGAGTGTGCTTGGATACTCGTGTCCTGAATTCCATGCTGTTGGATAATGACAGATTTCCTATTCCCAATATTAGAGATGCCCTGGACGTATTCTCTGGTAATAAAATATTCGGAGAGTTCGATCTTAGTGAGGCTTTCCTTCAGTTCAGGTTACATCCAGATTCACAGCAATATACTGCCTTTACCTGGAAGGGTATGCAGTATGTTTTTATAGGGGTTCCATTTGGTATTAACAAGGTTCCCTCTCACTTCCAACGGGTCATTACCCATATATTTAAAGATCTTCCCTTCACTCATCCCTATATAGACAATCTTCCATTTGGATCTAAGTCATGGGAGGATCACCATGATCATTCTCTCTGCATCATTGTTAGATGTAATAATGTTAATCTACGTATTAAACCATCTAGCGTTAATTTAGGTCATGCACAGATAAAATGTCTTGGATCTATCTTATCTGCTCTTGGTATCTCTGTAGATCCTGATAAAATGAAGTCTATCTATGAATGGCCTCAACCTCTCACTGGTGATCAATTACAGACTTTTTTAGGTATGATTTCCTTCATTCGTGGTCATATCAGAAACTGTGCAGAGTTAACTGGTCCTCTCGAAGCTATTAAGTACAGTAAAATTATTGAATGGACTCCCTTATTAGTGGAGCACTTCAATTCAGTTAAGTCTGCTATCCTTAAGACTCCCCTCCTTAAATTCCCTAATTATACTTTACCTTTCCATGTCGCTACTGATGCTTCTCGTACTGGTATTGGTGGTGTTCTATATCAACCCCATGCTGTAGATGAACATATTACAGCTGATAATATTGTTGCTATGTATAGCCGTAAGTTGACTTCATCTCAACAACGTTGGCCCGCTTATAAACTTGAATTATATGCTGTGGTCACTTCTCTTCGTTATTTTCATTCTTACATCTGGGGTCGTGATGATTTAGTTATAATTACAGATCATAAGCCTCTTACTTACATGTTATCCTCCGTTACTCTATCCCCTGCGTTACAACAATGGTTAGATGTTATTTTGGATTATCACTTTGAAATTAAACATCGTCCTGGTATTTTACATGTTTTACCTGATCAACTGTCTCGTATGTATAGTACTTATTATAATGGTCCTATTTGGGGTATTCCACCCGATAATGCCTCTTTAATTGATATAGTTGGTGAATCTCCCACTGATATCATCACCGAGTCATTTCCTCAAAATATCAAGGCTTCTCCTCTTTCTTTACAGGGGAAGGAAGAAGTATCCACTTCTGATTCCTCTACTGTAGCCTCTCCTCCTGATTTATCTATATTTGACGAAAGTGATGATGAATCCGATCTTGCTTCCACTCAGGATGTCCTTCCCTCTGATAATAATCCTGCAGATCCTGTTGAGATTAAATCGGAATCGAATATAGCTAATTCTCAATCTAAATTAGAGATTGAATTAGAGAAAAGAGGTATGAGATCACTCTCCACTCTATCTGAACGTGTGGACATGGTAAAGAAATATCATTTATTTGGACACTTCGGTCGTGAAGCTATATTTAAAAAACTATGGCATGATAATTATTGGTGGCCTAACATGCGTCAAGATATACAAGAAGAACTAAAGAACTGTGATGCTTGTGTTCGTTATGTCGTAACTAAGACAGGCTATCACCCTTTTACATTTATTACTGCTGATGGCCCATGGACTCACTTACAAATAGACTGCTCTGTTCATCTTCCTGAATCTTCTGATGGGTATACTACATTATTTGTTATTATTGATGTCTTTACAGGGTTCGTCATACTCCGTCCAGTAAAGAACTCAACTGGTGATACCATAGCCCGTGAGCTATGGAATATATTCTGCATCATGGGATTACCAAAGATTATTCAGTCGGATAATGGTCCTGAGTTCGTCAATCAAGTCATACGATCATTCATTAAGATTACGGGTATTGATCATCGTCTCATTACCCCATATAATCCTCGTGCAGATGGTAAAGTAGAGAGAGCTATCGGTTCAGTAATGTTAGTTATTAAGAAATTATTACATGGTGCTAACCAGAACTGGCCATTATTTGCTCCCTTTGCTCAGCTATCCTTCAATAATAAAGTAGCGTCATTAACAGGGTCAACCCCTTTTTCGCTGATGTTTGGTCGTTCACTCATTGAATTAATTGATTATACGAAAAAATCAGATCCTAAATTAATATCGTATGAGGATTGGAAAATACATCAAGAAAAAATCCTATCTCTCATCTACCCAGCTATCTCTGAGCGCATAAAGTCCAATAAGACTAAGCTAATTGAAACCATGAACCAACATCGTCGATTATTATTACCTAATGCATTACCAACTGGTTCAACAGTTATGTTAGTAGATCAAACGCGCACGAATAAATTTGAGCCAAAATATGTAGGTGATGTTGGATCCTATGAGTATCTCATTGAATGGAAAGGCTATACAGAAAAGACATGGGAACCAGAAACCAATATTTTAGATGATCTAGTTGTGAAGAAATACTGGAAATCACTCAAGAAAAGTGATGGACAATAGTTGTCTTTATATCCCACTACCCATCTAATTTATTCATTCTAGTTCTCACATATAGTCACAGCCTAGCTTCATATATGTTCCTTAGTGATGTATATGTGTATTTATTTATTAGCCTTCCTTAGCCTCTAGAATCATTAGAATAGTTGTATCTATGTATAATATAGTATATTAGTCATGTATTACATTATATCTATCTATCTTTCACTTTTATTCCACTCGTCAGTCTGACTGAGTCTCTCCTTTTAGACATGTGGAAGGCACCCTCCACAAGTTCATCTCATTACATGTATTTTATCATCTCACATCATTTCTCCTTCTTCCCCTTTGATTCTATTCAAATATCATGGTATAACTCCTCTCCGTTCTTGTTATCCATCGATTTCACTTTTTCCTCATAGGTACCTTTAACGATGTTTTACCCCTCGATACCCATCTCATCCAAATAATATTATTCTGACCTCCTATGTAATACTTAAGATCTTCCAGTGTCCCTGATGATCCTATTAAGGTATCACACATGTATCCTTATCCTAGGTACCTACCCCCACTCGTTCAATATTCCCTACCTCCCTCCTCGAGACCTCCTACCCCCACTCATCGAAACCCCTTCAACAATTCCATCTCCTTTCATTTATTTTATCATCTCAGCCTATTTCACCTTATTCCATCTTGTTTCTATTCAAATATCATGGACTAACTCCTCTTCGTTCTTGTTCTACATTAATTTAAGTTTTTTTAAGATAGGTGTTTTAACGGTGTACGATCTCGTTGAGCCTATCTTAGCCAAATAATATTATTATGACCTCCAATGACAAACATAAGCTCTTCGTGTGTGTCTGATGATGCTATAATGGTATCACACATGCATCTTTATCCTAAGTCTCTTATCGAACCCCTTAACTCAGCCTTACCCCTCTCCTCGAGACCCCTACCCCCCCTGATCAAGTCCACCAAGAAAAATATTTAGCAGGTCCTATGTTCCTAAAAGCACGAGGGGATCATGTCGAGTACGGCTGACCTTCAAACCCCTATATCTGACACTCCATTCGAACAGTCGACATCTATAAGAATATAAATCCTAAGAATGAGAAATATTTCAGCACATATGTATGTACAATTTCATGACGAAAAATATTTGGTACCTCATATTAATATCCTAAAATCTACTCATCTATCCCTCACTAATGGTATATCATTCTTTAGTATATGACAACTTTCATTCTCTTCACTAAGACCCGTTATTATTTTTAATCTACCTATGGAAAAATTAAAATTTTAAAAAAGAAGTGAGACAAGGAGAAAATGGACTTGAAAAATCACCTATACATCATAGAATCATAATACATAGGTCTCTATCGTCAACAATCATTATCTGTTACATAACGAGCATATCAACAGTGATTTTCATGGACACCGAAAAACAGAAGCTACAATTTCAAAAATCATTTTAAACGAGATAACTCGACGTAGTGTAGTTTCAATAATTATTATCTATCATTTGATTCTATGGTCATGACGTCTAACATCGTATTCGTGAAAAAAATATTTTTTAGCTTCCATTGGAACCTAAAAATAATTATTTTTGTCCCAGTGTTTTTGGTCGATTTAGTGGTCGCTCATGGTTAATTAATCATTATTATTATATTATTTACATAGTACGTTAGGTGTCTCATGCTCAAACTCGTTTTACCTCGCGTAGCTCACATAGTGATATTTGCTCTCAGAGACCATGGATCCCATGGGTCCCATGGGATTGATTGTTGCATACCTCTTCTTATATGGGGAGGGATGTTGTACTCAACCGCACAACATGCAGTTTATCAGTCCCACCATCTTAGTCTTTAAACACTG
>Ga0302309_10003485_pt1 | contig 12123 bp, 8 predicted proteins | sample III_Palsa_N1_1_FD_200453 | JGI IMG/M metagenome (GOLD analysis project Ga0302309, IMG submission 200453) | Peat permafrost microbial communities from Stordalen Mire near Abisko, Sweden - III_Palsa_N1_1 | ecosystem: Environmental > Terrestrial > Soil > Palsa > Peat permafrost | place: Sweden... | reverse complement strand
GTGCAAGCCACCAGTGGGACTTGGTGCAAACCTTACCCTAACTTTTTTATCAGACATAGTTTGGCAAAGATAGTTGTTGAGTTGGGAAAGTCGGTAAAGACCGGAAAGACAGAAAGAAAAGGTGTTTTTGTTGTGACATTGTATGAACGCGAAAGCCTGAAAGCTGCTTTGTAACGAAATGTAAACCTATTTCAGGACGAGACACCATAGTTGTTCGGAAGATGGATTTCTTTCACAAAAATTGCGTAGGATGTCATGCTGAGGCACTCGAAGCATGCGGGCAAAGGCCCATTCGCCATGCATTAACGCTAATGCATAGTTTGCGAGGCCAACGCACATGCTTCGAGTGCCTCAGCATGACATCCCTTTTTGATCTTCCGAACACCTATGGACGAGACACCAGCAGGTAGTTTATGGGTAAACTTTAACTCAGGGGAAGGTGGAGGAGGGGGTTTAGCCAACTTTGCCTCAACATTTTGTGGTATCCATAAAATAAATCCCTACAATTAAAACCAATTACACCTTTTTTATATTATATCCTTTAAAAACCTACCATGAAAAAATTATATTTCCCATCACTCATTTTACTACTGCTGTGCTTTAGCAGTTGCTCTGTAATTGGCGGAATTTTTAAGGCTGGCGCAGTTGTCGGTATTATTTCGGTGATTGTTGTTATCGTTATTATTATCTGGATCGCATCAATGTTCAGGAAATAGTCAGCCGACGGGTTGTTAATTTTTATTGTTGCCCGAATAATACTTTAACGCAATAAGGTTATGAGGCATTGGCTTCGTGTTCCAGTGGCTATGAATGGCAAGGGCTGCACCAACAGCTGTTGCCTGTGCCATTGATGCCGCATAGATTTCCATTTGCGGAAAAGCAGCAGCCAATAAATGCATAAATACCGAATTTTTGCTAAAACCGCCATCTACAAATATGCGTTTTACCGGTGTGCCTTTTAAAACCTGTTCTGTTGAAGCTTTTTGTTGGCGGATGATATCGGTAACTAATTGATAATAGGCATCAATATCAGCCTCTTCCACTTCTTTCTTTCGGACTCCCGGACCGGGCTTTCGGACTTTCCCCTCATCATAAATCAAATTTCTATACTTCATCACATCCTGGTTAAACCTTGTAGCTATTCGCTTTACTCCCTCATCGTATTCATGTCCGCTAAACAGCCGCGAAGCTTTTACCTGTTTGCCGTTGTACTGTATATAATTTAAACAATCATTTCTTAATTCATCTTCGGTTAAAGGCGATTGGTTAAACGGGTTAAGACTAATAGCCCATGTACCGGTAGAAAGCAGGATAAAAGGTTCAGTAAAACTTACGAGATATGGAATCAATGCTGCCGAACTATCGTGTAAACCAATTCCAGTGTTATAATTGCTGCCTGGTAATAAAGAATCGACTACCGCATTTGCGGGATGGATAGGGGCCAGCTTATCAATTATACCTTCTTTAACAACCCATTCGTGATAATTATTGCGTTCAAAATCCCAAAGAGCGGTATGGCAGCCGATGCTGGTGAGATCAGAAAATTTTTGCCTGGTTAACAGGTAACTCAAATACTGCGGCAGGTGTAAGGCGTACTTTATCTTTTTAAATAATTCAGGTTTTTGGTATTTGATCCGGTACAACTGCAAGCCCGAATTAAGACTGCCCAATGCCGGTGATGCGGTTTGGAATGAGAAGCTGGCTTCATCGCCATAAGTATCATAAAACTGTTTTTTTATATCCTCCGGATATGGTTTAAGGTAATTATATAGCGGAGCTATGGCTTCTCCATTTTCATCAAGGTAAACAAAGCTGGCTCCATAAGCCGAAAAATTTACGGCTTTAAGTTCAAATTCTTTAAGCTTGCTGACCTCACTTAATGAATCGGATACCGAGCGTTTTAAGCTTTCGAGGTTTTCGCAGGGAAAACCATCCTCGTCCTCCGTTTCATTGAACCGGGCCGATCGCTCAAAAACAATATTATAGCTCTCATCAAAAAGGAAAAGCTTTTTATTGGTTTTGCCAACATCAAATACAGCGATGACTGGGATGGGTTTCATAACACAATTTATAAACTATTGCCACGTCGTTCCTCCTCGCAATGACAAATTTTTTAGTATTTCACAATCCTGTCGCTACCGTCTTTTCTCCGCGCTGTTTAATCAATCCATCTCTAACCGCCTGTTCCCTATAAATGGTTATTGGGTCTAATGCACCACCTGAACGCAACCGCGCTTCGGCAATTAACGGGCGCACATCTGTTCGATAAGCGTTCTGCAATATCTCCTGTGCTTTGACTACATCATTTTGTAGCTGTGCCTGCACCAATCCCACTTTATCAACCAGCAGCGCCTGGGCATAAGCAATTTTTATTGCTTCTACAGACTGTAAAAGGTCCTCTATAGGGTCTTTTACATTATGTGAAGCATCAATCATCCAGCCAATACCGGTAGCATGGTTCATCCCGCGTGCATCCATGCCCTCAACCAGTTCATTAAAAATCAGGAACAACTGGTAAGGATTAATGCTGCCTACGGTAAGGTCATCATCCCCATATTTAGAATCATTAAAATGAAAACCAGCCAACTTGCCTTCCATTAACAGCAATGAAACAATCTGTTCTATATTGGTTCCTTGAAGGTGATGTCCCAGATCAACCAGTGTAAGCGCTTTTGGGCCAAGCTTTGATGCCAGTAAATAGGATTGCCCCCAATCACCGATAGTTGTTGAGTAAAAGTTTGGTTCGAAGGGTTTGTATTCGATCCATATTTTCCAGTCGTCGGGCAATTCCTCATAGATCTGCCCGAGGCTATCTAAAGTACGCTCAAAAGCACCGCGGAAATTTAACTGACCAGGGAAGTTTGAGCCATCCGATAGCCAAACCGAAAGCGCATTCGATCCTAATTGCGTCCCATACTTTATCACCTCCACATTATGCTCAATGGCTTGCTGCCGCACGGCCTTGTCTACATGATGCAAGGAGCCAAATTTATAGCTCAGCTTTTGCCCCGGCTGATCCTGGAAAGTATTTGAATTTACTGCATCAAAATGCAGCCCGAATTGTGTCGCTAAACTTTTTATTGACCCAGCATTTTCGGGAATATCCCAGGGGATATGCAGGGAGATAGAATTGCTTGAACGATTCAGCGCATGGATCAAACCCACATCTTCAATTTTTTCTTCCAAAGTACGGGGTTCACCCCCGCCTGAAAAACGACCGAACCTTGTCCCGCCGGTACCTAATGCCCAACTGGGGATAGCAATTTGAAAGGCCTGCAGTTTTTGTAATACATCATCCGGCTTATCAATATTTGCTGCAATAAAATCAAATTTACGCTTATGCTCTTTTTTATGGTGATGATTATATTCATCAATTTTATGCTGTTCCATGTTGTTATCAGGCTAAGTGAAAAACTTCTTTTAAAGGAATGCTCTCCGGTGAATTATCTGCATTAGTTTCCATTATATCACTCATATACTGCCACCATTGCTGCATAATTGCATTTTGCGGCAGCTCATCCAGCGATTTTTTGTTCTTTGCTTTCATCACAGCAAAAAGGCTGTTTGTTTCATAGTCAATGAATATCGAGTAATCGCTGATGCCTGCTTCTTTTAACGCTTTCTTTAAATCGGGCCACAGTTCATCATGCCGGTCCTTATACTCTTCGGCAAAGCCCGGATATAATTTCATTTTGAATGCTATTCTATTCATGCTTTATTATTAATTCATGTATAACACTTCTACTTAGGCTATTCGTCATGTTGGAATTTGGCTAAAGCCCTTAAATCCTTTATTCGCTATCCGTCCCATAAATGGGACGGCAATGATTAAAGAATTATATTTTCATTGCCACTGGTTCAATTCATTCGTCCCATAAATGGGGCGGCCATGATTAAAGAATTATATCTTCATTGCCGTTGGCTTCAGCCAACGTATTAAAGCCAATTCAATAATGGCTTTAGCCTAAACTCACAAAGCGACGTACTGCCCTCAACTTATTTTAATCTTTAAACCTATCTTACAAACGCCGCCGTCACCCCTCCATCTACATTTAAAACATTCCCGGTTGATTTACTAAGCAAACCCCCAACAAAAACAAGGCATGCATTAGCAATGTCTTCCGGCAGTATCACTTCGTTCAGCAAAGTTCTTTTGGCATAAAATGCTGGCAATTCTTCAACTGTTACACCATACGCTTTAGCCCTGCCCGCTGCCCAGTCTCCTGCCCATATTTTACTGTCGGATATTACCGCATCAGGATTTACCACGTTTACACGGATGTTATCCTTTCCTAACTCGGCGGCGTTTAGTCGGCTTAAATGCAATTGTGCCGCTTTTGCCGAACCATAGCCCGCATTATTCGGACCAGAAACCAGCGCATTTTTACTTCCTATATTTAATACATCGCCACCGGTATCCTGTTTCCGCATTATTTCAACTCCGGCCTGCGTGATTAAAAACTGGCCCTTTACTAAAACGTCATAAAGCAAATCCCAGTCTTTTTCGGTATGCTCTTCTATTGGTTTTGATATGGATAAGCCGGCACAATTCACTACAATATCAACTCCGCCAAATGCTAAAATAGCAGTACTAAAAGCTTTATCTATTGATGCTTTATTAGTTACATCAAGCAAATCAGCAGCATAAATATCCCGTCCATATTGTTTGGTAAATTCTTCTTTAGCGCCAACTAACCGGGTTTCGTCATTATCGTTAATGATTACGCAAGCGCCTTCATCTGCGAATTTTTTGGCGATTGCTTTACCAATTCCTCCGGCACTGCCTGTAACCAACGCAATGCGGCCCGAAAGTATTTTGGGTTTAGGCATACGCTGTAGCTTGGCTTCTTCCAGCAGCCAATATTCAATATTAAAGGCTTCCTGCCGCGGTAATGAAGTGTAGTCTGATATAGCTTCAGCACCCTTCATTACGTTAATAGCGTTGACGTAAAACTCGGCAGCGACACGGGCTGTTTGCTTATCCTTTGCGAAAGTGAACATGCCAATACCGGGATATAAAATAACTACCGGGTTAGTATCGCGCATAGCCGGGCTATTGGCATGCTTGCAGTTTTCGTAATATTCCGCATACATTTTGCGGTAGGCTTCAAACGCCGGAGCAAGTTTTTCCTTAATAGTTTTTGTATCACTTAAATCTTCGCCGGGCGCTAAATCCAACACCATCGGACTAATCTTTGTCCTTAAAAAATGATCCGGGCAACTGGTACCCATCGGAGCAAGCCTGTCCAGGTCCTTGGAATTGATGAATTCCAGTACCCGGCTATCATCCGTAAAATGACCGATCATCCGTACTTTATCCGAGCAAAATCCCCGAAGTACCGGAGCCAGCGCTATTGCCTGGCTTTTCCGCCCGGCTTCATCAGCGCTTTTAATTTTATCTCCGCCGAAAACCGGTCCTTTTTTACCATAATTAGTTTCAAGGTATTCAGCGCATTGTTCAATTACTTCCAGCGTATTAATATAGCTTTCGTAAGCTGTATCGCCCCAGGTAAATAACCCGTGCGAACCAAGCATGATCCCCCTTATTCCCGGGTTTTGATCAAGGCATTCTTTTAGTTTTAATCCCAGATCAAAGCCTGGCCTTTGCCACTCCACCCAGCCTATTGTTCCTTTAAAAAGGTCGGCGGTTATTTGTTTACCATTTTTTGCTGCCGCGATAGCAATAGCGGCGTCGGGATGCAGGTGATCGATATGTTTAAAGGGTAAAAATCCATGTAAAGGCGTGTCGATTGATGGCGCTTTGGAGCTGAGATCGAAAATACAATGATTAAAAAGCTCAACCATTTCATCTTCGTGATCTATTCCCCGGTAAACATTTGTAAGGCTTCTTAGCCTGTCAACATATAAAGCCGCAAGACCGCTCTTTTTTAATGTGCCCAAATCCCCGCCCGATCCTTTTACCCACATTACTTCAGTTTCAGCGCCTGTAAGCGGGTCTTTCGCCATTACTTTGCAGGATGTATTACCTCCGCCATAATTGGTGAGCCGGAGATCCGCGCCTAAAAGATTAGAACGGTAAATGAGCAACGCTACTTCATCGCTGGCTAGCTCCGCCGCTTTTGCATCATCCCATAAGTAGCTTACATATTTAAAATTTGTTGTTTTAACAGACATATAGATATAAATTAATAGAATCAAGAAGTCAAGATAGAAGAATCAAGAGCCGGGAAAATTGTTTTATGACCATCCTTGCAACCTGGTTGGCTGTGGGGACACAGCCAACGGATGGGGATGGAGTTCTTTATCTTGATTCTTACTTCTTGCATGTTACTTAATAGCGTTCCCATAGCCAACAATTAGCACAGATAAAATAATGGCTGCTATACCTGCTATAACAGTCGCGAATGCTTTTTTGCTTACGCCTTTCCACTCTTTTAATACCAGGCCCCACATATTGGCCACCAATATAATAAAGGCCATGTGTAATATCCAGGAGCTTGCCCCATTGCCGAGCCGGCTTTCGCCCATACCATAAAAAAAGAATTGCAGAAACCAGGTAGTACCAGCAAGAGCAGAAAAAAGATAGTTTTTCAACAACGGTGTTTTGGGATTGGCATAGTCGCTAAAAGTTTTATTGCGGGCATTCAATATCATGCACCATATAAAATTAGTAGTAAGCCCACCCCATAATACAACAATGTAGGTTACATTATTTCTGAACAGGAAATTCCCCTGGCCGGGATGAGCAGATACCCACAATTGATTAGCAGTATCAGCCATTGATTTGCCGGCCTCCAAACCAAAATTAAAGCAAGCGCTTAAAATGCCCGATACAATGGCAACCAATATACCCAGCCCAAAACGATAATCTTTATTTTCGGCGGCAGCAGTACTGTTTTTGGTGAGGTCCTTTTCTTTCATCATCCCTGCCTTGCCGCAAATAATAATGCCTGCAACACAAACTGCAATGCCCAGTAAAACCATTTGTCCCCATGGAGTGTGAAGCAGCATAGTAAAAGTGTCCTTGCCCTCTTTAGGAAAAAAGTTATAATAAACAGATGGCACCAACGCGCCGAAAACAGCGCAAAGCCCCAATATAATAGTGCTGCCTAAGGATACGCCGAGATACCTTACACCCAGTCCATAAGTTAAACCGCCGATGCCCCATAAAAGGCCCATCAGATAGGTCCATCCGATAACATCGATGCCCGTGTTCTTAATAATTTCCGCAAAGCCGGGAATAGTAAGCCAGGCCGCAAGTGGTGGAACAATGAGCCACGAAAATATACCGCCCACTATCCAGAAACTTTCCCAGGCCCAGCCCTTAACTTTTTTATAAGGAATATAAAAGCTGCCCGAGGCAAAGCCCCCGATAAAATGAAAAAATACGCCGAAGATTATTTCCATGTTTATTTTTACGTAGAGACGCAATACTTTGCGTCTTTGATATGAATTTTATTCATCCTGTGTAAAATGTCTCTTCATTCTGTATGGCGGGAGACGCAAAGTATTGCGTCTACGGGTTTGGCGCAGCAGTACTAAAATGATATATCCCCGATCCAACATTAACCACAACATAACCGGCCACCGCATCCGCCAGTTTTATATCCGGCTCGGAGGCAAGCGGCTTACCGCTTTCCAATACTGCACTGCCGCTGTTTGCGGGAATATATATGGTAGCTCTTGTATTTGCCGGTATCTCTGCATCCAGCAAAAAATTACCGCCGTCCAGTTTCCAGTGCGAGCTGATCTTTCCATAATTGGTTTCGTAATCGGCAGCCGCGTTATCTAATCTTCCGCCAATGGTTGGCTTAATCACAATCTGCTTGTAACCCGGAGCTTCTGTTTTGGTATCGATGCCCGCAATAACACGGTACATCCAATCGCCTATTGCGCCATAAGCGTAATGATTGTAGGAGTTCATGGTTGGGGTTTCAAAAGTTCCATCAGGTTTTATGCCATCCCATCTTTCCCAAATAGTAGTTGCACCCATTTTTACAGGGTACAGCCAGCTTGGGTAAGTATCCTGTAATAAAAGGCGGTAAGCCACATCAGCATGCCCAAAACGACTAAGGACGTGGCACAGATAAGGCGTACCTAAAAAACCGGTTGTTAAATGGTTATCATAGCGTCTTATATTTCTCGCCAATCTTTCAGCGGCTTGATCCCTTAAATTTTCGGGCAGCATATCAAACTCCAGCGCCAGCACATAGGCGGTTTGCGTATCGGACGAGATTAAGCCGTTTGGCGTAACATACTCTCTTAAATAAGCATCTTTTATTTTGCCAAGCAACACCGTATAATTGTCGGCATCTTCTTTTTTACCCAAAACATTTGCGGCATTAATGAGCAACTGGGTTGAATAAGCCCAAAAGCATTGTGCAATTAAATATTTATTAGTGATGGCCGAGCTGCCATCCGTATCATCATTTACGCTGTAAAAAAGCCAGTCGCCAAAGTGGTTGCCTGTATTCCACAAATCATTCCTGCTTTTGTTTTTCATGTAATCAACCCAGGCCTTCATACTGCTGTATTGAGTCTCCAATATCCGTTTATCGCCATAAGCCAAATACATGTTCCATGGAATTATGGTTGAAACATCCGACCAGCCCGTGCTTCCGCCCGGGCCAGATGTAAGCCCTTGCGCAATAACGTTTGGTATTACATGTGGTACACTTCCATCTTCATATTGGTCTGCGGCCACATCTTTGAGCCATTTGGTGAAAAAATTATGCACGTTCATGTTGTAGGATGCTGTGCGCGAAAAAACCTGGGCATCACCCGTCCAGCCTAATCGCTCATCGCGTTGCGGACAGTCGGTAGGCACATCTAAAAAATTTCCCTTTTGCCCCCATTGTATGTTGTGCTGTAATTGGTTAAGGAGCGCGTTTGAGCAACTGAATGTTCCGGTTGGGGCCATATCCGAGTAAAGGGCTATTGCTGTAAAATTTTCGGGCTTCAAATCGCCGGGATAGCCTTCCACTTTTATATACCTGAAACCCTGCCAGGTAAACTGCGGCTCAAAGCTTTCTTCTGCGCCACCTTTTAATATGTAAACATCCTGTGAGCGGGCAGTGCGTAAATTCTCTGTGTAAAAATTTCCTGCTTTATCTATTACCTCTGCATGTGATATGGTGATCTTATCACCGGCGTTACCTGTTACCTTCATCTGCACCCAACCTACAAGGTTTTGCCCAAAGTCAATTACCTTTTCGCCTTTGGGAGTTGTAAATATTTTTACCGGTTTAAATGTCTCATGTTTGCGTACCGGCTCATTAACAGTAGCGACTAATATATTTTTCGGATACTCCTTAACGGTTACGCCCGACCAACTCTTATCATTAAAACTTGCAGTAGACCAATCTTTTTGCTGCATCCGGTCATCAATGGTTGCACCGTAATAAATCTCGGCAAAGCGAACCGGCCCGGTAGAAGATTTCCAGCTATCATTTGATATAATAGTTTCTTTAGTACCATCAGCATATGTTACTTCAAGCTGAAGCAACAAGGCAATATCTTTTCCATAAAGATTAGGTTTAGGGTCATAGCCGATATATCCGCGGTACCACCCATTGCCAAGTTCGGCTCCTATAGCATTTGCGCCTTGTTGTAACAGTGAGGTAACATCATAGGCCTGGTATTGCAGGCGTTTATTGTAGCTTGTCCATCCAGGCGTTAAATAGGCATCCCCAACCCTGTGCCCGTTTATTTGAGCCTCGTACAAGCCATGCGAAGTGATATAGGCTATCGCCGACTGAACTTTTTTGGTTAATGAAAATCCCTTGCGGAACAATGGGCTTGGGCGAGTCGCCGAATCTTCTGCAAAACCGGGAGTTATCCATTTGGCTTTCCAATCGGCAGGGGTAAGCAATCCCATTTGAAAAGTGGCCGGTTCGCTCCATTCAGAAGCTTTGCCCAAATTATCCCAAATCCTTACCTGCCAGTAATATTTTTGCCCGGAAGCCAATGATCCGCCTTTATAATCAACATAAACTGATTGATCTGACATTGTTTTTCCTGGATTCCAAACCAGGTGTTTATCCTTTTTTAATCCTGTGTAGGTACCAACCCTTATCTCATAGGCTGTTTGCATTACATCACGTTTATCAGCCGCAAATAACTGCCAGCTAAAACGAGGCGTTAAGGCATCAATACTTATCGGGTCGGTAAGATCTTCAGTTAACAGATGCTGAACTTTTACCTGTGCAAAACAAAAGCCGAACCAGTGAATGGCAAGAAATAAAAAAATGATCTTTCTCATTATAGTTTAAATAGGGGTGTATTATAATTGGATAAGGCAAGTTAATGAAAATGCTTTTAGTTAACCATCCTCAACTGTCTTATCCATTATAATTATTACAATAAAAGTCCGCCTTAAGAGCATTTAACCACAGAAAAAACTAATAGTGTTCTTTGTGAATCCTTTGCGTCCATAGGGGTTAATTTTTTTAACACAAAGAGCACCAGGAATTCACAAAGGGCACCAGGCCTTAAAAAAAACAAAATATCATTTGGTATAAATTTCGTTCTTTACTTTTGAGATCGCTTTTATTTTGTTTTTTAAAAGGAATAGCCCAGTTTTAGGCAGATGAAAAATTATCTGAAAATTATTAAGATAGACGAATACTCCATCACCCCTAAATACCTGCAAATTTGCAATTCGCTGTTGCGAGGTATTGAGGATAAAAAGATAGTCAAAGATGATATTCTGCCTTCTATAAATGACCTGAGCATTGCGCTGGAGGTATCCCGAAATACCATTGAACGGGCCTATAAAGAACTAAGAAAGCTTGGGGTTATTAACTCTGTAGCGGGGAAGGGGTATTTTATTTCGACTATTCAGTTTAACCAACCCATTAAAATTTTGTTGCTGTTTAACAAGCTGAGCAGTCATAAAAAGATCATATATGACGCTTTCGCCGAGAAGCTGGGGAGCAAAGCCGCCATTGATTTTTATATCTATAATAACAACTTCAATTTTTTTAAAAAGCTTTTGAATGATAAAATTGACCAGTACGCCAAACTGGTGATCATTCCGCATTTTATAGAGAACGCCGAAAACGCTTATGAGGTGATTAACGAGTTGTCAAAAGATAAACTGATATTAATGGACAAATTAATTGAAGGCGTAACCGGAGATTTTGGAGCAGTTTATGAAGATTTTGAAAAAGATATTTATAATGCATTAGAGCAGCTACTAGAAAAGCTGGGCAAATACCATACGTTAAAGGTCATATTTCCCGAAAATAGCTATTATTCTAAGGAGATACTCACCGGATTCAAAAAATTTTGTCGTCAGTATGCTTTTGATTATGATATAATTCATCACCTGGACCATGAGCAGCTGTTACCGGGTACCGTATATATTAATTTAATGGAAGATGATTTAGTTGAACTGATAGAGAAAATAATCAGTGATAAATTAAAGGTAGGAGAAGACATAGGTGTGATATCCTACAATGAAACCCCATTAAAAAAGATCATTTTAAATGGCATCACCACCATATCAACCAATTTTAAAATGATGGGCGAAAAAGCAGCTGAAATGATATTGGATAATAGTAAGGAGCACGCGGCTATTCCGTTTGGAGTTACGCTGCGTAATTCTTTATAAATTACCGGGTAAATAAAAAAGAGTTACACTTTTGATGTAACTCTTTTAACTTATTTGCGGAATGGACGGTCCCGCCGAATCCATTGTAATGTGCTCACTTATAGATATTTTAAACTAAATATCATCATTGGTACCCGAAAAAGAACCCTTGATATTTAATATTACTTATCGAACTTTGGAAAGAACTTCTTCATCAAATTTACGAAATTGAATCAAATAAAACAAAAATCAATCGGCAGTAAGCAGCCATTCAATAGTAATAGTTGAAGAAGTTATTTTAAAATAATGACGATAGTAGTTGTTTACTGCAAAAATTACTATTTACAACCCTCATTCCCAAAAGAAAAGGTTGGCTAGGTAACAATAAAATAGCAAGGGTATGATATAATTGATAAACAGTTATTTAGCTGACTTAAGTTGTTGCCAATATTACAGCGAGGGAATCCATATAATCACGCCAGTAAACAATCTTCCGGTCTTTAATGGTGATGATCGAACAAAAGCGATTATCATACGGCTTATTGGCCGGGGTTACTCCATGAACCTGA
>Ga0302309_10003481_pt1 | contig 12136 bp, 12 predicted proteins | sample III_Palsa_N1_1_FD_200453 | JGI IMG/M metagenome (GOLD analysis project Ga0302309, IMG submission 200453) | Peat permafrost microbial communities from Stordalen Mire near Abisko, Sweden - III_Palsa_N1_1 | ecosystem: Environmental > Terrestrial > Soil > Palsa > Peat permafrost | place: Sweden... | reverse complement strand
GGCTTTAAACGACCTTTGTCTGGAGATTAACGACCGAGAGTTCATGGTTATTGTGGGTCCTTCCGGATGCGGTAAGACGACGGCGCTGCGTATGATCGCGGGTCTGGAAACGCAAAGCGACGGCGATATCCTCATAGGCGAGAAATGCGTGAACAGCGTATCTCCACGCGACCGCGACATTGCCATGGTTTTTCAGAACTACGCGCTGTATCCTCACATGAGTGTCCGGGACAATATGTCGTTCGCCTTGAAGCTGCGAAATCTAGATAAGAAAGAGATCGATCGGCGCGTCGACGATGCCGCGGAGCTGCTTGGGTTACAGCCGATGCTGCAGCGCAGGCCAGGTCAGCTTTCGGGCGGCCAGCGGCAGCGCGTGGCTTTGGGCCGCGCCATTGTCCGTGAGCCGCAGGTCTTCCTGATGGACGAGCCGCTTTCGAACCTGGACGCGTGTCTGCGCGTGCAGACGCGCGCGGAACTGATTAAGCTGCACAGGAGGCTAGGCATCACGACGATTTATGTCACCCACGATCAGGTTGAAGCGATGACCATGGGCGACAGGATTGCCGTGATGTCGGGTGGTGTGCTGCAGCAGTGCGCCGCTCCGATGGAGATTTACAATCATCCGGCCAATATGTTCGTCGCGGGCTTTATTGGCACGCCAAGCATGAACTTCTTTAAGGGCACCGTGAAGCAAGCCGGCGGACAGATGACGGTGGACTGTGGAAGCTTCGCCGTTCCGGTTCGCACTAGCCTGCAAAGTACATTGGGCGATTGGATAGGACAGCCGGTAGTTTTCGGCGTCCGACCGAGCGACATCTATCCGTCAGGCTCCAACCACTTTCAAGGCGGGGCAGCTTCGCAGCCTATAACTACAGTCCTGGACGTGTCTGAGCCGATGGGCGATATCGTGACGCTCTACCTGACAATCGGCAACCAGTCTATGGTCGCCACCGTGAGTTCAGACCATTCCGTTAAAGACGGACAGGCGATGGACATCGTGTTCGACCTGGACAAAACACACCTATTTGATCCCGAGACGGAGAAAGCGATTTATTGATGGCTGCAAGCACTCTGGCACCTGTTGCGGATGAACGCATTATTGTTGATGAGGACTACGGCCAGGTCTGCGACCGAGTCGCAGACCTGATCGCCACACTTATTACCGCAAAGCCTACCGCCGTTCTTGGGATGGCAACCGGTTCGACCCCACGCGGCGTCTACGAACGCCTCATTCGCCTGCACCAGCGCGACGGCCTCGATTTCTCCAGAGTCACCTGCTTCAACCTCGATGAATACTATCCCATTGAAGCTGCATCGCCGCATTCGTACCACGAGTTCATGAATCGCGTTCTATTCAGCTCCATCAACTGCCGGCAGTGGCACGTTCCAAACGGCCTGCCGCGCACCCCCGAAGCCATTGCCGAGGACTGCCTTCGTTATGAGGAGCTCATCCGCGCCGTTGGCGGAATAGATCTGCAGATTTTAGGAATTGGCCGTACGGGTCATATAGGCTTTAACGAGCCCGGCAGCTCGCCGTTCTCACGCACACGCCTTGTGCATTTAGACGCAGCAACACGAAGAGACGCCGCCGCGGGATTTGGAGGGCTGGAGAATGTGCCAACCCAGGCCATCAGCATGGGAGTCTGCACGATCATGGAAGCAAAGCAGATCGTTCTCATGGCGAGCGGGGCCAGCAAAGCCGAGATAGTACGTGCCGCGCTGCAGGAAAAACCAACAGCCGAGATCCCGGCGACCTATCTGCAGTTTCACCCTAATCTGCGATATTTCCTGGACGAAGCAGCAGCGTCACTTTGTTTAGGAACATAACCCGCGGGGAAACCTTTGCACCGCAAGGAGTTGCAAAAATGACCCGTCCAGTTATCTCTACCGAAGATCCTTCCTATAGGAAGCGCGTATCGATACTCGATACCGATATGGCTTATGTGGATGTGGGGGAGGGAGACCCGATTGTCTTTCTACATGGCAATCCAACCCCCTCTTATCTTTGGCGGAATATTATTCCTTACCTGATGCCATTTGGACGTTGTCTTGCACCCGATCTTGTGGGGATGGGCAACTCAGGCGCTGCTCCTGATGGCTCCTACCGATTTGTGGATCATCAACGCTACCTCGACGCATGGTTCGAGGCGATGGAGTTAAACAAGAACGTCATCCTGATAGTGCATGACTGGGGATCAGCACTCGGATTTTATTGGGCACAGCGCCATCCCGAGCGAATCAAGGCCATCATCTACATGGAAGGAATTGTCAGGCCATTTCTTTCCTGGGATGAATGGCCGGAGTTGACAAAAGCGTTCTTCAAAGCGCAGCGCACGCCGGCCGGCGAAGATTTGATTCTTCAGAAGAACCTTTTTATAGAATACCTTCTGCCTCTCCGAGGTATCTCCGAGGAAGCAATAGAGGTCTATCGACGTTACTACAGAAACCCCGGCCCTTCGCGCCAACCGATGCTGACCTGGACGAGAGAGCTGCCCATAGACGGGCAGCCAAGAGATGTCACGGACATTGTCGAATCCTACTCGCGCTGGCTTGCGACAAGCCAAATACCGAAGCTGTTTATTAATGGGGATCCATCCGGGTTTTTAATCGGTCCGCAACGTGAGTTCTGCAGGTTGTGGCCAAATCAACAAGAAATCACCGTGAAGGGAGCACATTTCTTGCAGGAAGAATGTCCTGCTGAGGTCGGCGAAGCTAGTGCTCGTTTTGTCGCGAAGGTCCTTGCGGGGCAGATATCGTAACCGCAACATGCTTAATTGGGTGCCATGGCCACCGAGGGCTGAGGCCGTGGCACCCGTCTCGGAAGGTCATACTCCAGCTAGCTCTCTTTTCCTACTCCATACCAGCGGAAAATGCGCGCCTTCCATCTTTTCCCCTTCGGCGACTTCCACGAACTGCTTCATGGGGTGATTTCCGCCGGTTATGTACTTGGTTTCTTCCGTCATAAAGTGAATGGCTATCGCACGCCGTGGACGGCCCGATTTATTGGCGGGCGAACCGTGCCAGGTTAGCGCATGGTGGTAGTGGACTTCTCCACGCTTGACCGGGCAGGGTCTCACCACGACTGGATGGCCTTCGAACTCCACCGGTACGTCTTCAAAATCCTTGAACGTGCGCAGGACATCCATGTGGTTGCCCCATTTGTGCGACCCTGGAACCATACTCATGCAGCCGTTGTCGGGATCCACGTCGTCCAGGGCTACCCAGGCCGAGACTTCGGTCATGGGCGCGAGAATCGGCCATAATGGTGCGTCTTGATGCCACATGTTTACGCCGCCGGTTGATGCGGGCTTGTACTGGATTTGATCGTGCCAGATGCGCAGCTCGGACGCTCCGGTAAGCTGCGCCATCTCTTCGGTGATTACTGGATTTCGGATGAGGGCATGAAAGCCTTCCGAGGCCTCCCAAATATTCACGATCTGCCAGATCTGCGTATCTCCTCCCGACATGTTGTGCAGCAAAACGGGCTGCGGCGCATGGGGATCGTCCTTGCTTAGAATGACCCGCTCGATCTCTCGCTGCAGCATCGTCACTTCATTTTCGGTTAAGACCGTTCCACCGCGCAAATAACCATCCTGGTTAAATAAGTCAATTTGGTCCTGGCTCAGCATTGTAATTCTCCCCGAACAGATTGAGTTTACTGACAACTATTATAAGGTAAACGATACATGGCAGCAATGGAGATTTCACCTATTCCCTGTGTGTTTAAACTATCTCTGCAAAGTCCAAGTTCAAAATACGTCAGGAACCATCATTCGGATTTTACAATTGTGCATGTTGTAATAGCAAGGAGAATATAAGCCATGAAAATCGCTTTGTTTGGCGCCACTGGAATGATCGGTCAGAGAATTTTGCAGGAAGCCGTCAGCCGTGGACATTCCGTCACAGCCATCGTACGCGACCCTTCGAAGATTACGGACACAAACCCGTCCATCACAGCCGCAAAAGGGGACGTTCTGGATCCCAAAGAAGTCGCCGAGCTCGTTGCAGAAGCCGACGCTGTCGTAAGTGCCATCAGCCCTGGGGCCGGCTCGAATGACATCTACATACCAGCAGTAAACTCCCTCACCGCAGGGCTTACTGAAGCAGGGGTGAAACGAATACTATTTGTTGGAGGCGCTGGAAGTCTGGAGGTTGCGCCCGGCGTGCAACTGGTGGATGCTCCGGACTTTCCAGAAATCTACAAAGCACGAGCATTGGCCATGCGAGATGAACTCGAATACATAAGGACGTCGGATTTGGACCTGGATTGGACGTATGTCAGCCCGTCGGCCGTTATATCTCCGGGAGAGCGTACGGGCAAGTTTCGGGTTGGAGGCGACCAACTTCTCGTAGACGCCGAAGGGAAGAGTTCGATCAGCGCGGAAGATTTTGCCGTGGCTGTGGTGGATGAGATTGAGAAGGCGGAGCATGTTAAGGAGCGAATTACGGTTGGGTATTAAGACTCGGGTGAGAGAGGCATAGGGAACGGCTCGGGATAGGAATTAAGAGCCAGACCACCCCCAGCCCCTATAATGAACACACTAGCGTATGACTCCAAATCACGAATCAAATTGCCCGCAATTTCGTGATTTTGTAAAGGGGGGGCCGGAACAATGCACTACTTCCATCTATGTAGGTGCGCCACCTTGCACCCCTTTACGAAGTGGAGGGTCTGGGGGTGGTCTTCGCTTTGCATCTTTCACACCTCTCAACAGGCAAATTTCCCCTTGACATATACTAAGCGCACATACTATAATGGTAAGTATACTTATTAATTTACAGCAAAGGGAATCAACATGACCGATCCAAATTTTGTCCTAATGTACGTCGACAGCCCGCCGGCCAGCGCCGCCTTTTACACAGAGCTGCTTGGCCATGCGCCTGTAGAGTCCTCGCCAACTTTTGCTCTGTTTGCTCTGTCCTCCGGAGTTATGCTCGGCTTCTGGTCGCGTCACACTGTCGAACCCGCGGCAACCATCCTGCCGGGTGCCGTGGAGTTGGCTTTTGCTCTGGACGATATCGACGCCGTACAAGCCATATTTTCCGACTGGACGCAGCGGGGCCTCCCCATTCTGCAGCAGCCAACCTACCTCGATTTCGGCTTTACTTTCGTTGCTCAGGACCCGGACGGCCACCGTCTGCGTGTGTTCACACCAATCGAGAACTAATCATGAAGAAGTTGCCTACACGATACAGCAATCCGAATCACAGCCCAGGCTATCAGTTGTGGCGGGTCACCAACATATGGCAGCGGCACATGCGTCAGGCCCTTAAGGATTTGGACCTGACGCATGTACAGTTCGTTTTGCTCGCGGTCACGGTTAAGCTTGGGGAGCTCGGTGAGCCAACGAACCAGGCGCATATCGCCGAGGCCGCCGGTATGGACAAGATGATGGCTTCGCAGGTCCTGCGCACTCTGGAAGAGAAGCAGCTCATAACGCGCACGGCAGACAAAACGGACGGCCGCGCACTGCTAATTTCCGTAACAAGCGCCGGGTTCGACCTAACCTGTCAGGCCATCTACAAAGTGGAAGAGGCGGATCAGGAGTTTTTTGGAGTACTTGGGACGGAGGAAAAGACACTTGCTCTCCTTCTGAGTCAGTTGGTCAATAAATAATTAAATGACAAGTATTGAAATTTGTCATTTAATATGATACAATCTCCTATCACTTCATAGAGTCTAAAGGAGATTTAAAGCCATGTATGCTGTTACCGGAGTTACGGGTCAGGTTGGCGGGGCTGTAGCGCGCGCCCTGATCGCGGGCGGCCAAAGTATCCGTGTGATTGTACGGGATCCAGGCAAAGCCCAAGAATGGGCTGCACAGGGCGCTGAAATCGCCGTCGCAAACTTCAGCGATCGCGCATCTCTGGCTGAGGCCTTTGACGGCACAGACGGAGTTTATGCCATGCTGCCGGCCAACTTTGCTCCGGATCCCAACTTTACCGAGGCTCGCGCTATCATACTCGCACTGCGTCAGGCCCTCGAGTCCACAAAAACAAACAAGGTATGTTTTCTGTCCTCGGTGGGGGCACAGCACGACCACGGACTGGGTCTGATCACCCAGTTGTATTTACTGGAGCAGGAAATGCGCAGCCTCCTCCTTCCCACCGCATTCGTAAGACCCGGCTGGTTCATGGAAAACTCGAACTGGGACATTCCAGTCGTGCGCGCATCCCAGCAATTGCCCGCCTTTTTGCAACCGTTGGACCGCGCCTTTCCGATGGTCGCCACCGAAGATATCGGCAGAGCAATTGCCAACGTTTTACAGCAGGAGTGGTCGGGAAACCGGGTAGTTGAGATAGAGGGACCTAAAAGATACTCGCAAAACGACCTGGCAGAGATTTTTGGCTCCCTAATGGGAACCCAGGTACAGGCCAACGCCGTGCCGCGCGACCAATGGGCGGCCCAATTCGAAGCTCAAGGCGCTGCGCCGAACGTCCTGGGCCCGCGCATCGAAATGCTGGACGGATTCAACTCCGGCTGGATAGATTTCGAAGGACAGGGCGCCGAGCATATAGTCGGCAAGCGCACGATGGAGGAGGTTCTAACTGCGGCGCTCTCAAAAAGCTAAACGCGCTTCATTCGCCACTGGGTGGGGACGTCCCACCCAGCCTCGGAATGCGCGGGTGAAGGGAATCAGCAGGTATGCTTAGACGACATCTCTGAACATATCTCCGACGATCGTAGTCGCACCGTCAACTTTTTCGAGGCGAATCGCCGGAATTCCGGAATGCTTCTCTATATAGCCGGCCAGGGCGCTCGAGTGCGTGGTAATCCAGATCTGGCTCTTTATAGAAGCCTTAACGATTAGCTCGGCCAGGGGTTCCAGCAGATCGGGATGGAGACTTGTTTCAGGTTCGTTGAGGGCAAGAAGCTTAGGGGGGTGTGGGCTCAATAGAGCCGCCAGCAGACACAGGTAGCGTAACGTTCCATCCGACAACTCGCGGCCCGTCAGGGGTCTGTAGACGCCGGGCGTACGAAGCATTAGCTCGAAATATCCACGATCGTCCGCTATTTCCAAATTTGCGCCGCCTAGCCCCTGGTCTATGGACCTATTCAGGTTCTTCCAGTCACCCATGCACTGAATAGTTATTAAGGCCGCGGCAAGATCGTGGCCGTCGTGGCTGATGACAGGGGTTAGTGTGCCCGCACGAGGTTCGCGAATTGCAGAAGCCGAGTCCGTCCTGAATTGGTGATAGAAGCGCCAGGTTAAAAAGTGCTCCCGCAGCATGGACAATTGAGGAAATCTGTGAGGCTCGCGTAGCTGAGAAATTACAGATTCCATGGGAGATAAGGCCTGAGAGAAGGAAGTTTTATCTCCGTTCGAGTCGCGCAGCCAGACCGAAGATCGGTTTCGGTCCAAAAGCTGAGTTCGTTTTTTTCCGTTAATGAAGTGGACGGTTTCCTCTTTGATTCGCGGATCCAGGATAAACGGATCGTAGTCCTCGCCTTTAAGCGGATCCACGGTAAACGGATTGAAGGACTCGCCCTTAATAGGCAGGCCACAGGACAAATGATAGGCTGTGTTATCAACGGTGACGCCCAGATGCATACGCACAGGACCCTTGCTTCTGTAGCTGATCATCTGCTCATGATCACCGCCCGCCCAGAGTGCGCTTGCCATCCCTCCCTCGGTGGCGATAGCCTGAGCAAACTGTCCACCCGCAGCGGCGTGCAGAAGGTACATGGCGTTGTACAAGTTGCTCTTTCCGCAGGCATTTGGTCCTACAAGCACATTAATTCGGCCGAGCTGCAAATACAGATCGCGGATCGAACGGTACCCCTTGACGTCAATTGCCTCGATTGCCATCGCTAAATCCTCTGCGTTCGCCACTGGGTGGGGGACATACCCACCCAGCCTCGGAATGCGCGGTTGAAAGAGTTCGATTCTTCGTAACCCAGGAGGAAGGATATCTCTGTTAGATCCAGCGAAGATTTCGCGAGATATTGCTGAGCCATCTCGCACCTGGCACTGTCCAGTAGAGCCTGAAACTTTACCCCTTCGGAAGCTAGCCGCCGCTGAAGAGTACGCGCACTCATATTCAACTCGGAAGCAACCTCGTCGATCCCGTATTTTTGACCCGCAAGAAGCCGAGTCTGGATCGCCTTTACTTTGTCCGGAAGCTTCTGCTCTACCGTGTAATCACTGAGAGCTGCTTCGAGCTGGGGAGCGAGCATCGAGAGCAGCGCAGGGTTGTACGTAATGAAGGGCTGCGCCACGGTGGCCGAACTGAATATCAGGGCATCGTGCTCCGATCCAAATTCTATGGGGCAAGCAAACTGCGCCTCGTAAAGCTCGCGGTGCTTCGCCTTGCGAGCCAGAAGAACGCGCTCCGGACGTAAAGGGCGGCCGGTCCCATGACGGCCAAGCTCCACAATAGATGCAAACGCAGAATCCACCAGCATCGGCGGCTGTGCGTCCTCCGAGTGCAGCCAGAAGAATTTTACGCAGCACGTGTCGTCTTCATCGGTAAGCCGCATTTCCTCTGAGCACATAAGACGCTTGTAACGCGACATGCTGACGAGCGCATCACGGTAGGTTCTTGCGGCAAGCGCGGCGATTGCGACTGGATGATAGCGCTCGATGTTGGTATCGCTGCCTATTTTTAGTCCGATGGCCGGGTCGCCGCTTAAGTCTTCTATAGCCTTCCACAGAGCGAAGAACTGCTCCGTGGTGACGTCTATTCTCTCCTGAGTAAGGACGGACTCTGAAATGCGAGCCCGCCGAAGCACAGAAGTCACAGATAACCCCTGCGCTTCGATACGCTCAGCAAATATACCGGGTATACGCACGCTATCCATAGCTTAGTCTACCAAATACGCTGGCATTATACGGCATCCGTGGAGCGGCTCAGTGCTTCCCATTTCTTTGTTTCAGCCAGCTTGGCCTCGTCTATGGCGAGCGCATAGCCTACGGCATCGCTGCCGACCAGAAGGCGCAGAGGGGGCTCGGGATCATTGAGAACAGTCAGCATAGCGTCGGCTACTTTACCCAGATCGCTCCCTACGGGATGCCCCGCGGCAACGGTCGCGGACATATGGCCCAGTACGCCGAGCATCCATCCCACAGACGACTTGTAGTCTTCTCCAGGCTGCGTAATGTGCATGGAAGAGCCCGCCCAATCCGTCATCATAGCACCCGGTTCCACAATGGTGACTTTGACGCCAAAGGGCGAAACTTCCCTGGCCAAAACCTCGGAAAAGCCTTCTACACCCCATTTTGCGGCCTGATAGGCGGCCAATCCGGCCGTACCAATGCGCCCGCCAATCGACGTAATCTGGAAAATATGTCCGGAGCGCTGCTTCCGGAGCACTGGAAGCGCTGCGCGGGTGACGTTAACCACACCCCAGAAATTAGTTTCGATTTGATCCCGAAACTCTTCCTCGGTCGACTCTTCAATGGCGGCAATGTTGCCATAGCCTGCATTGTTAACGACGACATCGAGCCTCCCAAAGGCTTCGACAGCGGCCTGGACGGCGTCCTGCGCCTGATCGATCTTCCGGACATCCAGAGCTACCGTTCTTACGTTGTCTCCGTAGAGCTGTTTTAAATCGTCAAGCTGCTCCGGACGCCGTGCCGTAGCCACGACCTTGTCGCCATGCTTCAAAACGGTCTCGGCGATACTGCGGCCAAGCCCTCGGGAACTGCCTGTAATCAGCCATACCTTAGTCATCTTTTATCTCCTGTGTATCGAGCGGAGGTCAATACCGACGATCGATCGTTGGAGTAAGTATAAAAGATTTTAGCACTCTGGAAGTGATCGGATTACGACATGCAGTGATCAAATCGCGCCAATAACAACTTCACTTCCCGCTGCGGCTGAACGGTACAGAGCATCCAGGATCTGCAGCACATGCAATCCCTGATGGGCCGTGGATATTGGGGTGGTGTCGGTTCGCACGCAGTTCACAAAGTGTGCGATCTCCGCTTCGTGGCCGGCGATGTGCGGGCTCTTCAGCTCAATGTTTACTATCTGGCCGTCCAATTCGGTAAAGATCGTTGGAGGAAGGCCCGCAGCAGCGGCTCCCGGTCCGCCGGATGCGCCTATTTCCGCACCTCCGAGTTCACCAATCAGAGTGGCGTAGGGACCATGGTCGGCACGGATATGGCTTGCCCAACTGGCTTCGATTACCAGGGTCGCCCCGTTGGACATCTTGACCAGTCCAGCGGCCAGATCTTCGACATCGTAAATCTTCGAGGCCGCATGGCGCTCCACTCCCCAATTTCCCGCGCCCTTGCCGGTAGGTCCGAACTTGGCGTATGTAGAACCCGATACGGCAACAGGGGTTGGATTATCCATAAGGTAGAGGCAAAGGTCCAGAGCGTGGACGCCGATATCGATCAGTGGGCCGCCGCCGCTTTGTGCCTTGCTCGTAAACCAGCCGCCGAATCCGGGTATGCCGTTGCGCCGGAGCCAGCCGCATTTGGCGTAGTAGATCTCGCCCAGTCTGCCGGCTTCGATAGCCTTTTTAAGTACTTGCGTGTCGCCGTTGAAACGGTTGTTCATGCCAAGCATGAACTTCTGACCATTAGCGGCGGCTTCATCCGCTGCGGCGACGATCTCTTCTGCGTGCACCAGGGTATCCGCCATAGGCTTTTCAGAAATTACATGTTTCCCGGCCTTCAGGGCGGCCACTGCAATTTCCGAATGCAGCACGTTCGGAACACAAACCGAAACGGCGTCGATATTCGGATCGGCAAGCAGATCTGCGTATTTTTGGTAGAACTTCGGGATGTCGTATTTTTGAGCGATTATCTGAGCGAGGTCGAGGTCGAGGTCACACACCGCGACGATATTTACGGTTGAGAGTTTACGATAGCCTTCAATATGTACGGGGCCGATTCCCCCGACACCGATGACAGCTACTCGTGTTTGTTCTGATACTGGCAAGTCCTAATCCCCTTAATGCTATCGGGATGCTATCGCCGTACTGCAACGGCATTTAATCTTAACAACTGTTGGGCGAATGTCGAATCGATCTGGCCGGTAGCGCCGATTGGCACATCCCAGGTTACGACGCCTTCTCGAGAGTTCACATCCGCCGTAAAACCTGCGACAAACTCGCAGGAAAATCGTGGAGCGCCTTCTCCCCACCAGGTCCCAAGATAGCTGAGTATATGATACTGCGTGCCGTCCACAAAACGTGTCGGCGTGTGCCACTTATTTGTCGTTGGAAAGTCGGTGTTTATCTCGCCGGCGGTATAGTCCTCATACTCCGTAAGAGGGGTGACTGGGGTTTTGACGCCGGCGTTAAATGCTACTATGCTTTCAGCGCTGCCGCTGCGCAGCGCAGACGCAAAGGACAAAAAGTTCGGAGCCTCGGTGTGCTCGTACATGGCCTCGGAAAAATAGCACCCGTCTATCCACCATCCGGCAATTCTATTTCCCCAGCGATCCGACCATTCTCGAATGACAGACTCCCAGCGGCATTGAAATTGAAGAAGACGATAGTCTCCTCTTCTCCACTCGAAGCGCTCTACGGCAAGCGGATCGAATTCCGGAGCTCCGGAAGGAAGATATACGATCAATTTCACTCCGATTAAGGCGAGGGCCTCGGCAATCTCCAAGATCAAATCTCGTCTGGAACAAAGACTCGGATACCTGCCGACAATCGAATCGTAGGTCGCGTTGGGTGAACAGAAATGACCGCTGTTCTGCCCTGTGGTAAATATTACGTAGCCTGCGCCTATACTTTCCACCTGATCTACGAAGTGAGGAACATCGAAGCTGTCTACCCGCCGGTTCCAATCATCCGAGGACGTCTCGGACACCCTATCACTGCTGGCCGGACTGTCCAGGTAGTGGCACATGATGCCCCAGTGCGCGGCCATGAACCAATCGGTTCTAGAGCGCAATGCTTGACCGGGCGAGATGGAATCAAGGGTGACCGTTACCATATATTGTCCTTTATCAATGATCGTGACTGAATAAGCCTGATTTTATCCGCATGACAATTGTCAGTGACAACTGTCACTTGCCATTGTAACACGATAGCTCGGACGAGTCAAGGCGTACTAACGACGTTTTTTAGCGCCCGAAACACAAAGTTAACCGCACCGGATTAATCCTGGCAGGGGTGACCAAAGAGTGTTGATAGCCCCTTGACAGGATGTGCTTATCGTGTTATCATTGG
>Ga0302309_10003479_pt1 | contig 12139 bp, 11 predicted proteins | sample III_Palsa_N1_1_FD_200453 | JGI IMG/M metagenome (GOLD analysis project Ga0302309, IMG submission 200453) | Peat permafrost microbial communities from Stordalen Mire near Abisko, Sweden - III_Palsa_N1_1 | ecosystem: Environmental > Terrestrial > Soil > Palsa > Peat permafrost | place: Sweden... | reverse complement strand
CAATTTAATAAGGAACAACTGCACTTTAATGAGGAGCAGGGACGATTTAATAAGGAACAACAGCAGTTTAACGGACGCTTTTTAAACGGTTTAAATCAATTAATTGAAAAGACCTCAAATAATCAGGATCAGCAAAATCAATTTGAAAAACAAAATGGATACAATGAACAGATGTTTAACAAGTTGGATGAAATTTCAAAAAAGCCTTAAATAAACACCCCATCCCCCATTTAATTTACTAATCATGAAACTAAAGGCCTCTTTAATAGCCCTTTCTCTTTTTATTCTTATCGGCCCGGCATCCGCCCAAACCAAAATCCAAACCGGTATCTGGCGTGGATTTCTAAAAAATTCATCAGGCAACGAACTGCCATTTAATTTTGAAGTAAAAGAAATTGCCGGCAGGCAGCAACTTATTATAATGAATGGAGCGGAGCGAATAAAAGTAACCGATATAAAACATAAAAACGATTCAGTTTTTATTCACATGCCCTTATTCAACTCGGAGTTTAAATTAAGATACGCGGGGAAGGGTTTAGAAGGAAAGTGGATAAAACATTATGCTGACAGGGACATGGCTATGGACTTTGCAGCCGAACCCGGACAATCCTGGCGATTTTTTAAAACCACTGAAAAGCCGGCTTTTAATGTAACCCGCAGATGGTCGGCAACATTTGGTGAAGGAGAAAAAAAGGATATAAGGGTTGGGGAATTTAAACAGATCGGGGCACGGGTTACAGGTACTTTTTTGACCACTACCGGCGATGATCGTTATCTTGAGGGAACCGTTGCCGGCAATAAATTATACCTGTCAACTTTCGATGGCGGCCACGCCTTTTTGTTCATTGCTGATATATCAAATGCTAAAACTATTATTAACGGAAAGGATGAGTCAGAGTATTCGGAGCTGACAAACTGGACGGCCGTTGCGGACGCAAACGCCAAATTACCTGATGCCTATTCGTTAACCTATCTAAAGCCGGGGTATAAAAAAATAGCATTTACTTTTCCAGACGTTAACGGGAAAAAAGTTTCGCTCAGCGATCCGCGCTTCAAAAATAAAGTTGTCATCGTACAGATGTTAGGCTCCTGGTGCCCGAATTGCATGGACGAAACACCTTTTCTGGTTAACTACTACAAAAAATTTCATTCAAAAGGCGTAGAAGTAATTGGACTGGCTTACGAGCGTACTACGAGTTTTGAAAAATCGAAGCCATTGATCCAGCAGGTAAAAAACAAATTTAAGGTACCGTACCCTTTGCTCATTACAGGTTATACCATGTACAATAACGATCCGTTGAAAAGCCTGCCCATGCTGGCCGATTTTAAAGGTTTCCCAACAACTATCATCATTGACAAAAAGGGTGATGTACGCAAAATACATACCGGCTTCAGCGGTCCCGGAACCGGCGTTTACTACACGCAGTTTATTGATGAGTTTCAGAAGCTGACGGATGATTTGCTGGCGGAGTAATTTCGGAATTCGGATGTTCGATTTCGGATTTATTTTAGGTAAGAAAGCTATTTTTAATGTAAATTAGGAAAGTATCCTAAATATCCATAGCCGTCCAGTTATATTCATAAATTTTAATTTCGACGAACATGAAATTGCATGTTATTATTGCAGTACTGGGATTTATACTTTCTACGGTATCGTGCACTTCCGTTAGTAATCAAAAATCTGCAGCGCCTCTTTCAGCAGCCTCAAAAAAACCAAATAAAATTATTCCTACGACTAAAAAAAATAAGGTTTTATACTTAAAAAACGACAGTATTTGCATCGTTGTCGACAAAAAAACTTACAAAATGCCACGGGATACTAATATCATTTGTGATTCTTCTTTCGCCGGTATTTACGAAGTCGGTAAAGATTCCATAAAAAAAAGCAGGGTACTTGTGCGCAATAACCTGATATTTTTTACAACCTACTATGATGTCGGAATGGGAAATCGCGCGTTTTTATTTGTACTCGATATAAACAAGAAAAGATTGGTCAGAGATGATAATTTAAAGGAAAAATATTTATACAGCGGAGTAGGCGTCATTTTCATCGACACTGTGACCAATACAATTTTTACCATCGAAAAACCTGATTGGTACGAACATCCAAAAATAGGGTTTACTACCAGGGCTTCGATGTACATTATCAAGGGAGATCGATTTAAATATGTAAAACAGTATTATGAAGTCGGTGAGCTGTACGAAGACAGTTCATTAGCAAAATTTTATCGAAGGTCATTGGCAAACAATGGAAGGCATGGCAAAACTGTTCCTGCAAATTGGTCAAACAGGGCGAATTGGTTTAAATAAGCTATTAATAAGCTGTTGCTTAAATCAAACACGTATAGCTGAGGGATGATTTTTTGAGTAAATGATTCAATTTTTGGAATTTTGATTTCGGATTTCGCTGATCATCAAATCCGAAATTCAAACCTCTATCCTAAAAGGCCTCGCATAAGCTGGCCTTATAAGTTTCCATATTATTTTATCGAATGGCTTGCCATCCAGCATAGCAAATAACACCGCCGGGTATTTTTGCGTTTGAAAATATAAAGCAGTTTCTTTACGGGTATCCAATTGTATAAATGAATTTTGGCCTTCAGTGAGTATTGCATTGTATTGCGCCGTCAAATCATTACTGGTTTTCTTAACCCATTCATAAAATTCATCCGGCACTTTTTCAAGCAGGTCATCAAACGACCGGCCTTCTGATAAATGCTCCCATATCACAAGGTTCGAAACACCGGTGATAATTCTGTGCAGCCTTAAATATTCAGTAAACTTAACTTTTACACGCAGCCCGCTTTTAAATCTTATTACAAAGCCTTCTTTGTTTTCTTCTTCAAGGGTTTTAAGCAGGTTCAGGTCATTAATGCCATCATATTTTTTTACGATGGGAAATCCAATATCCGGCAACGGCATATCCTCGCCATTGGCATTGTTTATAACGGCAAGTAAAACAAGATCGTCTTTAGTGCCGTAATCAACAACTATTTTATTGCCGGGATAAATTATTTCGAACAGGTAGGTTGCATTTCTGTCTAATCTATCAAAAGTTTGCGGGTAATTTTCATGCAAAATTTTAGTGGCGTGCAAAGCCTGGTCGCTGATAAAGCTGCCCCTTGTGGCTATGTAAGGCACATCGTTCAGCCAGTATAAAATACCCAGCGATCCATCTATTTTTTCATAAGCGTCAAATGGTTCATCAGGAATTTCGCCTGGCGGATGTTCCTCTAAATTAAAGAACTTTTTAAAAGGTCGGGCTACAATGTTAAAGTCGGCATCAAGGATAAGGCCCCTGCTTTGCAAAGTTATTTCATTCCAGATCTTGTCGTATTGGGCCTTGTTGGTGTAATTATATATAAACAAATCAGCAACAGGGTGCTTTTGAACGATTACAAGCCGTTCATCAAGCATTTGCTGAAGCAATTGTTTGTTTATCATATCCCTTATGTTTCAGACAAAAAATCCGCATATCCGCATATTTGCACATCCGCACATCTACACATCAACCCTTCTCTTCCCAAATCATACACAAATGCACAATCGTTTCAACCGCTTTTTGCATATCCTGAACTGATACCCATTCCTGCCTGCTGTGAAAAGCATGTTCGCCTGCAAAAATATTAGGGCATGGCAATCCCATAAACGAAAGCCGCGAACCGTCAGTGCCGCCCCTGATGCTGCAAAGTTTTGCGTTTAAACCTGCGCGTTCCATCGCCTCCATTGCATATTCAACAATTTGAGGGTGTTTATCAAGTTCGCTTTTCATGTTGCGGTATTGCGGTTTCACCTGCAATTCGTAGGATGACCCGGGAAATTTCTTTAGCACATGATCAGTTATTTTACGGATAATATTTACATGGCCGGTTAATTTATCCTCGTCAAAATCGCGGATAATAAAATCAATGCTTGCTGTTTCCACATGCCCTCCAACGGCAACAGGGTGTACAAAACCCTGTTTACTTTCAGTTCCTTCGGGGGATAGATCATAAGGCAGCGCGGCAATAATTTGCCCGGCAATTTTTATTGCGCTTTCCATTTTACCTTTGGCAAAACCAGGATGTGCACTGATCCCTTTTATAATAAGCTTTGCGCCATCAGCCGAAAAAGTTTCGTTTTCCATATTCCCCGCGCTTTCACCATCCATGGTATAACCTGCATAAGCGCTAAGTTTTTTAATGTCGACCTTATCAACACCCCGGCCAATTTCCTCATCGGGGGTGAATAATATCTTTATTGTTCCATGCTTAATTTCCGGGCGATTGATGAGCTGAAAACAAGCGTCCATAATTTCGGCCACGCCCGCTTTATTGTCCGCTCCCAACAAAGTTGTTCCGCTTGCCGTAATAAGGTCGTTCCCGGCCTGGTTTTTCAGATCGGGGTGTTCTTTCAATTTGATTATTTGCGACGGATCATCGGGTAAAATGATATCTGCACCCTGGTAATTTTTATGCAGTAAAGGTTTTACATCTTTGCCACTGCAATCGGGTGCAGTATCCATGTGCGAACAAAAGCAAATAACCGGGATATTTTCCTTTTGGGTATTTGCCGGAATAGTTGCATATATATATCCAAATTCGTCGAGGTGCGCATCTGCAATGCCAATTGCCTGCAATTCGCTCACCAGCAAATTACCCAGATCTTTTTGTTTTTCGGTTGACGGAAAGGAATTTGAACCAGGATCGGATTGGGTATCGATGGTTACATATTTTAAAAATCGTTCGGTAACTGTAAAACCGGGGAGTGAATTAAAAATCATGTGAGTAATATATCGGTAATTTTTCTAATTTTGAAGGAACGCCTAAAATTGTAAATATTGATCAACATTTAGCATTGAAAAAATATATTTTATTTTTTTTTACCACACTTGCAGCAATTACCGTAAAGGCGCAAAGCGGGTACAATTACCAGGAATGGGGTGTTGGGGCAGGCGCCAGTTATATCCGTGGATACACAAATATTACAAACCAGGATAACCATGCGGCATTTAATCTGAATTTTATTTATAATTATAACCCGTATTTGCCGGTTGAAGCCGAATTTCAAGTAGGGACCTTATCGGGCGGGGGGCTTGCTCCAAACCTGGACCCTTTTGGCCGCTTTTACACTAATCATTACAAAGCAATAATTTTTCATGCTGATTATCAGCTTGGCGGGGGAATTGATTACGAAGACAGCTGGTTTTTGAAAATCGCAAAAGATTTTTATATCGGCACAGGGTTTGGGTTTATATCAAATGCCAATGTGGTACAACGCTATAGCATTTATGCCCCGCCATACCCGGATCCTGGTTATTATAAATTCCCTGGTCATGATAACAGCCTCGATCTGATGGTACCCCTGCGTTTTGGTTATGAGTTTAAAATCTATGATGCTTATGATGAACCAAGCTTTGCCATCGATGTTGGATACATTCATAATATTGCATTTGGTGAAGGCCTTGACGGATATGATGACCCGCCTTCAAAGTTTAAAAACAATGCGTTGGATCAATACCGTCAAATTGCTGTCACAGTTAAATTTTATTTCGGTACGGTAGTTTCATACAATAAACTAATCAGGGATTTCCGCTAATAAATTGAATTTAGAAGAACTTCGCGAATATTGCCTGCAAAAGCCGGGCGCAACCGAAGGTTTACCCTTTGGTGAGGATACTTTAGTTTTTAAAGTTAGCGAAAAATTGTTTTTGCTTACAAGCATTAGTCTTGGCAACCAATTTAATGTAAAATGCGACCCCGAACTGGCTATTGAACTGCGCGAACGCCACAGAGAGGTGCAGCCGGGCTATCACATGAATAAAAAGTTGTGGAATACCGTTTACATGGATGGCGCTTTAACCCAAAAGCAGTTGCTGGAAATGATAGACCATTCGTACGACCAGGTTTTTAAGGGATTGCCGAAAAAGATGCAGGAGGAAATAAGAAGCAAGATGTAAGAGCCAAGAACCAAGAATCAAGAAAAAAGCTGGTGTTTTTATCCCGCACTTGATTCTGTCTTGATTCCTGGCTCTTGATTCTTGGTTCTGTCTTGATTCTTGACTCTTAATTCTTATCTCCTATATTTGCCAAAATCCGAAATATGAAGAAGTTTTTTTCCGCATTGCTTATTTGTTTTGTTTTTTGCCAGGCGCAGGCACAATTAACCCCTTTTGAGTTAAGTAAGGATAAAAATTACACCGCAACTTATAGCGAGGTAATTGCTTATTATCAAAAACTAAGCAAACATTATCCGCAAATGAAGCTGATTAATTATGGAACAACCGATATAGGCAAGCCTTTAACTTTGGTGGTTTTATCGCGCGACAGGGTTTTTGATCCAAAACTGATAAAAAAACAAAACAAAAGGATATTGCTGATCAATAATGGTATCCACCCCGGCGAGCCGGAAGGCATTGATGCCAGTATGATGCTCACGCGTGACCTGCTTAAGAAAAACACACTGCCCAAAAACGTCGTGATTTGTATAATAGCTGTTTATAATATAGATGGCTGTTTAAACCGGGGGCTTAGCCGTATTAACCAGAACGGCCCCTGGGCGTATGGTTTCAGGGGCAATTACCGCAATCTCGACTTAAATCGTGATTTTATTAAGGCCGATAGCAAAAATGCACTTGCTTTTGAGCAGATTTTGAATACCTGGAACCCGGAAGTTTTTTTGGATAACCATACCAGCGACGGCGCCGATTACCAGTATGTTATGACGCTTATAGAAACCCAAAAGGATAAACAAAATCCAATATTGGCCGATTATACATCTAAAACGCTTTCGCCTGAGCTTTATAAAAGAATGAAAATAAGCGGTTACGAGATGACCCCCTATGTTGAGAGCGAAGAAAAAAGCCCGGATAACGGCATTGTAAGTTATTTAGAAACACCTCGCTATGCCACAGGATATACTTCGCAGCATAATATCATCAGCTATATTACCGAAACCCACATGCTAAAGCCATTTGATAAACGGGTGTATGCCACTTATGATTTTATGCAAAACCTTATTGATATTTATGTGCGCGACGCAAAACTGATAGGCGAATTAAAACGCAAAGCCGATGAACAAGTAAGCCAGCAGCAAACCTTTGCTCTAAATTGGGAGCTTGATAAAGATCATGTTGATTCGCTTACTTTTAGGGGCTATACCGCCGGTTACAAAACAAGCGAGGTTAGCGGGTTACAGCGTCTATATTATGACAGGAGCAAACCTTACACCAAAACAATTAAATATTTTGATAATTATAAAGCGACCATCACGGCCGAAAAACCGCTGGCTTATATTATCCCGCAGGCATGGGGAAAGGTTATTGAGCTTTTTAAACTGAATAATGTGGCCATGCGCAGGTTATCGCATGATACCACACTGGATTTGCAGATGTATTATATTGCCGATTATAAAACCCCGCAAAGACCCTATGAAGGGCATTACCTGCATAGCAATGTTAAGCTGGACCCTGTAGATATGAGTGTTAAATTTTATGCAGGTGACTATGTAGTGTATACCAACCAGGCACTGAACCGGTATATTGTTGAAACCCTGGAGCCGCAGGGAGTCGATTCCTTTTTTGCATGGAACTTTTTTGATTCAGTTTTGGGTGAGAAGGAATATTTTTCGGATTATGTTTTTGAAGATGTTGCCGCCGATCTGCTGAAAAAGGACCCGGAAATAAAGAAAAAACTGGATGATGAAAAATTGAAAGATCCCAAACTGGCCAATAGTGCATCGGAACAATTAAACTTTGTTTACCGCAACTCGCCTTATTTCGAAAAAACCTATCTTCGCTACCCGGTTGGAAGATTACTAACCGATACTAAACTCGACTTGAAATGATGGATCTCCTGATGACGGCGCCCGTGGCGTCGTTCATATTTGCAATAACAATAGCTACTTCGCTGTGGGCATTTTATAATGATACGCTTTTTAGCAATTTAATTTTACACCCTTACAGCGTATCGCGGGGGCAGCGTGTTTACACGGTAATCACCAGCGGGCTGATCCATAACGACTGGATGCATTTGTTCTTTAACATGCTTTCCTACTATTTCTTTGCCTTTCAGCTGGAGGCTGTTTTGGGCCATTGGCAGTTTGCCCTGCTATACACCTTAAGTTTAATACTAAGCGATCTGCCAACGGTTTATAAGCATCGAAATGATGACTGGTATCATAGCCTCGGAGCGTCAGGCGCGGTTAGCGCGGTTATATTCAGCGCAATTCTGTATAATCCTTTGGCTAAAATGATGATAATGCCAATTCCATTTGGCATACCTGCTGTTTTATTTGGCGTGTTATATTTGATTTATTGTAATTACGCCTCAAAAAACGCACGGGATAATGTCAACCACGATGCGCATTTATTCGGGGCATTAAGCGGTTTGCTGATTACTATTGCATTGAACCCGCATATTGTGAATAGCTTTATTTTACAGGTCACTGCGGGAGTTCAATCGCTGCTCCATTGATAAGGCTGCCATCGGGATTAAACAAAAAGCTCATGGGTTTTTCAGGGTTTTTGATGATCTCTAACAGCAAAAAGCCCCAGTTTTTCCAGAAGGTTTCCAGCACCTGGCCGTAAATTTTGTTCATCCAATCATCAAATAACGGTTTGCTGCTCATTCCGCGCAGGGGCATGGCTTCAATATATATCTCATCCCCGGCAGGCAAAACATTATATTCCGGCAGGCGGTTAAACAGGTAGGCGGAATAAAAAACCCTCCCGCAAAATTCTTCGAACTGGATAGGGTGCAGGGTTTCGTTTTCAATTTTTTGAAATACCTCTTTATGATAAAACTTGTTGGCGCCATTATCCTGCAGGCAAATGATCAGCCCGAAATCCTTTATCCGCAATGAAAAAGTAAGCGTATTGATCTCGTCGCGATAGCCAAACTCTTCGGGGTTGTTATCAACTTTAAATAAAAAAATACTATAAGGTTTAAAGTCTTCAAAAACTATTGGCAGGTTAAGACTTTGCAGCATTAAATGCAGGTTGCTGAATTTATGAATGATGGATTGCGAAATATTAAATTCCTCCCCTTTAGAATGCTGCAGTTTTATACCGCTTTGCACTTCGTTAAATATAATACCGTAAAGCAATTTGCCCGCCCATTGAAATAACTTTAACTCATCAAGATTTTTAACCGCTTCGTAACCAATTTTAAATGTGGCTGCAATTTGAGTTTCTAAAGGTTCAAGAAATGTTTCGTTAATATGCGCGGCGCATGGAATTTTTAAATCTTTATAGGATGCCATGCTTTCGTCTAAAAGTTTAAAGGGCTGTTCTTCCAGTTTATAACGGCTCATCAGCCATTGAGGAAAAACCTGTATTTTTTCTTCATCTGAACTTAATGGTTGCCCTGTTAAAAAACAATTACGGTTGCTGAAATTAAAAGCGGTAAAAGGGGAATAAATTTGTTGCGGCATGGCGGCAAAGATACTAAGTTTTTTTAGGCTGATTGCGAATTGCCAAAGACCGGAGCATGGATAAAAGATGCATTAGCGTTAATTTCGCTCGCATAGTCTACTCACCCGATCATCGCTTCGCTCGACCTGCCCTCTCTACCGCAAGCGGTAAAGAGGGCGGGGGAAATATTATGATATGTTTCCCCTATAAATGTTCTTCTATCTTTTTTAATACCATTTGTGTTTCATTGAGGATTTGGGCGTTATCAAATCTTAAAATCGTCAATCCTAAAGCTGCTAACACTTCGTCACGGTTTTTGTCATATTCTTTTTTTAGGATATGAATTGGCCCATCAGCCTCTATCACTAATTTTGCTTTATGGCAATAGAAATCCGGTATGTAATATAGATTTCTGCCAAATGCAAAACCCGCACAAGTTGGGTGCTGCCTTAAAAATTTTTGCCCTGAAAGGTTTCTGTCCCTTAAATAGACCCATAAAAGTTTTTCTGCAGGAGTTTCTGTTTGCCTTAATTCCCGGCATAAATCAATAATATTTAGCATTTGGGGAAAATAAGAAAAATATTTTTTAATTTTTCTTACCCTCTTTACCGCCTGCGGTAGAGAGGGTGGTCGAGCGAAGCAAAGACCGGGTGAGTCAACTCTTCGCCATGCGAATTTATTTCGGAGACTTTGCCTAACTATTAATCTGGAAAATTTTAGCTTTGAATTTAACATGAAACTGACTTACCAACCCTTCGAACTACTGCTAAAACACACTTTCACCATCGCCAAATTTTCGCGAACCTCAACTCCCATCATGCTGATACAAGTTGAATATGAAGGTCAAACAGGCTATGGAGAGGCTTCGATGGTACCATATATGGGCGAAAGCTTTCAAAGCGCCACAGCGTTTTTAAATAAAGTTGATGCCGCTCAATTTAAATATCCATTTGATTTTGAGGTGATCATTAATTATTTAGATGGCATAGCGCCCGGCAACCCCTCAATAAAAGCTGGGATAGATATTGCCCTGCATGACCTTGATGGCAAACTACAACAAAAACCCTGTTGGCAATTGCTTGGAAGTAATCCTGCAAAAATGCCCCCAACCAGTTTTACTATAGGTATTGATACGCCCGAAATGATCATCCAAAAAGTAAAAGAAAACCCTGGCTGCAAAATAATAAAAGTAAAATTAGGCCGTGACAGCGATAAAGAGCTGATAAAAACTATCCGCTTCGTAACAGACCTGCCCCTTTTTGTGGATGCCAACCAGGGCTGGACAGACCTGCAGCAAAGCCTCGACCTGTGCCACTGGCTCCACGAACAAGGCGTTTTACTGATTGAACAGCCTATGCTTAAAACCGACATCGACAGCAACGCCTGGCTAACGGAGCGCAGCCCAATATCCATAATCGGCGATGAAGCAGTTCAGCGTTTGCCGGATGTAGAGAAAGCTAAAGGCGTATACCATGGCATCAACATCAAACTCATGAAATCAGCGGGGATGTATGAGGCACACCAAATGATATTAAAAGCCAGGGATCTGGGCTTAAAACTGATGATCGGCTGCATGAGCGAAACCAGCTGCGCCACCCTCGCAGGCATAGCCCTGGCCCCGCAATGCGATTGGGCAGATTTGGACGGGCCGTTTTTAACAAGCAATAACCCGTATAAAATGCCGGAGTTTACGGATGGGAAGTGGGTGTTGGCAGATAGGTCGGGGTTGGGGTTAAGGCCGTTATAGATGCTTATTTAGATAGCGTTATTCCCTCAACAATTTTTGTTACTTCTTCAATCAAACTTTTTTGATTGCTTTCCATCGTAATATACACTATTAAGCCGTCCTCAATATTATCTGCAGGAATTTTTTGCTCTCTTAAAAAGACGCCTTTTTTATTATCAAAAAACGTCATCCACTCAATTGTTTTATCTAAAAATTTGCCCGGTATTTTTTGAGAAGAATTTATGTCGAATCCAAGGTCTTTATATCTTGTCCATGGGAAACCACCGGTATATAATATCACATCAATCCAATTCGTATCGATATAATCGGTGTATTTATGAAACCGTATTACTTGAAAGTCATATTTTTTATCAACGGTGACCGTATAATTTAAGGGTAGTTTTATTTTAAAACTTTTTTTAGTGCCAAATATATTTATCTTTTCAGTATGCCCAATTCTGTTGTTAGTGCGATTGCCTTTAACCAGAGTGTTAAAAACTCTTTTTGACAATTCAGTAAACTGCCCCTTGTCCTTAAAAGCGTTGGGACTGATATAAGCACCCACACTGAATATTGAATTATCCTGTGTTTTTACAATCAACTTGTCGACCAGAATTGCGTCATTTACTGAATCTACTATGTTCGGAGTCGATAGGATAGCTAATAATTGTTTGTTGTTTATCAAAATTTCGTTTTTGAAATTAGATTCATATTTACCTTTCGAAACTTCCGAAAATAGATCCCCATCTGATAATTTATATTCTTCCTTGGCAAAGAAAACCATCCGCTCCTTGCCAATATCAAGAATGATTCGTGTCTCCTGATTTTGACTTGGATCTGCAGACATAATTCCACCTGATCTGGCAACGTTTTTTGAACCTAAAGGGAAGGCAAGAAGGACACGGTTATTCAAAATGGACACTTCGGGACCAAGTTGGATATCCTTTATATTTTGACCAAACACAGCGCAACAAAAAGCGCAAAGGAGCAATAGTAAAGAAAAACCAATTAATAGCTGTTTT
>Ga0302309_10003472_pt1 | contig 12154 bp, 15 predicted proteins | sample III_Palsa_N1_1_FD_200453 | JGI IMG/M metagenome (GOLD analysis project Ga0302309, IMG submission 200453) | Peat permafrost microbial communities from Stordalen Mire near Abisko, Sweden - III_Palsa_N1_1 | ecosystem: Environmental > Terrestrial > Soil > Palsa > Peat permafrost | place: Sweden... | reverse complement strand
GGCTAATATTAAAGGGAAATTTTTAAAAACCGATTTGGTGAGTTGCGGGTTTGATAAGGACGGACTAGCACAAGTTGAACTGCTGTTAACTGCCAACATTAATATTGACGAGCATGGGAACCTGATCTTGAGCAATAAAAGCTATAACATCAGTTGGCCAAAAGCGTGCGACCTATCAGTGCTTAATATTACGCCTCAGGATATACTTAATTTACCTTTATTAAAGGAGTTGTTGATAGAAATATAACTTTTTTTGTACAAAATCGCCTGCCAAATAGTGTGTCAGTTAGGGATCAGTTAGCCAAAGTATGGCCTAAAGTCGCCAAACCGTTTAAGCTCGACAATCAGGCATTTATCAACGTTAATCCACAGAGCCTCGATTTAACTCAAATATTTGTAAGCAAAGACAGCATTTTTACAGAAATTGGCTCGGAATGTCAGCCGCAAATATTCACCAGTGACACTCTTCCTACCAAAACGACTCCAATGCCTACGATTTCCGACAAAAAAATAGGTGATGGATTTAATGTAAATATTCTAGGCTCAGCGAATTTTAAACAGATCAATGAATACTTGAAACCTATCATTGAGAAATATAAAGACATTAGTGACCTGCTCCGCATCGATGAAATGAAGTGTTATCAATCTTCTGATTCCATTGTGGTGCAAATTTCATTGTCAAAACCATTTCACGGAAAACTTTATCTTTGGGGTATCCCTCGGTTTGATCTAACATCAAACAGCTTGCAGTTTGAAAGTTTAAGGCTGACCACTTCTTCGACTTCTGTTCTCTCAAAGTATGCAGGTTCGCTTATAGCCAATAAAACAGTTGAAAAAGAAGTCCAAAAATTATTTCGATATAAGTATGGAAAAAACCTTCTCGACCTGATACAGAAATATAAATATTTTAACAAAGAGCTTGCGCCGAATATTTACCTGATTGGTCATCTAAATAAAGTGGCTCCAGCATTTATAAATATTTCAGATAATAATATCAATGTTGTGGTAAATGTGGCTGGTGAAGCATATATAAAAATGCGATAAAATTAGTTATGTTATGAACTATAATCTTCGGAAATATATTTTAACAGGTTTTCTGTTTATGAATTGTTTAAACCTCCAGGCAAAAGCCTTAACAATTGAGGTTCATCTGGTCGAGGCCTGTGGTTTTAAAGGAGCTATCCATAAAACTTACATTTGTAAAAATGATATTTCCGATCCCCTGGAAAAACTCATTGCTAATATGATTACATTTTCCGGTTTTAAAGGAGACAGAATAAATATTTACGATAGTGATTTTGTAGACACACCGATTACAGGTGTTGATTCGCTGGGGTTTGTAACTATTATGGTCAATGAGAAAAAGACAGGAGATCATCCCAGTTGGTATTTACTATCGATGTTAGCCCACGAATTGGGACACGTTTATCGCAGGCATATTTATTTGGCTGACTGCGTGAGTAAACCACATGAATTACAAGCCGATTATTATGCTGGCTTTTTCGCCCACCGTGCAGGTTGCCCGTTAGTTGATTCAGTTATGGCAGCCTATACAACGGTAACAGCAGATGAGGATCATCCCGACGCAAATATCAGGAAAGATTCAGTGCAGTTAGGATGGAATGATGCTGCATTACCTTTTAGACTAAATGGTGCTGACTCTTTAGCCTTTATTTCTCAAAAAAAATTCGCAGATAAATTCAGGAAATATGCAGATCTCTTTGTAACTGTCACCCCATACCGGAAATTCTTAAAGAAAGAGGTATTATATAACGTAACCTTTCACCTAACCTCAAAAGACCCCGGGGTGTCGGTCGATTCAATCGTTAGCCATATCGATATTGTCTCGTATTTATTTGATACTGAAACATTCGAAAAACCCCTTGTAGGTTCAGTAAACATTAATAAAGATAATTATGGTTATAAATTAACCGGAATTTGGGGGGAGTTTCCATTAAAATGTGTTATTTATTTTAAAGACGATTCTGTCTTACCCATAGTTAAAGAATTTAAATTACCAGAGAAACCAAAATCTTAATCGCATTACAATGAAGTCTTTATTTATTATACTGGCGCTACTTCTCATCGGCACCGATAATCTGTTTGCCCAAGTCGCTAATCAGGTTCAGGACGTATTTCCAGATACCAGTTTAATGAACGATATGGCAAAGTTGTCATCAGCAACGGTGGAAGATACGGCACTAAAAAATCTAACGCTGAATGCCAATGGCTTTAAGGTGAATTTCGGCCTATATAATCAGACCAAAAAGTTTAGTAATGCAGCAGGCTTTGCCGGTCAAAAAGGAATAGAAGTTAAACACATTGTAGCTTTGTCAAAGAATTATAAAAAGATACTTGATTTTATCGATAAACTCCGTCAGCAAGCTGTTTTTCTAAGTAAAACTGACTTTAATTTCGGTGATGGTCAAGACCCACTTCAAATTAAAATCGCTTATTCTGGGGGTCGAAAGATTTCATGCCACGTCAAAAGCCACCAGGTATAGGTGATTATTGCGAATACCAAATCCACGGCTTGGATTGTTCTGGCTTTATTTATCAGCTTTTTTTCAGGAATAATATAAAACTGCAGGCTGATCGTTGTAATGCTGAAACAGAGAGAAAACCGTCTTTTCTTAAGCCTTATTTGGCGACTTACTTCGGTAACCAAGATTTTGATGTGGTTGATCTCGGGAAACTTAAATATAAGGACATGCAATCCGGCGACATCATTTATTTTACGGGGGATGACGGGGTTGCCTATCACATTGCAATTATCCTCGTAAATGAAAACGGTACCATCTCCCTATTTCAATCAATCGGCAATCCTTATCGAAAAAAGAACAATATCAACTGGTGCGATATAAATATAGATTCAAATCATGGCGTAGTAGCCAAAATACTGGATGACAGCATTGAGAAAAGGCGGTATGGCTGCGTAAGAATAATTCCTAAATAAAGACAAACAGTGTATTCACCTCATAATTCTTGTTTTTTATCAAAATTATAGTTGGATATACTGCTGATATATAGTAAACAGCCAGGAATTTCAAGCAAAGTTCCTGGCTGAAAAAAAATACAATTTCGGTTTATCATCGCTTCCGACCAATACTATTTCTATCCCAAGACTAACTTTTTTAAATTTTACAAATCTAAACATTATGTTAACTAGCAAACGGAGGATTTACTATCTTGGAAAATGAGGGCATTTTAAAATCATATTTAACCTATTGAATATTAGCACATAAAAATTTGAGGTTTCAAACCCTAATAATTCACTAATCGCTTCAAATCCCTGAGAAAAAAGTTCGAGATTTTGCCACTCAAGGCTACAAAAAACAATACCAAAAGGTGCTAAAACCCTGCAAATCAAAAGTTTGCAGGGTTTTTTGTTAGCATCAAAACACCATATTATGCACCAAAACGCAACAAAAATGAGCGTAATTCGGTGCGTACCACATGGCAAAACACTACGCACCGAATTGCTTTTAATTAATTGATTATCAACCTGTTCGGTGAGCGAACATCTTGATAATGGCAGGCTACAAACTTACTTTTGTTTAACTTTTAAGCTTGTAATTATGAACAGTAATTTCCATCTGCTTTTCTATATCAGAAAGCAAAAAAACTACAAAGGGGGTGCAATGCCCATCTACATGCGCATTACGGTTAATGGTAAACGTGCGGATATGTCCGCTGGCCGTGATTGCGACCCGAACAAATGGAACAGTCATTCAGGGCGTGCTATTGGAACCAAAGAAGAAATTAAGGCGCTTAACAATTACCTTGACAGCCTGCAAACTAAACTCAGAAATGCGCACCAGGTGCTGATTGATGGGAACCAACAGGTAACAACAGAAAGCCTGCAAAATCAATTTACAGGCAAGACCCAAAAAAGCCGCTTCCTGATGGAATTATTTAAAGAGCATAACACCAAAGTAAAAGCATTGATAGGAAACGGATTTGAGGCCAATACTTTGAAAGGGTACAACACTTCCGAAAAACATCTAACAGGGTATTTGCAAAATGAGTACGGTAAAACCTATATTGAAATCAGCCAGTTGAATTATGCTTTTATAACAGGATTTGAATTTTACCTTAAAACCGAATGTAAAATTAGCGGGGTATCGGCAGCCAAATATATTAAGCATTTGAAAAAAATTGTCAATCACTGTATTGCCAATAATTGGCTAAAGCAAAATCCATTTATCAATTTCAAATCGTCTGCAAAAGCAAAGGAACGTACTTATTTGACACAACAGGAACTGGATGCGATCACCAATAAAAAATTTGTTATTGAACGTTTAACACAGGTAAGGGATGTTTTTGTTTTTTGCTGCTATACCGGATTATCCTATGCCGATGTTAAAAAACTAAAAAGAAATGAGATAGGGATAGGTATGGACGGTGATAAATGGATATTTACAAGCAGGCAAAAAACGGACACATCTTCAAGGATACCGCTTTTGCCCGTGGCGTTAAAAATATTGGACCGCTATCACGATCACCCACAATGCGAAAATCAGGGCTTACTTTTACCAGTTTTGAGCAATCAAAAGATGAATGCTTACTTAAAGGAAATAGCAGACCTATCCGATGTATTTAAGCATTTGACGTTTCATTTAGCACGTCATACGTTCGCAACAACAGTGACGCTTTCTAACAATGTACCTATTGAGACTGTTAGCAAAATGCTCGGCCATACTAATATTAAAACCACTCAACACTACGCTAAAATATTGGATTTAAAAGTTAGCCGGGATATGGCTGCACTTAAACAAAAGTACGCTGGAATTTAGTTTTATAATGTTTTAAAACACAAGAAAATAATGGAAAATCAAATAATACCTGATGAAATAATCATGAACCAAATCTATTACATAAGAAATCAGAAAGTAATGTTAGATTTTGATTTGGCAAAATTATATGAAGTAGAAACCAAACAACTGAAAAGGCAGGTAAGAAGAAATCTTGACCGATTCCCCGATGATTTCATGTTTGAGCTTGCGAGTCAGCATATACCACTTTTTCTTCTTGTATAAACTGACTGCCATTTTTGATGCGTACACCGGTATCGTGAATCAGTCTGGCTGTTTTTTCAACCTCCGGAAAATTGTTAGCTAAGGCAGCGGCCAAAGGAGGTGGGCTAATAGCGAAAGAAGCAACATTTCCTCCATATTTCATATCCGTATTTACTCGATAAATACGGTCGGCCTTGGTGTTATACTTATCGTAACTAAATTCATCAATAACATAAACTAAAATCAACAGGCAGGTAGCCAGTCCCAACGCCAATCCCCCAATATTAATAGCCGTAAAGCCTTTATTTTTCAATAGGTTCCGAAATGCGGTTTTGATGAAAATTTTAAACATTATTATGTGTTAAGTTTAGAGGGCGGAGATTATGAATGTTTATTTGCTTTGCTAAACTATTAAAAGCGCTGGTAATCAATTGTTAAATTAAGTTAAATAAGAATATCTCCAAAAGGTTATATTTTACATGGTTACCAGTGGTCAACCTCCAAAATTTATTCTTAGTCTACAAGAGAAAGAATATAAGCTCACCGGATGGGTTGATTTAAGAAGACTATCTGGGATATTCAATGAAAATAACATATAGAGGGTCTAATTGTTATTAACACCAAATAGCGCACCTATGAGAGCAAAATATTTTAAACATCGTCATTGGGCTGATTTTTCCCAAGACACCAACGATATAGGCCGCCCCTTGTTTTGGCCAAAAGATAACGAAGACAATCATTTTTTATACAGGTTATATGATAAGCAGGAAGCAGAGTTTCCTGCTTTTTATCAATATCATCTCGACGATTTTCTAAAGCTTTATCCCGATGCCGAAGAAAAAGAATTTTTCACACACGTTTGGGAAATAATTGACGATGCCACCGCCGAATTGAAAGTAAAAAACCGCTACACTTCCAGGCATGCAATGGAGTTCAGAAATAAGCAGCATTTAAAAAGTTTCTTAGTTTACCTCAAAACTATTGACCAATGGAACACAGGCCGAACCAAAGATGAAATCATTGCAGATAAAGAGGGTGAAATCAGAAGCTTGAAAGAACAAAATGCCGAGCTGAAAGAAGAACTTAAAGCCGCGAGGAAATTAGAAACAGAAGACTTTATTAATATTCAGGAGGGCTATCTTTTGACCGTTGTTGACCTCGCCAAGAAGATGCAGGGGTTAGAATTGAATGGTAAGGAACTTGTATTTTCACAAACACAAACCGTCTGGACAAAGATGATCTGTAAGAATTTCAGGCATGGCAATAAAGAAATTAAGTTTGAAACCATACGGCGATATTTCCCCGGCAACCCTGATGAACCCAGTGGCAGGTCAGCCGCAGTTCCCACTAAATCACAGCTTTTTCAAATAGTTGAAGCGAAAAAGCGAAGCTGATATAGCTCGCTTTTCGCTTAGCCTCTTTGTTTAACACCATCTATCATTTTATTGACAATGAGCTAATTGCATAGCATTGCAACTTGACTCAAATCACTCCAATTTAACCACGCGAATCTGCGTGGTAACGAAAAATGGCCTTTTTGCCAGTTATTTGATTTCAAAATCAAAGGCTATGGAAATATTCAGCACAAACGCCCTAAGCCAATGCATACGCGAGGCAGTCAGGGCAGAACTACAACAACACTTTAAAACAGGCGGCAGCCAGCCACCGGATTCAGAAAAACTTTTATCCAAGCAGGAGCTTGCCGCCGAACTCGGCGTGTCATTGGTAACGCTTACCGACTGGATGAAAAAAGGCTTACCCTATTTGCGTATGCATAAACGGGTGTACTTCAAAAAAAGCGAGGTACTCAATGCCATGCAACAAACTATTAAAGATTAAAGGAGGATGACAGATGAATGTGGAATTGGTCACAAGAGAAGATTTAAGGCGGTTAGAAGATTTATTAAAAGAAATCAAACAGATTGTACAGCCGGGACAGAACCAGCCTAAGAAATGGCTAAAGAGTAGCGAGGTTAGGAAGATGCTAAATATATCACCAGGCACCTTACAGAACTTGCGCATCAACGGTACGTTGCGCTTCACCAAAATGGGCAGCATCATGTATTACAAGTTAGAGGACATTAACAGGATTTTGGAGGAGAACGGATAATGATTATTTCAAAAGAATTAAATGGTTATAGCGACATTATTAAGCGCATGGGTACTGACAAGCGGGTGCTTGCAACCCATGTAAGCTTGTTCACGGCTTTATTTATTTTTTGGCAGCGGGACGGCTTTGTCAGTCCTTTTGCCATTACCCGAAAGACAGTAATGGCGTTTTCAAAAATCGCATCCATTGCTACTTATCACAAGTGCATTAGGGAACTGGATGAGTACGGCTATATCCGTTATCAGCCATCTTTTCACCCTGCAAAAGGCAGCTTGATTTATTGGCCGGATGGCTTAAAAGCCAACGGCTTCAAAGCAGTTTGACCTATCAGATATACCGACTATTCCCGCTTGCGGGGATAACGGTTTTTTATCCGCTTGTAAGGAGCAAGTTTGTGTTTTTGTTGCCACAAAAACATCCCGGATGCCTGACGGCATCGGGCAAACTTGCCTTTTGCGCTCGATGGTTGCAAAAGGGAAAAATGGAAGAAAGATTAAGGATTTAACCGATGGAAGCAACAGTAAAGACAACTAATAAACAGCAGGTAAACCAGCCCAAAAACAAAGGAGGTGCGCCGAAGAAAAGGATTAAAAGGGAGTTGATTATCCGCATTAGAATGACAGCTACCGAGCGGTTTTATATCGACAATAAAGCCAAGACCGCAGGGATGCGTTCAAGCAGTTGGATAAGGGCAGCCGCTAAAAATGCAAAGGTAGTCCCGAGATTAACCAACGATGAGCGGCGCATCCTTTGGATGCTTGCCGAGCTTGCCAATAACTTAAACCAGTTAACCAAGCTGGCTCACCAGCGAGGGCTTTTAACAGTAGTTCGTGAATGCAGTAAAATTTTGAACGAGATTGACATTACTTTAAAACACCTCAATAACGATGATAGGGAAAGTGATAACGGGTAGAAGCTTTGGCGGTTGTATCCGCTATGTGGTACAAAAGAATGATGCGGTGATACTCGATGCCGCAGGTGTAAGAATGCAGCAGGTTAACCAAATCATCAATGATTTTAACCTGCAACGAAAGTACAATCCGAATTTAGGAAAAGCGGTCGGGCATATTGCTTTAAGTTGGAGCGTAAACGATGCAGCTAAGTTAAACGATGAGGTGATGGTGATGGTGGCGAAAGAGTACCTGCAAAAAATGAAGATACAGGATACACAGTATTTAATTGTCAAGCACCGGGATAAAGATCACCCACATATTCACATCATTTACAACCGGGTGAGCAACAATGGCAAAACCATATCCGATAACTTTCAAAAACAACGGAATGTTCAGGTAGCAAAAGAATTAACCTTAAAGCACGGCCTTTATATCTCACCAGGTAAGGAAAAGGTCAACCGGCAGCAGCTTAAAGGTGAGGACAAGATCAAATACGAATTATTTGACGCGATTAAAGCGGCCAGCAAAAAAGTAAAAAATATTAATGAACTAAAGCAGGTGTTGGCTAAACAGAGTATTGTTACACATTTTAAATACAAAAGTGGCACTACCGAGGTACAGGGCATCAGTTTCAGCAAAGGCGAATACAAATTTAAAGGATCAGAGATCGACCGCAGTTTAAGTTATGCGAAGCTTAGCCATTCAATAGGACAGCAGCAGGTTAAACCGGAAAAGAGTTTAGCGGATCAGCTAAGGGAAGTGATGGAAAATGCAAAGCAGGAAAGAGAAAGTCAGAATAGGCCCGAGCAAGCAGCCTATCTGAAGCCGGAACCAGAAACCCATTATTTAAGGCAGGCGCTATCAGCAGGAAGTGATTTATTAGGCGGCTTGCTCGGAAACATTGCCGAAGAAAATGATGGGCCTAAAGGGAAACATAGAAAAAAAAATGAACAAGACCAGAGCAGAGGAATATCAAGATGAAAGAGATAGACGATATTAATAAAAGAATGGATAGTAATGAGGAGATAGTAGATAGCCTGATTAAAAAAATAAATGAGCTGGAAAAGCGAGAAGAAAAAAACACTGATTACACACTTCATTTCGAAGTGTTGCAAAAGATTTTTGAAACCTTTTTATTAAAGTATAATGAAGAAAGTGGCGAATTAAAGACTGCTATTAGCAGGTTAAACATTAGCTATCCGACGGAGCAAATTCAAAATACGTTAAGAGAGTTAAAGGCAATATTAGAAGCGATACAAAAATCACTACCTGTAAAAGTTAGGCATCAGCTTGATCCTAAAACCAAAGGCTTGGTTATTTGTGGGGTAATACTATTAATTGTAACCGCTATCAGTGTGGGTTTATGTGGCCATTTTTGGGCAGAGGACAATCGTTTACAGTCCGTCGATATTAAGTACCGACTGGTACGACAAGTAGATTCAATAAGCACTAAATGGGCGGATAGTGTTTATGCCAGTAATCCTGATAAAGCAGAGAAAACAGTTAATAAATTGGAAAGCGGCCAAATCGAGCTAACCGAAACGAGTAAAACTCAAAAAAAACTAACGGTGAAGCGATTGAATAAACGGCGGGTTAAAGATTTACAATTTTAAAAAGAAGTAGAAGCGTTTTATACTTTTTCTGCGGTATCAAGTTTTAAGTCTTTAAAAAGACTGATAAAAAGTTCTCCTGGCTCCTTATTAGAAGCTATTTCAATAAGGTAAAGCTCATGTGATTGAATTTTTGTAGAATCCAACTTTGTAAGGCGGTTTAAACGATCCCTTTTGATTCCTGTTCTATGTGCTAAATTATCCAAATTGTAGTCCCCCAGCGAGAAAATTACTTTTCCAAGGTCAGTTGTATCAGGTTTTATATTATTTGAAATAAACTTGTCTGTGCTAACTAATTTTAAACCTGGATAGATTTCTTTCAGCACAATACCAATCGGATCTTTGGTGACTAATGAAATTTTATAAAGTTCTATAGCAGGAATTGCTTTTGTTTCGCCACTTCGCATTTTTCTAATGCTTCCAATTGGAATGCCGGTTTTTACATGTATATCAACGCTGTCTTTTTCCTTTTTGGTCAAATAGGGGCCTAATAAATTATCTGGTGCTTCTACTTTCAAAATAACATTTTTATTAAAAGTATCGAAGCAAGATTCAAAAGACGATTGCCCAACGAAAACAGTCATTTATTTAAATATAATTTTAAATAAATGATTTATTTTATATATTTGATTTTGAAATAGCGTAATATGAGTTGAAATAAGATTCAAATATCGCCTTAAAAAAAGGGTATTAATTAAAGAGTCTCGGCTACCAAATTCTGACAATTGCAGCCAACGAGGCAATAGGTTAATGCCCATGACAGTATTTGTGTATTTTTGTACGCATTATAGTGTTGTGGGCTCTATTGTAAATCCGTTGGCAAGGCCGTCAGAAGCCTGGTAGTGCGGTATTTAGAGCCCACAATGCTTTTATATATCATAGAGGCTCGTTATCAAGATAACGAGTAATGGAAAATCACAAACGCCCGACATTCGCAAACTCTTGCTTCCTTTTAAAAATGGGCAAGGTGGGTTTTGTTGTAAATCATCCCCTCTCCCTTAAAAATCTATTCAAAAACATCATCTGCTGTCCAGAATGAATCGTCCTCACGAACGGCAACCCTAGATCAGTTGTAGTTAATAGTTTTTCGGTTGCCGTTCGCTTTTAGTTTTCTTGCAGATCATCCATTAACGATTAACTGAAATTTCATGAAAAAAATTCTACTATTCATAGTACTGGCCATGCTTTGCCTTTTTTTCCGGGCAGAAGCACAGTCCCAAATAAGGCTTACGGGAAGAATTATAGATTCCTTAGATAACAAACCAATAAAAGGAGCAACCATTAAAATCAGCGCGAATGAGAATATTACCTCAACTGATGAAAATGGGGAATTTATATTAACCACTAACGAGAAAAATGGCTTATTAATAATCATGCGCCTCGGATATAAGACCGTAGAAGTATCATTTAATACCGAAAATAAAGAATCCTTCACTATCGCCTTGTCAACCTATCATAGTGTTTTAAAAGAGGTTAATGTAGTTTCGACGGGATACCAGGATCTCCCCAGGGAACGAGCTACCGGTTCTTTTGCACAACCAATTACGGAGATGTACGATGATAGGGTATCAACGGATGTCCTGTCGAAATTGAATGGTATTACTAGTGGACTGATATTTAATTCCAATACCAGTGAAGCACAATCCGGCCTTGATATCAGCATCCGCGGACGAAGTACCATTTTTGCCGATGACCAACCTTTAATTGTGGTCGATAATTTTCCTTATAGCGGCGACATTAACAATATTAACCCTAATGATGTAGAAAGTGTAACTGTACTGAAAGATGCAGCCGCGGCAAGTATTTGGGGAGTTAGGGCCGGAAATGGAGTAATTGTAATCACCACAAAAAAAGGGAAAAAGAACCAGCTACTGAAGATAGGTTTTAATGCGAACGTAACCGTATTTGCCAAGCCGAACTTAAACTATAATCCTAATCAACTCAGTTCCTCATCCTACGTTGGTTTGGAGAAATATCTGTTTAATCAAGGCTATTATGACCCTCTTTTAAGTGATACCTACGACTTGCCCGTTATATCTCCTGTAATTCAACTTTTAGCCGCGGAACGTGCCGGAACAATTTCTGCTGCTGAGGTAACAACACAGCTAAATATGCTGAGTAAAGTCAACTTAAATGACCAGTTAAGTAAATATTTTATCAAAATGCTGCAAACCAGCAATACGCTTTAAATTTTTCAGGAGGGTCAGATAAAGCGATTTATTATTTTTCGGCAGGCTATGATGAAGATTTAGCAAGCTTAAAGGATAATGCCAATCAAAGAATTACCATTAATACACAAAATACGTTTTATCCCACTAAAAACTTAGAGATCAATATCGGTTTAAATGCGGTTCAATCCAACCATAGGATAGATAACACCTTAAATCAGACACAAAACTTTTTATTTCCGTATTCCCAGCTTGCTGACGCTAAGGGCAATCCCTTAACTATTCCATTTGGCTACGCCAGCAGCTACATACAAAGTACACCAGCGAGCGGTTTTCTCGATTGGACCTATTCGCC
>Ga0302309_10003468_pt1 | contig 12172 bp, 9 predicted proteins | sample III_Palsa_N1_1_FD_200453 | JGI IMG/M metagenome (GOLD analysis project Ga0302309, IMG submission 200453) | Peat permafrost microbial communities from Stordalen Mire near Abisko, Sweden - III_Palsa_N1_1 | ecosystem: Environmental > Terrestrial > Soil > Palsa > Peat permafrost | place: Sweden... | reverse complement strand
CGGCTTGCGCCCATCTGGATGAGATGAGAAGCAAGGGTTACGCGCGCGCTCGACACGCTGTCAGCGATCAGAATCTGGTTTGCTCCGAAATATTTACGAACAAGAGGCGAATCCATTAACCCTTCGCCTCCTTCATGAATTGATGAATGCCTTCTTGAAGTTCATCAAGCTTGTCTTGAATTTCGGCATAGAGTCTGGCTGACTCGGGATCGAGTTGAATGGAAATCAACGCACGATCGTCGATTTCACTCGATTGAAGAGACTCCACGGTACCGTTCATCTTGAGAAGTGGCGCCATTTTGAGATTGAGAGTTTCAAAGTCGAGCGCAAATTTTTGACCGACTTTCCAATCTTTTTTGGGGACGCTGATCGTCAAAGAGCGTTCTGAGGCTTGGTCGACAATTTCGATCGCGTTGCCTTCCCATTTAGGAAAAGCGCCCTGCTTCTCCATCGCCTTCGTGCCGGTCTGCCAAGAAGGTTCCGCCTCTTCGGGCAAAGTCGAACTCTTGGTGCGCAGAGGGGTTGGCTGAACGTGTCTTTCAGCGACGTGCTGAAGATCGGAAAGGTTGTCATTTGACTTAGCTTTAAAAGACTTATCGAACTCGATTCCCTTTTTCTCGCCACCTTGCGCGGCTTTTTCAATCAGCTTGAGTTGAGTCGCAATTTTGTGCGCAATAGCCTTTTGGTTGGTATCGAAATCGAGGACTTCAGTCGCGCCACTCTTTTGCAAAAAATCGGAAACCTGCGTATTCGTGAGAACACTGAAGACGCCAACTCGAAGTGTCTTCTTGGTTTTCACTTCTGCTTGATGACGACTCAGAAAGCTAATGATCTGAACAAGATCTTCTTTTTCGACCAAGACGAGATAAACAACGCCGATCCAACCCGCTTGGATCTGGCTGGACGCGAGGCTCAAGGACTCGACTTCAAAGACCTGATCGGAAATTGTCTCGTGCAGCTGCTGAATCACCGGGCCCCACACCGGTGGCTCCCCCTTCACGCGCACAAATAAAACTCCGAATTTACCGGGGTTAACAGCCATGCGCCATGCATCCTTACACGCCATGAACACGTTAAGACACGTTACGCGTTCGAAAGTAATTTGGATTGAAGGTTGAAAATCAGTGGTGACGTAATCTACCCTTAAATTTAAAGGAATTTTGAGGCGATTGTCAAACTTCGAAGGCAGCGCGAACAGCTAGCAAACTCGCAACGCGCCAACGGAATGGCACAAGCTTCGCTTCTTTGGTCTTGAGCGATTTGGCGACCATTCTCCATGGCTGCTTAGCCTGACCCCAAGTCATCCACTCGATGCATGGGACCGTCAAACCTTGAACAGGAACAGAATGTTTTTCAGAAAGGTACTTCACCACTTCGCCAGGCACTAGGCAACGATCAGGTCCGATAGAACCTAAATCCGGCTCATAAAAAGCTTCGAGCTTTCCGCCGCGGAACAAAATCAAAATATCCTGCTCTTGCTCGAGATACTCTTGGCAACCGGCACCAAATCGTTCGATTAGTTCAGGAGTGGGTTGATAACCTTCGCGCGCTTTTTCGAGACGAATGAAGACTCCATAAGCACTCGGAAAAATTTTTCCCATTCCGCCCAGAAGTGAATCCAAGAGAAAATGTTTTTCGGCGAGGCAAGTCTGACGGCGCAAGCTGTTCCGAACTTTGAACTCCAGCTGTGGAAGCGCGCTCTTTCGAATGAAATCAATTTGCTGGTAAAGATGAGGCTGACCCACGGCACTCGAAATCCATTGATCAACATCTTCGCGCTCGAGCGAAACGACTTCGCAATCGCCATGAGCAGCCTTCAATGAGGTCAGCGGAGTGCCGATCCAGTCGCAGAGGTCTTCGTTTTCCCCATACGCCGCGATCACTCGTGTTTTTTCAACGACCGCAAAAATCACGCGAGTCTTTTGACTCTCAAGCGGCAAGCTCAACGAGCGCTTTTGCGGATAAAACACAGACTGAAAACTTCTCCAGTCGTAACTCAGCTCCATATGCTGTTCTCCAACCCTGGAAGTTCGGACTTAGCGGAGTCCGCGGCGATATGTGCTGATGTGTTCTGTTCAAGTTCTGCTGCGAGGAAACGCTCTTCTTGATCGTTCAGGTGCTGGCCGTCCACCGCAAGCGGGAAGATTCCGCAAGCCGGGACTTCAAACGAGAAACGAGAAGCAGAGCCGGAGTTCGGATTGTCAGCCAATGCTTCCGGCGCTGACGAGAGCGCAACAGAGAGATCAGAGACGTTCACTGCTTGAGAAAAAATCACATCGCCTGAAACTTTGCGGCGCGTCCCATTCAACAAGAAAAGTCCTAAACCGCCGCCACGCTTTTCCATCGGGATGACTGCCAAACGAGAATCGCTGACTTTACAGTAAGGTTGAATATTGGCGACTGCGAACACGGCGTTGATGAATGACTGCCATTGAGCATTCGACTCACCTGAACCGTGACCGAGGTCCATGCCTGCCTCTGCGCCGTATTCCGAAATAAAGAGCTTCCCGTCGCCCACTGCGTGCAAGCGATACGGAAGTCCGAGCGCGATCTCAATTCGCTGGGTCCGTGAAATAATACTTTCAAGTTCTGCACGAGCCGACTCGGTGTAGAGCGCGTTTCGTGGAATGACGAGAGTCTTCCCAGCGCGAACCCAGGCAATGATTTTCAAAATGTTTTCGCGAGTAAAAATAAACCGCGGGTCGACGACGAGAATATCAGCGTTCTTCTCTCGCAGAACGAGATCGATTGAAGAAACGAGGCGTGCGCCAGTTCCGATCTTGTCTTGCAACTCTTGCCAAAGCGGCGCCGCGCTTGATGCCCCGACGCCACTTCCTGCGCCACTCCAAAGATGCGGTGTCAGGTAAAGAGCGCGCGTGCGGATTCTTAAATCTTTGGACGCGACCGATCGCGCCAGAGCTTCTGTGCGATTTCTGAAGTTTTTGGAAAGTGCGAACCAATCACCAGCATCGATGTAGATTCCGCCACCTTGGCCACCCATCAAGAGCAGGGACTTCAAAATAAGGAATTGTCGCTCTGGATCTGAGAGCTTACGGAAACCGCCGAGCGAACTCCAATGCAAGTAGGGCTTCGCACGAGACTCTGACGCCATGCTAGAGCGAGCCGAATATTCATCAATCAAGCGGGAGAGTGAAAAGAAGTCGGAATTCCCCCCGGAAAGCATCTGAAGGATGTTGGAGTACATCAAAGAAGGATCGGCTTCTGGGGTATAAAGCTCGGTCTCAGAAAGTCGAATATAAGACGCTTTGCGACGCAAGTGGTGCAGCGTGCGATTGCGGAAAACGTCTTCGGATTGTTGAAAGAACCAACGACGGTTCGTATCTTCCAGATTGCGGGTCTTCCAACGATTGGAAGCTGCGGGATTCGGATCCGAGAATTCACGCTGTGCGAAAAACTGTTCCACACGTTGGCGGAAAGCTAAATTTGCATGTGTAGAATATTCGCCTGCATTGCCCGAGAAGGCCGACTGTGCTGAGTCTCGAGGTGAACGATAGTATTTCCACAAACTTCCGGTGACCACGACTTCAACGCCGCGGAGAACTTCGCTTTGAGTTCGTCCTAAATCAGACAAGAAGCTGTCCATTCGAGCCAAAAAACTGAAATAGCGTTTTTGAAACTCAGGCGCAAAGAGTGATGGGATGGCGAAGGAGTTTGGCGCCATATTGATCGCAATCGGACCTTGCTGTGCGTGTTGCGCGAGATTTTCTTTGCGTTGAATGATATCTTTCGGAAAGCCAGAGTTCGGATAATGAACGCCCACTTCAGGTGTTATTATCAATGATACTGTCATTCTCCTGTCTGCGACGGCTTGGAGAAAGCGCGCAAGAGTATGTGAGATATCTGACTCCATTGCTTGCCATGGAACAAAAGTCGCAATGTGAGTGACCCCATGACGAAGAAGTTCGTCGAGTCGCGCGCGCATCATGCGTGGACGGCGTTCCCAGTAATTGACGACCAATTGGATCGCCTGTTGTTCGGACTGCAATTTGTGCTCGCCCCCACTCATGCTTTGAAGTATGACACGGTATTATAATAAGTAAAGGAGTCGCCTATTATGTGGTATTTTTCTGACGAACATCGGATGCTCCAAGAAACGGTACGTCAATTCGCTCAGGCTGAATTGGCCCCCCGCATTGAAAAGCTCGACAACGAAGAAGGCTTCAATCGCGAAGCGTTTTTCAAGATGGGCGAGCTCGGCCTTCTCGGAATCATCGTTCCAGAAGCAGACGGCGGCACAGGACTTGACGCGGTGGCAGCAACCATCGCCATGGAAGAGATTGGAGCCGTCGACGCTTCGACCGCTCTCTCTTATTTGGCCCACACCATTCTCTGCGTGAATCAAATCGCAAAAAACGGAACAGCCGAGCAAAAGAAAAAATACCTCCCGAAGTTAATGTCCGGCGAATGGATCGGCGGAATGGGAATGTCCGAACCTGGCGCAGGCTCCGATGCGCTCGGAATGAAAACAAAAGCAGTTCGTTCCGGCGACAATTATGTTTTGAACGGCTCGAAAACCTGGATCACGAACGGCCCGATCGGCGACGTGTTTTATGTTTACGCAAAAACCGGCGAAGGTCGCAAAGACGTTTCAACTTTCATCGTCGAACGCGGCATGAAGGGATTCTCCACTGGTAAGAAATTTTCTAAAATGGGAATGCGCGCCTCCCCCACAGGTGAACTCGTTTTCGCTGACTGCGTGGTTCCTGCCGCCAATCGAGTTGGCGAAGAAAACACCAGCATCAAGAGCATGATGCGCAATCTCGACATCGAACGCATCACGATCTCCGGGATTTCTCTCGGCTGCGCACGTGCCTGTATCGACGTCGCCACTCAGTACTCCAAAGAGCGCATGCAGTTCGGTAAACACATCGGCTCTTTCCAACAAATTCAAGAACGCTTGACCGAAGCTGCCGCATGGTACGAAGCTTGTCGCTCACTCACCTATCAAGCCGCAAAAGTTTGGGACTTAGGTCTCACCGAAGGAAAAGACGCTTCGATGATGGCTGCAAAAGCAAAACTCCAAAGCGCTCAGATGGCCACTCAAGTGGGCCTCGATGCGATTCAGATTTTGGGCGGTTACGGTTACACCCGTGAGTTCCCGGTTGAACGCATGATGCGCGACGCGAAGTTGATGGAAATCGGCGCAGGCACCAACGAAATTCTCCGCCTGATCATCGCTCGTGCGATGCTCGGTGAAGTCGCCGACGAGTAAAGAAAAGGGACTTAGTCCTTTTTTGTGACGGGCACGTGTCAAATCAGCATTTCTAAAATTTGTGCTCGTTTTCGAGATGGTGTTTTCATCTGTTCGAACACTCTTTTGCGTAGTCCTTTTTGAATGAGACCTTCCGCCTCTTTAGGAAAAGGTTTGTTCAGCCAATCCAACAATTCTTCGACATGATTCAAGGGCAGTCCAATCTCCATTCCTACCCGTGTGAAGTGCAAAGGAAATGAAAGGAAATCCAAACCAATCACTCCGAAAAGAGTGCTGTAGGGATGGTCCTCCACTCGTTCGCATAACGAGGCCTTAACAGGATTGCGATAAACGTATTTCAACGCGTGACCAAAATATCTTGTGTCTCTGATGAGGGACCAATAATACGATCCCCCAAATAAATGCCCCGACCGTCCAGATTTCAAATTTACGGTCCGAGAAACAGACTTCATAAACTCATTCATGACCTTCCCAAGGTCATGCTCTGGAACCGTCATGAGAAGATGAAAGTGATTCGGCATAAGAACCACCGCGTGAAATTCGACCTGATAAATTAAACTCAAGAAAAAGCACTCATTGCGGGTAATCTCCCACATTAGCGAGGAATCCATTGGGAACGTTTCCCGATTATTTGAGCGCGCCGTAACGTGGTAAGGAAGTCGATTACTTCGTTCTAAAATTTTTCTTGCCATGTCGAGGCACGAAGCAATGTACCTGCCATCAATAACTAAAGAAAATGACGCAACGCCTATCGAAAAAGGACTAAGTCCCTTTTCCTTCTTATGGCATAACCTCAGAATGAATTTTTCGACCTCAATCGGTGACTCTGAAGTTCAAGCAGAGCTTCGGGCCCTCACTCGCAAATTCATTCAAAAGGAACTCGCTCCTCTTGTTGAGAAAGACGAAGAGACCGAAACCTTTCGTCCTGAAATTATTCAAAAACTTGGTGAGCTTGGTTTAACCGGCGTTCCACTTCCTGAAGATGTCGGCGGCTCAGGACTCGGCTTTACTGAGTACGTTCGCGTGATCGAAGAAATCGCCGCGGTCAACGTTGGCTACGCGATCAGTGTCGCAGTGACGGGACTGACGCAGTCGATTCTCAATATCTTCGGCAACGAAGCCCAAAAGAAAAAATACATTCCTGCACTCGCGGAAGGCCGTGCGATCGGCGCTTTCAGTTTATCGGAAGCTTCCTCCGGGTCGGACGCTGCAAGCCTTCGCACGACTGCTCGCAAAGAAGGCGACCACTACATCGTCAACGGAACGAAACTCTGGACCACTCAAGGTGATATCGCAGAGACGATCATCCTGATGGCTCGCACGGGTGGACCTGGTGGCAAAGGCGTCTCCTCTTTCATTTTGGAAAAAGGAATGCCGGGATTCCGCTGCGGCAAACGTGAACGCAAGATGGGAATTCACACTTCCCATACGATGGAACTGATTTTAGAGAATGTAAAAATCCCTGCTGCAAATCTCATTGGCAACGAAGGCGATGGATTTAAAGTTTCAATGGTTGCGCTCGATAGCGGACGCATTACGATAGCCACTTGCGCTCTCGGCATCGCGCGATCAGCACTTGAAGTCGCATTGAAACACTCGCGTGAACGTGAACAATTTGGAAAGCCGATCGGTGATTTCCAAGGAATTCAGTTCATGCTCGCTGACATGGCAACAGAACTCGATTGCGCGAGACTTTTGATTCAACGAGCAGCCTCGTTGAAAGACGACCAAAAGCCTTATTCGATCGAAGCTGCGATGGCAAAAGTTTATGCGACCGACATGGCGATGAAAGTCACCACGGACGCCGTTCAGATTTTGGGAGGCTCGGGTTATACTCAAGACTTCCCTGTCGAACGCTACATGCGGGAAGCAAAAGTTCTTCAGATTGTCGAAGGCACCAACCAGATTCAGCGAATGATTATTGGACGCGCTTTAACCGGAAGTACAAATCGCTAGCAGGAATGCGGCGTAACGGAGATTTTTTATGTCGATCACAGCTTCGCGCTTAGGTAGCGCTCCCATCACGTTGGATTGGTCCAACTTCGCAAACGTTCCGCCTGCAGCGGGCACTCGCCCACGCCCCGGTTCGAGCGAAGGCTTTAGCGAGTCCGCCAAAGAAGAATGCAAAGAAGCTTGGAACCGTCTGCGCACCCGCTTCTCCACTGGCGAAGTCGGTTTTTACGATGCTCCGATCAACAACGACCTCTCCCAAGCGAAAGAGTGCATCGAACTCGCTCACAAATACATCAACGCCGGCAACTTCTCTGACGCTCTCGTTCTTGGAATTGGCGGTAGTTCGCTCGGGCCTTTGAGCATGCTGAGCGCGTTGCCTGAACTCTGTAAGTCGGCGATCCGCTGCCACGTCGTGGACAATCCGGATCCTTACGAGTGGAAATCGACCCTCGCCAAGCTCAAGCCCAACTCGACCTTAGTCATCGTGATCGCGAAGTCGGGCACCACCTTTGAGACGATGGCTCAACTTCTCTTGGCCTGCGACTGGCTCGGTAAAGAGCGTTGGCGCTCTCACATCGTTGCGATCACCGACCCCGTCCGCGGCGATCTTCGCACTTTTGCTCAACATGAAGGAATCCCGACCCTCCAGATCGGTCCTTCCATCGGCGGACGCTTCAGCGTTTTCTCACCCGTAGGACTTTTTGTGGCCGCAATCGCTGGCCTCGACGTCACGGCCTTTCTCAATGGTGCAAAACAAGTTCGTGACCACATCGAAAAGGGCCCGATTGAAAAGAACCCGCTCGTTATCTTGGGTTGGGATCTCCTTCGCCACGCAGAAAAGCGTAATATCCACGTTTGTATGCCCTACTCCACTCGCCTTCGCATGATTGGTGACTGGTTTGTTCAACTTTGGGGTGAAAGCCTCGGCAAAGACGGCAAGGGTTTTACCCCGCTCGCAGCTCTGGGGGCGACTGACCAGCACAGCATCCTTCAACTTCTTCGCGATGGTCCAGATGACAAGGTCACCCTCTTCATGACCGTGGACAAAGTCCCAGACGAGGTGAAAATCCCTCGCCTGACTCCCCTAGGCGGCCAAACTCAGCTTCCTTCCTTCCGACTTTTGGAAGGTCACACCCTTCATGAACTTCTAACGGTGGAATACCGGGCTACTTCGCTCGTCTTAACGAAACAAGGCCGCCCCAACGTCACTTTCCAGTTGGACCAACTGGACGAACGTTCCATGGGCGCCCTCTACTTCGCTTTGTGCGTTCTGACTGCCTTCACCGGAACCCTTTGGGGGGTCAATCCTTTCGACCAGCCTGGGGTTGAGGAAGCCAAAATCTATATCCGCGAGTCTTTGACTCAGAACGATCCACGGAACGCCCCGGAAGAAGACACAAATTCGGCTGTTGCTCGCTTGCGCAGGGGTCGGGAATAAGGTTACCCTGAGATTCGCGAGAGGATATTCATGGCCGTAGCGGATTCAGATGATTTTGGCGAAAAGACAGCCGTCATTCAGGGCGATCAAGCGACCCTGAATAAGGAGCTGGCCAAGGCGAAAGAACAGGAAGCCTGCCTCATTATCATTCGAGGCACGCCGCAAGGTCATCGCTTTTTCCTCACGCAAGACGAGATGACTCTCGGTCGCGACGCCATCGCTGATATCACCGTCTCGGATCAAAGCATTTCGCGCAAGCATGCCAAGGTCACCAAGAAAGACGGAAAAGTTTTCATCACGGATCTCGGTTCTTCCAACGGCAGCTTCATCAACGATAAGAAGATTGAGCCAGGCTCGGCGATGCCTCTCGTAAAAGAAGATATGATCAAGCTTGGGAATTCTATTTTCAAATTCTTGCCTGCAGGCGAGTTGGAAATTTTGTTCTACGGAAATCTCGGCTCTGCTGCGCACACGGATGCAATGACCAAGATTTACAACAAAGGCTATCTCTTAGAAGCGCTTGAAGCCGAGTTCAAACGAGCTAAGGCGCTTCACACTGATTTCGCAATTTTGTTCTTCGATCTCGATCACTTCAAAAAAGTGAACGATACTTACGGCCACGATGCGGGCGATTACGTGTTGAAAGAATTCACCGCTCTCATTCGCGCGGGCTTCATTCGTCCAAAAGACGTGTTTGCACGGTACGGCGGCGAAGAGTTTGTCGTCCTTCTTGCAAACACCGGCGCGGCTGCTGCTCTCGAAATCGGTGAAAAAATTCGCACCGCAATCGAAGTTCATCCCTTCCTTTACGAAGGAAAGCGCCTAGCCATTACCACCAGCATGGGTGTCGCCGAACTTCGCGCAGACGTCGAATCCGCACAAACTCTTCTGAAGTCCGCCGATAAGGCACTTTACGCTGCAAAGCAAAGTGGTCGAAATCGCGTTGTAGTAGCGTCCTGACCGGAACTTGGGTAGTACCTAGAAGTGGCCTCTTTAACCATTAATCGCATTCAAGTTCTTCCCCCTGCAGTAGCTGAGCGCATTGCCGCGGGCGAAGTCATTGAACGCCCTGCGAGCGTCGTCAAAGAGCTTGTCGAAAACTCCATCGACGCCGGCGCAACCGAAATTCAAATCGCGTTAGTCGATGGTGGCAAGCAACTCATCGAAGTTCTCGACAATGGCCAAGGGATGTCTGCCGACGATTTACGTCTTTGCATCCAGCGCCACGCCACAAGCAAACTTAAAACTCTCGCGGATCTCGAAAAGATCATGTCGTTAGGTTTTCGCGGAGAAGCACTTCCGAGTGTGGCTGCTGTCTCAGAGCTTGAGATCCTTTCGCGCACGAAAGACTCGGATCTTCCGCCAGGAACCTCGAACGAACTTCGTGCGGCGGCGCCGGGAATTCCCCGCTCCGCTGATGACCTCAAGAAAGTGACCTTTGGTCACTTCATGAATCACCCGCACGGCACTCGAATTCGCGCGAGCGGGCTTTTTTCGCAAGTCCCTGCGCGCCTCAAATTTCTGAAATCCCAAGCCGCCGAAGTCTCGCAAGTCCGTGAGTGGATCGAGCGCATCGCTCTTGCTCACCCCTCGGTCAGTTTCAAAATCCTGAGCGACGGTCGAACTCTTCTCAATCTCCGCGCCCAAGACGAGCCGTCTCGCGTGCAGGCGATTCTTTCAGATTCGGACAGTCATCCGCTGATTTTTGCAGAGAGTGACCATGTCGAATTTAAAATCCGGATGTACTGGTTTCAAGGATTGAGCATTCCCTCTTCCAAAAAACTTCTCCAGGTCATCAACGGTCGAAGTGTTCGAGATAAACTCCTTCAACAAGCGATCATGTCGTCGTTTCGACAAGCGCTTCTCCCTGGCCAGTTTCCGGCGGTGGCCTTGTACCTAGAAGTCTCACCCGACCTTCTGGACGTGAACGTTCACCCGACAAAAACGGAAGTGAGATTTCTCAACTCGCGCGCGATCTTTCACGCGGTCGACAAATTAATCGAATCAAGCCTCACCAAGCATGGAGCGCCTGCCTATGCCAGCGGCGGCGCACCGGCGGCGCAATGGAATTCGCCGGCTAATTTTTCGGGTAACTCCTATTCTTCAAATATATCCGCAAATTCGTCCCATCAAACAACGAACCCTTTAAATCTTTGGACTCTCGCCGAACAAGGCGCTCAAGAAGCAGCAGTTCTAGAAGGTGAAGCGCCAGCGCCTTACACGGCCCACCCTCTCACTCACGCGAGTTTTGTCGGAAGCCTCTTTGGCACCTATTTTATTTTCGATGATAAGCATGAAATGGTTCTAGTCGATCAACATGCGGCTCATGAGCGCATTCGTTACGAAAAGCTCAAGAAGCGCGTAATTCAGCGTGCTGAAGAAGCAAGCTTTGGATCGCAGACATTGCTCGTTCCTGAGGCCGTGAGATTTCCTGGCGAAGACCGTGCGCAGTTGGAAATCCGTCTCCCCCTTCTTTTAGATCTTGGTTTTGATGCCGAACTTTTTTCGGAAGATACATTACTCGTTCGAAGTGTTCCCGCCGAATGGGGAACGATCGAAATCCCTGCTCGACTGAAAAGTCTCGTGGAACGCCTCATCGCTCTCGAAGAAGTCCCTACTCGCCAGCGAGAACTTCTTTGGGATGAAAATCTTTTTGAAAAGCTCGCAAGCGAAGCCTGTCACTCGGCGATTCGCGCGGGCGATCGCGTCGATACTTTTCAGGCCCTTGAAATCGTCAAACAACTCTTTCAGTGCGAGCACCCTTGGAACTGTCCTCACGGTCGTCCGACCGTCGTGCGCGTCGCGCGCGGAAAGCTCGAAGAATGGTTCCTCAGGAAAGTTTAGGGAAAGGTCTAACCCCCATCTCCGTGATTTTGTCAGGCCCCACGGCGACAGGCAAAACCGCGATCGCACTCGAACTCGCGCGTTCTCATCCCGGACAAATTGAAATCGTCAACGCTGACAGCCTTCTCATTTATCGACACATGGATATCGGGACTGCGAAGCCCAGCTTAGAAGAACTCTCCGAAATCCCCCACCATCTGATCAATATTCGAGAGCCCAACGAGCTCTTCACTGCGGGCGATTATGTCAGGCAAGTTCACGAAGCTCTCGCCGACATTCACGCTCGCGGAAAACGCGCGCTCCTTGTCGGTGGCAGTGGTTTTTATCTCAAAGCTCTTCTCTATGGGCTTTGGGAAGGACCGGCTGCAGACCCTGCGGTCCGAGAAAAACTTGAACGCAGCTCCAGCCAAGAACTCTACGATCGTCTCTACAAACTCGATGAAGTCTCTGCGCTCCGAATCGGCGTGAACGATCGTTACCGTCTCGTCCGCGCACTCGAGCTCTACGAACTTTCGGGCAAAACCCCTTCTCAATTTGAAGCCGAGCAAAATCGCAACGCTGACCCCACTCTCAAACTCATGGTCATCGACCGCGACAATGATAAACTCTTCCCGCGAATCGCCGTGCGCACCAGGCAAATGCTCGACGCGGGATTTGAAGCAGAAGTGCGCTTCCTTCGGGAGAGGCATCCGGATTCCCGAGCA
>Ga0302309_10003466_pt1 | contig 12174 bp, 11 predicted proteins | sample III_Palsa_N1_1_FD_200453 | JGI IMG/M metagenome (GOLD analysis project Ga0302309, IMG submission 200453) | Peat permafrost microbial communities from Stordalen Mire near Abisko, Sweden - III_Palsa_N1_1 | ecosystem: Environmental > Terrestrial > Soil > Palsa > Peat permafrost | place: Sweden... | reverse complement strand
TACTCCTTACGGACCTAAATGGATCACCCGAAATGTCATACAAGATAGACAGGGCAATATTTGGATGGCTGCATTTGATGGTATTTTTCGGTACGATGGAAAGTCTTTCCTCAATATTACAAGTAAAGTGACTTCGGCTCGCTTCTTTTCCATTTTAGAAGACAGGAAAGGAAATTTTTGGCTCGGCTCGGTTGGATCAGGTGTTTACTATTACGATGGCAAATCCTTTCAAAATTATACAACCAGGGATGGACTTGCTAATAATCGGGTTGGGAATATTTATGAAGATAAGTCCGGTAATATTTGGTTCGCCACCGGAGGTGGAGCAAGCCGTTACGATGGGAAATCTTTTCGAAATTTTACAACTAAAGATGGACTGTCTAATAATGATATTACTACTATCATAGAAGACAAAACCGGGAAATTATGGTTTGGCACAAGAGGCAATGCTTGTTTTTATGACGGAAAAACATTTACCGTTTTCAGAAACAAAGACGGTAAAGCCTTTAACAACGTTTGGTCGATAATTGAAGATAAAAAGGGTAATATTTGGCTCGGAGGATCTGATGGCCTTTGGCGTTATGACAGCAGAACATTTACCAATTTTACGAAAAAGTCTGTTGCTGATATCATTGAAGATAAAAATGGCAATATCTGGACCTGTTCAGAAAGCGCTGAGAGCCCGGCGTCGGTTGGTTCAGAAACGGGTAATATCCAAGCTTGGGCACTTTCTCGATATGACGGAAATTCTTTGTCTAATGAGAAGCCAACAGTAAGCGAAATAAAAAATAAAGGAATGATTTTCGGGTTTCTAATAGCTTTTGATGGAAGCATTTGGTTTGGCGGTTTTGATGGCGTACATCGTTATGATGGAAAGACTGTCACAGACTTTAAAAATGCGCCCGATCAGCAATAATGTGCCGCTGTTCTATGATCATTTGTCAACTATCATCACTCAACATAATTTCTGTAATATGAACAACAAGCTATCAGTCAGTTGTTTAATTTTAATTATTGCTCCTTTGTTCTTCGGTTGCCGTGGGCCTGTAAAAGAGAAAAATCAAAATAATGCATCGCCAAACTCCGTATCCCTGGAACCTGTTGCGGGTGAAAAATATATTATAGATACAAAGGAAAGTGTTTTGACATGGGAAGGTTCAATGGTATTTGGTTTTGGGGAGAAGAGTATAGGATACGTTTATATATCAAAAGGTGAATTGATAATCGAAAAAGATCAATTGGTGGGGGGTACAGTTGAAGTCGACATGAATACCATTGAATATAAAGACAAGGCGGATACAAACACCCCTGTTAAACACTTGAAATCCCTTGATTATTTTGATGTGGGAAAGTTCCCCATTTCTACATTTGCCATTACTAAGGTTGAATCTGTGAATGTGAGAAGTAAAACAATAAAAGTTACGGGAAACCTAACCATTAAAGGTATTACAAATCCAATTACTATTCCGGCCGAAATAGAATTCAAGGACGGGATTGTCAGGGCAATTGGCGATGTCATCATCGACCGGACGCAATGGGGTATCCGCTACAGATCAGGAAAGTTTTATGATAATTTGGCTGATCAGGCTGTTTCGGACGACTTTGAAATTCAAATGAAAATCGTAGCAAAAAAATGAAAGCTGAAGTTGCATTGACAGCTATTGTAATCGTTCAGTTTACCAATATTAGATAAATCATGAAATACGCACACGTATATGCCCTGTTCTGGATGCTTGTTTTTCACACCTCCTGTGGTGGACAAAACCAAACAAACCCACCACAAGATAATTTCAGGAAAGCACACAATGGCTTATCCGAGTCTCAACTTAAAGAGTATGCTGCCTCCAAGGTGCCTATGGCTCAGGTTCGGAATATAAAGCAAGCCAGAAACGGAGACATCTTGATTGCTGCATCATGGAGTGGTGTTTTTCGCTACGATGGAAAATCGTTTACTAATCTCACAGGTAGTAAAATAGGTTCGCACAGATTCTGGGATGTTCTGGAAGATCGACACGGAAACCTTTGGTTCGCTACTCCTGATTCGGGCGTTTATTGTTACAATGGGAAAACCTTTCAACATTTTACAACCGGGGAGGGACTTGCTAATAATGCGGTTATGTGTATTTACGAAGATAAAGCCGGCATTATTTGGTTCGGCGGAGGTGGACTAAGCCGTTACGATGGGAAATCTTTTGAAAATTTTACAACGAAAGAAGGACTTTCCAATAATGCTCTTACTACTATCATGGAAGACAAAACCGGGAAATTATGGTTTGGCACAAGGGGCGAGCTTTGTTTTTATGATGGAAAAACATTTGCCGTTTTAAAAAACGAGGATGGCAAAGCGTTTAAAAACGTTTGGTCAGTAATCGAAGATAAAAAAGGAAACATTTGGTTCGGTGAAGATGGTCTTTGGCGCTATGACGGCAGAACCTTTACTAAGGTATCGCAGCGGGGGGCTTATGCTATAATCGAAGATAAAAAAGGAAACATTTGGACTACGGGTGGAGTAAATTCGAATGTCTGGGCACTTTCACGTTATGATGCAAAGTCCTTATACAATAAAATGCCCACAGTAACAGAAATCAAGTCAGGACCACCGGCTTTTTTGGCACTTTTGGAAGCTAACGATGGAAGTATTTGGTTTGGATCTGGAAACGGGGTGTATCGTTACGATGGAAAGACCTTTACAGACTTTAATCGAATGGGGGAGGACATTCCGTCGGCGAGACTGGATTACCTCCGGCGCCCTTGCTGATCCTAAAAGGGGGAGGCCGGAACTTAAAATAAAGCGTTGCCCGCAGTTCCTACGGTCTGGGCTTTTTACGCTTTTGCGAGCAAGCTTGCAAAGCACCAAAACACAAAAGCCCTGGCTTTCGCCAAGGCTTTGTTTTAAGCTTTGTCGCCCTCCCTGTATAATTTTCGAACCAGTTTTGGACCGATGCAAGTAAATTGAATTTCTTAAAATTTTGAATATCAGATATCTAAGAGTTTCAATTCCCTTTCTTCTAGACAATTTCAAGCGTTGAATTATAGATAAATGCCGCCGGATACTTCAATTCTTTGTCCGTTGATCCATTTTGCGGCGTCGCTGATCAAAAAAGCCACAACACTGCCTATGTCATCAGGTTGACCGGCTCTTCCAAGCGCCGTCTGCGTCGCTACATAATTGTTGATCTCTACATTGTCACGTACAATACCGCCGGCGAAATCAGTTTCTATGGCTCCTGGCGCAATTGAATTTACCCTTATTTTAAGTGGTGCGAATTCTAATGCCTGAAATCGAGTAAGCGTGTCGATAGCGCCTTTCATTGCACCATATACCGAAAAACCAGCGGCCGAAAATCTGCTATAACCTGATGATACATTGATTATTGTACCGCCTTGTTCAATCACTTGGCTAAACTCCTTTGCTAACAAAAAGACAGACTTGAAATGCATGTTGTACAGATTATCCAATGTATCTTCCGTAATACTGGAAATGGGCTGATAATAACCGATACCCGCATTGTTTACCAGCGCATGTAATCTGCCGGCAGGGGCATTACTTCGGAGATATGCTTTTACCTGGCCTGCAAAATCGCCAATCGACGAGGTATCATATACATCAAGCCGCAAAGACAGTGCTTTTTGCCCCAATTTTCCGATTTCTGATACTACATTTTCTGCTTCTTCTTTTTTTGTGTGATAGGTAATAATAACATCATTTCCTTGCGCAGCGGCGCTTAGTGCCATGTTTTTTCCCAATCCACGGCTTCCCCCCGTGATCAAAATAGTTCTGCTCATTTTTTTTCGTTTAGTTAAATTATCTGTTTTCATTGCCCCTGCAAAGATGGGGTGGCATCAGAAGAATAAAAATGAACTGATTTAGGAAAAACAGTTGAACTGGATTAACTTTTTCCGGATTTCCGGTTACGAATTTTGCTTAAATACTCAGTGGAAAAGCCAAGATAAGAAGCAAGCGCATATTGCGGAACTCGGTTGGCAATATTGGGATATTTGCTCACAAACTCGTCATAACGCTCTTCGGCCGTATGCGTGAAATTGGCGAGTAGCCTTTTGTGTTGAAAGGCTAATGAACGCTGGGTTATTATACGTTCGAACTTTTCCAGCTTAGGGATGTTCTGCAATAAAGCCTGCTCAGCGTCATAGCTGATCTGTATCAGTACAGAATCTTCCAATGCTTCCACAAACAAAGTTGCCGGCTCCTGATAGATCAGGCTGCTATAATCGGATATCCACCAATCTTCTATAGCAAATGCCAAAGTATGCTCTTTACCTTCGTTATCCACCAGGTATGCTCTTAATGCGCCTTTTATAACATAGCTTTTATGAGCGCACACAAAACCAGGCTGGACCAGGAGTTGTCTTTTTCCAATCTTTTTAACTTTGAGGAAAGAAGTGAAGTAAGCTAATTCATCTTCATTCAGCGTCACATATTTCGAAATGTAATTTATTAACGGAGCGAAATCTTGCATATGCAAAGGTAATAAGAAATGCAAGGAACATTGTCGCCTTGGCAGGACAATTCTCGAACCATTTCGTCGCTGATCTGAGACGATTAGCGAATAAAAGGGAGCATGGTTTACAATGCCCAGGTGCGCAACCCTAACCAGCCGTTGCACAACAGGATAAGGGTGATGAGCATGAATGACAGGGCGGTTATTAATAAATACCATTTGGCAAAACCGGATTTGAATGAAGATAAGGCTTTACTGACTAACACGAAGTTGACCGCAACTAATAGGCCGAAGAGCAGGGTACCAGCAAATATGGCCAGTGAGCGTGTGCTGACTTCACGCAGTTGGTAGAGTAGATAGCTTTCTGCCTGAACCTTTGAAAAGTTGGTCATGGCCCATGCGAGCGCTGAGAGGCTCAGCAATGGCAGGAAATAAAGCGGAAGTGTTGACCTGGTTAGTTTTTTTCTAAGAGCATTTATCAGTGCAACAACGGGTAAGAAGATGGAAATGATGATGAACAAAATGGCAACGAGTATGATTACTATTTTTGTATAGGCCCAAAATGTGTTTACTTGTTCACAATAAACGCCGTCAATGATGATTACGGGCTCACCAGCGTCGTTTTTGGCAAAGACGATGGTTGGTCTGTTGGCGTTTTCCTTTTTGAAGGTCAGGGGGGCGGTGGGGATCAATGCTGTTTTGTGACCGAATTCGTTGAGGCAGACTGCCTTATCGTTTATTTCAACTTTGGTGAGCGTAAACATATCCACAAAGCGTAGCAAGTTATAGCGGGGCGCGGCATTTTGATACAGGCCGAGGTAGGGCTGGATAGCTGATGGATCCAAGGGTTCCGGATCCGGGAGTTTTGGGTTGGGCTGATTTCTTTCGAGGAAGTCAGCGACGAGGTTCTCTATCGGCTGGATGCTGCTGTTGCCGTTACAGGACAATACAAACCCGAGCCCTAGCGTACGGTTGTACAGATAGAGGGAGTTGCAGGTGCCGACGATTCCTTCATGCCCCCTCCAGGGATAACGGTTGTAATAATGTCCTTCCTCATTGCCAATGGCATAACCGCTGTTCAAACCGGATCTTGCGGCGAGCGAACTGCGGGGTTGTTCCATCTGTGCCATCGTATTTTCCGACAGCAAAGGCATTCCGTTGTTGAGGTAGAATTGCATGAATTGTATCATATCGTCTGAAGACGACCATAGAGAGGCGGCAGGACCTGTGAGCGCCGTGACTGATGGCACTTCTGCGACCTTTCCTCCTGGTGCGACGTATTCTTTGACGTCCAGATCCGGATATTTGCTGTATAGGTTAAAATTGGAATGGGACATTCCAAGGGGACTGAGAATGGAATCTTTCAGGTATTGGCCATATTCGAGACCGGTAATTTTTTTGATGATATAGCCCAAAATGACATAGTTGACGTTGCAGTAGCTCTGCCGTTCACCAGGCTGCCAACGGCAGACCATGGAATGGCGTTGGAATTGCATCATTTCTTCATCAGAATAGTCTTTCCTGTCAAGGGAGTACATTTCATTCATTTTCATATCGTCAAATCCTGTAGTATGTTCCAGAAGATCGATCAAACGTATGGGGTGACGGCCTTCCCAAGGATTGGTAAAGTGAACTTCGGGAGCGATATCTCTTAGCTTTTGATTGAGTTGTAATTTGCCTGCTGCTGCCAGTTGCAGGATCCCGACGGCGACGAAGGACTTGGTTACAGAGCCCATCCGAAAAAGGGTTTGGCCCGTAACGGGTCTGTTGGATGACAGATCGGCGAAGCCAAAGCCTCCTGAAAAAATGACAGCGTTCCTGGTGGTGATTCCGAGCATCAGTCCGACCATGTGTTGCCGTTCCACGATTGTGTGGACAGAATCGAGTAGCTGCCCGAGTGTGGTTATGGCGGGATTTATTTGCGAGAAGACCCGAAAAATTGGGCAGAACAGGCAAAATGTAATAATTTTTTTCATAATATGTTACTGGCTATTGAGGAGGCCATGAATGTAAAACTAGGGTGATAGACGCCGGATTCGAAGGCAGGATGCCGGCCATAGGGCCAGGAAGGACAAAAGACCGAATTTGAAGGACTAAAGATTTATATTGTGTACTATGGTTGGCGGCAAATCTTTAAAACCGGCGTTCAGCCGGGTGGGCAGGAAAATGGCGGCCAAATATCTATTGCTTCCCGGGCTGCTCCTGGGGCTATTGATAGTAATGGTCTGGGGAAAAAAGAGCCATATTGTCATAGAAGGGTTGTTGGGATACGGATTCATTTTAGTGTGTGTGTATCTCGGCAGATGGCTGATGCGATATGGGATGCAGCGGGATTGGAAGCGGGCGCTGTTGGGGGGCATGTTGTCAGTGGCCGGTCTTTCCCTATTGGGAGCGCTACTTTGGGAAAGGGTATTTACTAATGATGCGTATTTTCATTCAGAGACGCTTACGATATCGACGCCCTTCGTGGCGCTGCTGATGGCGGCCGGAGCCGTGGCTTATTTGATTGGCTGGATGAGGAAAGACAGGGCTGCGGCCAAGGGGAGAGAGCAGGCTGATGGAGCAGGGCAATTACCAGGTTCGGCGCAGGAAGGGAAGATCAATGAAGAGTACGTCTTTGTGAAAAATGGGGGAAAGGTATATAAACTGGAATTCAAAAACATGCTATTTGCAGAAGCCAGCAGGAATACTACGAAGGTGGTCCTGACCAATCAGCGTTTTAATTTGCCGATGTCGTTCTCCGGTTTTGAGGGCCTTTTGCCGGAGAGTCAATTTGTCCGGGTGCACCGGTCTTTCATTGTGAGTATGTCCAAGATCGGTCATATTGAGGGGAACAGAGTTTTTATGGGAGAACAGGAAATTCCGATTGGTGACAATTACCGTGAGGAGTTTTTCCGGAAGATTGGAATAGATCAGAAGTGAGCATCCTCTAAGAGACCCTCTTGTATCTCGATGACTTGTAGAAAGGCTTACCTGGGCATTGATGATTTGAGAGAATTTCGTTTAATTTTTTATTTATTTTGTAAATAAGACTTTTTGGTCTAAATTTGAATTATTAAAATAAACAATGAACATAAAAGGAAAAGCGGAAAGAACTAAGCAGTTTATCATTGAACAATCGGCGCCAATATTCAATGCGAAAGGAATAGCCGGAACGACTATAGATGATATACTGGCAGCCACAAAGATGGCGAAAGGAGGCATATACGGGAATTTTGAAAACAAAGAGGCGATTTCTATCGCCAGTGTAGATTTCCTTTTCGGTAAAATGTCCGCTAAAGCTTATTCTGTTATGTCAAAAGAAAAAACAGCGGTGAAAAAGCTGTTTGCGTTCATAGATCTTCGTAAAAATCCTTTGGTTCCTTTTATCGAAGGTGGATGTCCTATTTTGAATTTTGGTGTAGACTCGGATAACACAAATCCAACAGTCAAAAAAAAGGTAAAGGCAATGATCGAAGCCTCTATGACCCTTTTTATTGATGTTTTAAAACAGGGTATAGCAAACGGAGAATTATCAGATAAACTGAACCCTGATGAGTATTGTTTAAAATTACTGGTAATGCTGGAAGGGGCAACTTTGGTTTCGAGAGTACTCGATAGTGTTAAGCCGATGCACACAGTCATAAAGATGCTTAAATCTGAGTTAACGTCTTTTGAGGTCAAGAAAACATAAATGAGCTATATGGTTTAAATGATTGAATCAGGGAAACCATTTTTTTTGAACAAAAAAAGACTAAATGGTCTTTTATTAAACACCAAATATGAAACGCAGAAACTTTGAAAAATCTACAACGCTTACTTCTTTGGGAACGGTTTTGATCCGCCCAGATCAATTAAAAGAAATGGAACTACCGGCAGGCATACGCGAACGGTATGTCAACGGGGTCAATGGCCTGACAGTGCATGTACTGGAAGCTGGTTTTGACACACCAAAACGTCCTGCTGTACTACTTCTGCACGGATTTCCGGAGCTTGCCTACAGCTGGCGGAAAATAATGCTGCCATTGGCCGCTGCGGGTTACCATGTGATCGCCCCTGACCTGCGTGGCTATGGCCGCACAACAGGTTGGGATGACGATTATGATGGAAATTTCGCCTCTTTTAGGACACATGAACTTTCCCGCGATGCGCTCGGTTTGATGATGGCTATGGGGCACGATTCTGTTTACTCTATAGTCGGACACGATGTGGGTGCGACAGTAGCGGCCTATTGCGCTCTTGTCAGACCAGATTTTTTCCGGTCAGTTGTTCTTCTAAGTTGTCCTTTCGGAGGAGTGCCACCTTTACCTTTTGGCGTTGGAGAACATCCTGCACCCAATTTGCAACAGACGGCACCTGCTCAAGATCCCCTTGCATCATTATCAAGACCCCGTAAGGACAGCACCACCTATTTCTCATCACGCAGCGCGAATAATGATATGCTGAACTGCAGACAGGGCCTGCACGATTTTCAGCGGGCTTATTTTCATGTAAAAAGTGCCGACTGGAGCCAGAATAAACCATTTCCCCTTACCTCGGGCACGGCTGAAGAATTCGCCAAACTGCCGACCTATTATGTTCTGGATCTTGATAAAACGATGCCGGAGGAAGTTGATCCTAACATGCCCTCGCAGAAAGAAATAGCCGTTTGTAAATGGCTCCCGGATAACGAAATTGATTTCTATACGCAGGAGTTTAAACGTACCGGTTTCCAGGGCGGATTAAATTGGTACCGTTGTACTACCAACGGATTAAACAGGTCTGACCTCGAACTTTTTTCGGGTCACACAATAGATGTGCCTTCCTGTTTTATTTCAGGGATCGCTGACTGGGCGACATTTCGCCCGCCAGGCGCATTGGAGCAGATGCAGCGCCAGGCCTGTACAAAAATGCAAAGCTTTCACATCATTGAAGGTGCGGGGCACTGGTTGCAACAGGAACAACCCGAACAACTCACCGAATTGATTGTCGATTTTTTGCAGCACGTAAAATAGGCGACATTGCGACTAAGTGGAGAAAACGCTGTAGTTGACCATAGCGTAGCGCTCGATATTGACCACCCTGAGTTGATGTTTTTTTGGCGCAAAAAAGAGCTGTTAGGGCATTTAAAAATACGGTGTTTTCAGTTGTCGCCTTCCGTTTGTTTTTTGTTCCATTTTCTTCTGAGTGATTCTCCTTTGAGGTCGATCCGGTGGGCGCCATGAACGATTCTATCCAGAACAGCATCGGCTACGGTGAAGGCTACACAAGCCTATACTCGATTATTTATCCGGCAGCCATTCAGCCGGTCAATTGTATGATTGGCTCCAGATCGACAATGTCGAGTTGACCTCGGAAGGGAAGGTGGTCTATGAAGAATTAGATCAGCATTTGCATTTTTTTGAATCGGCTATCAGAAAGGCATACGCTGATGATTCGCTGGGGGGATGCCTGATGGTGACGGTTGCCTAAAGTGCCAAGGGAATCGGTTTTTAAGGAGGTTCATTTTAATTTTCATGATTAACTGAAAATGTTGATTTTTATTTGATTAACTGTTGAGCAGGAAATGAAAAGCCCAGGCAGGGAGGAAAGCGTATCTTTCGTCTGTCTGGGCCTATGATAGGTGATAAAATAAATGCGGATAACAGGGAAAGGAAACGGGTTAAAATGAAAATGCGAGCTTCTCCTTTACGTGTTTTTTTTCACTATCTATTATTCCCCTGTTGTGCTTTAATTCATAGGCTCTATCTTTTTCCAGCAGTCTAAACCACATCAGGGCTGGAAAGTTTTTGTTGGAATGTATTTCCAATCTGAAAATAAGCTTTTCGGTAGGCTTTCGGTGTTGATTGATTACCTGGCTTAATTCAGTCGGCTTTACATCTATTTCATCGGCAAATTGATTGTTTTTCTTTTCTAAACGTGTGATATATTCTTTTAAAAAATAACCGAAATAATAGTCTTTATTGAATATATCGGATTTTATATGATCCTCGATCAAGAACTTTAATTGCAATAGTTCCGAAATAAGTTTAGTTTTTTCGGATTGCTTATCCGAGACCTTTTTCCTGTATTTTCGAAACTCTTCGAGTAGCGCCTCCCGTTTCTTTGGATCTTTGGGGCCGGGAAAAACAATTGTTTCTTCGATCTCTTCGGGAGTGTACTCCTTTTCGATGGTTTTTAACGATTTCATATTATTATACGATTTGTATTTATTCAATTCCGGGGTAGGATAAATATTTTACTGACCCTAATCTAAATATTTTTTGATCAACTTTGACGAATTGCCGGTATTTGATTATACAGCCAATCTTCGATTCTGCCGACTCTTTTGAAAACGGGTTAGCCGCCGTTTATTTGCGAAAAGAGTCCGGAAAAATGTCTGGATATATAAATAAAGACGGCGACTATGTTTGGGAGCCAAGCTGTTAGACCTAGCAGGATTCGAACCCAAATTGTGTTGTAAATGAGCTAACTAGGAAGAGTATATGAATTAGGCAAAAATAAAACCCGCTGCCAGAGCGGGTTTTGAATTATAGTCGACCTGGCTGTACATTTTTCGAACCATTTTCTTCATGACTTTATGAAGATCAATACACTAGCAGAGGTTTAAATGGCTCGTTATCAATATTTTAAAACCTCGAGCAAGTATCTTAACTTTACCTCATGAGAACGATAACCCTCAATATGCCTGATTCCCTGGGTATGGAAAATAGAGAGGTGGCAATGCTTGTGGCCAGCCGTCTGTATGAGCAGGGAAAACTTTCACTTGGTCAAGCCGCTGAAGTCGTTGGTTTGAGCAAAAGGGTCTTTGCTGAGCTGCTTGGTTCCTACAACGTTTCCATCTTCAATTATCCTGCTTCCGATCTGTCAAGGGATGTCGCGAATGCCTAAAACCATTATTTCCGATACCAGTTGCTTTATTGTTTTGACCAATATTGGTGAACTTGACTTGCTTCATAAGGTTTATGGGTCAATTGTTACAACTATCGATATAGCCATTGAGTTTGGCGAACCATTGCCGGATTGGGTAATTATTGAAAAGGTTACCGATAAGTATAGACAGCAGTTGTTAGAAATGCAAATCGATAAAGGGGAGTCGAGTGCGATAGCATTGGCATTAGAGACGCCTGATAGTACTGTCATCCTGGATGACTACAGGGCCGGAAAATAGCAGAACAGTTGGGTGTAAATTACACTGGCACCATCGGCGTTATTATCAAGGCAAAGATCAATGGGGCAATTCCTTCTATAAAGCCCATATTAGCGAAGATCAAAGAAACCGATTTTCGACTATCTGTTGATATTGAACGCCAAGCTTTGCTTGCTGCCGGTGAAATCTAGCCGCGGACCTTTTTGGATTCGAACCGCTATAGCGTTGTTTTACAATGTTTTCATCTTCCCCAAGAAATAGACATAAAGGCAAAACCCGCCGTGATGGCGGGTTTTGAAATGTAGTCGACTTGGCAGGACAATTCTCGAACCGGTTTGTCGACGACCTAAGGCGATTAGCGAACCTAGCGAATTGAAAATCATCGAATAAAGCATCTCTCATATTTTCTCATGTTGAAATGAAATAGTTAAGAAAATGTTAGAAGCCATCTCCTTAACTTAACCAGCTTGCTCAAAAATGGGTATTTTTACGGGTAATGCGGAGTATCGTGGGTGCAGCAATTAAATTGATCTGATATTAACTAAAGCCTTTTTATGATGTCAGCAACGATTGTAGTGGACTGCCGAAACGAGCTGGGTGAGGGCC
>Ga0302309_10003461_pt1 | contig 12189 bp, 12 predicted proteins | sample III_Palsa_N1_1_FD_200453 | JGI IMG/M metagenome (GOLD analysis project Ga0302309, IMG submission 200453) | Peat permafrost microbial communities from Stordalen Mire near Abisko, Sweden - III_Palsa_N1_1 | ecosystem: Environmental > Terrestrial > Soil > Palsa > Peat permafrost | place: Sweden... | reverse complement strand
CTCCGGTAAAATAAACAGCAGGGTTAATACGAACAGGCAGATCCATTTAAGCTGAAACGCGCTCATGAACCTGCGCTGAAAAATAAGCTGGCCCAATAAGCCGCCATATATGGCCACTATTACAAATAAACCCTTGGTCATGATGGCGCAGCCGGTAAACAGGGCGGCCAGGAGCAGATCCTTAAAAGTATAGCGTTCGTCGAGCCGGGCTATATGGTAAATTGCGCCCATTACCAGGCCCATGAGGTAAGGCTCGGCGCGCACATCGGTATTGCTCATGAGGGCGCTTTGGGCGGTCATCAAAATCAATACGGCAATGGCGGCTATTTCGGTACTGTAATATTTTTTGGAGAAAAGGTAAGTGTATAAAACACTCATCATAAAAAACACTAAAGCGGGCAGCCGGTAGGCCCAAACGCTTATGCCGAACAGCTTAAAGCTGCACCAAACCATCCAGAAGGGGAAATGCGGTTTATCAAGCCAATCCTGGTTATAGGTGAACAGTTGCAGTAATTCATGTTTATAAATGAGGTTTTTGGCCAGCGAAGCATATAAACCGGGGTCGTCGGTAAAAAAATCGGCGCAGATGCCCGAGAGGTTCACCACAAAGGCCAGTACAAAAAGTAGTATATAAAATTGCCTGGTTTTATCCTTCATGCAGCAAAGTAAATAATCTAACTGCAAATATTACAAAATAAAAAACCCCTGCCTTGCGGCAAGGGTAAAAAACTCACAACAATTGTTTAACCTTACGGTCAATTCCTAACTGCAGTGTGAATTTATATACGGTAATATATCATATTCCGTGCCAATTTCTATTGATTTGTAATAAAGCCGATATTTAAGGCGTTTGGTGTAACAATAGTTGCTGAATACTATCTTTACAGCACAATTAAATTACCTGCAACATTATGAAAACAACATTTAGGTTAAGGGCTGTACTATTTTTAGTAATAGCCTGTATGTTTACCAGTTTGGCGCATGCGCAAAAGGCCCCTAAAAAAAAGAAGGTACTTAGTCCGCGTGACAGTGTGAGCGCCGTTATTGATAGCGCTACCATCACCATAAATTATGGCAGCCCGCGTGTTAGAGGGCGCAAGATATGGGGCAAACTGGTGCCCTACGATACCGTTTGGAGAGTAGGCGCTAACGAGGCCACCCGGTTTACAACCGATAAGCCGATAATGGTTGAAGGTAAAGCCTTACCGGCAGGCACTTATGGCTTTTTCGCCATACCCGATACCGGCAAATGGACCATTATTTTTAACAGTGTACCAAACCAATGGGGCGCGTTTAAATACGATAGCAGTAAAGATGTGCTGCGCGTAACCGTAACACCCAAAAAGGCATCGAAACATAACAGGCTGGTTTATAAAATAAACGGTAAGGACAAAGACTTTGAACTGATATGGGCCCACTTATGTGTGCCGGTTATGGTGATGTAGTTGGGGTTAGTGATTAGAGATCAGTGTTGGGGATGATGTTAGATTTTAAATTAGAACGTGGTTAAAAAAAGAGGCAGCAAAAATCCGTTAAAAACAAGGATCATTGTAATAGTGATCCTTGCTATCGCGCTTTTTTTGCTGGGTTTGCTGGAGGATCATCCGCTGGTGATTGAGCGTTATTACTCCGAAGGCGTTTACCTGCTGATATGCCGGATTTTGCACCCGGTTTTTAATTTATTCCCCTTTAGTTTGGGCGATGTGCTGTACCTGGTGGTTATCGGGTTCATTATTTACTACCTCATTGGGCTGCTGAGGCTGCTGTTTAAAAAGCAGTTTAAGCTGGCCGGTATTTTGGCTTTGGGTATAATAATGAGCGTGCAGATAGCCATGCTGGCCTTTTACCTGCTTTGGGGCATCAATTATTTCAGGCCATCGGCAGCGGAAAGGCTGAAGTTATCCGACAGCGATTATACCACCGCCCAGCTGGCCTCGCTGGCTTCCATTTTGATAGATAGCGCCAATGCTACCCGCGCCAGGGTAACCGTGGCGGATATGCAGCAAAGCAATAAAGCCATCAGCACGGCGGCTATACAGGCTGTGACGGCGCTTTCGGCAAGCTCGGGTGATTTTCGTACCTATAGCCCCGATATTAAGCTTTCCTTATTTACGCCGCTGCTTAACTACCTGGGCACATCGGGCTATTATAACCCATTTACTACCGAATCGCAAATGAATTACCAGATGCCGGTATTTTTGCGGCCCTTTGTGGCCTGCCACGAAATGTCGCACCAGATGGGCTATGGTGCCGAGGATGAGGCCAATTTTGTTGGTTTTTTGGCGGGCATCAAATCAAACGACCGCCTGCTGCGCTATTCGGCCTACCACGAAGCGGTTGACGAATTTATGCGCGACCTGATGCTGCGCGACAGTGTGCTGCACAAGCAACTGAAAGCCAGGGTATCGCCCGCCGTTCATCATGATTTTAAGGTGGAACGGGATTTTTGGATAGGGCACGAGAGCGCCATTGACGCGGTGAGCAGCGTTTTTTATGATAATTTTTTAAAAGCCAATAACCAGCCCCAGGGCATGCTCACCTATAACCGCATGATACGGCTGGTAATGTCGTGGTACTATAAAGGGAATGGTCATTAGTGAGTGGTGAATAGTGAGGAGGCAGATTGCTGCTGGCAGTTTGCAGTAGCGGGGATATATAGGCGCGATTTAATTTTTGGTAAATGTTTAATAAATCATTGGTTAATATTGGATAATGTTAAATGAACGGTTGTTTTTGCCGGTAAAAATTATACATTTGATAATCAAAATGAGATGTTTACGAATTATAGTTGTGTTGCTTTTTTTGGCTGCGGGGGCGCATGCGCAAACATTATCGCTATATGATCTCACCAACCTGGCTAATCTCAACAGTTCCGAGGCTGGCAATTACCTGATTCAGGGCAAGGCATTTAAACGGCTTTACTCGCAGCAGGTGGATGGCCTTAACATTGAGCACTACCAAAGTACCACCACTAAAACCGAAACGGTTATCATAGGCAACGGCATAAAAACCGCCGATGGCAAATTGCTGCACCTGGTTAAATATAATACCACCCAATCCAAACATATTCTTGATTTTATTGCCCAGGCACCTGCCACCGGGCTCAGCATGAGCTTTCAGGGCTCGGACGCTACACGCAATATTTATTTGTTTGCCAACTTTTTGTACACCGTTAATATTTACCTGAATAACGATAACAGCGCCGGCGATGTGGAAGTGCAGCAAAAAGATTATCTTGATTATTAGGGGTTGGAGATTAGGGGCTGGAGGTTAGAGATTAGAGGCTGGAGAATAGAGATCAAGATTTAGCTAACAGACTCGCCTAATATCCAAACTCTAACCATCAAACCCAACTAATCACTGAAATTTTTAACAAAAAAATACGGTGCTAACGGCGCCGTATTTTTTTTGTTAAAAATTTAAAATGTTTTTATAACACAATCGTCTTTATCTTTAAATGCACAATACATTGGTAACAGCCGTAATGCCGGAAGATAGAAACAGCCACATCATACAAACAATAAAATCGTATGGTAAAAGCTTGCTGGGCTTTATACGCCGCCGTGTGAAAAACGATGCCGATGCCGAGGACATTCTGCAGGATGTTTGGTACCAGTTCAGTTCGGTTATTAATTCGGAGCCGATAGAGCAAACAGGAGCGTGGTTGTATCGCGTAGCCAATAATAAAATTACCGACAAGCATCGCAAAAAATCAGAAACCCTGCTGGATGATATGCTGGTTACTGATGATGACGACGACGATGCCCCTGATTTTAAAGCGATATTACTGACCGAGGCCAGCACGCCCGAAACGGAATACCTGCGCAACCTTTTTTGGGAGCAATTGTTTTTCGCGCTGGATGAGCTGCCCGAAAAACAACGCCAGGTTTTCATCTGGAACGAGCTGGAAGATATATCATTTGCCGAGATAGCCGACCTTACCGGCGATAACGTGCAAACCCTGGTATCGCGCAAGCGCTACGCGGTGCTGCACCTGCGCAAAAGGCTTAAACAATTGTATGAGGACATTATTACATATTAAAAATTAAAAAAATGAGAAGAATATTTTTTAGAGGACGATTTATATTTATACCACTGGCGGTTGCCGCCTTTTTAGTGGTGGTAAGCTACGTGGTGATGCTGCTATGGAACAATTTACTGCCTGGCATATTGCATGTAGGCATGATAACTTTTTGGCAGGCAATGGGCATATTTATTTTATGCAAAATACTGTTTGGCTTTGGCAAAGGCGGCCACAGGGGCGGCCCATCATGGAAACGCGGCCGCATGGAAGAGCATTTTAAAAACATGACCCCTGAGCAAAGAGAGGCATTCAAACAGAAATGGGGCGAACGATGTGGGGGCTTTAAGGGGCATTTTGGTCGCCGGGGATTTGAATTCGAATCGACAGATTTTGCCAGGGAAGCTCCGAAAGCGACGGAATGATTTTATTAAGAGTCAAGAGATAAGAATCAATAGGTAAGAATCAGGAAGTAGGTAGCTTTATCCTGATTCTTGGTTCCCAATCTTGGTTCTTGATTCTAAAAAAAACTTGTAATATGGATGTATTGGTATTTGTAACAAGTGTTGTTTACGCGGAGCAGGTTAGCAGGGTAAAAGCCTTGCTAACCGCAGTTCCGGCTATTGCCGACTGGAACTTTGACCTTGACGACTGCGACCATATACTACGCATAGTGGCCGATGACCTTTGTCCGCGTGATGTAGAAATAATGCTGCAAACCGCCGGGTTTGATTGCTATGAGCTGGAATACTAAGCTATAGTGCCCCCGTTTCAATTTTGAGTGAGCACGAATTCCACGAATTTATTTCGAATTCATCAATTAAAAACCTATCAAAGCAGATTAATGAAATTCGCCTCAATTTGATGAAATTAGTGTCCCATTTCGCATTTATAAATAAATTAGTTTGTAAATTCAGGGGTTTTTAGCCTATCTCAATTTACACCCTGAATGGCCAACCTTGATGTACCTTTAGTTAAACAGCGCATTAACTCCATTGATATATTGCGCGGAGCCGTTATGCTGATAATGGCGATAGACCACCTGCGCGATTATATATATTACAGCGGCCCGCTTACCGACCCTACCAATATGGTTACCACCACGCCCATATTGTTTTTTACCCGCTGGATAACCCATTTCTGCGCCCCAACCTTTGTTTTTTTGAGCGGAGTTTCTGCCTACCTGGCTGGTACAAGGCGTACTAAGGGTGAGTTGCAACTCTTCCTGATCAAACGCGGCTTTTGGCTTCTTTTGGTTGAACTGGTGTTAATTACCCTGGCCCTAACAGCCAACCCGCTGTATAATGTGTTTATACTACAGGTTTTGTGGGCAATAGGCTGGAGCATGGTACTATTGGGCCTGCTGGTAAAACTGCCGCTGAAATGGATAGCCGTTATTGGCCTGCTGATATTTTTCGGGCACGATGTATGGGATTATATTAAGGCGCCTATTGCCGGCAGCGCTGGTTTCGATACGGAAAAATTATTGTTTACGGCTTTCGGTACGCTTATACCACTTAATAACACACATTTTTTATTCGATCTGTATGCCGTAATACCCTGGCTGGGGGTAATGCTGCTGGGTTATGTATTTGGTTCGCTGTACCAATCCTCATATCCTGCGCTTAAACGAAAAAAGATACTGTTATATACGGGCTTATCAACCCTGGCTCTTTTCCTTGTCTTACGGCTCATCAACCATTACGGCGACCCGGCACCCTGGGCCGTGCAGCGCAATTGGGGGCATACGCTGCTGTCGTTTTTTAACGTGAGCAAGTACCCGCCATCGTTATTGTATTTGTGTATGACCGTAGGCACGGCGCTTACCTTACTGGCGTTTACGGAAAAGGCCGCAAATAAATTCACGGCCTTTTTAATGGTGTATGGCAATGTGCCGTTTTTTTATTACGTGCTGCACTTTTATTTGGTACGGATATTTAATATCATTTTATTCTTTGCATCGGGCTACAACTCCAGCCAGATAGTTAACCTTGAGGCGCATGCTATGTTCAAACCCGATGGGTATGGCTTTTCCCTTTGGGTGGTTTACCTGCTGTGGCTGCTGCTTATAGGTATATTGTATTTCCCCTGCCGCTGGTTTGGCAAATACAAAAAAACGCATAACCAGTGGTGGTTAAGCTATTTATAAACCTTACAATACCACGCCTGCTGCGGTAAATCTGAGGCTTTCGCCTGCCAGTGCCGATGTTGCGTATCCATCATCATTAATAAATAGTTTTTCGTTTTCCGCGCTGATGTGGAGGTTATTAGCCATAAAATCGCCGAAGATGCGGATAACAGCTATTGGCGAGTTCACTTCCAGCTCAGCTACTATGTTGTGCTCCAGGCTCATGGCTGATTCTTCATCCAATTGCTGCACTTTAATAATGGTTGAACCATCCAGCGCCAGCACTTTTACACTTTTGCGCTCTTCAATAACCTGCACGCCGTTGCCTAAAGCCTTGTTGTTGCTTAGTATAACCCCATTGCCGTTAAGGTCGCGTATATCAAGGTCGATGCTCAGGAACGATGCCGGCTCGCTATCGTGCCACAGGGAGTTGATCTTTATAATTTCTTTCAAATTTTCGCTGTCGGCGTAGCTGATAACACCGTTGGGTACTATATAGGCACTGGTGCCTAAAAGGAATGCGTATTTCATGATATGGTAATTTACTGTAAGTACTTAATGCCATAAACTGCAAAAATGTTTCAAATAACCTTTGTAATTATTTTGATATAATAAGCTAAACTTGTAAGTTTGCCTTATTATATTATTATCTTAAATAAAACGTAAAAATGATAACCGCATTAGATAAAAACACAGCGCTGGTATTGATCGATCTTCAAAACGGCATAGCAGGGCTGCCGCTGGTACACCCGGTTGCCGGTATTATAGCAAACGCTGCCAAACTGCTGGATGCTTTTCACGCGGCCGGATTGCCGGTAGTGATAGTGAACGTAAACCCGGCTAATGCCGCCTGGATGAAGGCGCGCAAGGAGCCATCGGCTATGCCGGGCGGGCAGTTTAAGGCAGATTGGCTGGATATAGTGCCCGAACTAAAAACAAAGGACGGCGATATATTCGTAACCAAATCTACCTGGGGCGCATTCGAGAGCACCGAAATTGACGCGGAATTGAAGAAAAGAGGCGTTACCGGCATCGTATTGGGTGGTATATCAACCAGTATAGGGGTTGAAGGCACCGCTCGCGGCGCCAGCGCGAGGGGCTATAACATAACCTTTGCCAAAGATGCCATGACCGATATGTTTGCCGATGCCCACGAGCACAGCTTTAAATACATTTTCCCGAGGGTAGGTGAAATTGATACGACGGATAGGATAATTGAGTTTTTGTAGAGCGCGGAGTTAATAGTTAAACGAACTGCAAAGCAGCAGATATAAAAATTTTATAGCTGGCTTTAGCAAGCGCTTGTTTAATTATTAACTTTGATTTATGACAACGCCAAGTATAAATACTGATAAAGACGCTGACCATAAACCGCATGTTTTAAATAAAGCTGAACATCGTGTTTATAATAATTTGAAGAAATCTTTGGCGCAAATTAAATTACACCAGGAAGGTAAGATTGAATTGCGGGCTGCTAGAGAATTGCTGAAAGAGTTATATAGTAGTATTTAGCTTTTCATGTTTTAGAAAAATATGCTTCAAGAGCCATCGGCTCGACCTATCTTGCAGCAACAGGTTTCAACCCGTTGTTAAACGAACAACCAGGCGACGAGTGCCATCGGCACGATCCATATTTATACATGCGCCATTTATATGAGCCGAACCGATGGTTCTTTTGATTACTTCTTATTTCTTTTCAACGGATTAAAATCCGTTGCTACAATATTGGCCGAGGCTACACCTCTTTGCAATTGTTTTAGTTGCCTTTATTTTGCCGAAGCTATTATCCGTAAAATATTGATAATACCTTACCGAATTGAGTTTCGGAAGGGCTGATGATCATAACGGCCTATTAAACTTTTACCCTCACAAAATCCTTTTCCCAAAATCCAAAATCTCTCTATATTTGCCCCACCTAAAACAATTTACTTAATATGGATGGATCAATACCGGCTAAGCAAATAAAATGGCTGTACCTTTTTATTGCTATGGCCGTAGCGGTTAATTTTAGCGGTTTGTTTGATACGATCATCGGCCCGGATGGTACCTTGTATGCTACCCTCGCCAAAAATATGGTGCTGCACCAAAACTATGCCGACCTTACGGTTAACGGGCACGACTGGCTGGATAAACCGCATTTTCCATTTTGGGTTACCGCCTTGTTCTTTAAGTGCTTCGGCTTTAAAACCTGGGCCTATAAGCTGCCGGGCATCCTGTTTTTGCTGATGGGCGCGGTGTATACTTATTATTTTGCCAAAAGCCTGTACAATAAGCAGGTGGCATTGTGGTCGGTTTTGATATTGCTTACCGCGCAGCATATTTTGCTATCCAATAACGATGTTCGGGCCGAGCCTTTTTTAACCGGGCTCATTATCGCTTCGGTATATCATTTTTATAAGGCCAGTATCCGCAATAATTACTGGCACTTATTGGCGGGCTGCATTTTCGCGGCCTGCGCCATCATGACCAAGGGCATGTTCGCGCTGATCCCCATAGGCGGGGCTATAGCAGGGCAGCTCATCATCACCAAACAATGGAAACAACTTTTTAATATCAAATGGCTGCTTGCGCTGGCGCTGATACTGATATTTATTTTACCCGAGATATGGTGCCTGTACCAGCAGTTTGATATTTACCCAGAGAAGGTGGTTTTTGGGCAAAAAGGGGTATCGGGCATTAAATTCTTTTTTTGGGACAGCCAGTTCGGGCGGTTTTTTAATACCGGCCCCATTAAAGGCGGCGGCGATCCGTTCTTCTTTTTGCATACCACGCTCTGGGCCTTTTTGCCCTGGCCGCTGCTGTTGTTCGCGGCTATATTCCTCTATATTAAAAAAGGATGGAAAAACGCGCAGGGGCAGGAGTGGTACTGCATTTGCGGCGCTTTGCTTACCTTTTTGGTGTTTTCGGCATCAAAATTCCAGCTGCCGCATTATTTAAATATCGTGTTCCCGTTCTTCGCTATTATTACGGCGCAGTTTCTGTACGGTATAACATCGGCAAAGGGCATCAAGGCGGTGCGCATAACCCAAATCATTGTTATTACGGCTATGCTGCTGATAACCGGCGCGTTGCAGTACTTTTACTTTCCGGCGGTTACCTGGCCACTGGTGCTGGTTTTGTGCCTGCTGTATGTTTTTATGATCTTTTTGCCTGCCAGTATTGGCGAGGGTGTTATCGCTAAGGTAATATTCTGCACGGTTTTAACCTCATTCATGGTTAACCTGTACCTTAACCTGGCGTTTTATCCATCGCTGATGAAATACCAGTCGGGCAGCGAGGCGGCGATGTGGATGAACAAAAACAACCCCCAAAACTACCCGGTAAGCGCCTGCGAAAGTGAGGACTGGCCGCTGGAGTTTTATTTGAATAAGCCAGTAAACATCATCAACCCCGATACGGTTAAAAAGCGGCCGCAAGGCACATTTATGCTGTATGCCAGCAACGATGTAATTAAGCGCCTAAGCGCTAAAGGCTGGCAAATGCAGCAGGCCTGCGCCCTTAAACGGTACTTTGTGAGCCGCCTTAAACCTGCCTTTTTAAATAAAAATACACGCAATAAACAGCTTACGGCCATGCAGGTAGTAATAGTTAACCCGCCGCCGGTTGGGCCCAATATTACCTGGCAGATAGACCCTACAGCCATACCGCTGAAAAAGAAAAAGTAAGCACGGAACTTATTGATATATAGCGAAATATTACATAACTTGGCTATAGTAATACTTTGCTGAATTTTTTTAAAAGCTGATGATATGAAAAGTTTACCCCATCTTTTTATAAGCGCGCTGCTGATAGGCGGCCTGTTATCATGCGGGAAAAGCAGTTTGAAAAAGGCAGGCAGCGGCGGCGGCAAAACATTGGTGCTAAGTGCTGTGGAGCAGCAAAAAGTAGTAACCGATAACGCCTTCACCTTTAAGCTGCTTAAAAATATAGCGGCAAATGATAGCAGCGGCGATAATATTTTTATATCGCCACTGAGCGTGAGCTTTGCCATGGCCATGACCAGCAACGGCAGCGGGGGACAAACCCTGGCGGCCATACGCAACGCTATGGATTTTAACGGATTTTCGCAGGAGGTGCTGAACAGCTATTATAATAAGCTGCTAACCGATTTGCCCGAACTGGACCCGAATACTACGATAAATATTGCCAATTCCATTTGGTATAAGCAGGGCTTTGATGTGCTGCCGCAATTTTTGAGCACCAATTCCACTTATTATAATGCCCAAACCGCCGCGCTTGATTTTAGCTCGGCCACCGCGCCGCAAACCATCAATAGCTGGGTAAATACCCAAACCAACGGCAAGATCACCTCGATAGTGAGCCAGATACCATCGAACGCGGTGATGTACCTGATAAACGCGCTGTATTTTAAAAGCACCTGGAAGGAAAGCTTCGACCCCAGCCAAACCAAAACGCAAAGCTTTTATGTTAATGCCAGCAGTACGGTGCAGGCCAGCTTAATGTCGGCCACTGTGGATATTAACAGCTATTACGATAACGATGTTACAGTGTTTGAAATGCCGTACTCCAACAGTAAATACAGCATGGTAATTGTACTGCCGCAATACGATAAAACTTTGGCGGATATAAGCCCGGCGCTTGATTCGGCGAAATGGGCGGGCTGGATGGCGGCTTTGCATCCGCTTAAACAGGCCATCACCATACCTAAGTTCACTTTTAGCTATGGTGTTACCCTAAACGACGCGCTAACAGCCTTTGGCATGGGCGTAGCCTTTGGCGATGGCGCTAATTTTACAGGGATAGGCCCGCAGGGGCTCGAAATAAGCCAGGTTAAGCACAAGGCCTTTATAGCCGTGGATGAAAGCGGTACCGAAGCTGCGGCGGTTACATCGGTAGGGGTGGTTACTTCGATTGCCGAGCAGGGGGGCAATTATATAGTAAACCGCCCATTCATCTTCGCCATACGCGAAATGAACACGGGTTTGGTGCTGTTTACCGGCGTAGTGAATAATCCGCTGTTAACGGGCAGCAATTAGGCTATCGCCCGGCCCATAAAGGGATCGGTAATGCTGGGTTTCCCGGTTTCTACCCGGCCCGCGAATCTGCGTGTGAATTTGTCGCTGCCGTTTATCTTCACCGTAAAATCGTACCAGCCGGAACTATTTTTCAGGTCGATAATGAGCGTGCCTGTACCGGCAGCCGCCAGTAATTTTTTATGATGATTGGTTTTGTAAGCATTGTCAACAACCTCGATATAATGCGCCTTGTTTGGGCTTAAATTAGCCATTTTAAGCGCGATATTCCCGCTAAGGCTGTTAGTGGTTAAGCTGTGCTGATAATTGCAGGTGAAGGCTATTTCGGGGTCCTGGGCATCGCCGGTAAACTCCCGGTAAAAGCCGTTGGGGCCGTATACGCGCAAATGGTAACCGCCGTTTTCGAAATCTTCGAGCGGCCATTCATCGGCCAGGTTATCGCCAGCGGTAAGGGCATAGGCCCAGGTGCGCACATCATCCTGCTGATATTTGCCCGGCGCGTACACATTAAAGGGCGCGCCTGCGGTGGCTTTGCCAAAAACGGTATTACCCGCTTTGAATTTGATATGAAAGGTTTTTTTATCGGCGCTTAAATTGCCATCGGCATACAGCTGGTAGGGCAGGGCGCAGGCTGGTTTGGTGCCGGGCTCCTGTTTGGGCATATAGGGCGAAGCGGATGGATCATCGTTCAGTTGTTTGATCTGCTCATCGCCAAGCAGGGTATAATCCGAAGGCAGCTTTTTAAATTTCGCGTTGTAGATGCCTTCGATAAGGGCATCCTTTGACAAAAATGCAGGTTCCTCTATTTTTTCGCCGTGATAGGGGCGGAAAACGGAGGTGAGATTGCCGCAGATGGTACGGCGCCAGTTGCTGATATTGGTTTCCCTGATGTTTTTGCCGGTTTTTTTGTTTAAAAATATCTCCAGGAATTGCAGGGTGGAGGTATGGTCGAACACTTCGGAGTTTACCCAGCCGCCACGGCTCCAGGGTGAGGCGATCACCATAGGCACCCGGAAACCCAGGCCGATGGGGCTCTCGCGGTCGTC
>Ga0302309_10003460_pt1 | contig 12192 bp, 6 predicted proteins | sample III_Palsa_N1_1_FD_200453 | JGI IMG/M metagenome (GOLD analysis project Ga0302309, IMG submission 200453) | Peat permafrost microbial communities from Stordalen Mire near Abisko, Sweden - III_Palsa_N1_1 | ecosystem: Environmental > Terrestrial > Soil > Palsa > Peat permafrost | place: Sweden... | reverse complement strand
CCTCGGGCCAACATGCCTTTTACGATTGCCGCGTCGCGCTCGTTCAGATGGATGCCACTAGGGTTTGCTTTCTGAGCCATGGTCACCACCTCACGCACTGTGCGCGAGCTTGAGAAGCTCGGTTTCGAAGGCATCGAGGGCGAGCGTGTAGCTGCCGTCGTTCTTGCCGATTTTCTGCGCATCGCCGCCAAAGGCCTGAATCAAGACCTTGTACTTGCGCACGATTTCGTCGAGATGTTTGGTGATGAATTTCGCAGGATCGGTTTTCCAGGTGATGATCCCGTTGGCGTCCGTTTTCAGAAGCGCACGCAGGCCGAACACCAGCGGAACGATAAAGCCATCCGGGTAGCGGTAAGCCGAGGTCGATTTCCCATATGGCGTCTTTGGCTTGGTCTTCAGCTTGTCCGCCCCGGTCACCGCGCGGAGCAGGCCAAAGCTGCCCTGGTTACGGTTATAGGCCCCCGGAAATTCTGCATAAACCTGGTCGAACAGGGCAGGCATGTCACCTGCGATCTTGAGCGCGCTGGCGATCACGGTGTTGTGCAATTCATAGGTGCCGTCCGCTGTCGGCTTGGACACCTCTACATGCTCCAGCAGGCTGTCAAACGACGATGAGCACTTGCCCTTGCCGCTATAGATATCCACCGTGCGGGGCGCCGAAACACCAGCGGGCAGCTTTGCGATCGACAAGGGGATCCACGAAAGCGCAACAATATCGCGCACTTTCACATCACCCCCATCGTTCGACTTCCACTCGACGCGCTTGGCGATATCGGCGGGGAGTTGGTCACGCAGATAGTCGTAGAGGCCCTTCTTGTTGGCCTTGGCTTCGTCGGCGAGCTGACGATTATTGTTCCGTGCGGCGCATATTTCGAACAGCGAGGAAGTGAATTCCTCCAACAGGATGGCGTCATCCGGGTCGGCCGGAATCAGCACCTCAAGCGGGACCAGAACGTCCAGCAGGCTGCCGCTGCCCGACGAAGTGGACGTCTTAAGGACCTTGACCTTTTCCTGGTTGGCTTCCCATGCCGCCTTAAAATCGGGCCAGGTCTTGATTTTCCGGATTTCCTTGGGCTCAACTCCCGCAGCGCCGAGTATGAAAATGCCAATGGCCAGCGTGTTGTGGCCACCATCCAGAATGCCTTCGATCGCCGGGTTGTCGAACGTCATGTGATATCGACGTCGTTCGAGTTCGCGACAGTTTGCCGAGGCGACAAGAATGCCCTTGGTCTTGAACGGGAACAGCTCTGGCGTAGTCTGGATCGATTCCAGAATGTCGGCGGTGATCTGCCCAACCTTCGCGGTCCGGGGGTTGGCTTCAAGATCTGCTGCATCGAGCAGAGTCAGCAAGTTACGCGCACGCGCAAAGCCGACCAGCCTGGTAACAGGCCCCTCGGTCTGACGATCAACGGTTTCAAAGCGAATGAGGAGTTCATTGGGGTTCATTTGTCGTCTTCCTATCCAGGAGGACTGATGCTGAACGGCGTTGGCATCTCAACCAACGGAATGAGCGGGCGGGTAGTCCACTCAACCATCACCATCCGGTGACAACCCCATCCAGAACCAATCCAGGTTCATTTCCAGCCCGCCATCTCGGCGAGCCAGTTATTTATGCCAGATGACAGGTCAGATTGCAAATTTCTTGGATTTCCGCGGATCGGGCGCCCACGACTCGATCAGACCCAAAGAAGCCTTGCTGTTTCGAATAGCAGGCTTTGGCGGCTTTCGAGTTCATCAGGGCCAAAGGTCGCGAAGGGCTCAAACTTCAATTGGGTTTTGGCCATAAAACCCTCGAAGTCCTTCTTGGATTTGTAGCTGTCTTCGCGAAGAGACTCGTTCCAATGCAATGTTTTTGCATAGGATTTCAGCTTTTTTTGGTAGACCTCATTGTTGCTGGAAATGTTGTCCTTGCCTTTGAGCAACAGGACCGCACCAAGCCGGTTCCGTTCAGCCTCAAACCGCTCTTCATCACCTTGATAAATGGCGATGTTTTCCTTGTTGTACGACAAGATATGTTCGATGTGAAAGCCGTTCACCGGGCCAGTCTTGGTCACGAGATCGCCGAACGGATGCTTTTCGCCCGAGTTGGTTTCCTGGGCGATGAACCGATCGATGCGGGCAAAAAAATAGCGCGTGAAACGGGTTGAGAGGTCGGTGATCGAAGTGTTTTTGAACTGTCCATATTCAAACGCATGCGTAACTTCGGCACCCCGACGCTTTGCCAATAGCTGAATCAGAGCCTTTTCGAAGACTGCGGGCACTTCGCTGGCAGGCTTCCCACGTATTCCGGTGACCAATTCAAATACTACTTCGGAAAATTCGTTGCTGTCATACGATCGCTGCAACCGCAGAAGCGAGAAAAGCCGGTCAACGTGATACGACACCAGTTTGATTTTTAGATCTTCTTCGGGATCATTGACCGTACAGGTTGACAATATCAGCAGATATTGGCTGTCCATTTCGTTGAGACCGTTATAATAAACAGGTTCATAACCCAGCTTTTCGTTATAGGCGAGATCAAGCATGCGGTCATAGAGCTTGGAATAATAGTCGAGTTCCCCGTTGAGGAACGACTTTACCCGACCTGGATTGCGTTCAAGTTCGAGCGCCTTTTTGAGGTCCGGCTTGAACATCTCACGATGATAGTCGTTGTCGAACCGCTGTCCGGCTTTGCGTGTGTCAGCGAAATTTGCCTTGAGGAAATAGACAAAAAATTCGTCGATCTCGTTGTCGGCATGTTGGTTGACGCGCCCGACGCAGGCCTCCCACTTTTCGTTGAACTTCCCGGATTCCAGCTCGAGCTTGTCAATCTGGCCGAGGAGCTTGCCCTTCAGAATTTCGTAGGGCCGCAATTTCACCCCACGGTCATTTATGACCTCAAACACCATGGGCACGTCAGTCTGCTCGACAGCAAGGTTGATCAGCACAAGCCGTCGGAGAAAGTAGAATATAAACGTCTCCAGGCGGTGTAAATCACTCAGCCTGTCCCCCAGATACCGGGCGATCAGGTTGTAATTGTCCCGCATATTCAAGGCAGTTATGCCACTACCCGTGGGGATCATTTCCGCATTGTCAAAAAGCGCCTGAAGCGTCTCGATCTGACGTTCGTGGTTCATCCAGAATTGCGTCTGATATCCCGCTTGCCCGGCAATTTTACTGCTCAACCAGCCCTTCAGCTTTGATTTTTCGACATCGGCGCGATGTAGCAGGCTGATCAGGATCAGAGTGAGTGTTGTCAGTCGTTGCTGACCATCGACAACATAGACCCGGCCATCGATTGTGTTGGTGACGTAGGTGTTGAGGTAATACCAGGGATACTTCGCAGCGACCGTTTCCGGGGAAGGATCGAGCGCCTGGTTTGCTTCATAAGCGGCATCAAAAGCATAAAAGATATCGTCGAGCAGGCGGCGAACCGGCTCCTCCGTCCATTTGTAATCCCGCTGATAGAAATCGATGTAATAGGCTGTGGTTCCAAAAAGCTCGTCGATATTTTGTTTGTCAGGTGAAATATCCATCAAATCGCCCCAATGCCTTTAATGATAAAAACTTACGTTCTAAATCTATAACCCAGGCGCTGTGGTTAATTGCGGCCAAGTTGGTACATGTAAGCCATCGGATTTTTATCCATCGCCTTGCGCTGCTTTTCGCTAAATCCCAAGCCTGCGCTAAACATGTCTGCAAGGTTATTCAGGGCCGGTAATGCAGCAAGCCCTGCTCCAAGGGCAGCGCCCCCCGCTAAGAAGCCCCCTATACCGACGACTGCGCTAACCACCGCCGGCTTCAGGAGAATCTCGATTTTCGCCAAACCGATCGCGCGGTTCAGCTCCGTCAGGTATTGGGCCATCTCGTTCTGAAACTCAAAATTGAGCTGATCACGCTCGTTTGAGCTTTCAACATCCCGCAATTTCGCGACATGGCCTTGCACGGCATCGGCATAGGCATGCCGCAGTGCCCTGTAGTCACCGCCACGCCGCTCCCGCACTTCGCGGCGGCGGAAATCGATGAGCTTTTCAAGCGGGATTGAACCTGCATCAATTAGCCCGAGGGTCAGTGGGACGACGTGTGACTGGGCCAATACCGGCTCGTCGCGGTCAGCGATCAGGCCATATGCCAGCATCTTGTCGGTCACCCTTGCGAAGGTATTCCCGGCGCAAGCATCCGCTAGTTTGGCCATGATCGCGATGCCGGCCTCTTGTTCGAACGGATAATCACCGTTGGCAAGCGGCGCTGAGGTCATGCGGCTGCGTTGGAGCAAATCCCATGTTTCGGAATGAAGCTTTTGCGGCCAAATTTCATAGTCTTGTCCGGGTTTAAGGTCTTCGCGGTATTGGATTTGCAGAGGAACGCCGCCTGCGATCATAGCTTCGATGCGCTGGTGCGCCTGGCGCTTGTTGGCATCGTCGGGAACAAGCGGCTTGCCGATCAGCTCCCATGCCTGTGCCATATCATGATTATCGTACCCAATGTGAAAGCCATCCCACGGGACGATGACGCGAAGGTTGTCCCACAAGAGCAAAGCCGATGCCATCGACAGGGGCGACTGGATTTGAGTGTCGGGATAGTGGATCGCTGATCGCATCGGCATGGTTCCGAGCCCTTCCTTCAGTTTCCGCCCTTGAATGCCCCCGGCCAGCCGCCATGATGGTCGATCACTGCGTCAATTTCGGCCATCAGGTCGATCGTCTTGTCCATCGCGATGATCATGCGGCGGTAGTGGAGAATGTCTTCATCGGTCAGGATGCGACCCGTGCTGCTCTTCTTGCCGCCTTTGGCGGTGCGGTCCTTGAGCCATTTGCGGGCCGGGCGGTAGCCGCCGATGTGGTAATTGGCGACGCGTTCGGGGACGGTTTCGAACCAGCGGGTTTCGTTGATATACATCCGGCCACCGGCCCAGGCGTCAGTTTCGAAGTCGCTGGCCTTGCGGGTGACGCGGGCCTCGCCTGATCCGGCAAGGCGGATGCCTTTGGGATCGGCGAGTTCGGGCGCGGCTTTGTCATCGAGAAGGTGGAGCGCGACGAGCCGCGTGCCTAGCGGGATCAGCCCTTGGAACAGAGCCCTGTCTTTGGGCAGCGGAACTCGCGCGAAATCGCTCTTGAGGTAATCGGCATAGCGCGCGCGGTAGGAGGGCGAATGCAGTACCGCATAGATCCAGTCAAACAGATCGCGCGGTCCGAAAGACGCCGCTCCGCCATCGCCGCGCTCGCGCCGCTGGTCGAACATCGCGACCTGCTCTGGCTTGGCCGGGATCACACCGGCGAGCGTCGGCTGCGTGGGGGCATCGACACCATCGTCATAGCGCAGACCTGTCAGCGCCGAGACGCGCTTGGCAAAGGACGGAGACATGTTGGATTGAGCGGCAACAGGACCACTTGCCAAACGGGTTGATGACAAAAATATCTGCGCATTATTTGACGATTTTGCAGATAGGAAAATCTTTTCAATTGCCTTGTCAGCGACAAAGACGTGATGAAACGGTTCATCTTTGACAATGCGGGATGCGATTAGTGCGATGCCATGTGGACCAATATTGCTCATCGAAGAGCGACGAGAGTATTCCAGGATATCTTCTGAATAAAAGACCCAGCGATCATCAAAAGGTCGATAATTGAAAAGCCGAGGTCGCTCATCCACTGACTTATCTATGGCAACAGCCCTTCGAGCCTTTCCGAGTTTCCAATCCCTTGTGTCCTCAAGTTCGAATTCCGATCCGATTTCTTCATCAGTAACTTCAGGGTCTACGAATCGAGCGATGCGATCCACCAAAACACACCGGTCAAGAGCGATGGAGAAATGATCTCGGTGGGTTGCGAAGCCTGTTACCGGAGTACCCTGGAACGCATCAGAAATTTGGCAGAAAACATCGTATTCGGGATGCTGGAGTTTTGATACGGGCATCAAGCTGTATTGAGGTGGGGCAGGCTTCAGGGCCTGAATCGTCGGCAAGCCTTTGGTCCCATCAAGCGCCAAATATTTTTCTGAACGCTCACCGATTATCCGCCGATAAGAATATCCCGCTTGGCGCCCCCCATGAACTAACAGTGAAATTGCAACGCCTTTCCTTATCTCAAAGACATTTTCATCAGCTACACCCTCCTGCAAAACACCGGCTTGTCCTCCAAGATCAGTGAAACATCCATGATTAAATGTTGCGATCAAACGCGATCTGAATGAACGATGCAAGACTCCAGGAAGAAATTCCCGATTGGTAATAAACCCTACAGTGCCAACGCCAGTTGTTTCGATCTTGTGAAATGCCAGGCGATAAAATTTTAGATAATCGTCGGCAAGTGGTTGCACATTCCGTTCGCCTTCCAATCCGATCTTGAAATCGCGCATCAGGGCTTCAATCCAAGCACTCTTATTTGTCGAGCTGACAGAGTAAGGTGGATTACCAATTACGGCAGTAAATCTCACCTTTTTGGCGGAATTGGCGTCATGCGATTCATCGGCCATTGCATCGCGCATATACGACAATTCTACATTGAAATCGCGAGCAGGCTCCAGCGCGTTGGTCAGATGCACCCGCAGCCGGGCGTCGGAGGCGAAGCGATAGCCGGTGTCCCACAGTTTCAGCCCCAGCTTCATATGCGCGATGGCGTAGGGAGCCATCATCAGCTCGAACCCGTAGAGGCGCGGCAGAAGATGGTCGGGGACATAGGCGTTCCACAACGCAATGATCCTTGGGTCAGTTGGCCCCTTGCCCAGTCCCGCTCGCGACCATTTGGTGACCATCGTCCGGTGAATCAGATCAACGGTTTCGACGAGGAAGGTGCCGGTGCCGGTCGCGGGATCGAGGATGCGGACGAAGGCGTCGCTAGTTTTGACGCCCTCCGGTAACCCAATGACATTGTCCTTCGCCGCCTGCGCCGCGATCACATCGCCCCATGTGTCGGTGGAAGCGAGACCATCCACCAACCCCAGTTCGGTGCGCAGCACTTCATCGACCGAGCGGACGATGAACCCGACCACCTGGCGCGGGGTATAAAACACGCCGCGCTGGAACTTTTGCGCCTTGTCGTATTGCTCGATAAAATCCTGATAGAGCCAAACAACGGGATCTTTGTCCGAGTTCTTCTGATCGAAATCGGCGAGGATCGGCACCATGTCGATGTCCCGCAGAAAATCGACAACTTCGCCGACCCCCAGCTCATCGAAGTCCAGGCCATGGCCGCCAGCACCGCCCTGATGCCCGCCCGCTTCGATAAAGGTCTCGAGGATGCTGCGCAGGAACGGGCTGGTCGTCATCACGCTGAGCAGCATGTCCTGCTGCGTCAGCGCGCCGGACGCACGGCTCATTGCGGTGGAGAGCAGGCCGTAGGTAACAGTCTGGGCGTAAGTATCGGCAAAGGCGTCCGGCGTCAGATCATGGATCAGCGCTTCCTTAAAGGCCTTGTGCAGAACAACGAGGCTACCCTTGTCGTTCTGCGCCGCGATCAGGATTTTGGCGCGGTCCCGAATGCGCTGGGCGTGGAATGCCAGGACCTTGGCAAGTTCCTTGGCCGAGCTGATTGCCTGCCGTGGCTTTTCGGTGAAAGCGCCGCCCCACTGTGTGCGCCATGCGTCCGTATTCTTGTCATCATCGGGCCATGTGAGTTTTTCATCGACGGTGCGCTGTGTGAGGTCTGCGCGGCGCGGGGTGTCGTCAGCGTCCCAGCCGAGCACCTTGAGGCTGGCGGCATTGCCGCCCGCCGGATCGTCCTGAAAATGCGCGAAGGCCAGACGGCGTTCTTCGGCGCTGCCAGTCGAGGTAATGAACAGCAGATCGTGCGCGGCAAAGGCAGGGCGCATCGGATCGTTGGCCGAGGCGCGCTTCTTGATCGTCAGCTTGCCGAGGATGTTGCGGACCAGCGTTTGCGGCAAATCCTTGTGCGGCAGGTTGAGGAAGAAGATGCCCCAGGGCTGATTGGTTGTCATCGGGCGTAACTGGCGGAACTCAACACCGCCGCCGACGACATCCTCCTTCAATCCCAGTTCCGCCGCCGTATAGCTGAAGGTCGTATTATCGATATTGGCATTTTCGGGCAGCGGCCATTCAAGCTCGTCGCGTAGGTAATTGATCAGGGCTTCAAAACTGGTGACGGTTTCGAGCGCGGCCTTGGCCATATCAGTTAATCTCCATCCACGCCTTGATTGCCGGTTCGACACCTGCCGGTGCCTGCATCTGCTTCAAATAGCCGTTCGCTACATGCCTGAGCACGCTGTCACGCGCCGCACGCAGCCGATCACGCGGGGTGGCAATATGGCGCGGGGTTTCGGGCGTGCTGCGAATAACCTCCGCAATGTCGCGCAGGCCTTCGACGATGCTGTCTGTTGTGAAATCATAATATAGCCAGGCAGGCTTGCCGCTTGCTTCGTCCCAGCCCTCCGGTCCGGTCGCACCCTCGGCATCGGGCTTAAGTCCCGGCAATGCAAGGCAGAAAAATACGCCTTTCGGTTTGCCATCTGGAGCGGCTTTGCCTGAAAAGATGCGGTTGGGCAGGCCGGCGATGCGCGATTCCAGATCGGGATTGTCGAGTTTGACTTGCTCAAACTCGATCTGAAGCTGTTCCTCATAGCTTTTGTCGCCATCGAGGCTGACCAGATCTTTCAGATCGTCATAAGCATCATCGCCCTTGAGCAATTGCCGCCCCTCGATGCCGAAAGTTTTGGAAATACGCAGCGTTTTACCGGCAACCCGTCTGTAGAGGTTGAGGAAGAAATCAAGTTGATCGGGGGGAAGAAAATTCCAGAACGCGACCGTGCGACGCAGCGGGGCGACCTCTGGATGGTCGGCTAGGATCGCCTTTTCGATATCAGGGTTCAATCGGCGATCGACACGCCCGATCCGCTGCATCAGCCGCACTGGGTTCCAGTGCAGATCATAGTTGATCAACCGTGTAGCATCCTGAAGATTTAGACCTTCAGACAGGACATCGGTGGAAATCAGGATACGGGTTTCGGCTTCGCCTGATTTGGCCAGTTCTCCGCTGGACGAACCGTTGTAATACGGCGCGAACCGCTTGATCACGTCGCCCCGGCCCAGCTTGGTAGTGGAATCGACCTGTTCGACATGGGTATAGCCCGCAGCGCGCAGGTTTTCGCACAAGTAGCGTGCTGTTTTCTGGAATTCGGAAAAAATGAGCAGCTTGTTATCGTGCAGCACCGGGTCATTTTTGATCAAACTCAGTAGCGCCGACAGCTTGCCATCCTGCTCAGGCTTAAATTCCTTCAGGATTTCGATCAGGCGGCTCAACTGGTCCAGATCGAGATAGGTTTCGTCGATGATTTCACCGACGCGATAGATTTGATCGTCGAGCGCCTCGTCGGCTTCAAGCATTTCAGGGGTGATAAGGTCTTCGCCCGCATCCTCATCATCGACCTGCCAGGCGGCCTGCCCTTGTGCGACGTGCTCAATGATATGGGCGTGTTGGTCTTTCCAACGATCCAGGCGGCGCCGGCTTTGGTCACTGATGGTATGACGCTCGACGAAGGTCAGCAGTTTGATGAACAGGTTTTGGCACGAGTGATCGAACGCTATCGTGGAACTTTCCAGGCGTTTGAGAAAGCCGACTTTGATAAGGGCAACGACTTGTCCGCGACGGCCTGCTTCCATGACCGCATCCTGATCAAGTTCAGCAGCGGGCTGCCGCAGAAAGCCATCGTCCGGGTTGTAGATCGCCAATCGGAACAGTGCTCTTTTGCCGTCAAATGAGCGCACCACCTCATCGAGGAGGCGCGATTGCAAATCGCTCAACGCGTAGGGCGCAACTTTGGGCGGCTCGCGTTCAGGGAAGATCGCCGCGCCTTTGGCGTCAGCCTGCTGGCTGGCCTTGACGAACGCGCGGCTGCGCTGAACGACCATTGCCTCAACAATCGGGTCTGCGGCATAGACGTCATGAGCAGGGCCGGTGGAGACATCTTCGTCCACGCCGGGAGAGTTCTCGGCATCGTTGGCTGCCTTTTTGACGCGTTTTTCAAGCTGGCGGAAATGGCCGCGTAATGAATGGACGCCAAGCGGTGCCTGCCTGAGCTTCGCACCGTCGCCAGAAAACAGCTCGATCAGGTGCATCAGATCAAGCAGGCTGTTGTTTACCGGGGTTGCCGTCAGCAGAAACATGCGTTTGCCTGCCGCCAGTTCCTGCAGAACCCGATACCGCGACTTTTGTTTCCGACCCTTGCCGGCAAGCCCTGGATTGCGGAAATTGTGGGCTTCATCGATGATGATGGCGTCAGCGCGGCGACCCAGCGCAGCGATCTTCGACGCCAGGCGCGGACTGCTCAGATCGGTGTGATTCAGGATATGAAGCCCAAACCCTTCGTCGGCGAAGACCTGCGGCAAATAGCGTTTCAGGTTTGCAACCCAGACTGATTCCCTGCCAGACTTCGGGACGAGCAGCACAACGGTCCTTTTCTCATGCACGATCAACCGTTCGAGCAGCATCAAACCAACGAATGTTTTGCCAAGGCCGACACCATCACAAAGGAATGCGCCGCCATATTTGTTGGCGCGTTCCATCATCATACGATAGCCATCCCGTTGATAGCGATCGAGCAACGGATGAATTTCCGATGATTGTTCGTCCCACACGTCTGCAGGCGGGGAGTTGTGACGGAACAGTTCGCCGAGCGACCGCGTATAGATATCGAATGGGGTGAAATTTTCGATGTGCCGTTCGATCACTCGCAGCATTTCGGGCGTTACATCTTCAGCGTCCTCCCAGTGTTCGTCATACCAATCCTGCAATATTCCAACTGGTGCACCGGTGATTTGAACGTTCAGTTCGACGTTGGATTTTAGCCCAGGCCGAGTGAGATTTGATGATCCAACGAGCGCGAAAGAGCCAATGACTTCCTCTCGGCCGTGGGTAATGTAGGCCTTTGCATGAAATTTGGTCTTTCGGTAAATCCGAAACTGGATTTTTCCTGAGCGGATAGCATCGCAAATTGCCGGAACACCGTCGAGAAAATCATTTTCCTGTTTTTCGTCTTCGACACTTTGATCTAATAGCCGTTTTCGGTGCTGAAGGCCCTGTGTAAACGCGGCCTTAGTTTTGCGGGTAACCTCATCACCCATTAGCACGCGGAGAGAATCGACTTTTTGCCAATCACCTTCGAGCGCCAAGAGCGAGCCTATCTCAAAATACGCCGTGGCTACGTCGATGCTTTTCGACAACCTGCACCAATCGCTCAGATACCGAACGACTGACCAGTCTTCGTCGCTGTTATCGACGATGAACAGTTCGCTACCCGTACGTGCACTGCTGCGTTTCGGCATTAGGCTTCCCCCTGCGCGGGAGCTTAAGCACTTGTTTTGCCGCGCGCAATCGACGTGAGCGACTCGTTGGCGTATTCCTTGAGAGACTCGCTTGCATCTCTCCGCCCGGCAGGGCGCGGGCCCATAGCCAGCCCCATTGTCCACAGGATCGTCAAATCGACGAAATTTTATTTACCAAACTTCGATTCGCACCTGAACGCCGTTGTCTCGCCCGCCGCTGCACTGCACAATGACTGTCATGACGACGAAACGAATCGTGCGTGCGACGAACAGAATCGGTCTTTCGTGCTTTACCCCCTTGTGTCCAATCCGCGTTGGGGCACTATCCGGTAGTGGTTGCAATGACCGGGGACCTCAAGACCTAGTTGCAGACAGATCCGGCGCTGCAGTCACAAAAACGCCGGCCGAACCTTCGTCGAAAAAGGTTGGCCGGCGCGGTTGAAACGAGGGCCGCGAACAGCCTTGCGTCACTCCCTGTAGCCCTTCGACAATTGCCGAAGTGGGTGTGTGCGTCAAGGTCAGTTCAGCCCGATATGAAAGGACGTTGAACTATGCCTACGCGAGACAAACTCTTCATCGAGCCACGGGAAACCGGCGGATTTGGCGCAAAGCACGAACATGGGCGGCGCGCAGTGATCACCGGTGACACCCAGCGTGAGGTGATTAACAATACCCGCGAGAAGTATCCGGACGCTGAAATCCACATTGCGCGGGTTCGCGATGTTGGCCCTGGTCCGGATAAGTACCGAAAGGCCTGACTTTGCTGCGTCCCGCTCTTCGCCAGAGAATGACGGCGTGAGGGCGGGGCGTTCGCAACGGCTGCGCGCGCAGGATGCGCACTCGGCAGTGCTGAAACAGGTCTAGCTGTCGCCGACCAACGGGTCAGATCGAAAAGGATTGGCGTCCGGCGTGCCGGGCGCCACGATTTTTTGCCAGCC